>ERZ795045.1947-NODE-1947-length-21555-cov-5.886837_pt1 | contig 21555 bp, 12 predicted proteins | sample MGYA00375129_ERZ795045 | MGnify/ENA primary metagenome ERZ795045 (study PRJEB30174, sample SAMN05720166) | activated sludge metagenome | isolation source: anaerobic digester from wastewater treatment plant | place: Japan | collected 2015-05-15 ...
ATTCGGATTTGGTGTTTCTCGTTTTCCATGCCACCTGCATTTTCCCCCAAAATGGTCCGGTTCAGAACCCGGCAATAAGAAATCATACATATCCGATGCAGAGGGAACATAATATCCGTTGTTTTCACTGGCATACATTGTATTGGCTAAATATAACTGTCTCAGATTATTGACACATGAAACACTTCTTGCCTGAGCACGTGCTCGTGATAATGCGGGGAGAAGTATCATTGCAAGAATGCTAATGATGGCAATAACAACCAGCAGTTCAATTAGAGTAAATCCCATATATTTATTATGTTTATCAACGAACATTATATGTATCCTTTAGCCACATCTTCCCCCTCATAAGCAAAAACGCCACTATGATTAACATTAAAGAGATATTAAAAAATTTTCCTGCTACAGGAAGGGCTTGAAGTTCAATATCAAATTCGCGACATATCAATAAATTTCCATGAGGTTCGTCATATATACATATTTCCAATTGTGTAGTTTTGCGCTCCGATAGAGGTTTTACAACAAAATAAATTCTTCCCTGGAAGATGGGTATCTGATGTCCTTCTACTGCAGGTTGTTCATCCCGCGTTATAATAATTCCACCCGCAACATCAACGGTTACTACTCCCGACTGAACAGGATTCCCATAAACATCGAAAATCTCATCAGAAATAAAACTGTAATAATTGCTTCCCGCCCCAAAATTCCACACATCCGGGACATAGCCGGGTAGTCCAGGTAAAACTTCAATGAAGGTTTCCCCTCGTATCGTATTATCTAAACTCTGAACGGTGATTTTGCCTCTACCTGCTACGGTCCCTGCCTCCAATTCAATATTCAATTCTCCATCTCTAACCGCAACCTGAAGACCTTCGGTCTCTGTATCATCATCTCCATTCAGTATATTTAGTAAAAAAGAGTTAACCGTGAACATAGTTCCATCAGCTACAGGCACATTATTTGCATCTTTAATTTCATCTCCAATAATTCTTACCATCTCACCATATCCTGCCACTCTTGTTTGTGCTGGATTGGCTACCAAACGGATATGTCCCTGACCGGGATTAATATCGCCCTCCCCTGCTACTGAAAAGATACCCAATATCCCTGTATATTGTGTCTGAAATCCTATCTTATTATTCACAAGATCTCTATCTACGACATTGACATTCGCATTTGTCCATTCTGTTCCATTCCAACGATAAACACTCAAAGCGGATTCATCCAATCCTTCAATCTGTCCTGCAGTATATTGGACGGTTATCTTTGGTAATGCAACCTGTGCGGATTGAAAATCATTAATAGAAGAGATAAATTGAACAAATACCCCCCCTTTTATTAATCCTGACACACCCACTGTTGATGGGTCGGAGACTGTCTGCAACTCTACATTACAATTGTAATCTCTTGTCCCCGTCCTACTACCTGAAGAAAATAAAGATACACAAAGCGTACCATTTTGATTGCATGCAGTCCCTAATTCCGTTCCTGCAGGACTTCCTCCCCACTCCATTGGGACTTCCAGAGGGAACACCGTGCTTTCAGGTCGGTTTGGGTCTGTCCCTGAGACCCGTGTTTCATACTCATCAAGAATCCCATCACCGTCCGTATCAATATCTGGTGCAACATCTGCAAATGCCATCACTTCCGTTGCGAAATAACCATACACAGGGTCAAGAATATTGGGTATCGTTGAAACCCGTATAAAATCAAATTCATCAAGATTTGCTGGGTTCCCTGATTCATCCACAGCCCACGCAATATCAAATGCATCACCTCCGCCGGTTCCAAAATCAATACCTACTATAAAGGGATTATCGGGTCTTACATAATTATCTCGGTAAGGTAACATAGTAGGATTCGTATCCGCATATCCCCAAACGATTTCATTACTGGTTGAAGTTACAACACTCCCAACAAATGGCGGAGTATTTGTCATTAAACCCTGCGGGAAAACATTGCGATTCAAGTTTTTACTTCCGGGGATAACATACCATTTATCATCGGGTAACCCATTCTTATTTTCATCCTTTGATATTTCAATCAGTCCCGGTTCAATAAACTTTCTCCGCATATCTCCCCCAACCCAAAATGCATTTGAATAAACAATACAGTCCAACCCCATCGGATTTAGGGCTTCATCCTTCACAGGTGTTTTAAATTTAACAACAAGGTAACTTTCTTGAGGTTCACCTGGTGTGCCAATAGAATAAATTCCATTTAATGCAGGCAAACTTGCTCCAAACCCCATTGGTGAACCTAAAACCAATTGTGGATTTGTAAAACCTACATTCTGATTCTTGCCAAAATAGGCTACTACTTCATCCGCCCATGGGTCATCCGTAGCATAGGAATATACCGCTATAACATTAAATAATAGGGTGATTAATAAAAAATATTTTATTCTTTTTAACATCGCATCTATAGCCTTTCAAAAAAAACAATTCAGGCTACAGACGGAGGATTAAACACTGGAAGGAAGATTGTTCAGCCCTTATTTACAAGGACTGCCAGACATCAGCCTTCCCGCGAGACCTCAGTCTGTTCGCTCAAATCGGACAGTAACCGGCAGGTCTTCGGACTTGCAGGCACAAACACAAACCTACTTGGCTCGGCTTCCCAGACCTATGTCCAGTGCCATAACGAGCTGTTCGTTCCTGCTCACCGCTGCGGGGCAGTTCCGGCTTCGCACCGGATTCCCTCTTAGCACCCTGTATACAACTTCGGGTGACCGGCAACAGAGCGATTTATTTCTACTTAAACTTTATATATTATTAATAACATAAAATATAAAAAAAAATCAAATAACAAAAACTTTTTTCAAAAAATATGGTATTATATTTATAGAACAAATTAGCGAAGGAGTGAACATGCCATTGGATTTAAGTAAATATCAAGGACAACAAACACCGCCAAGTAAAGCCATCGGTTTATGGATTTTTAATATTGATGATAAGGATATATGTTTCTGGGGAAATTATGATGAAGTAGTAAAAACTGCGGAACTTTATCTAAAAACAAAAAATATGCAAGACAAAACAATTTATCTAATTGACTGTATTGATTATAGCTACTTCTTCAATGAAGATTTTTCCATTAACCGATATATAAAAATATCATAAGTATCTATCTACCAATATCTTACAATTATAGTAACAAAAAGAATCTCAAATCCGTTTATAAAGGGAATAAAATTTTATCCCGAAAATTTGGCAAAATTTTGTGAGATATGCTATAATATCAATGATAGTGATTGTATTTATTAAAATGTGATTATAAGGATTTATACTATGTTATCTTTCATGGACGTCCGTTGCCCACATTGTGGAGCACAAGGTAGAATTGTTCTACCTCCCTTAGGAACAATATTAATTGGACCTTGTCCGCAATGCAAAGGAATGGTTGCTCTATTTAATGGCACCACATTACCATTAGACAGTAAAATTATTTTAGAAGGCACAATGGATGAAAAGAAAAGACATGTAGCGGAAGTATTTAGCAATTTTATTGAAGAACGGGTAGAGGAATTTTTTAAACCCAGAAAAGAAGAAACTTCCTCGTTTGATTCAGACCAATCTGTAGAGCCATTTCAACCTGAACATAGAATTGAAGAATACAGCCGTAAATCGGGGAAGAAAAGACCCATTACAAAAGAAGAAGTCTCCCGATTCAAAGAGAAAGAAATTGACCTACTCGACAATCCTGAAACATTTAAAAAATATTTCTGTAACTAAGCAGATTTTTTTAATCTCCAAATAGAAAAAAGCCGGTAGGGAAGAGGCAAATTTCACATGCACCTTAATAGGAATAAGCGTATCTATTATTACATGTATTTAAATTAATTTTGTACTTCGTTTCTTTTCATAATGTTATAACCTACTGCGTTAATTTTTCACTTTGTGCACATGATACGCGATACAATTCCCATGCAATTGCTGAATTGACTACCCCACTCGATGCTAACGCTGGTACATCATACCCTGCTATTGGAACACAGGCATCTCCAAATGGCCACATGGGGTCAATCCATACTGTATCTTTGTCTGTTGGAAAGTCACGGTCCATATACGGTGCTACATACACAGCCTTGGCACCCGCAGTTTTGGCTCGTTCAAGCATATTCCGTGGCGGATGTTGATAACCGATGTGAATCACCACATCCCCTGCAGAATAAACATCCTTCGGTTCGGGAATATAACTAAAGCCAGCATTCCATACCTCAGACCGAAACAAACTGCCTATAGCAGTTTTACTAACTTCATCCGGGAAAAGATGTCCCATGCTATACATTGTGAGTGTGCGACCTGCTCTTTTTGCCTCAGCCACCCATCTACCTACTGTGTCGAAATCCAAACGATGACGCGACTCACAACGTCGTAGCATTGCAGAAACACGCATCGCATAATCCTTTGCGAGAACCCCAGGCGGAATTGGCGAAACATTATGTGTATCATGCCAAAAAATTCGATTGCCCTGATACTTCTGCATTCGTGGTATACCTCCATAGAGTCCAATGCTTTCAAACAGCACTGGCATTTTTCCCAACCGCGAACATGCAGATACCAATTCACCAGTAAACATCCACGCATAAATTGCCATCGTTAGTGTTGGAGAAAGACCATAGTCACACATCAACAATGTCATTGCTCCTGGAATAGGATGAGTAACACCAAAAACGACCCAACATGCCCCTGACGTTGATATAGCTTCTGGTACTGGATGTTCTGCATCTGCGAAAAACAGTACGGCGTCGTTATCCATAGTAATCGTCTCTGGTAAGATAGCAGTAAGCATCAATCCTCCAGCCCGACCCGTTATCTCGCTTACCAGAGCTGGATTTCCACCAGCATAAAGTTCCCCACCTGCGACAATTCTTTTTGCTACCATTTCCCCTGCCTGCACCATTGCAGGGATATCTTCCTGTGCTCGGTCAAGGGCATCTGCTGTCCGCAGTAGATACGAATCTGACATTGCACCTATAATCATAATCGCACTTATTACAATAATCATATATATCTCCTGTTTCAGTTTCTTACTACTTATATATCATTTGATAATAAATGTTTACCAATCCCATCTATTCAGCATAACAGAAAAATTTCAATCTCTACAATTTAAGTAATACGTGTTCTAAATTGTTTATTACCTTTTAATAACCTCTAACATTACAGATATTTTCAGTAACTAATCCCTCCAAATTATTCGTTGTATAAAAAAAATCATATATTTGATTTTAACCACAGTATTATCATATAATCACTTTATAATACGATATGTCGCGGGGTGGAGCAGTCTGGCAGCTCGTTGGGCTCATAACCCAAAGGTCGCTGGTTCGAATCCAGCCCCCGCTACCATTGAAATTAAAAGGACTTGCACAAATGTGTGAGTCCTTTTTTCGTGTCAATAAACTATAATCGACCCATTTACGTTTCAACAATAATCTAACGTTTATAATAGGTTTGATTAAAAAATCGTTATTATTAACGATATTCGTTGTTTCCTTGCAAAATATGATTTAATTACATTTATAATGTATCATTAAACAAGGAAATAACGATGACGAATTTTATTATTGCACGGTTCCTTCTATCCCTCGTTTTTACATTCTCATCTCCACCAACATTTCAGGATTTGATGAACCCCGATGTATTTCCCGACCCACAATGTGGAATGCTTGTAGAAAAAGCAGAGATTGTAAATGGTAAATTATTTATACAGACTACAGGTGCGAAATTCTCACTCAACCCAACTGGTGACGGAACTTTTCAGCAACGGATTGGACACCCTCGTCCTGTCCTTACAATAAAACTGGGGACAGGTGTTATAGAAGTTCCACCAAAAATAATCGCTAATTCACTTGGACGTGCTGTTATATCTTATGATAAGTTTAATCTTCGCATCAACGGCGATTCTTTATTCATGTTTCAGGCATTAAAACCTCTTACAGTTACAGTATCCAAAAAAATCGATGTCGGTTTTCATGCCTCATACAAAGCGAATCATGTAATTTTTGATGAATATGGTGGTTTTGGTCTATGTTACTCAGAACAAGAGACGGATGATGAGTTCAATCCTTACGGCGAGACAACCGCAAAATATACCATTCCTCCCAACGCTGTGTTATGGATAGGTGTCTGTCCACCAAAACCATATAATTGGGAACGTTCCATTCATGATAACATCGTCTGGCACTGGTCAAATCAGTTAGGTTATCCTCCCGACACCGAATTAATATCATGGGCAAAGGAAGGAAACATCATCCTGCTTCAATCAGAAGTAATGCTATGGAAAGACTGGAACCTTGCTTTCATCCCGAGATTAGGCGAATCAGAATTTGCCCGTGTCCGAGATACCTGCCATCAACACGGACTACGATTTATTGTCTATACAAGCCCATACTATTTCTTAAAAGGCACACCCTTTGAATCACAAGCCATGAATTCATTCGAAAATTTCAAGGGTTGGCCACCAGGTGATGCTACAGGTAGAAACATAGACCTATTTTTGTCAGAAATTTATCGAGTGATGAAAGAATACAAACCCGATGGTTTATATTTTGACGGGCAATACACAGACAACCCCGCACCATTATATATGCTTGCCAGAAAAAGTCGAGAACTATTAGGTGAAAATGGCATTTTAGAATGGCATTCAACATGGGCTCTTGGCAATGGACAATGTTTCCTGCCTCAAGCCGATGCCTACATAGACATTATCCTTCGAGGTGAAGGACAAGACACGTTATACAAAGACTTTAATTATCTTCGCTACTTCGTCTCATGTTACAACACCAGCAACAGTATCGGTGTGTTATGCACCAATGGACCTCATAAGCCCTCTGCAGATACTATTGACCGACTCCTTAAAGCCAACTGTCGGCTTCATACAATTGTTGGTTGGCTACAAGATAAAGAAATGATGAACCTGCTTAAAACACACTATCGAAACAAACTCACCCCAAAACTTCGTAACGAAATTGAGCAATTAGCAATGGAACGACAAAAAGAAATACCAAACATCTCAAAGAAGAGAGCCAACGAAGAGAAAATGTTACTTCAAGAACCTTCATGGGAAAAACCAATTTTTGTTGAGGAATTCAACAGCATACCTGACTGCGAATTACACATCTCCCCACAGAACAACAATCCCTTCTCTGTTCAAAGTGGAATCATGTCCATCTCCGCTTTGCCTCATACATACGCATACATTACCTGTCCATTAGACAACATCATTCAGGGATTTACTGTTCGCTTAAGACAAGGCACTGACAACGGAATGTCATGGGGTCCAGCAGTTCAAATCCGTTGGGAAGACGACTCACGCTTGAGGGTTGGACTCCGTAGCGATGGACTAATACAACTTGACATCGGAAGCGAACAAAAACTATTCAAAGGATTTAATCCTAACGAATGGATTCAATTGCGAGTCCGCTGGACAGAACACATAGGACTAATCGAAATATTGAACCCAGATAATCAATGGCAAAAAATTACCCGCTTCAATCATGCCTGCCCTATTCATACTCCCGCAAAAAATGTATCCTTCGGCAAAGTCCCCTATAACGGCGAACCCATCGACCACACCGATAATAATAACCTTCTCCCTGGCACCAACCAATGGGACACTCTCTCCCTATTTTAAGTACTCCCACCTGTCCGACTCCTCCGCCTCGTCCGACCTGTCCGACTAATCCGATTAAAATTCTATCCCTAATTGCCTCAAAGCCTCATAAATTTTCTCACGCTCTTGCCTTGTTATCTTACCCTCTCTGGCACGAACTATTATTTGCACTTCTTTAAATTTCCCGTCAATAAACTTTATAACTTGCATAACATCGCTTACCTTCCCCTTGGGTAGTGGAAAATTCAATTCAAGTTCTTCTTCATATATGTCCTCTCTCTTACTCTCTATTGCCTCTTTACCAATTATTTGTTCTGTTGAATATGATGTGCCCAATCCATTCTTTACAACTACAGGTTCTTGAGATTTTTCTTCACCTCTTTTTTGTGGTTCACAATGATTCTCTGCAATAATCACTTCATTATTCTCAAAGGAAACATTCGGTACTTCCTTAAAATATCTACAGACAGCCTTATCACCGGATAATTCCCCCAAACCAAACATGCCCTTACTCACCCCTTCCTTAATAGCATCTTCCAGAACGGACTTCGATAACAATCTTGACTCTCCAGGTACCCGATACGATGCATTCAATATCTGTTCTGTTATCACATAGTCCTTTCCTTTCAAATAACGCTCTTTTACAACTATTGGCGCGATTCGTTCTAATATCTCCCCCTGCGACCGCAGTCTTTCATACACCTCCGCAACAATACTCTGCACATTACCATGGGTTGCAATCCCCAAATCATCAATCTTATATCCTTCCTTAGTAGGGATTCCTACCTGACGATATAACCTCCGTATCGTTTCTACCAATTCCTTGTCCATCTCCTTTACTTTACTCTGTATATTCTTCTTCTGCTCATCCGAAATTTGCAATGTCATATCTTCCAATATAGATTTATGCGCCTTGTATTCCCGAATAACATTCTTAAACATCTCTCGCTCACTTTCCATCGGAAAAAGGAAAAATACCGTATTACAATTTACCCGTGGACTGGCCCCTTTTTTCTGTATCATATTCAAAATAACATCTTTATCTTCCCACGGCAAAATTACCAGTTTCATCTCATTAGTATCCGGAATATTAGATGGATTTCTCTCCCATATATATACCCTTAACTTATCATGTTTCGTATTTCTCAAAAGCAACTCTCGTTCCATCTCTTGAATATCAGAATCCTGGACATTTTCCTTTTTAGTTAATAAAATCCTATTTATATTCGGTTTATTAGAAAAATAATATTTGCCCCCATGATACTGAATATAAAACAACTTATTCTTTAATTGTTCTATCGCCTCCGTAACCGCACTCGAAGGATTTCCTATAGTCGTCGAACACCGTTTAATTTCACTCAACGTCGCACCCCTTTCCTCGCCACCTGAAAAAGAATACATAAAAATAGTTGTTGCAGTTCTCGTTCCCAGCTTTAAATTCTTATACATACTTCCCGACTCACGATTAATTCTCTCACTCCCAGAATTATAATCCGTAATGTCCTGTGCTATTACACTATTAAACTCACTTCCACAATATCGAAGTAATTCCTCCCGCACCTCATGCTTCATTAATGGAAAATCAGCAACACTAATATACGGAACCTTTTCTTTAATTAAGGCCCCTACAACAAGAGCCAATAATCGCAAAACACCCCGCGTCCGTTGAAAATTAGGAAGACTACCCCAACGATGATACAGAACATCTATCACCTCCGGCATGAAGGGATACGATGCTAAAAAACGGTCCCGATACTGAGTAATCTCTACACCCGAAGGTAAAATCTCTTCCTTTTCCGCATATTTTATAAACTCATTCACTACCTTCTTCACTTCGGACATTTCAATATTTCGAAACAACCTCTGACGAATGACACTGGCTATTTCCGAATCCTGGACCGGAGTATAAATCTTTTCCATTCGCCCCGTTACCTTCTGCAACTGAGCATACATCTGTTCCGATATATTATCGTAATGCTCCAGATGGCTTGACGGCAAAGTAATTACCAACGACACCTTTTCTAACGATGAGACCGTTTCCGTCAATTCCTGAATAAAAGCCAATGTTTGCCCTCCTAAATTACTCTCACCCACTTTGTATCCGCTCGCCTTCGTCATATATTCCAGCAACTCATCTATCAATATCACCAACGGTTGTTGTGGCTCCAACAATTTCCGCAATTTATCTTTCCCCGGTGATGTAAACTCAGTAAGCAATTCATTCTTACCCATCAATTGTCTTTCCAGCAAACCCCACAATGTCGTTCTTGCCTCCAAATTAGTCCCTACAATAACCACAGTTTTTGCATCCCATTCCTTCCTCGCCCGATGATATATAGCAATCAAGGAATGCGTCTTCCCTCCACCAAATGGCGTTTGCAACTGTATCACAGGGTCACCACCTTTGCCCTCTATCCGACCTCGTATTATCTTTAATAGACTCTTTAATCCTTCTGTTTCATATGTCTTCTGAAAAAACAAATCCGCATCTCGATATTCCGTAGGCCCTTCATTATGCGCTACCTGCCAGAGGTCCGCCGCGAAAATATCCATTGTCAACCTACCCGAAACTATATCCGCATGAGGATTCGCTATAGTATGAAATGCCTTCATCCAAACCATCTCCTTTTTTTAATATTGTCATTTAATTTTAACAAAAAAAGAAATAAAATAATAAATTACATTACAACATATAACCAGAGTACCCATTGTAGCGGGAGCATCCCTGCTCCTGAACCCTAAATAACCACTCCAGGAACAAATACACTCCCCCTACCTCAATCCCTTAAAACAATTCCCTTTGCTCTGGCTTTGTTGCAAGTTTATCTATTTCACGTAAAACTCTTTCTTTACCCGTTAAAAATCCTTCCAACAACTTCTTCTCCTTACTCTCATTCGGCAAACACTCCGCCACTGCCTGCCCAACACGATAAAACGCATCACTCTTCCCATATCCCGTCTCCTTCAACAATTTCAACAACTCCTCCTGCTTACTCTTTTCCCACAACAATAATACACGATGCAATACATCTATCAAATCCTTCCCCCCTTTTAATTCTTCCCCTTCCCGTTCCGCAGGTCCCAGTACACGCACATACTCCTTATCCTTTCTTATGAAACTTCCCCGCTTCGACCATTCCTCCGTAAGGTCTATACCACAACTCGTTGCCAGCTTCCGTGCCTCGTCAAATTCTACCCGTGCCTCTCCATACTCCCAACGATACAACACATAAAATCGGGTCAACTCACTTATCTCCCCTGCAAAACCATTATGCAATATCTTACGCACCGCATAATCCGTCGCTATCTTCCGTATCTCCTCCAACATGACATCCGCACGAATTACCTCCCCCTCATAATTCATCACCTTCTCATACTTCCCAAACACCTCTATCCCCGCACCTATCGCCGAAATAAAAAAGTCCGACCCACTCACCCCCTCATCCCACAATCGCTCCAATTTCTGATTCAAATACCGCTTCAACTCTTCCAAAACCTCATTATAAAACCCCGTCTCCTCCCGCTTCATCTTACGCCCAACAATATATATTGACGACGCCAACGATGCCGTCTCATTCGCATTTAATCGCGATTGCATCTCCGTATTTACTGGCCAGGACGCCGTTACCACCAAACCCGAATCCAGCAATGCATTTATCACCGTTTCCCAGCCCGATGTCGATTTATGTGCATACACAATCACCGCTATCCCATCCGGCTTCAATATCCGATACATCTCCTTAAACGATAACCCTAACTGCTCCTCAAAAAACCTTTTTGCTTTCTCCTTGTCCTTATGTAAGGGGACATTAGCGATTATCTCCCCTTTTTTAGGTGTAAGAGGTGTGATAAACAACTCCGGATACAGATGACCTATACTCCGTTTCAACCACACATAGAAAAAATCAGATAAAGCCGCATAACTAATATTATCATAATAAGGTGGGTCCGTTAATACCGCATCAAAATAATTATCCGGATAGGGAAGCTGTGTCGCAGAAGCATGACTAACAACAGGAACCACAGTCTGAAAATCTGAAATCTGTGAAATGTTCAATAAGCTTCTATTTATATATTCTAATGCTGTCTTCCAATCGCCAGTTACTTCAGAAAAAGGATTAAATTCAAAAAAATCCCATGTCATAGGTAATGCCTGCCTTCCAAATACATGTGCTAAATACTCATCAGAAACAGACCAAATGCATAATGTTGCACCTTTATCTACTAATCTATTTACATTTAATGCAAGGTAGCTAACCACTGCTTTAGCAAAGTCGGGTGGATATTGTAGTTGAATCATTTCCTCATACGCCCTGCGAACCGCATCACAAAAAGTTATCAGACTCAACTTCTGCCTCGAATTAAATAAATCGCCATATCTTGGAATTCCATATTTAGGTAGCTGGTCTGCGCATTTATACAACAATTCCTCATCAGGCACAGGTTCTATACCCCATTTCTCTCGCAATTCTTCCACCTTTCGGGATAATGCCTTCTCCGCACATAGGTATAATTCCATATCTTCTTCTGTGGCTATTCGATACCGTTTCCCCCTCTCTGTTCCACCTTTCCCCAAAGTACGGTTTTCCTCACCAGCTAAATAAACCACCGCTATCATCCGCTGGCTTGATTTCCCCTCCTGAAACAACTGCCTCGTGGTCTTATCATCTATCACCGCACCACACGCAGGACAGCTTACTACCGCACGGGCTACAGTCCCTTTTTCCGGATCAAAACTACCCACCGGCAAATCCAAATTTAAAATATCGGGCTTCTCAATAAACCGCCATCCTTCCTTATCCTTCTCTACAATCCCAAACTCAATCGTATTCCTCTCCTTATCTACCACCGGATACAACGATATCTTCTTTCTATCCTTCTTAGCCAACCACCAATTAGCGGTCAAAGGAATTTCTACCCCACACAAAGGATTGCAACAGGGGACAGTTCTCATCCAATAATAACCGACAACAGTTTCATTGTTATCTGTTTTGTAAAATTCAATCAACTCTTTTTTTGCTTCCCCCAAAACCCAATCCCCCCAATATTTTACTGCAAATAATAAAGGGTTATTTTTAGAAATGTTGTATTCATCAGAAAAATAAGTTCTATCTCCTTTATTTTCATTATGAATTTTCGATAAATCCGGAACCTCAGAGGATGTGTTTCCATACTTTACAGGATAAACCAATGTTGCCAATTCCATAATTACTGCAATAGGATTGTAGTCATTTGAATAAGTTTTACATCCTAACCGTAATGCTTCCAAAGGGTGCGACCCTCCTCCTGCAAATGGGTCTATAACTTTTGGTGCATTCCCTTGATATGCTTTTATAATATCTTCTTGGGCTTTCTTTATATTGTACTTATTATTAGCATTTTCCCATTTCGATAAATTGATTATAAAATTTCGTTTTTCATGCCATTCGTCTATATTTTTAGGTGCAGAAATTAATGATGCATAAGTCATTGCTCTACTAATCGCTAAAGGTTTTCTTGACCACCATATATGCAAAGTACTGATATGTCCATGTCGGATATTTTTTTCCTTAGCACTTTCTATACCCACTTCCTTTACCGGAAACGACTCTTCAATAAACCGTTTACTTGTCATAAATCCTCCTCCAGATAATCAACTTATTATAAAGTAAACATACTTTACCATATCATAATACTAATAATACACGCATCCAGTGTAGCGGGAGCATCCTTGCTCCCGTATAAAAAGCGTTATAGCGGAAGCATTCTTGTTCCCGACCTACTCAACCTTTCCCGACCTCTCTATTTCTTCCATCCTCACAATATATCTAACCACTTTTTCTTCAGGTTGCATATTGTCCGCAGGATTCCGAACAATCTTCAATTCAGGATTTGTAGATGCGTTAAACACAATATACAAATAATAATCATCTTTAAATCGTTGTGCATGTAGCCATTCATTCTGCGTAATAATAACATCCCCTTTATCCGCACGCGTTTTAACCTCTATATACCGTATCCCAATAGATTCCCCATTCTCATCATATTTCACAGAACGAATATCAAACCCTAAATTCTGTTCAGAAACATCCTCAGGATTCCTCCCCTGCTTCCGTTCATATTCCATTGCGACATGCATACCTATTGCTTCTATCTCTTCACTTACAATAATGGGTTTCTTCCCTTCTCGTTTTTGATAGGGCATTACTCGAACAACCGATAAAAGACGAGGAGTCTCCATAGATAGGGATGTCTCTTTTTGAATCTGTTTACGTAACTCCTCTTTTTGGTGTTCGTATCGTCTCTTCTTCTCCTTAGTATTGTTTATTACCAGTTCCACATTTTCACCGTTATCTTTCCGTTTTTCTAATTTTATTAGGTCCTCATCTAATTTATCAATGAAATATTCTAATGATTTCACCCCATAGTTCTTCTTAATTTCTGCCTGCCGATTCCGTTCCTGAAGCAATTCGTTCTTATATTCTTCCAGCGCCTGCAAAGCGGTGCGTAATACCTTATTCTCTATTTCCTCTACGGATAAAGATGACTCCGATATAGGTTGATTTTCTTGCTCTAAGTCCCAAAGGATAGACGGTGGAATAGGTTTAATGTTTGCTCCATCTGTATAAAATGAAAAAAGCCGTTTTCCTGCGGTAGCCCCTGTTCCATCCTCAATTTCACCTTCATAAAAGATAATATATCCATCCAGTTTTCCGTCCGGATCATAAAAAACAGCTCCTTCCGCAAGATTATCCATTAATGTGTTTTCTATCCATTGTTGGACCGCCTCAAACAAGGGATGTCCAAATGATAAAAATTCAACCGTTGAGTCCCTTAGCGCCACTTCCTTATCGAAGGTAACTCGTTTATATTTATTCTGAACCAACCCAAAACGTTTACGAAATTTCTCATCTTCTGCAATCCTTCGTAGTTCATAAGGAACCGATTCTATAGAATAGATTTTTTCACCTATTTTCTTCATAGTCCCTTTTAAATAACTATATACCTTCTTAAAATACAGTTCTGTATATTCCGGTATTAACCGATTTTCTTTGGCTTTTTGGGATAACTCCTTTATTGAGGTAAAGTTTATATGTTTGGTTACAAGCGTATCCGAAAAAATGTTCTCCTTAACTTGGGAAATAAACTCTTCATTAATTTCAGGAATGGTTCCTTCAAGAATCTCATTAATATCCCGGGCATTCAATGCAGCATCTGTTAATGCCTCCGCTACTTTCTTGCTTTCTATAAATTCACCAATAACATCATATACCTTATCTGAACCAAGAGCACTACGAATCTCTTCTAATTTTTCAAGAATACGGTTTAACACACTTCCTTCTCGTGTATCTATCGCAACAAAATTGTGAACATACACCTCGCGACTCTGTCCATAACGATGAATTCGCCCCATACGTTGTTCTAACCGATTCGGATTCCACGGAATATCATAATTAATCATCAAATTACAAAACTGTAAATTAATACCTTCACCCGCCGCTTCTGTGGCTATTAAAATGTCTGTCTTATTCCTGAAAGTATTTTCTGCATCAATCCGTTCTTCTAAATTCATACCACCATGAATTGTATTCACTCGAAAACCCCATTGTTGAATCTTTCCGGCAAGATATTCAAGGGTATCTCGGGATTCCGTGAAAATAAGTATTTTCCTTTTTACAGGGTCTTCAATGTTCTTACTCAGTTCTTCTATAGATTCTCTCAATCGTTTTAATTTTATTTCGTTTTCTCCTTTAATGATTTCTTCCGCCCGCAGAATAAAATTATCTATTTGTTTGATTTCTCCTTCCAATTCTTCTTTATTTCTGGAACTGCTTACTGTTTCCCATTTTTCTTCTTCTTTCCATCGTTCTTGTTCGGAAAGATCTTCAATTTCATCAATATCTGTGATATATTCTCTCTTCTCTTCTTTTTCGGGTTCAGGTTGGTTTAAATATTCTTTTAACCGGTTCTTTCTCCGTTTTAAAGACTCTAAGAGGGCATACATACTCGAGGCAAAACGACGCTGAAGAATGACAAGTGCAAATGCAACATTCTTTTTCTTCTCATCATCTTTGAGCTGTTTATACTGTTTCTCAACATATTTTGATAAGTCGTTATACAAAATTTTTTCAGCCGGAGACTCTCTCCCCAAATCGTATGGAATCGTTCTTACATTCCGCGGTGTAAATAGGGGTCTGCCATCAAAATCTCTCAAATCTTCCTTAATTCTACGAATAAAAAGAGGATTATTCCCTGCCTTAATGGACTCTATCATCATTTGATTTGTGGCAAAAAATCCAGGTTCTAACAGGTCTAAAAATAGACGAAAATTATCCGCATCTCCTTTATGCGGTGTAGCCGTAAGGAATAAAAGATGTTCCGTGCAATTAGACAATACCTCCCCTAATTTATACCTTTCCGATTTTTCTGTTTTCTGTCCATAACGATAAGCACTAAGTTTGTGAGCTTCATCAACAATGATAAAGTCAAAATTTGTACTGGATAATGTCTGCTTCACATCATTTTGCTTGGCAAAATCAATCGAAGTTATACATTGATTATACTTTTCCCAGATATTTACACGATATCCCTCATCAAAACGACTCCGATCTATAATTTCAAAATCTTCCTCAAATCGGTCCTTCATCTCCCGTTTCCACTGGTCTTTCAGATGTCCAGGGACAACTATTAAAATTCTTTTAATTAAACTACGTAGTTTCAGTTCTTTAATAATCAATCCCGCCATAATCGTTTTTCCAGCTCCCGGATCATCTGCAATCAAAAAACGAATACGCAATAACTTCAAAACATAGTTATATACCGCATCAATTTGGTGAGGCAAGGGGTCCACTTTGGATACATGCACCGCAAGCAACGGGTCATACAACGAAGCATAACGATACCGAATCGTTTCTAACGAAAGAAAAACCTCCTGAGCGGGTTTAGAGAATGTCCCACATGAGGGAAGAATCGTTAATTTATTTAAATCATCTTCTCTTAGTGTTAAATTTTTATATTTTTTACTTTTAATTAATACCCCTGTCATTTGGATATAACCACCTATTATACATTCACATGTGTCTATTTTCATAGGTTCAGGTAAAAACGGATCAGAAATAACAGTTCCTTTTTTTAACTTTTCTAAAATATTTTCCATATTTACTTCCTCCTTCTTATATTATCTATCCAGATAATCTACTTTGTCCAATTCATTCAATCCCCTCCGCCCCGTCCGTTTTTTTGTTTGTCTGTCCTGTCCGACTCGTCCGACTGGTCCGACTCTACTCTTTCTTCTCTCTATCTCGCCAACGTTTCCGTTCATGATACATCCGCTCCGTAAAACCACCCTTCTCCAAAAACTCCCGCTCCAACCGTTCTAACTGCTTCCTCAACAAATATGTCGCCTGATGAATCAAACAAATCACCGTATTTCCCGCAACCTCTGCCGACGCTGTCCTTATCCCATAAATGTCCGACGTGTCCGACTCGTCCGACCTGTCCGACTTATACATCTCCCTTATCTTTCGTGCCTCCGGCGAATCCTTGCCCCATTGTCTCAACCCATGCTGTCTCAAATAATCCTCATAATCCCGCAACAACTCCTCCAAACTTGCCTTTGCCACACCTGTCAACTTAATCTCCATCTTCTTTGATGTCGCAGACGCCATACTCCCTTCTGCAATATTTTGAACTCCACTCCTGCTCGCCTGAATCATCTGGTCATGTGTTCTTGATTTCTTATCAATGAACCGCTCACAAAACAATACCGTCGCATCATATATCTCCTGCGCTACTTGAAAACTCCGCAATCTCCGATAGCCCCCATGTGGAGGAATTAACCTCCCATCAGACATAATCCTTCCTTTCTCTTTTGTGTTATTTTGTCCGACTTGTCTGACTCGTCCGACTTGTCCGACCCTTTAAATTCATGGTCGGGGCGGCCGGATTTGAACCGGCGACCCCTTGGACCCAAACCAAGTGCGCTAGCCGGACTGCGCTACGCCCCGAAACCATACTATTATACCTCTTCCACTCCTAAAATAGCAATTTCACCATCACCCCGTCCAACCCGTCTGACTTGTCCGACGTGTCCGACTCGTCTGACTTGTCCGACGTGTCTGACTCGTCTGACTTGTCCGATGTGTCCGACTCGTCCGACCCGTCCGACTCTCCCCCCAACTTTATTTGCATTTATCTCTCCTTTTTTGCGATAACAATTATTGAACCTAAACACGGAGAAACAAATATGAAACCAAACTCAATCATTTTCGTAATGTTTATCCTTTTGGCTCCCCTCTGTTTTGCACAAATCGTCCTTGAAGAAGCCTTCGAACAGGGGTCAACCGCTCCTGACGGCTGGCAAACAAAGGTCTGGCAGGGCAAAGGCGATTTTCAATATCCTGTCCCGGGGAAAACCGGCAACGCAGTCCAGATTTCATCTTCCGAAGGCGGGGACTTATCCTGGTTCAAAGAAGTAGATGTCTCCCCATTTGCCCAATACAAACTCTCCGGCTGGATTAAAACAGATAACATTCAATTAGAAAACGGTGCGGGTGCTTTACTCAACATTCACGGGATTGATGGTGCTCGCACAACCTCATTATCCGGCACAAACGATTGGAAATATGTTGAATCTACATTCTTTGTCGCTTCTCAAACACGAATAATGGTGAATTGCCTCTTCGGGGGTTGGGGATTGGCAAAAGGAACTGCAATATATGATGATATCAAATTAGAAAAAATATCAGATATGGTGATGGGTGATATGCAAATAAACATTGACCCATCTCAGAAAGGCACCCCCATACACCCATTTATTTACGGTCAGTTTATTGAACATTTAGGTCGCTGTATTTATGGCGGTATCTGGTCAGAAATGCTCGAAGACCGCAAATTCTTCTATTTAATCAACACTACCGACTCTCCCTGGAAATTACATCCGTCAGATATGATGCTATTCATAGACCAGATTCATCCCTACACCAGTTGGTACACCCCTGTCATCCTCCTCAATCCCCATCGAGAACGTGGTCTGATACAGGATAATTTGGAAGTCATTGCAGGAAAAGAATATGTCGGTAGGGTCATATTGAAATCCACACACCCCGACATCACAGTTAAGGTTTTATTGCGTTCCGGCGACACACTTCTATGCGAACCCGCAATTATACAAAACATTTCGCAGGATTATCAGAAATACGCATTCAAACTCAAAGTGGATAAAGACGGCAAACCTGCCCAATTCGCTATTCTCGCCACAGGGCAGGGTAACCTGTTCATCGGTGCGGTCTCACTCATGCCCGGCGACAACATCAAAGGGATGAGAGCGGATACACTCGCCCTGCTAAAACAACTCAATTCTCCTATTTATCGCTGGCCCGGCGGTAATTTCGTCAGTGGATATAACTGGAAGGACGGTATCGGCGACCCGGACAAACGCCCAACACGCAAAAACCCCGCCTGGGGCGGTATTGACACAAACGATTTCGGGATGGACGAGTTTATGCAGTTCTGTCGTGAAATAGGAACGGAACCCTTAGCAGTGGTCAACACAGGTCTGGGTGATGTGCAGTTAGCTCGCGATATGGTCGAATACGCTAATGGCTCATCAGATACACCGATGGGCAAATGGCGTGCCGATAATGGACATCCCGAACCCTATAAAATTACCTACTGGGGTGTTGGCAATGAAATGTATGGCGAATGGCAGTTAGGTCATGTGCCTGTAGATGATTATGTCAAGCGTCATAATGAGTTTGCACAAGCCATGAAGGCAGTTGACCCTACCATCAAACTCGTTGGTGTCGGTGAAAACATGGGTATCTGGAGCCAGAAGATGTTAGAGAATTGTGCAGAAAATATGGACTACATAAGCGAGCATTTTTATTGTGGAGAAAAGAAGGATGTATTTGAACATGTTTACCAGTTAGCCGAGAGAATAAAAGCCAAAGTAAAAAATCATAAAGGTTATTTAGAAACGATACCTGCGTTAAAGGAAAAATTTGTCCCCATTGCAATGGACGAATGGAACTACTGGTATGGAGACCATGTCTATGGCGAACTTGGCTGTGTTTACCACCTGAAAGATGCGTTAGGTGTGGCTATTGGCTTACATGAATTCTTCCGCAACAGCGATGTAATAACCATGGCAAACTATGCCCAGACTGTAAATGTAATATCTGCCATTAAAACTACCAAAACGAGTGCTTTCTTTGATACGACAGGGCTTACCCTGATGCTGTACCGTCAGCGTTTTGGTTCTGTGCCTGTGGCTGTCGAGGTAAAACCGCTATCGGATAGCAATCAGGCAGGAGTATCTATGGTACCAATTGATGTTTTCTCTGCCTGGAAAGATGAGCAAGAGGGGATATTAACTCTCTCTGTGGTAAACCCCATGGATAGGGCAATTAATGTCCATGTAGGCGTAGCAGGCAAGGAAGTGACACCACCGAAAACCGCATGGATACTCACGGGCAAAGAGCCAATGTCCATTAACCTGCCTGATACTGAACCTGGCGTCTGGCTGAAGGAAGAAAAAATCAATAAGAAAGCCTTCCCTGAAATGGAAATTCCACCATTTAGCATTGTTATCACAGAATTAAAAGTAAAATAAATTTTAAACGATAGGAGCATATCTTATGTTATTAACATCCTTTGTTATTGCGACCGCTATTGCCACTGCTTATGAGCCCACATGGGAATCATTGGACCAGCGACCTAATCCGCAATGGTTTGAAGATGCCAAATTTGGTATTTTTGTACACTGGGGAGTCTATTCTGTCCCGTCATGGGCACCCAAGGAAACCTATTCGGAATGGTATTGGAATCACATGCAAAATAAAGAGGGTGCCACATGGAAATTCCATGTTGAGAAATATGGCGAAAAATTCCAGTATCAGGATTTTGCCCCGATGTTCAAAGCGGAATTATACGACCCCAACCACTGGGCAGATGTATTTAAACGCTCAGGTGCGAAATATGTCGTTTTGACATCCAAACATCACGATGGTTTTTGTATGTGGCCCAGTGTTCAAAGTTGGAACTGGAATGCGATGGACATCGGACCGCATCGGGACCTCGCAGGCGAGCTCATCAGTGCAGTAAAGAATGCTGGACTTAAAGCAGGGTTTTACTACTCATTATATGAATGGTTCAACCCGCTGTATAAACAGGATGTACATCGTTATGTAGAGGAACATATGTTACCGCAGATGAAAGACTTAATTATTCGCTATCAACCGGATGTGTTCTGGCCTGATGGGGAGTGGGATTACCCGAGTTCTGTCTGGCGGAGCACGGAATTTTTAGCCTGGCTGTTTAATGAATCGCCCGCACCAAAGGATATTGTTGTAAATGACCGCTGGGGCAAAGATTGTCGCAATATACATGGAGGATTTGCGACCCCTGAGTATGGACATATCCCCGAGGGTCCGTTGATGGAAAAGGGACTGTTTGAAGAGTGTCAGGGGATGGGTCGGTCATTTGGTTATAACCGAAATGAGACGGCGGAAAATTACCGTAGCACCGCGGAATTGCTTCACCTGCTTATAGATAATGTCTCACGGGGTGGTAACCTACTATTGGACATAGGTCCATCCGCAGATGGACGCATCCCGGAGATAATGGAGGAACGACTGCTCGAGATGGGTAAGTGGCTCGAGGTGAATGGGGAAGCCATCTACGGTTCCGATGTGTGGAAGGATGCACCGAAGATGGAGAATTTCCGTTTCACACGCAAAGGGAATGCAATATATGCCATAGCGTTGAAATGGCCCCCTGAGACATGGACCATCCCCAAACCAGCCGAGTTCCAGACCGTGCCCAAAGTAAGTTTACTCGGCACAGACATTCCGGTAAATGCGGAAGACCAATACGGGCAAATAGTTATAACTACACCTTGCGTCTCCCCTGCCCAAATCCCATGCCAACACGCCTGGGTATTTAAGTGCGAGTTTT
>ERZ795045.1956-NODE-1956-length-21517-cov-6.906253_pt1 | contig 21517 bp, 18 predicted proteins | sample MGYA00375129_ERZ795045 | MGnify/ENA primary metagenome ERZ795045 (study PRJEB30174, sample SAMN05720166) | activated sludge metagenome | isolation source: anaerobic digester from wastewater treatment plant | place: Japan | collected 2015-05-15 ...
CACACATTGCAAAAACCTATTTTTTCGTAATCACAAAGGCAACCAACACTATCTGGTTGTTTTCGATCATTGTCATGATCTTCGAATCCATGAGCTCGAACGACGTCTCAAGCAAGGAAAATTATCCTTCGCCTCCGAGGCTCGCATGGAAAAATACCTGGGTGTAAAACCCGGTTCTGTCTCTCCCCTGGCGCTTATCAACGATACCGAAAAACACGTACACGTTTTTCTTGATGAAAACTTACAGCATGCGACTAAAATCAGCTTTCACCCAAACGTCAACACCGCTTCAATTGTTATTTCGTTTAGCGACTTCATAAAATTTCTCAATTTTGTTGGAAATAAGTGGGAATTTACCAACCTTTATTAAGTTAATATTTGTTTCTACCCTAAAAAGATAATTTATGCCCAATTTATTCACATCCAAACATAACCTTTGGTACCATATCATCATAAGCACGGTTAATCGCTTACCCATTCTTTTACCCGAAAACGAAAAACGTATCATCCAGGTGGTCATGGAGTGTTTTCGTAATCAGCAATTTCGGGTGGAAGCCATCAATGGGGTAAAAGAACATTTGCATTTACTTGTTCAGACTTCTGCGAATACTGCCCTGGCAGATGCTATTGAAAATGCCTTAAAAGAAAGTAAAATCCTTATCAATACAGAACTTTTTCCGGCTCAATCATTTGATTGGCATGAAGAATATGCCATTTTCAGTGTTAGTCAGTCACAGGCAGTGCGGGTACTCGACTATATACGACAGCAAAAGCAGGTACATGTACAAAAATCCTTTCTGAAAGAATGGAAAGAATTTTTAGAAGTACACGGCATCCAGTAAAACACGATTACAAATCAAGGTAGTCCATGGATAATCTGCGGGAACAATGCCATAAGATTCTAAGGAAATATTGGGGGTACCATCAATTTCGTCCCTTACAGTACGAAATCATTGAGTCGGTATTGCAAAAGAAGGATACCCTTGCCCTATTACCTACAGGTGGGGGAAAATCGATCACCTATCAGGTACCAGCCCTGGTTAATGAAGGACTTTGCATTGTAGTAACGCCACTGATAGCCTTGATGAAAGATCAGGTAGAAAAGCTGAAACAAAAACAAATCAAGGCAATTGCCATATATTCGGGGATGAGCCGTGAAGAGATCGACATTGCACTCGATAACTGCATTTATGGTGATTTTAAGTTCCTGTACTGCTCACCCGAGCGATTGGGAACAGATATTTTCCGCAGTCGTGTACACTTGATGAAGGTGAACCTCATTGCCGTGGATGAGGCGCATTGTATTTCCATGTGGGGATATGATTTTCGACCCTCGTACCTTAAAATAGCCCAGTTGCGAGATCTGCTCCCAGAGGCACCGGTACTGGCACTAACGGCCACAGCTACCCCTCAGGTAGCCGACGATATCATGCAGTCGTTACGTTTTAAAGAAAAAAATATACTACGAAAAAGCTTTGAGCGAAAAAATCTGGTGTATGTAGTTCGCGAAAGTGAAGATAAAAAAGCTCACCTTCTTAAAATTTTCCAGGCCATAAAGGGAAGTGGGATTGTGTATGTACGTAATCGCAACCGAACTTCCGAAATAGCTGATTTTTTAAAGAAGAACGGCATAGTAGCCGATTTTTATCATGCAGGCTTACCTATAGCCGAACGCGACAAGAAACAGGAAGCCTGGCAGCGAAATCGAACCCGTATCATGGTGGCTACCAATGCCTTTGGCATGGGCATCGATAAACCCGATGTTCGTATTGTAGTACACTACGATTTGCCCGATTGTATTGAAAGTTACTATCAAGAGGCCGGTAGAGCTGGTAGGGATGAAAACAAAGCCTACGCCGTATTGCTTTACAATAAAAACGACCGCGTAAACATTGAAAAACGCATAGAAGCAAATTTTCCCGACATAAAAACCATTAAAAATATTTACAACGCCTTAGGAAATTACCTGCAAATACCCTATGGTGCTGGTAAATACATGGCTTATGACTTTAATTTGTATGATTTTGCAGCAACCTATCGCCTAAATTTGCAAACGGCATTCAGTAGCCTGAAAATCCTTGAACAACAGGGATACATAGAACTAAGTGACGAGCTAAACATACCGTCTAAAATACATTTTTTAGTTAGCCGTGATGATTTATACATATTTCAGGTGGCTAATATAAGTTTTGATGGTTTTATAAAGCTTTTGTTACGTTCCTACGAGGGTCTTTTTACCACGTATGTTGGTATAAGCGAAGAAACATTGGCCAAACGAGCCAATATCAGTGTGGAACATGTATACACCTATCTCAATAAGCTTAAAACTGCAGGAATTATTAACTACATACCCCGAAGGACCAATCCCGTTGTAGTTTACACCGAAGAACGCCTCGAAGACAAGGCACTACACATTGGCTATGAACAGTACATGCAACGGAAAAAGGTTTATACCGAAAAAATTGAAGCGATGCTGCACTATGCCGAATCTACCCTTCATTGTCGAAGCGAAATTCTGTTGCATTACTTTGGCGAGAAAAATACCACCCGCTGTGGCCAATGCGATGTATGCCTAAGCCGCAACGAGTTGGATATGAGCAAGTACGAATTCGATCTGATGATAGAAGAAATAAAAAAATTATTGGCCCAACAACCCCATACCATCGACGACATTGTACAACAGCTAAACAGTCGATTCCAGCCCGAAAAACTTATTCGACTGATTCGCTGGCTACTCGATCATGGTAAAATCATTCGGAATATAGACGAAACCTTAGAATGGCATAAAGCTTCGTAGCAATAATTTTCCTACATTATGGTATTGAAACATAGGATAATACTCCAGTCTTGCACCAAATCCCTCGAAGAAACGAGCCACACCCGGAATACGCGAACCCTCAAAATCGATCAGGATTGTATTGCCTGAATTTTGTCGAATATATTCGTTAACCAGAAAAAAACTGGCACGATGTAACTTTCCAGCTTCACTGGAAAGAGAATATAAATAGATATGACGATAGCGAAATTTAAGCCAGAATATTACGGAAACGATATTTCCATTTTGGTCAACAGCCACCTGCCAGTTGCCCGCATTTCTCGCAATTGCCTCCCGAGTAAGTTGCATTAAAAAGGGGATAAGTGATTTGAATGATTCCTGTTGCTGGATAAAAGTTTCCACCTCTGCATTAGAAAAACCCTCATTCACAACGAGTTGTCCATCCTTAAGTATTTTACGAATATTACGTCGATGATTTTCAGAGAAGTATATTCGCAGGTCAGTATAATCACGATTCAAGTCGAGCACATAATTCGGGAAGACTTTTGAAAAAAAGGGGGACACATTGGAATAATTGAGCTGAATATTAACGTAGCCATAGAGATGGGTGAGCATATTACAAAAATGCTCAACCGTTTTGGGATACAACATTTTTGAGGAAAATACACCCAGCTGTTGGGCAAAAGGGGGTTGAATTACATAGCGAAGTCCATACTTTCGCTTAACAGGAACCGGCATGATAGCATCATAATCGTCGTCAACAAGAGCATCCCACTGGGGGGAAATAATATCGAGATACCAGGAAAGGGCATAGGGCATACCACCCATGGCCAGTTCCACAGTTGCATCCCATTTTTTTCTATCTATATCGGCATGTTGGACGTAATGTATCACTGGTTTATTCGGCTTTGCTCATTACCAGCTTTCCATGGATAATACCCTTTCGGCTTAAAATAAGGTCGGCCACCTCCTGCAAGAGTCGAGCTCGACCCTTAACCGCAATAATTTCAAGACAGGTATCATGGTCGAGATGGAAATGCTGAGAGGAAAGTATAAGCTCGTGGTAATCGTGTTGTATTTCATTGAGTTTAACAAGAATATCTGATTTATGATGGTCGTAAAGAATGACAATAGCTCCCGCGACCTCTTCGTTTTTCTGCCATTTATTATCAACAATATATTGCTCCACCAGCGAACGAATTACCTGCGAGCGGTTGGCAAAATTATTCTCCCGCACATAACGATCGAGGGTTGCCAATACCTCTTCATCGATACTGACCCCAAAACGTTTGATTGCCATAATATTATTTCTTTTTAACAGCTACAATCACTACACTTTCGGTATAATACCCACCATTCCCTGCAACCTGGTTACCTGAATTAACCGGAATGATTTGCTGTACAATATAACCCTCTTTTTCCAGAAGATTACATTGAAATTCAACTTCAACAGCCAAATCGTCGGAATCGACCACAATTTCATCATGCGATTCCCGGCTACTCCAGAAAGAGCTTCGTGTATGGATGGTAACTGTTTTTGTCATGATAACTTATTTTTATCAAAAATAAACGTTTTTTGTTTTAGTTGGCTTAGTTTGCCCAAACTTTTTCAAAAGCTGATTTCAATACCATTTAAAAACTATTTTCTTTACATCCTTCGAATCACTATTGTAATTGTCGCCTCTTACTCTTTCAGCTTACAAAGAGACCAGCATTAACTACCGTAACCACAACCATGTACCATTAGTTAACGATAATTTTCCTGTTTTGAATTTCATGTGCCGATCGGATTTGCAAAACATAGATACCTTTGGGCCACTGTCGCACCTGAAGTGTTACCTGGCTATAGGAAGTATTGTTAAGCTGTTTTGTGAAAACGGTTTTACCCTCGAGGCTCAATATCGTAAGCTGTTTCAGCTGCGAACCACGAACTGTGATATTGAGGTACTCGCTGGCTGGATTGGGAAATACATCACAGAATAGCTTGTTAAGCCTGATGGCATTGGGTTTTACATACGACGAATCATCATCGGCAAACGGTGAACCAAAAAGATGCAAAGAACTTCGCCAGTATTCAGGATTGTTAGGATTTCCCGATGGATTGGGGTCGACAGGCACAAGCGAATAACCTGGAAGCAGCACAGGCCAACCTAAATTTGGTTTATAATCGACATCAATCAGAGTTGTACCATTTTCATCGAGCAATACAATACGTTCGCCCTCATTGGCCAGATTTCCAGAAAAACGACCGGTAGGTGTTGTCCAGTAAAGACTTTCAAAGGCACTTATATCGGCTGCAACTACCACAAAGCCATATGGGGGTACCAGCGTAGGTGACGGGAATACGTATTTAACTGCGCTATCGATACGGCATCCTCCTATATCGACCCAAACGTTAGCGGTATTTTTAAATTCAATAAACTCTAATGACTTATCTCCATATCCGCCAGCTGCCATAGGCATGTACTGTATTTCTGTAATTTTAATTTTATCCCGGTTGTTCTTGTTGGTAAAAACAACCTCACGTAACGCACTCCATTTATCGTTGTACAGTATGCGTGCCTTAATAATAGTGGGGGATGCTATATTCAATGTTGTAAATGAAGTAGCCGTCGAGGCTGTTGAGGAAACGCTATTATCGAATAAACGGGGATCGGTACCGTCGGTGGTATAGTATATGGTACCTCCACTATTGGGATTAGCAAAAGTAACAGAAACAGTCCTGGACAAGTTGACAATATTTGCCACCTCATTGCCATCGGCATAAATTTTAGGAAAATCGACCGATGGAAGCAAACCAACCGCTTTAAGCTGATTGATAACGATAGGGGTACGTTTTTTAATGAAAAGATTTACCGTATTGTTCACAGCAGGAATCCAATCGTCGTCGCGCGTACGCAGGCTACTCCCCCGCGAATCGCCCCAGCGTGCCGATTCCCCAATAATAGCCAGATCGATTTGAGAAGCACGATTTCGAAACACTTTTTCCACTTCACCGGCGGTAAGTATGCCATTATTGAATAAGTATTTGACAGCTCTGTCGGCAAAACGTAACTTATAATTGGCATTTTCGGTAAGACGTTGATGCAACCACTGAGGATGGAAGTAATTAAAAGTCGGTTTGCTCATCCCATCTTTAATCAGATTGACGCGATTTTCATAGACTCCCTCATTTTTTCCTTCCTCACTACCAGCCACATAATTAAAAGTGTGCTCAGCATCATGTACGATAAAGAAAAAGCCCTCACGTGGTGCATTTCTGTTTTTAATAGCATAAAAATTATTTGGTTGATTGTTACCTAAAAATTCGCTCACTGGTGAATCGAAATTGCCCGAGTAAAAAATATTGAGCATGTAATCGATCAGATTATCGATATCGACGAGTTTTTCGAGCGATGTATCGATGAATCCCTGTGGATTGAGTCCCTGTAAACGGAAATAATTGTCATCAGTAGCAAAACCGGTATTGCAAGCATTATAGATCTGGCGCCACTTATCGAGGGTTCCGTCTGTTGCTTCAATATTATACCCATTATCTACAGCCACCTTCACCACATCGTAATCGTTGGCATCACCGCCTTTGTAACTTTCGGCAAAATTTGCCTCGGGACGTTCCTGGAACTCGTATAATCCCCAATACATACCATTAAGGAACAAATGACAATATCGGCTGCGCGAATAGGGTTGTCCCATAATACCCTGCAAATCGCGACAAGTTTCGTCCTGTGCGTAGGTCATCATCGGATTGTTGTAAAAACTCCATGAATAATTTTGCGCACAACGTAAATCCACTTTTTTAAATTCCTGGGCTGCATCTTTGCCAAAGAGGGGGTATTTCAATTTTTTCTTTCCATAATCGTTGCTAAAAAACAATCGGAAAGCATGCTTAGGATTCCATGAATTTCGGCTGTATCCACCTCTAATACGCAGTCCAGCATTCACAGAAAATACCATGGTATTGTCTGTATCGATTAATTCGACCGATGCTGGGCGTTCCCATGCTTCCCCATGCTGCAATGCATTCATGTATATTCCGGAAACAGGATCAAATAAATTGGCATTATCGGTAACCACCGATACCGTAGGAATGGACGAAAAGACTTGAGGAATAAGGTCTTTATAACGCGTATCGTTTATTACTCGCGAATCCATCTGATAATCGATAAATTGTCGATTCCAGTCCTGAAGATTTTCAGCTGGCCAATTACCACCGGGTACTCCTTGCGTCTTTACTTTTTCGAGAAAAATATAAGTACGAGTTTCGGGATTGGCCGACTGATACCCCTTTTTAACCATCACCGCACGGACTACAACACCAGGGGTGGCAGGACGATTGGATGTTTCGGCAGGATCGATGGTTATATTCAATGGTGAATAAGCAGTTATAGCAGTGTTTGAAGTTCGAGGGTCGGAATAATCGAGGGTATACCGGATGGTATCGCCCGGATATTGGCCAGTAAGCGTTAGGGTGAAGGGTGCACTATAGTACCCACCTGGATGGCTAAAGACAACATCGGGGGTTTTAGGCAGCTTTTTCGACAACGAAAGCTGCATGTCGAAATAAATATCTGAGCTACTCAGACTGACATTATATAAAAGCACGCAAATCGTATTTTTTCCCTGTACCAGATCTACCTTACCAGAAGAAATACTATCCGTAACAGGCGAAGAAACCATATTGACCGCTGCAGGGGCAACGGCATCGTAAGTACTTGCTGTAGGCGCATTCTGCTCAAAAGCAAGTTTACCATTGATCCAAACCCTAAATCCATCGTCGTATTTAAAAGTAGCTACCAAATTACCCATAAGACTATCGGGCATATTTACCTCAAATTGTTTACGTAAAAACACAGTGGTGTAGCTATTTTGCATGTCGGTTAGCTGGGTACCCCCACTCCCCGATCCATACCAGAACGGGGCATTTCCAATCGACCAGCTGGCATCGTTAAAATCGGGCATAATCCACGTGCTCGTAACAGCACTCCGACCTTTAAAATATTTCCAGGTACTCTGGTATGGAATTATTTCCTGGCCAACAACGGTAATGGAAAAAAATAGGGTCAGTCCTATCAGACTTTTCAAGATAAAGGGGAAAAATTTTTGTTTTACATAGTTTGAATTCATAGTGATAAGCATCAAATTATATTATCATATATTATTCATTCAGTCTAACCCGAGGATCAAGGATAGCATACGTAATATCTGTCAAAATGTTAACAACGATGAATATGATAGCGATCACCAGGACTCCGCCCATGACAACCGGTAAATCGAATTCCTGTAATGCATTGACAATAAGGTACCCCATTCCCTTCCACGAAAAAATATATTCGATAAACACCACTCCGGCCAACATAGAAGCAAACCAGCTACTAAGCGAGGTTACCACAGGATTGAGCGCATTTCGCAATGCATGACGCAAGATAACCTGGCTTTCGGAAAGACCTTTTGCACGAGCTGTAGTAATGTAATCTTGCGACAACACCTCAAGCAACGAATTACGCATCAATTGCATTACCACAGCAAGTGGTCTTATGCCGAGCGTTATGGCAGGAAGGATCACATTTTTAAGAGCCAGATAGCGGCCATTGCCCCAATCGTCCCATTCGTAAAGGCTTCCAGTTAGCGGTAGATGGGTCACAGAACCCAGCACAAAAGCAAATAGCCAGGCAAACAGGATGGCCACAAAAAAAGAAGGCATTGCAATTCCCAACGACGATAGCGTAAGTAAGGATCTATCGACCCATGTATTGTATTTCCATGCCGCCAGAATACCAAACAGAATACCCACGAAACTGGCCAGGATAATAGCAAAAAAGGCCAGCACAATAGTAGAAGGTAAAGCTGCCAGAATCATCTCCGACACATTGCGTTGCTGTTGATACGAACGACGTAAGTAGGGGAATTTAAGAACCAATACCTTATCCTCTATGGTAAGTAGCCGACAGAAAGGTTGATATGCTTTTGGGTCGAGGTAAAAAAAACTTTTAGCATCAGTGGCCTGATGCACCGAGATGGGGGACAAATCGTTAAGGTATTTAACATATTGCATCCACAGCGGTCGATCGAGACCAAGGTCGCTTCGGACTGCAGCTAAAGAAGCACTATCGGAACGCTGCCCCAGCGTCATCCTTGCTGGATCGCCCGGGATAACATTGAAAATGATGAAAACAAGCGTAGCTACTCCCCATAAAATACTTAAGGCATATAAAACTTTGGCTGCAATGTATCGTAAAACCTCCATTCTGTAATTTTATCGATTATTTTTTGCGACCTTTCGAAATATTGCAGCATTCACCGATAACAAAAAAGCCAATAAGAGCAAAAAGCTAATGGTAGCAAACTTTTCTTTAATAATCCTTTGCTGGGTTGCCACCTGCTTAAGCACATCAAAGTCGCTATAATTCCAAGCAAACTGCGAATAATGCCATTTTTTAAGAACAGTACCTTTATACAATAAGAGAATTCCAGGATTTGAACGAATCATGGTTTTTTGCAGGGTTTCGTCGGCGGTAAGGAACGAATAGCTCAAGTGTAATTTTTCGGAAACTCTTTGTACAGCTCCCATCGAAGAAGCTGTAACAGCATAAAACCGAATATTGGGCGAGGCCAGCGCATATTGAGCCAAAGTATCGAATCGTTGCAAAGCCTGCGAATTGGCCTTTTCAATATTGTAGGATACCATCAAAAACACGAATGCATCGCTTCGCAAGATGCTATCGGTTATGTTTTCTCCATGGGGGGTATACAATGCAAAATCGTGAATAGGAGGAACGTAACCCTTCTTTACTAAAACACTTTTCGTTTCCACCCACTGCCAATTGACGGTATCCTGCCAGGGATAGTTTGTCATATCAAAAGCTTTGATTTCGCCTGTATTCTTATTCTTATAAAGCAGTTGTGTAGCATACTCATCGGTTGGTGCACCAGGCGGAATGGTACTTTTTTCAATGATATTACTCCCCTCGCTAAAAGGCATAAAATCGATGATGGGAAGATGGCGGTACGAATATAGGGACACAAATGTGTAGACCCCTACCGTAATGAGTAATACCGACCATGCATATCCAGTAGTTAAGGGACTATTCTGTGTTTTACGAAAAACGAACAGTACTATTACAATACTGAGCAGCACAACATTCTTAAAAAATGTCTCCCAGTTGGTAAGTTTAATAGCATCGCCAAAGCATCCGCAATCGGAAATAGGATTAAAAACAGCAAGGAGTAAGGTAACAATGGTAAAAAATATCATGAAGGCCAGGGCTATCCAGGTTGTGAAACGCGGCCAAATGCCAGTAAGTAAGGCTACCCCTATCAAAAACTCCGCACCACTGAGTAAGAAAGAAAGCATCAAGGTGAGTTGTTCCATGCGTGGCAAATGCATGGCTGTAAAATAATCGCTGAATTTGTAGGCGGTTCCCAACAGGTCGATTCCTTTTACAAAACCCGAAAAAATAAAGACGGCTGCAACAAGCATGCGAAGCCCTATTAGAAAATATGACATGTACTTTTTCATAGTCTCTAATGATTTAAACCATTAAACCTAACTCACGTTGAAGCTTTTTGAATACATTTTCTGGTGGCAGCATGCCGTTTTCGTCGTAGCATGCAATAATTCGCATGGTAGGTTCGGTTTGCGCCAACCAAAGGTAGGTATCGCGTACTTTTTTTTGAAATTCTAAGTCATTCTCATGAATATCCGTATTCCCCTGCAGGTAGTGTCGATCGGAACCTGTGCGCGAAGTGCTGAGATTTTTTGCAATAAATTCCATCGGCACATCGAGAAAAACATTCACGTCGGGAACAGGAATACCAAAATACTCGTACTCGAGCTTAAGAATCCAATTTTTCAAATCATTTTTAAGTTCGGGGGCATTTAATTTTGCACATTGATAAGCAATATTCGAGCAGACGTATCGATCGACAATAACCTGTTTTCCTTCGTTCAACCATTTACGAATGGTTGCTGCAGCATCGCGTCGATCACCTGCATAAAGCATAGCAACAAGATAGGGATCGACCTTATCATTGGGACCAAGTTCGCCCCGCAAGAAACGAGCTATTAACTCTCCAAAAAACGGGGTATCGGTTCGCGGAAAATGAACGTATTCATAAGGAATATTTTGCTTTTGCAAATATTCCCTAAGCATCTGTAATTGAGTTGATTTTCCGCTTCCATCGAGCCCTTCAATGACAATAAACATTTTTTAAAACTTAAATTCGTGTAAATTTAATTATTTTTGGCATGGGCTAAGATAGAATTAATTGGTTAATTTCACAAACTGGACTATGTTAAAAAGCTATAAATGAGTCATTACTGGATAAATATTCGAGGCGACCTGTATGATTTGTCGATTCCTCGCGTAATGGGGATTGTCAATATTACGCCCGATTCGTTCTATGTGGGAAGTCGTTATACTAATGTTGAAGAGTTGACAGCAGCCATTGAAAGAATGCTAAGCGAAGGGGTCGACATGATAGATGTTGGGGCTTTTTCGTCGCGACCAGGTGCTATACCAGTTAGTGAAGATGAAGAAAAGACACGACTGGGTAAAGCACTTGAAGCAATCCGCAATCGTTTTCCCGATATCATCCTTTCTATTGATACCTGTCGAGCCTCCATTGCCGAGTGGGCAGTAACCACGTTTGGCATTGATCTCATCAACGACATTTCTGGAGGACGTGCCGATAAAGATATGTATGCAACCATAGCCCGTTTACAGGTTCCTTATATTATGATGCACATGCGTGGAACCCCTGCCGACATGCAAAACCACGCAAAATACAAAAATGTTACGCAGGAAGTTATTTACGAATTATCCGAATGCCTGTATCATGCGCGATATGCTGGCATCAACGATATCATCCTTGACCCGGGATTTGGTTTTGCCAAAACCCTTGAACAAAATTATGAACTCATGGCAAATCTCGAAGCTCTAAAAATAATGAACTTGCCAATTTTAGTAGGAATATCGCGCAAATCGATGATATATAAACTATTGAATATTCAACCCGATCAAGCCCTAAATGGAACTACAGCCCTCCATATGATTGCCCTGATGAAAGGAGCAAATATTCTAAGAGTACACGATGTGTGGGCAGCCAGGGAGGCAATACGTTTATTTAATGCTCTAAAAAATGCAAAATCGATGAACCATGAGGAATAATCTTTTAGAGAAATGTTTTAGCTGGTTAAAAGCTCAAATACCCCTATTAAAATTTGTAGCATTATCGACCCTCAGCTATGGTATTCTGGTGGTTTCGCTTAATTACGCCCATTTTCCGGTAGGTCGTTTTCTCGATATTTTTCCAGTGCTTGCACACTGGTTACTCATAACGCTAAGTTCGGGGATAATCATTTACCTGCTTGCCCTAAATCGATGGGTATTTACCATTCTTTACCCCATTTTTACGATTTGCACCGGTATCATTGGGTATTACATTTTTCAGTACGATATAACCATCAATACTGCGGTTATAGAATCGACTTTTAACACCAACAACAGCGAGGTAATGAGTCAAATATCGCTGCGGCTAACCCTGTATGTTCTTCTTCTTGCAACGGTGAGCATATGGTTAGTTCGAAAGCGACGACGCATTGATCAGCCACAATGGGCAATTGGTCATCTGCCCTTTATTATACTTGGATTTTTGTTGATTGGAGCCATCAACCAGATACGCTTCAACACTATTTACCAGCGTAATCCTTTCTGTATTTATCTGGGATTTAAAAATTATTTTGCCGAACGTACCGAACTAAAAAAAGAAAGGAAAGACATTTCGGAAGGAGCAATTTGTCACGTCGATTCACTAACCATGGTAGTAGTCATTGGAGAGGCCTTACGTGCTGACCATGTGAGCCTGAATGGCTATCCCCGTGAAACATTTCCATATCTTGCCAAAGAAAAAGTCATCTCGTTTAAAAACATCTATTCGGAGTGGACGCATACCTTAAAAAGCATCCCTCACATACTTACCCGTGCCGATAGTGCAAACCATGCTCCCTCTACCGACGAGCATTCATTTATATCGATTTTCAAGAAATGCAATTTTACAGCCTGGTGGTTGGGTAATCAGGATCTTAACAAGGTTTTTAAACCCTTTGCACTCGAATGCGACACTTTTATTATCAACAAGCCTTTTAAGTCGGATTATAATTTTACCGGCAAATACGACGAAGAGCTGTTGCCCTACCTCGACAGTGCACTTAGTAAGCCCAATCCACGCAAGTTAATTATATTTCATCAGGTGGGAAGTCATTGGTATTATCCATCCTATTATCCACCATCGTTTGAATATTTTAAGCCAGTATTAAAGAGTAAATCGTTTAATCTTTCGGACAAAGATAAAATCATCAATGCATACGACAATTCGGCTCGCTACACCGACTATATATTGTGGCAAATCATAGAAAGGCTTCGTAATCAGAAGGCCATCATGATATACCTATCGGATCATGGCGAATTATTGGGTGAAGAAGGAAAATGGATTCATGCACAGGATACGAAATACGAAAAAAATCCCGCTTGCTTTGTTTGGTTTTCTGATCGATATCGAATGGCATATCCCGATAAAGTAGAAGCAGCCGAAAGCAATAAAAATAAGCATTTCCGGAGTGATTTTCTATTTCATTCAGTGCTCGATGCTGCTGATATAACAACTCCCTATAGGCAGGATAAACTCAGTATTTTAAAAAAATAAAAACGCCTTGCTTTTAGCAATGCGTTTTATATAGTTGGCGGAGAAAGAGGGATTCGAACCCCCGGTCCGGTCACCCGGACAACGGTTTTCAAGACCGCCGCATTAGACCACTCTGCCATTTCTCCGGGCGCAAAGGTAATATTTTCACTGCAGTTGAAAAAATCTTGATAAAATTTTTTTTGATATTTGGGAAAACCTATATGCATTAAGCTTTGTAATGTATTAGCAAGCATTTTAAATTATTGTGATCGATTCTGCACGCTAAAAAGCTTTTTTAATATAGTTTAGTTTTAATCCTGTCACTTAACATGGATAGGCATCGGCAATGTACTTAAAGATCTATGGTTATAAAAAACTCTGCTTCACAAAATTATGCGAAAGCAGAGTTACACAATACCAACCTACTTTACCTAAGAAATAATGTATTTTCTATTTAGTCTTCTTTTCATTATCAATCACATACATAGGAGGCAAGTCGCTTTCGAATAGGGTGTATGGATCTTTCTCAAATTCAATAAAATCGGCAGCACTGGGATGACCAGGATAGGGAGCAAAGAAGTGCGTTTGATTATAATTACGCCACACCAGTATCCAGGCTATTTTTCGAGCTATGCTATCATTTTTAATGGGGTAGAGCAATGATTTCGTCCACCACTGCGGGTCGGGAATTGTGTTATAACCTGCTTCGGTAAGCGCAGCTACTTTTCCCATACGTTCGGCCAATTTTACAACAATACGAAGCTGTTCAATTCCCTTCTCGATGGTAGCAGGATTCTGAAAATCCCAGTAATTATCAAAACCAAGCACATCCACATACTCTTCACCCGGGAAGCGCTCCAGATAAACCTCTTCCTTGCGAAAGATATCGGGTGAATAAGCATACAAAAGGTTATGCACCTGTCTCTTATCCCGAAGGTAAGTTACAGTATACCTGAACAAGGCTTTGTATTCGTCGGGAGTACAAAAACGTGCTCCCCACCAGAACCAGCTACCGTTGTGTTCGTGAAAAGGTCGAAAAATTACTGGAATATAAGTACCTTCATCGGTCTTCAAGTTCAGAAAAAAATCTGCCACCCGATCGAGCATCTGGTTGTAGACTTCATGATATTTGCCACCGGGTAATATTTCTTTTACTGCATGAACGCTTGTATCCCACGCATGGGTTTGCGTAACAGGATTGGCTAAATGCCAGCTAACAGTATGTACCCCACCGCGCTTATAAGCCATTTTAATCCATTGTACCATACGGTCGAAGGGCACAGAATCGATGTTATAAGGCGTGCCCAGCCCCCAAATGTCCCAACCATATATGGCGGGAAATTTTCCACATACATCCTTCACATCGGAACGTAATTCGGCATTACGCCAGCCCATTCCATAGCTGGTAGCATCCTCATGTCCAAACATAATTCCCCGTCCCATGAGTTTTTTAAGGTTGTAAAATAATGCCTTCGTCTCGTAGGTGGCAGCTGTATCAACCGTTTTAATTTTAAGCGGAGGTACTGCCTGTAAATAGCCACAGGTTAGCCCTATGGATATCAGTAAAAACGAAATTTTGCGATTCATAGGTGGTTTATTATTCATGATTACTCAAACGTTTGATGATCTCAAAACATGCCCTGCTATTGTGGTAGGGACATTTCCAGAAGCCAGCCCTGACTTGCGATGTATCGGGCTTACCTTGCTTGTTGACCTTCCAGTGCCATTCGCCCAGCTTAGGGTCGATAAGGTATTGCTCAATAAATCGCCAGGTACGGTAAGCAAAATCGAGGAATTTTTCATCGCCGGTCATTTGCCAGGCATTGATAAAACTGACCACAGCCTCGGCTTGAGGCCACCAGTGTTTGTCGGTATCAACTATTCCCTGGCTGTTACCTTCATAAAATTGTCCGCCATCAACGTCAAAGCTCTCAAGCGCTGAAATTTCCACAATGTGAACGACAGTATTGGCATATTGCGAAATTAAATTTTCGTCGCCAAGTGCCTGTAATGCTTCCCATAGCAACCACGCTGCTTCAATATCGTGCCCATACGACACCAGATCCCCTTTCACCTGCCAATTGTCGTCGAAAAATAAATGAAAATGCCCTGTGGATGGATTATAAAATCGTTCAAACATCAGCTGTGTGATATTTTTCAAAGCCTCTCCTACCCTAACATCGTTCGTTACCCTATACAGCGTGGTAAATGGCTCGAGTATGTGCAGGTGCGTATTAAAAGTTTTGTTTTCGTTCAAATCTTTTTCGCTAATCCGAACATCCTGCGTAAAACTCCAGTCACGAGCAAAAGCTTCCCAATAACCATTCCTTTCTCTATCCAGAGCCTTCTCCTGCAAAAGTTCAAATACTCTCAGGGCAGTATCCAGAGCTGCCTTCTCGCCCCGGGCAAGGTAATATTCCACCAACCCATACATCCAGAATCCCTGTGCATAACCATACTTTTGGGTATTTACAGGATTACCCAAATAATCGAGTTCCCAGTAGATACCATCATGCACAGGATCGCGGAAATATTTTTCGAGATACTCGTATGCTCGTTGCGCTACAGTCAGATATTCTAATTTTTTAAAAGTATTATATGCCCTGGAGAAAGTCCACAGTATACGCGAATTGAGTACTGCCCCCTTCGATGCCGTTTTATTGAGACGATTGTAAAAATCGCGACTTCCATAGAAACCTCCCTGATCATCGTCAATCATTAGGGTAATCCAATAGTTCAGGATATTTTCCTTTACCTCTTTTTGGGCAGCATTATATAGGTATGCTATCTTTTCCTTCTGGGTCATGATGGGGAATGCATTATTTTTGGTTCAATATTTTCATGTTCCTGTCAATAAGCGCTTTCAACGTTTCTACTGAAGCATGGGTACGATAACCATCGGAAGGAGTATTGAGGCAATAGTCAACCAGTTTATCAACCGTCGAAACAGCTACATGCATTCGTGTATCGGACGAAGCGTAGTAGATAAACACTTCATCCTTATCGTTTTTAATCCAGCCGTTGGAGAAAAGCACATTCGACACATCACCCACGCGTTCTTCACCTTCGGGTGCCATAAAATATCCACCCGGGGTTGCAATAACCTTCCAGGGTTCCTTAAGGTCGGTCATGTACATATACAACACGTAACGTAAGCCTGCAGCGCAGCCTCTGACCCCATGCGCCAGATGCAACCAACCCTTATTAGTCTTGATGGGTGCCGGTCCTTCCCCATTCTTTACCTCCTTAATCGTATGATAAATCCTGGGTTCAATAATCAACTCATCCTTTACCTTGGCCTGTTCCATGCTGTCGATAAGTGCCCAACCAATTCCACCACCCGACCCAGCATCGATAAAACCATCCTGGGGACGAGTATACAGGGCATATTTACCATTGACAAATTCGGGATGCAACACCACATTGCGTTGCTGACTGCGAGAACGAAGATCGGGTAAACGTTCCCAATGGATAAGATCTTTTGTTCGTACAATACCCGCCTTGGCTACTGCCGACGACAAATCGCCCGCTGGGGCATTCGGGTCCTTGCGTTCCGAACAAAAAATACCATATATCCAACCATCCTCATGAGCCGTAAGACGCATGTCGTATACATTCGTCTCTTCCTTATCTATATCAGGTAAGGTCACCGGATAATCCCAGAACCGCCAGTGATCGATACCGTTGGGACTCTCGGCGACTGCGAAAAATGATTTACGGTCCCATCCTTCCACCCGTACCACCATCAAATATTTTCCATCCTTATAGATAGCCCCTGCATTAAATGTTGCATTAATGCCAAAACGCTGTAACAAATGTGGATTGCTACGATAATCTAAATCGAACCGCCAGAATAAGGGGGTATGTTCGGCGGTGAGTATAGGATACCGATACCTAATATATAAATTATGTGCCTCGGCAACAGGATCATTTTTACGACATATCAATGCCTCGTGCTGTGCCTTCATGTCGGCTAAACGAAGTTGAAATTCACGCTCTGTCATACATCTTTTTTTTTGCAAAAGTAATTTACCCAACAACGCTATAGGGAAACAAATGTATTCATTGTGTAGGAAAATTGTTTTGATAGCGTTTTCATTAACGGGGGTAGTTCTTACAAACCTGCCATTTTACTGCCTTAGGTTCAACAGGTTGTCAACTAATCAAGTGATAAACCATTCCCTCTCCACTAAATCTAATAAAAAAATACCCCGACATTGCTATAGGCAAAATCGGGGTATAAAGTTGTAAGTAAGTTAGTAGAATAAGTCTCTCAATTAAGGTTTCTGTATCAAACAAGTAACGATTGAATGCGCCAGCATTTTGGTAGGGGCTGTTTTACCATCCATCCATACGTTTATGTCGATATCGTTGTCGGTTTGATTCATCATTACCAGCACTATGCTATTATCGGGGTTAATAAAAGCCGTTGCCAGAATATCGTCGGTCATGGACGAGCAACTAATTCTTTTGGCTCCTGGCCGGATATACTTTGAGAAATGGCCGATGTAGTAATACGAACTCATGTAATGCACTTCACCCGTCCGGGTATCGGCAATAATAGGCGCAAGGCAGTAGTTTTCGACATGGTTAGGGCCACCTTTTTCGTCGAGAATCAGGTTCCAATCGGTCCATGCATTGGTATTATTATTTAGGTCGTGAATAATGGCTTCGCCATATTTTTCACCAAAGTTCCACTGTTTAACGTTTTCCCAACTAAAAGGGTAGGCACAACCTTCGCTGAATACCAGTCCTTTATCGGGAAAAGCCTCATGAATGCGTTTAATATTATCGTAATTATCGCCAACATACCAGTGGAAAGCTGTTCCCCACACATATTGAGCAGCCTGGGGGTCGGACAGTACAGTATTAGCTCGATGGAAGGCCAGATTTCGGTTATGATCCCAGATCATCAACTTAAGAGCAGGCAACAGACCACTGTTTTTTAGCTGCGGCCCCAGGTAATTCTTAACAAAGTTCAGCTCATCCTCTGCCGTGTAAATGCACGATTCCCAACGTTGAACAGCCATAGGTTCATTCTGCACCGTAATTCCCCAGATGGGAATACCTTCTTTTTTATAGGCTTCAATAAACTTTACATAGTAAAGCGCCCACGAACGATAGTATTCGGGACGAAGTTTACCCCCATGAAGCATGTCGTTGTTGGTCTTCATGAAGGCCGGTGGGCTCCAGGGCGAAGCAAACAACTTTAGCTCATTGTTGGTACGTTCAAGGGCAAGTTTTATAAAGGGAATTCGATACTTTTTATCTACCTCTATGGAAAAAGTTTTTAACAACGTATCGGCAGGGTCGTTGACATAGGCATAGCTATAGCTGGAAAAGTCGCAGCTATTGATATGGGTTCGCCCAAAAGTGTAGCCAATACCTTTTACCTTATCAAAATAGGCTGTAAGAATTTCCTGCTGTTTACTTACTGGCAATTTATAAAATGTTTCGGCGGCAGCATCGGTAAAAGCACCCCCTATGCCAATAAATTCCTGAAAATTGTGCCGATAATCAATGAAAACGCATAAGTTCGACTCCTCTGGTTGTCCGGTAGTTGTGAAGTTCACTATGCCTTTAGAAGTTAAACGGTCGGATGTCCCTTTGGCTGTTTGAATTATTTCCATGTTCTGGCCCCATGCCAATGAAATGCTGGCGCTAAAACATGCACTTAACAACGCTAATTGTAATCTTTTTTTCTTCATGATTTTTGTATTTTTCAAATGTTGAGTAATGACAAATGTAAGGCAATAGTCATAAAAAGTGGGCATTTCCCCATACGCTATTCATCCACCACGGGTACCATTTAACTACTACATCGTATCATATTTAAACATATGAAGAGTACAAGAGATTATAATATGATATTTTACAAGGAAAACTTACTTCATGACCAATTTAAAATATTGATTATTAATAATTTTTTAAAATTAAATTATAAGTTGCTTAATTTCAAACCTAAAGATATTCGTCAAATGAAATAAATATTAAAATATTGTTTATCAATTATATAAGGCAAATTTTAAAAAATCAAGTCTTGAAGCATTTTTTTTCCAGAAAAAAAATGATGAAAATTGTTTGAGCAAACCCGGAAACTCTATAAACTTATTAATCAAATGATTAAAAAAATGATCCCCGAACATCAAGCCGTGTGGAACAATTGTCTCAAGATTATTCGGGACAATGTCAATGAAAAAAGTTTCAAAACATGGTTTGAACCCATTGTTCCCATAAAATTAGAAAACAATGTATTGACCATTCAGGTACCCAGTCCATTTTTCTATGAGTATCTCGAAGAGCAATACATTGACCTGCTTAAGAAGACCCTGAGAAGAGAACTGGGAAACGATGCCAAGCTCGAATACCATATAGTAATGGATAACGACGCGGTATCGAACAATCCTCTTACCTTGAAGTTGCCCGGAAAAACTATCAGTGAGGTCAAAAACAATCCGGTGAATATTCCCTTATCCGAGGAAAAACCGGTGATTAATCCCTTTGCTATTCCAGGGATTAAAAAGCTAAATATCGATCCTCACCTGAATCCCAGCTATTCGTTCGACAACTTTGTGGAAGGCGAATGCAATAAACTCGCCCGAACAGCAGGATATGCCATAGCTACGCATTTACCGGGCAGCACCGCATTTAATCCGTTTCTGATATACGGGGGCAATGGATTAGGTAAAACCCATCTGGCACAGGCCATAGGACTGGAAACCAAAGAACGTTTTCCTGATAAAACGGTGCTTTATGTCAATGCCAACAAGTTTCAAACTCAGTACTACGATTCTATTCGTACCGGAAATGTGAACGATTTTATCCATTTCTATCAAATGATTGATGTGTTGATAATAGATGACATCCATGATTTGGGCGGAAAGATGAAAACACAGGATATTTTCTTTCACATTTTCAATCATTTACATCAAAACGGCAAACAAATCATCCTTACCTCCGACAAAGCGCCTGTGGATTTACAAGGGATGGAACAGCGACTGCTATCACGTTTCAAATGGGGACTTTCGGCCGACCTGCAGACCCCCGATTTTGAAACACGGGTTGCGATATTACAGAAAAAAATATACAACGACGGTATCCAGATGCCCCAGGAAATTATTGAATATCTGGCTTCGACCATCGTAACAAACATACGAGAACTCCATGGGGCGTTAACTTCGATTCATGCGCATACCCTGCTTACCAAGAAGCAAATTACACTCGAATTTGCTAAAGAAATCATTGAACGTCTTACCAAACATACCAGAAAAGAGGTCTCGATCGAGTACATTAAAAAAGTGGTATGTAGCTATTATAACATTCATCCCGACATGCTACAGCAAAATACCCGTAAACGTGAAATTGTGCAGGCGCGTCAGATTGCCATGTATTTCTCCAAAAACCTTACAAAAAGTTCGCTAAACGTAATTGGGATGCAAATTGGGGGTAAAGACCATGCAACAGTGCTTCATGCCTATCGTACCGTAAAGAACCTGATGGAAACAGATAAAAATTTCAGGCTTCAGGTCGAAGAAATTGAACGAAAGCTTCGCATATAAATAATTTTAGGGTTAGCATAACTTTTTAAAATTCTCAAAACGCTTTGTATCATTACAATACAAAGCGTTTTGTTTTTTGGGTCAATGCTAACTGCCACAATCCTGTTCCTTTCCCTTTTATCCTCACCCCCTGCCGCTGTCCTTTCAATCCTCACCCCCAGCCCCTCTCCTTTCCAAGGAGAGGGGTGGCCGATAGGGCGGGGTGAGGTTGTAGGAGAGAGGTGTCCGGTAAGGAAAGGTCAGACTTTATTTCAACCAATACACTATCGGATACGACCCCTAAAAATTTTAGCCCTTCCAACCCCGTAGGGGTAGCTCTTTTGGTAGCAATGGGATGGCCACCTCACCCACCATACCTTTCCCTTCTATCCTCACCCCCGGCCCCTCTCCTTTCCAAGGAGAGGGGTGTCCGACAGGACGGGGTGAGGATGAAACTGCAATCCATCTTCGTCTCAGCAACTATTTCCTTTCCCCTACTTTCTTGTCTTGATACAAGAAAGTA
>ERZ795045.1969-NODE-1969-length-21366-cov-4.918258_pt1 | contig 21366 bp, 20 predicted proteins | sample MGYA00375129_ERZ795045 | MGnify/ENA primary metagenome ERZ795045 (study PRJEB30174, sample SAMN05720166) | activated sludge metagenome | isolation source: anaerobic digester from wastewater treatment plant | place: Japan | collected 2015-05-15 ...
AAGAAACTTCCTGTATTTGCTGTTCAGTTTCATCCTGAATTTTCCCCTGGTCCATTAGATGCTATTTATCTTTTTGATAGATTTAAAGAAACGATAAAAGAAAGAGCAGGAGAGTAAAGTGCCAAAGAGAACTGATATAAAAAGGATAATGCTTATAGGTTCTGGCCCTATCGTAATAGGACAGGCATGTGAATTTGACTATTCTGGTTCTCAGGCATGTAAGGCACTTAAAGAAGATGGATACTATGTTATACTTGTTAACAGCAATCCAGCGACTATAATGACAGACCCTGAAATGGCTGACAGGACATATCTTGAACCACTTACCCCTGAGATAGTTGCAAAGATAATAGAGAGAGAAAGACCCGATGCACTTTTACCTACTCTGGGAGGGCAGACAGCACTTAATATTACGGTTGCTCTGGAAGAGATGGGGGTTTTCAAAAAATATAATGTGGAAGTGATAGGTGCAAACTATAAAGCAATAAAAAAAGCAGAGGATAGGGCATTATTTAAACAATCGGCTGCCAGTGTCGGATTGAAAGTTCCTGAAAGTGATATTGCATATACTCTTGAAGAAGCAGTTGAAATAGCAAAAAGGATAGGTTTTCCTGTTATTATAAGGCCATCCTTCACTCTTGGGGGAACAGGGGGAAGTGTTGCTTATAACATAGATGAATTTAAAGAACTCGCTTATACGGGGCTTAAGATGAGTCCTGTGAGTGAGATATTGATTGAACAGTCAGTTCTTGGCTGGAAGGAATACGAACTTGAGGTAATGAGAGACGGAAAGGGAAATGCTGTAATTATATGCTCCATAGAGAACTTTGACCCTATGGGAGTACATACGGGGGATAGTATTACTGTGGCTCCTGTTCAGACACTGACAGATAAGGAATACCAGAAGATGCGACTTGCAGCGATAAAGATAATGGAAGAGATAGGAGTTGAAACAGGTGGTTCTAACGTACAGTTTGCTGTTAATCCGGCAAATGGGGATATGGTTATTATAGAGATGAATCCCCGTGTTTCAAGAAGTTCAGCACTTGCTTCAAAGGCAACTGGCTTTCCCATTGCAAAGATTGCAGCAAAACTTGCTGTGGGCTATACCCTTGATGAGATACCCAATGATATTACCAAAAAGACACCTGCCTGTTTTGAACCTGCTCTTGATTACTGTGTTGTTAAAATACCGAAGTTTAACTTTGAAAAATTTCCTTCTACAAGTCCTTACCTCACGGTTTCAATGAAGTCAGTAGGAGAGGTAATGGCTATTGGCAGGACATTTAAGGAAGCACTTAATAAGGCGCTGAGAAGTCTGGAAGAAAAATTTGCTGGTTATGAAGATGTTCTTCTTCCTCTTGAGACATCTGAAGGGATAAGAAAACCATCTCCTTTACGGATTTTTTATATCAAAAAAGGTCTGAAGGAAGGTATGTCTATAGAAGATATTACTAAACTATCGTATATTGACAGGTGGTTTCTGTATAATCTGAAAGACCTTGTGGACTATGAAATCTATATGAAAAAATATAAAGGAAGAAAGATTCCTGCGGATGTTTTAAGAACTGCAAAGGAATATGGGTTTTCTGACAGACATATAGCACTTATTACAGGCAGAAGGGATGAAAGAGAAATAAAACAGTTGAGGGAGAGGTATGGTATCATTCCTGACTATAAACTTGTAGATACCTGTGCAGGAGAGTTTGAGTCATATACTCCTTATTATTATTCAACCTATAAGTGAGGTTTTTATGGTAGCAATTATTGATTTCGGTTCTCAGTATACCCAGTTGATTGCCCGCAGGATAAGAGAATTAAAGATTTTCTGTGAAATTTTCCCTTCCTCAGTTAATCTTGAAACCCTTAAAGGAAAAAATGTATCTGCAGTTATTCTTTCAGGTGGTCCGGGGCATATCCCTGCTTTAGAAAAAATACATTTTGATGACAGAATCTTTGAGAATTTTTTTGTACTGGGGATATGTTATGGTATGCAGATGATTGCTAAGTATTACGATGGTGAAGTCGTCCCTGGCGATAAAAGAGAATACGGAGAGACAGTATTTTATCCGGATACCTCGGATATTATATTTGAAGGAATTTCAGAAAAAACAATTGTATGGATGAGCCACTGGGATACCGTGGTTAAACTTCCTGAAGGGTTTAAGGTAATTGGAAGGACAGATAATACAGAGATTGCTGCCATGAAGAGTGTTGATGGAAGGATATACGGATTCCAGTTCCATCCAGAGGTTGTACATACAAAAGAAGGCAGCAGGATGTTAAAAAACTTTCTTTACAGTATATGTCGTTTCAAACCATACTGGGACCCTGAATCTATATTGAGATTGGCAGAAAAGGAAATTAAGGAGAAAGCAGGAAATGAAAAGGTGATATGTGGCTTGAGTGGTGGAGTTGATTCTGCCACACTTTCCATTATTCTTAACAATGTCTGTGGAAAAAATGCTTTAAGTGTCTTTGTAAACAACGGCTTATTAAGGAAAGGAGAGGCAGAAAAGATAATAGAGGTATTTAAAAACAGGATAAACCTTAAGTATGTTGATGCAGGGGAGATATTCTTAAAAAGATTAAAAGGAGTGGCAGATCCTGAGAAGAAAAGGAAGATAATAGGCAATACATTTATACAGGTCTTTGAAAAAGAGGCAAGAAAATTCGGTGCAAAGTTTCTTGCACAGGGCACACTTTATCCTGATGTAATTGAGAGTGTATCGCCTTTTGGCGGTCCTTCCGCAAGAATTAAAACACACCATAATGTGGGAGGCCTCCCTGAAAAACTGAATCTTACACTTATAGAACCATTCAGATTTCTTTTTAAGGATGAAGTGAGAGATGTTGCAAGAGAAGTAGGACTACCTGATTTTATTGTTAACAGGCATCCATTTCCTGGTCCTGGCCTTGCTGTAAGGATTATAGGGAGTGTAGATAAAAATCGCCTGCAGATTCTCCGTGAAGCAGATAGTATAGTAATGGAAGAAATGAAAAAGGCAGGACTTTACTCAGATGTGTGGCAGGCATTTGCTGTTCTCCTTCCGGTTAAAAGCGTGGGAGTGATGGGTGATAAAAGAACCTACGAAAATGTTATAGCAGTTCGTATTGTCAAAAGTGTTGATGGTATGACAGCGGACTGGGCAAGAGTTCCTTATGATGTTCTGGGGGGTATATCCAGTCGTATAGTCAACGAAGTTAAGGGTGTAAACAGGGTGGTATATGACATTACATCAAAACCACCTGCTACTATTGAGTGGGAATAGATTAAAGGAGCGAGAATGAAAAAATTCATATTTATTACAGGTGGTGTCGTTTCGTCCTTGGGGAAAGGTATTGCCTCTGCGTCTATCGGTACACTCCTTGAATCACATGGATACAGGATTACAATTTTGAAGTTTGACCCTTATCTGAATGTTGACCCGGGGACTATGAATCCTTTTCAGCATGGAGAGGTGTTTGTAACAGAAGATGGTGCGGAGACAGACCTTGATTTAGGACATTATGAGAGATTTACAGATGCGCATATTACAAAGAAAAACAACGCTACCAGTGGTCAGATATACAATGCAGTTCTTACACGAGAAAGAAAAGGCGGGTATCTTGGAAAGACAGTGCAGGTAGTGCCACATATTACTGATGAGATAAAAGAAAGAATTCTCACAGTTGCTAACGGTGTAGACATAGTAATTACAGAGATAGGTGGAACTGTTGGAGATATTGAAAGTTTACCTTTTCTTGAAGCAGCAAGACAGATGCAGGTGCAGAAGGATAATGATACATTACATATCCATTTAACTCTTGTCCCATACATAAAAGCAGCAGATGAACTAAAGACAAAACCTACACAGCACAGTGTTGGTAGATTAAGAGAGATAGGGATACAGCCGGAGATACTTCTCTGCCGGACAGAGAAGTCACTCAGTGATGAAATAAAGGAAAAGATAGCACTTTTCTGTAATGTGAGGAAGGAAGCGGTTATAGAAGCACTTGATACAGACCTTATATATGAGATACCACTTATTTTTTCAAGGCAGAATCTTGATAAAATTATACTGAAATATCTGGGTTTGAAAGCAAAAAAGAATAATAACCTTGAAAAGTGGAAAAAAATTGTTAATGTACTCAGGAAACCAGAAGAAGAGGTTGTTATTGGAGTGGCAGGTAAATATGTGAAATTGCAGGATTCCTATAAATCCATATATGAAGCCCTTGTACATGGTGGAATTGCCAATAAGGTAAAGGTTAGATATAAAAAAATTGATACAGAACTTGTTGAAAAGGAAGGACTGAATGTACTTGCAGGTGATGTCTCAGGGATTATAATGCCAGGTGGTTTTGGGATAAGGGGAGTGGAAGGTATGATAGAAGTTGTAAGATATGCAAGAGAAAAAGAAATACCATTTTTTGGGATATGTCTTGGTATGCAGTGTGCCTCTATTGAATTTGCGAGAAATGTATGCGGGTTAAAGGGCGCAGCGAGTACAGAATGTCATCCAGAAACCACTCATCCTGTTATATTCCTATTACCCGAGCAGAAAAGGATTAAAAATTTAGGGGGGACAATGCGGCTTGGTGCATATCCCTGCCATCTTAAAAAAGGTACAGTTGCCTGGGCTTCCTATAAAAAAGAGGTTGTCTATGAAAGACATAGACACAGATATGAATTTAATAATAGTTATAGAAATCTGTTTGAAGAAAAAGGAATGGTTTTCTCAGGGGTTTATCCTGACGGCGGCCTGGTGGAGATAATAGAATTGAAAGACCATCCTTTCTTTGTTGCAACACAATTTCACCCCGAATTCCAGTCAAAGCCATTCAGTCCTCATCCGCTTTTTTCTGCATTTATAAAGGCATCCCTGAAATATAAATTGAAAGATTAGAATATCCCCTTCGGGGTTGTAATAACATCCAATATATGATAACTTGTTAGATATACAGGAGAAGAAAATGATTACCAGTGTTGTTTCAATTCTTTCATTAGTAGTTCTGATTATTCTCTTATTTATAATCTCTAAAAAAAGAGAGGAAAAGGAAACCACAGAAGAGATTACTCTTAAAATCAGGGACATAGAAAATATACTCAACAGAATAGACCCGCTTATAAGAGAAGAATTTCTGCATAACAGGGAAGAGATGCAGAAAAACTTCAGAGAGACGAGGGAAGAGTTAAGCAATGCCTTGAGGAGTTTAGGAGAGGTTATTTCAGGGACACTTGAAAAACGACTTTATGCACTGCAGGAAGAGAATACAAAGAAACTGGATGAGATGCGTGCAGTTGTGGATGAGAAATTACATTCCACCCTTGAAAAGCGTTTAAGTGAGTCATTTAATCTTGTAAGTGAACGGCTCAAGCAGGTGCATGAAGGACTTGGCGAGATGAGAAGTTTAGCAACGGATGTGGGAGACCTTAAAAAGGTGCTTGCAAATGTAAAGACAAGGGGCATCCTTGGAGAGATACAACTCGGCAGTATCCTTGAGAGTATCCTTGCCCCTGAACAATATGAGAAAAACATCCCTACGATAGAAGGTTCTAATGAGTTTGTTGAATATGCTATAAAGATGCCTGGTGGAGAAAAACCCGTCTATCTTCCCATTGATTCAAAGTTTCCCATAGAGGTTTATTACCGTCTTATTGATGCCTATGAAAAAGGGAAACAGGAAGATATACAGAGGGTATATAAGGAACTGGAAACAGTGATAAAAAAGTGTGCTAAAGATATAAGGGATAAATATGTAAGTCCACCTTCAACCACTGACTTTGCAATTCTCTTTGTTCCTGTTGAAGGTTTATATGCTGAAATTGTAAGGCAGCCAGGACTTTTTGAAACATTGCAGAGGGAATATAAAGTTTGTGTTGTAGGTCCATCTACCTTCGCTGTCTTCTTAAACAGCTTGTATATGGGATTCCGCACCCTTACAATACAGAAGAGAACGAGTGAAGTATGGAGAATTCTGGCAGATGTGAAGAAGGAATTTGATAAGTTTGGTGAGGTATTGAAAAAGGCGCAGGAAAAGATAGAAGGTGCGGGAAAAGATATAGAGACACTTGTAGGAACGAGAACCCGTCAGATACAGGCGAAACTTAAAAGTGTAGAAGGACTCAAAAGTGAGACAGTTGAAGAACTCCCCGAAGAATAACAATTTTTATCTTTAAGTTTGTTTATCAGATAATTTGTGATAATATAAGGAGATAAAAAAAAGGAGGGAAGTATAATGGTCAGAGTGGAAAAGAAGTATGTGGTTGCGGTAGTTTTTTTGTGTCTGTTTTTCTTTTTCGGGCTTGTGGGAAGAAGTAATGCGGCGGATATAAAGATTGTATCCATAGATACAGGGAGGGTGTTTGAGGCACATCCTGCTTTTCAGGAGGCAATGGTAAAATTTCAGACACAGGCAGGCGAGATGCAGAAGAAGATAGAAGGGATAGAAAACGAAGAAGAAAAAGCGAATGCCCAGATTCAGATGCAGCAACAGATGAGACAACTTGCGATGGAATTGCAGGAAGAGGCATTTAATAAGATGAAAGCAGATGTCCAGAAGTTAGCAAAGAAAAAGGGCTACACCTATGTTGTTGACCAGAATGCCCTTATTGCAGGTGGACAGGATATAACAGAAGAGGTTATTAACTCATTTAAGAAGTCAGATGATAATACCGGTAAAAAATAAAACCGGAATTTATTAATCTATCCAGTTTAGAATAACCTTGCCACATCTGCCTGATAGGATTACTTCAAATGCTTTTTCAAAATCGGTGTAGTGGAAGTGATGTGTAATAACAGGGGTTATATCCAGTCCTGTTTGTAGCATTGATTCCATCATATACCATGTTTCATACATCTCTCTTCCATAAATCCCTTTGATTGTAATCATATTGAATATAATTTTATGCCAGTCAATGGTGAGATTTTCAGGGAGAATCCCAAGTAGTGCAATCCTCCCACCATGACACATATTTTCAATCATTTCGTTTAGTGCCCTACCGCTACCTGACATTTCCAGTCCCACATCAAAGCCCTCTTTCATTCCCAGTTCCTCTTGTACATCCTTAAGTATTTTTTCCCCGTCTGCTTTAAGTGTTATGGTTGCCCCCATCTTTTTAGCAAGTTTGAGACGATAAGGATTGGTATCTGTTACAACTATATATCTTGCACCTGCGTGTTTTACCACAGCAGTTGCCATAAGTCCTATGGGCCCTGCACCTGTAATTAGAACATCTTCGCCAAGTGTTTTAAAAGAAAGTGCAGCGTGAACTGCATTTCCGAATGGGTCAAATATGGATAGTATATCCATAGGAATGTCGGGGCTGGCATGCCAGATATTAGTAATGGGAATTTTCACATATTCAGCAAAACATCCATCTCTGTTTATTCCTATACCACTGGTATCCTTGCAAAGATGTCTTCTGCCAGCAAGACAGTTCCTGCACCTTCCACATACAATATGCCCTTCTCCTGATACCACATCTCCAATTTTCAGGTCATGAACATTACTTCCCATAGCGGCAACAGTTCCTGCAAACTCATGGCCTACTATTATAGGAGGATGAATTGTTTTTTCTGCCCAACTATCCCAGTTATAGATATGGACATCTGTTCCACATATAGCAGTTTTGTGGACTTTAACAATAACATCATTTATACCAGGTTCAGGCACAGGTACTTTTTCTATCTGCAGTCCTTTGCCGTGGAATTTCTTTACAATTGCCTTCATCTTCTTTTTCATTTAATAATCTCCTTCAATAATATTTCTTTCTATATTCTCTGAGGGTTTCAAGAACAAAGTCAATATCATATTTTGTGTGTGTACAGTTTACTTGAAATCTGATGCATTCATCTCCGCGTGGGACAACAGGATATTTAAGCCCTGTAACAAGGATACCTTTCTTTTTAAGATATTCCACCAATTTTACAGTTTTTTCGGTATCTCTTACCATAAGGGGCACGATTGGATGTATACCATTGATTATCTCATAGCCGGCAGAGATAAGATTTTTTTTGAAATAGTTTGAAATGTACCGTAGATATGAAAGTAGTTTAATCCCTTCTTTACTATCAAGTATCTCAAGTGATTTTAATGCAGCGCCTGCTTCTCCAGGAGTTATCGGATTTGAATAGATGTAAAAAGGAGAGGTCTCCCGGAGGTATTCTATAATTTTTTTGTCAGAGACCGCATATCCTCCATTAACGCCAAGTGCCTTACCTAAGGTTGCTATTATTATGTCAATTCCCCATTCTCCTGTTATTTCCGATGTTCCCCTACCTGTTTTTCCATAAGCTCCAATACCATGAGAGTCATCTATGATTGTAATAACTCCTTCTTCAAAGTAAGGAGAATATCTTTTTGCAATACAAACTATTTTTCTAAGGTCAGGATAATCACCCCTCATACTGAATATTCCATCAGATATTATTAATACCCGCCGACATTTACCTTTCAATTCCTTTATTTGTCTCTCAAGAGAATTGATGTCCAGATGTGGATATATCTTCTTTTCCTTCGGTTTTGAAAGTTTAATAGCATTAATGATGGAATTGTGATTGAGGGTATCACTTAAAACAACAGTATCTTCGGAAATCAGGGGAGAGATTACACCACATACTGCAGCATAGGCAGAACTGAAGATAATTGCGGACTGTTTTTTGTGGAAGAAAGCGAGTTTTTTTTCAAGTTCAGTATGTATAGAGAATGTGCCATTGATAAAACGGACAGAGCCGGGACCTGCTCCAAATTTTGCTGCTATCTTTTCAGAGGCCTTTATAACCTCTTTATTTAAGGATAACCCTAAATAAGAGTTTGAATTCATCCTTATATATTCTTTGCTATCTCCTGCAAGTATATAACGGGGTCCCTTTTTACCTGAAGCAGGTTTTATACCAACTATCACATCTTCTTTACCTTTAAGTGTTCCTGTTTGCTTGAGTTGAGAAAGTATTTTTTCAAGAGAATATTTGAGTTTTTCAATAGCCATATTCCATATCCTTTTCTTTCAATAATAACATTTTCATCCTTGTTTCTCAAAATACCATCCCGTAGTGAAACAGAGATATGGTATAATAATTACTATGCGATACAGAAAGATTGGAAATTCAGGGATAGATGCGTCCGTTGTGGGGCTTGGTGCGTGGGCTATAGGTGGGTGGATGTGGGGTGGTATAGATGAGAAGGAAGCAATAGATGCGATAAAAACAGCAATTGATAATGGTATAAACCTTATTGATACCGCCCCTGTCTATGGTTTTGGGTTGTCAGAGGATATTGTAGGTAAAGCAGTAAAGGGAATAAGAGATAGGGTTGTAATCGCTACAAAATGTGGACTTATATGGGATGGTGAAGCAGGTAGTTTTTATTTTTCTTCTGATGAAAAGGTTATCAGAGAAAATGAAGGAGATATAAGGGTATTTAAATACCTTGCACCTTTTTCAATCCGGAAGGAAATAGAAAAAAGTTTGAAACGGCTCGGCACTGACTATATTGACCTCTATCAGACCCACTGGCAGGACCCTACAACTCCTATAGAAGAAACAATGAATGAGTTGCTAAAACTGAAAGGAGAAGGGAAGATAAAAATGATAGGTGTAAGTAATGCTACTACTTCTCAGATGGATGAATATAGAAGGGTAGGGCAGATTGATTCCGACCAGGAAAGTTACAGTATGCTTGACAGAAAAAAAGAGAGTGATAATCTGCCATACTGTAAGAAAAATAATATCGCCTTTCTTGCCTACTCTCCGCTTGCGAGGGGACTTCTTACAGGGAAGATCTCTCCTGACAGGATATTTAGAGATGGAGACCACAGGGAAAGACATCCCTTGTTCACAGTGGAAAACAGGGTTAAAGTTCAGAGTATGCTTGCCGAATTAAAACTATTTACAGAGAAATATAATATCACATTTACTCAACTTGCAATCTCCTGGGTTTTACATCAGGATGGATGTACCCATGCCCTTGTTGGGGCAAGAAGGCCATCACAGGTAATGGAAAATGTAAAGGCAGGGGATATCATATTTTCTGATGAAGACCTGAAGGAAATGAGAAAGATTATTGAGAGGTATTTTTGAAATCAGCGATGGCCTTTATAAATTTTCTGCACTCTTCTTCAACATCATCTTTTGTAATTACAGCAGAGACCGCTGATATTCCATCAACACCTGCTTCAAGTACAGATATAAGATTTGTAAGGTCTATACCACCCACTGCAACTACAGGTATACCTATTCTGCTTTTTATTTCTTTGAGGACTTTAGTTCCCAGTGGTTCTCTTGCATCCTTTTTTGTTCTTGTGGAAAATATGGGAGATACCCCTACATAGTTTGCACCATCCTTTTCTGCTTTTATTGCCTCTTCCACATTATGGACTGTTATACCGACAATTTTATCTCTACCAAGCAGTTTCCTTGCATATATACAGGGTATATCATCCTGTCCTAAGTGGACTCCATCTGCTTCTATAGCCATAGCGATATCAATACGGTCGTTGATTAAGAAAATAGCCCGTTTTTTGCATATCTCTTTTATCTTCAGTGCTTCTACAACCATATCCCTTGGTGATTTATTTTTTTCTCTGTACTGGACTATCTTTACACCCGCTTTTACCGCTGCTTTTACATCATCAACAACTGACTTTTTTGCAATTGTTGAGTCAGTAATAAAATAAAAACCCTTTATCTCCATTTATTTTGGCCCTTTTTCCAGTATTATAACAGAAAATCAGATTAATGACAGGTAACTTTAATTTTTTTATCGGATGCCTCTTCTAAGATATTCTTATTCAGAATACATCCCGGGTCAGGAGAGGTAAAGTCACCAAAATATGCATAACTCCTTGCAACACAACCACCACAGACAGAAAAATACTTTCCATTACATCCATATCTCTCAGGGTGTTTTCTCCTCTCTCTGATAATATTAAGAACCTCACAGTTTTTCCATATATCAAGTAGATGTTCCTTCTTTATCTCTCCATTTTGTTTTATACTTCCTATACATACGTCAGGCATGAATACACATGGAGTTATACTTCCATCAGGTTGAATTCCTATATACGCCCTTCCTGCCCCACATCCACCTATAAGTTCTACCAGATTTTCCAGTTTTTCCACCGAACCTGATGAAAAATGCCCCAGGACGGTATATTCTCCATATCCCTTTTCATACATCTGCTTACAGTATCTACCAAACTGTGGTGCTGTGCTTAAAAGACATTCTCTTCCTTCTTGCAGGTCATTATAAAAAAGTTCAAAGAGTTCCTCTCTCTCTTCACAACTTATATCATTTTCAAAACCGGCCCTCCCGCAGGGGATATAGTTATAAAGTACAACCTTTCTTATTCCAAGTTTATCACGCAACTTTATCATCTCAGGGATTTCATTTTTATTCTCTTTTGCCACTGTAAAGGATATACATACTTTATCCGCCTCACCAACTTTAATAAGATTTTTTATTCCATTAAGTGCCCGCTCAAAAGAACCCTTAACTCCTCTGAAGTTGTCATGAACATCGGCTGTAGAACCATCTAAACTTACCCCATAATATGCAAAACCTATATCTTTCAATCTTTCAGCGGCCTCTTCAGTTATCATTGTTCCATTGGTGTTTATGGACATATAAAGACCTGCCTTCTTCCCTATCTCTGCAAGTTTCCAGAAGACAGGGTCCATCAATGGTTCTCCCCCGGCAAAGGCAAATGTTGGGATGTTTGTTTTCACTATCTCTTCCATCACCTTTATCTTTTCCTCTTCTGTAAGTTCTGTGGGAAGCCCCTTTGAAAGAACACCTGCATCTTCATAACAGTGTTTACATCTCAGATTACACCTTCCTGTGATATTCCATACAGCCATAAGGGGTTCTGCAAAAATCATCGGCTTTGAGACCCCATATACCGCAACGGTCTCTGTAACATTGAGTATGGACTTTTTTATAAGAGGATTTGAGAGCATATTTTTAAGTTCTTTGTGTGGAATATTGAAAAGTTTACATATATGGTTAATGATAGTATAAAGAATAAAATTTCCTCTTTCTTTATATATCTTTTTCAGGAATAACCTGTTATCTTCAGGGAAATTCTTAATTACTTCTTCCAGCAGTATTTCTCCACTGTCAGTTTCTTTTAGATAATTATTAAGAACATTTCTGGTTAGAGTTGAGTTTAAAAATCTATAGAGGAGCCCTTCTCTTACGTTGGTGAGTTTATCAGGCGTAACAGGAAAGTTATTGAGATTCCACAGTCCCATTTTCGCCTCCTGTTTATTTTTTCAATTTTACCTTTTATATCCGCAGAATGTAAAGAGTTAAGGGGTTCCTCTTGACTTTATTCTGTGAAGATGGGTAAGATATTTAAAACAGGGAGGAAAATGATGGTAGCGGCTACAAAGGGGGTGATTATGGTACTTTTAATAATTGCCCAGAACGGGTTTCGTGATGAGGAGTATTTTAAGCCGAAGCAAATCCTTGAGTCAGCCGGCTATAAGGTAGTTACTGCTTCTGCACAGGCAGGGCTTGCGAGAGGGAAATTGGGAGGCACCACACAGGCAGATATCTCTATTAAAGATGTAAAGGTTGAAGAATACGCTGGCATTATTTTTATAGGAGGACCAGGGGCTGCTGACTACTTTGTAGATAAGACAGCGCTGGACCTGGCGAAGGAAGCGTATGAAAAAGATAAGGTGGTGGGTGCTATATGTATTGCGCCAGGTATTTTAGCAAGGGCGGGTATTTTGAAGGGGAAAAAAGCAACTGTCTATCCGAGTGAACTTGATACATTGAAAAATAAAGGGGCACACTATGTAAACAGACCTGTTGTGGTTGATGGAAAAATTATTACAGCTAATGGTCCTGATGCAGCGGAAAGTTTCGGTAAGGAGATTGTAAAACTTCTTGGTGATGCTAAAAAGTAGGGACATTTAGAGTTCTGGATTTTTAGTTTAATACGATGTGGGCGGCTCCCACTCCCATATATCAAGGGATTTTCCATCAACAGGACAGGGTCCTTTTGGAGATATAAGTTTATGGTTAGGCCACCTTCCGCAGTCAAATCGCACTTTTTGTTTTGCTAAATCCACAGGACAACTTTTATACAATCTGTGAAATCCTTCATATGTTTGACAGCCGTCTGATGTCCTTCCACAACTTTCACAGGTAAATCTGGGAATTACCGCTGCTCCTATTCTTAAAAAATATCCATCAAATCGCACTTTACCCCCGCATTCCATACACGTAAAGCCATCCCACTGCAAGAAGTTTATCTTCTTAAAATAAATCTCTTTGTTTCCGTTCTGAAACTCTCCTGCATAACTGGCAGGCATATATAACATTTTTGGTATATCAATCTTCCATTTATCTGTTTTTTCGTATATGGGTGGTAAAAATTTCAGGATGTACTTTGATAATCTGCTCTGTTGCACTTCCATTGCTGAATTATAAGAAACACTCATTGTTATTAGAATTATACCTGTAAGAATAGCGCCTTCAACTGCACCAGGTGCTACTCCAAGTATTCTATCAATGATATGTTTGTATTCAACCCGTTTTCTCAAAATATCAAGAAAAAAGGTGCAGGTAAGAATAAGGATAAGAGATGTGAATAGAAAACACACGAGGTTTATAGCATTACCTGTGATATTAAATCTCTCAAAAAGGCCTGCAGGTGCTCTGTAAACCTGTGAGGCAAGTAATATACCTGCAGCAGTTCCAATAATGTCAAAAACACTGCTTACAAATCCCCTTATAATACCGAGTAAAAGGCCACTTAATAGCAGAATTGAGATAATTATATCTATGCCTGTCATAGTAATAAGTAATAAGTCAAAAGTCAAAAGTAATAACAAGTAATAAGTCAAAAGTCAAAAGTCAAAAGTAATAAGTAATAACAAGTAATAAGTTAAAAGTAATAAGTCAAAACGCAAAAGTAAAAACTTATAATTCGTTATCTACCAACTACAAATACGCTTTTTATTATGATATAACAGAATAGGAAAAAAGAAAAGGGATGGTTTTTAAATTCCATCCCTTTTTCTGCTGTGGCTGTTTACTTCCCTTTCTGCTGATTTATTTTACCTGATTGGGACTTTGGACCGGTACCTGGTTCCGGTAGGGGCCCTTTTGGTCCCTGTCCTTTCCATTCTTCACGCATCTCCTCCAGTTGTTTTTTCAACTGCTGGTATTCTGAATTGTTTGCCAGTTTTGCATCTAATTTTTCTCTTAACTGTTGATGTAGCTCCCTTATCTTATTCATTATACCCTGCAGTTCTGCATCATTTTCTATTGCTTGCCTTTCTATCTCTCTCATCTCCTGTCTTATCTCCATGGCATTTCTGAGTCGCTCTCTTACTTTTGGTCTATTCTGGGTTTGCTGAGCGTATGTAAGTCCTGTTAGAGACATTATCAGGGCTCCTGTCAGGATTATCATACTCTTTTTCATCTTTCTCACCTCCTTTTTCACCTATTTAGACAATTGACACATAAAAAGGTTTAGTGTAATTTAATAAGCCATAATGGAAAATAAAAAACTTGCTATATTTGACCTTGATGGGACATTGATGGATGCTTATAAGGCAATACGGGATACAATGAATTATTGTCGTGAAAAATTAGGGTATCCACCTGTTTCTCTGGAAAAGATAAAAAGGATTGTGGGAAGGGGAGATGTTGACCTTGCCAGTAAACTTGTAAGCCAGAAAGACATTGAGATGCTTATCTCTTTATACAGGAAAAACCACATAAGATTCCTTGATGGAAATATAAAACTGATGGATGGTGCGGAAGAACTGTTAAAATATCTAAAGGAGCAAAATTTATCCATTGCCGTTGCTACAAACAGGGCGAGATTTTCTGTTAGCCCTGTAATTGAAAAATTGAATATAAACATATACTTTGATATAATATACACAAGGGATGATGTAGAAAAGCCAAAGCCAGACCCTGAAATGATTTTCAAAGCGATGGATTTCTTCAAGGTAGGACAGGAAAAAGTGTTTTTCGTAGGAGATATGGATATTGACTATCTGACAGGTAAAAATGCAGGGGTTGATACATATATTGTGCTTACCGGGTCTTCCCCAAAAGAAGAGCTTGAAAGATACAGCGATATAAAAATATTTGATAACCTTATTGTATTAAAAAAATATCTGACCAACCTATAAGGAGGATGTGATGGAGATAGTGGATGTATATGCAAGACAGATTCTTGACTCCAGAGGTAATCCTACAATAGAGGTGGAGGTTTATCTTGAAAACGGAGAGATGGGCAGGGCAGCCGTTCCTTCAGGTGCTTCCACAGGAGAAAGAGAAGCCCTTGAATTAAGAGACGGTGGGAAAAAATTTCTTGGTAAAGCCGTGGAAAAGGCAGTGAAAAATGTAAATGAAATAATAGCACCTGAAATCATAGGGATGAGTGTATTAGACCAGAGATTGATAGACAGAACACTGATAGAACTGGATGGCACAGAAAATAAGTCAAAACTGGGTGCAAATGCCATTCTCGGAGTAAGTTTAGCAGTTTCAAGAGCGGCTGCTGAGTTTTTAGGTGTCCCGCTTTATTTCTATCTCGGTGGGGTTAAGGCAAATATAATGCCAGTTCCTCTCTGTAATGTAATCAATGGTGGGCTTCATGCTGATAATAACCTTGATATCCAGGAGTTTATGATAGCACCTGTAGGAGCGAAAAGTTTCAGTGAAGGTTACCAGATGGTGGCGGAGACATTTCAGGTTTTGAAGAAGACACTTAAGGGGAAGGGTTACAGTACATCCGTAGGTGATGAAGGTGGATTTGCACCTAATTTAAGCAAAAATGAAGAGGCGATAGAGTTGATAATAAAAGCAATAGAAGAGGCAGGATATAAACCAGGGAAGGATATATCCATCGCTCTTGATACTGCTGCATCTTCTCTGTATGAAGATGGTAAATATAATTTTGAGGGGAAGAAGGTAACATCTGATAAACTGATAGATTATTATGAGGATATAGTTAAGAAATATCCTGTTTTTTCTATAGAAGACGGGCTGGCAGAGAATGACTGGGACGGCTGGAAGATAATGACGGAAAAATTGGGGATGAAAATTCAGATTGTGGGAGACGATATATTTGTTACAAATCCTGAAATATTCAGCAGGGGTATAAAAGAAGGAATTGCCAATGCTATTTTGATAAAAGTGAATCAGATAGGCACTCTTACAGAGACACTTGAGACAATAGAAATGGCTCAAAGGAATAACTACCATACAGTCATTTCCCACAGGAGCGGAGAGACAGAGGATTCATTTATAGCAGACCTTGCAGTTGGTGTAAATGCAGGGCAAATAAAAAGTGGCTCTCTTAGCAGGTCAGAGCGGCTTTGCAAATATAACCAGTTGCTTCGTATAGAGGATATTCTTGGTGATACTGCTGATTATTATGGTAAGTATATAAAAAAGTAGGAAACATAGTCAGATTGAAAGATTGGAAAGCCCCCTCACCTTAATCCTCTCCCCATAGGGGAGAGGAGACCCCCTCACCTTAATCCTCTCCCCATAGGGGAGAGGTGAGGAGAGGGGGGAAGTGGGAGAGGGGAGGTAGTCAACGAACGATGAATTATAAACAACGAAGGAGCATCCAGTAAATATCCATGGGTATGAACAGGAAAAATAGAAAGAAGTGGTTGATAGGTGGTTTATGTGTCTGCTTTATATTGATAAGCATTCCGAGGATTAAGGCATTTATTACATATTCCCGCCAGTTGAAGTATTACAATGATGAAATAATAAAACTTCAGGAAGAAAATAAACGTCTTGAGGAAAAGATAGATGCAATGAAAAAAGACCCTTATTATGCAGAGAAGATTTTAAGGGAAAATTACGGATATGTTAAAAAAGGGGAGCATATCTACAGGATAAGGACTGAGACAGAAAAAGGGGAATAGGATGTATTCTGCAAAATTTGTAAGAGAGAATCTGGAAATTTTAAAAAAGGCATCGGAACTTAAAGGGATGAAAGTTAACTGGGAAGAGTTAGAATCCCTTGACAATGAGAGAAGGCGACTTATTTCATTTGCTGAAGAAAGAAGGAGATGGCAGAAGGACCTTACCGGTAAGATAGCGGAAAGGAAGGATAAGGATAGTACATTGCAGGATATGATAAGTCAGGCAAGGAAATACTCTGATGAGATACGGGAGGCAGAGGCACAACTTAAAGAGATAGAAACAAAATTTGGAAATATAGTTGCTTCTATCCCCAATATCCCCCACCCATCTGTTCCTGCTGGCAAGGACTCTTCTGAAAATGTTATTGTGCGGAAGTGGGGCGATGTGATAGAGAAGAATTTTGATGTCCTGCCACACTGGGAGATAGGAGAAAAGATTGATATTCTTGATTTCCCGAGAGGTGCAAAAATCACAGGTAGTTTCTTCCCTGTTTTCAAGGGGAATGGGGCTGCGCTTGTCCGTGCGCTGATAAATTTTATGCTGGACATCCACAGGAAAAATGGTTTTACAGAGGTATGGGTTCCTGCACTTGTCAACAGGGATAGTATGTTTTCTACAGGGCAACTACCAAAACTTGAAAAGGATATGTACCATCTGGATGAAGAGGACTATTTTCTTATACCAACTGCTGAAGTGCCTGTGACAAATCTTCACAGGGATGAGATAATACCTGAGGAGAAACTTCCAATCTATTATACTGCCTATACTCCCTGTTTCAGAAGGGAAGCAGGCGCCTATGGGAAGGATACAAAAGGGCTGATACGGCTCCACCAGTTTGATAAGGTTGAACTGGTGAAATTTGTCCAGCCAGATACATCCTATGATGAACTTGAGACACTTGTGGCAGAAGCAGAAAAGATACTGCAGGCACTATATCTTCCTTATCGTGTTGTAATGTTGTGTACAGGGGACTTAAGTTTTGCTGCAAGTAAGTGTTATGATATTGAACTCTGGGCACCCGGGATAAAAAAGTGGCTTGAGGTCTCTTCCTGTTCTAATTTTGAAGCATTTCAAGCAAGAAGGGCAGGAATAAAATTTAGAGACAGAAAAGGTAAGACCGAATATGTACATAACCTTAATGGTTCAGGTGTAGCACTCCCTCGTCTTATTATATCTATACTTGAAAACTACCAGCAACCGGATGGTTCTGTTGTTGTTCCTGATGTCTTGAGACCGTATATGGGTGGTCTGGAAGTAATCAGATAAACCATGAAAAAAGAACTATTAAAAAAAGTAAAAGCAGAAGTGAAATCTGTAGAAAAGGATGTAATTGAATGGAGAAGGTATTTTCACAGATACCCTGAATTAGGATTTAAAGAATACAAAACATCGGATAAAATTATTACAATTCTTCAGAAAGCAGGGATACCATTTGAAACTAAAGCAAAGACAGGAGTAGTAGGATACCTGAATACAGGTGCGAAAACAACAATAGGTCTACGTGCTGATATGGATGCTTTGCCGGTTGAAGAAAAGACGGGACTTCCTTTTTCTTCAAAACATAAGGGGATTATGCATGCCTGTGGACATGATGGACATACCGCTGTACTGCTTGGAGTTGCAAGGGTATTGAAAAAACTTGAAAAGTTTCTCAATGTGAATGTGAAACTTATCTTCCAGCCATCAGAGGAAAACCCGCCAGGTGGAGCAACCGTAATGATAAAAGAAGGAGTGCTTGAAGGGATTGATTATCTTTTAGGTTTTCATTTCTTCCCACAACTTCCGCTTTATAAGATGTGGATTGGTAAAGGTCCTGTAATGGCAAGCACTGACTATTTTAAGATAATAGTTGAAGGGAAGGGGGGACATGGCTCATCTCCCCATCTTACAACAGACCCTGTTGTATGTGCCGGTTTTCTTATTACGGGGTTTCAGTCAATATTGAGTAGAGCCATTAATCCTATAGATAGTGCTGTGGTATCTGTCTGTTCTGTTAAGGGGGGAGATGCTTTTAATGTCATACCTGAAACAGTGGAATTAACTGGAACAGTGAGAACGTTGAAGGAAGAAGTGAGAGGGAGAATAATAAGAGAGATAGAAAAGAAGACATATTCAATATGCGAAGGTTATGGATGCAAGGCGGATATTGCCTATAAAAACTACTCACCTTTATGTGTAAATGACAGTGGACTGTCAGAAAAGGTGTGCCGGATAGCAAAAGAGATGGACTTTTCAAAAAATATAATTGACTTTCATCCCATAATGGGTGGTGAGGACTTTGCTTTTTTCTCTCAAAAGGTTCCTTCCACCTATCTTTTTATAGGAATAGGGGATAAATACGGACCAAACCATAGCCCCACATTTTCCATAGATGAGAGAGTTTTACCCTACACTGTTTATTTCTTTTCTTCCCTTATCCTGGACTTCTCTAAATAAATGGGGGTCAGGTCTTGCTTTTTGCACTGAATATTAGTTTTTGATTCATCATTTGTTTTAATACACTATATAATAGAAACTCTGACTGAAAAATTTGATGAAAAAGATTTACCTAGGTACTCAATTTATATAACCCCATGCCACTTGACTTTTGGGAAAATAGGGTTAGAATATAAATATGAAAAAGATAATAACAGGATTATTATCCTTCTTGTTTGCCTTAGAAGTGCTCTCTCCACTTCCTGAAAAAACTTCGATAAAACAAATCCTTGATAATCCTGACAAGTTTCACCAAAAGGAAGTTCTGATTGAAGGGAAAATTTCAAATCTTCAGTTGAAAGTTTCGAAAGCGGGGAATTCTTATGTCACTTTTCTTGTCAGTGATAATTATAATAATTCTATAAAGGTTTTTGCTTGGGGGCATGAGAAAATAAATCAGCATAATATAAAAAATGGAGATGAAATAGAAATCCGAGGGATTTTTATGAGTGTTAAGTATGTAGGGAAATATAGATTCTATAATGAAATTGAAGCTCAAGATATAAAGAGATTAACAAATAGGTGAAAAAGAAAGTAATTCTTATTTTCATATCACTTTAATATCAATTTCTATACCACTCTTTTCATAAGATATTGCTGCTTTTTCGATAGAGAGAAAGTATTACATTGAAAGATATCATTGTTAAGGAAATTAGTTCCTTATTAATTGTTGTGACATGATAAGGAGAACAATTTTATCATCCATAGAAGGGGATAAGGAAAGATGAAAAGTGAGCAAAATCCCAGGGGGTGGGATTCAGGTCTTGCTTTTTGCACTGAATATACCCTGAAGTCGGGGCGGGCGGATTCGAACCGCCGACCTCATGGTCCCGAACCATGCGCTCTAAACCAGGCTGAGCCACGCCCCGTGGTTTTAATTTTTATTACTTCTTTTATATATTCTCTTCCTTTTCCAGTTTTCAATTCCTTTTCTCTTTTTATTGCTTCAGTTCTGCTACTATATTTTTCTTTAATAATTACTTCCCATCTTCCTTTCCCTCTGGTGTATCTACTCCATCCTCTATTGTGATATTCTAACCTTTTCTCTAAATCTTTTGTCTGTCCTATATATATCTTACCTTCTTTGTTTTTTATTACATATACCCAGTACATTCCTTTTTAATTTTATCCCTGGCTTGAACCGCCGACCTTCCGCCTGAGGCGGACGCTCTAAACCAGGCTGAGCCACGCCCCGTGGTGCGCCCAGCCGGATTTGAACCAGCAACTTTCGGGTCCGCAACCCGACGTTCTATCCAGTTGAACTATGGGCGCCTTTCCCACTTCCACCTCCGCGGTGGGCTCAGTCCACCGCGGAGGTGGGAAGAACAGGGTTATTTATTATAAAGGTTATTGCCTTTTGTATCAATAGCGACAATGGCAGGAAATTTTTCAACTTCAAGTTTGTATATTGCTTCAGGTTCAAGTTCAGGATATGCGATACATTCCACTTTTTTAACAAATTTGCTCAGATATGCACCACATCCGCCATAGGTAATGAAGTAAACTGCCCTGTATCTTTTACAGGCAGAGACAATCTCTTCATTTCTTTCACCCTTTCCCATAGTTGCTTTAATACCTGCCTGTAAAAGGGGGATTGTGTATCTGTCCATCCTTGAACTTGTTGTTGGACCGCATGAACCGATGATTTTTCCTTCAGGTGTAGGTGAGGGACCCATATAATAGATAAGATTGTTTTTCAGAGGAAAGGGCAGAGGGATTTTATTGTTTATCTCGTAAATGAGTTTTTTGTGTGCTGCATCCCTTGCAACATATATAATCCCGGATATTTCAACCTCATCTCCTGTTTTTAAAAGTTCAATTTCTTTTCCTGTTTTTAATGGAAATTGTATCTGCTTCATATTATCTCTTCTTTGCAATCTTCGCAATCTAAAGTTTATCCGCCGTAGATTTATCGCAGGCGGGCCTGCGGCTACCGACTTTGCAAAAAGCAAGACCTGACCCCCACTAAAGGGAGAGGGTGCCATATCTATG
>ERZ795045.1975-NODE-1975-length-21336-cov-6.570744_pt1 | contig 21336 bp, 18 predicted proteins | sample MGYA00375129_ERZ795045 | MGnify/ENA primary metagenome ERZ795045 (study PRJEB30174, sample SAMN05720166) | activated sludge metagenome | isolation source: anaerobic digester from wastewater treatment plant | place: Japan | collected 2015-05-15 ...
GGCTGCCCGCACGCGCGGAGCTCGAAGCTCCGCGCTGCTTTCCGGCAAAGCCCCTTCGGGCCTTCTCATCCCAGCCACCGCCGTTTTGAGACATCTGGGAGTATCCCCAACCCAGCCCGGCAGGGCTTCGCTCGCAAGCAGCGCGGTGATTTATCGCCGCGCGCTGGGTTGCGCCCTGCCTCCCAGGCTTCGGATTCCTTATGTCGGAATCCCAGCGGTGGCACCGGTCTCCTGCCGGGGCGCGCTTGGGAGCAGCGCGAGCGGTCCCACGCGTCCTGAGAGGCCTACTCAGCCCGAAAGCGATAGCCGACGCTGGGCTCTGTGAGAATGTAGCGGGGCGAAGAGGAATCATCGCGAAGTTTCCGGCGAAGCTGGCTCACGAAGACGCGCAGATATTCTGGTTCTGCCCCATGCCGGTTGCCCCATACCGCCTTCAGCAGCATGTTGTGTGTCAAGACACGGTTGGCGTTGGTGACCATGAACTTCAGCAGCTCGTACTCAGTGGGGGTGAGCCGAACGTCTTCGCCGCAAAGCGTGACAACCCGCCGATGGAAATCGATGTGCAGGTCGCCCGCTTGGAACGTGGGGCCACTATGGGCCTCGCAGGCAGCGAGAGCGGAGCGCCGGAGCGCGGAGCGAATTCGCGCCAGCAGCTCTTCCAGGCCAAAGGGCTTCGTGACGTAATCATCCGCTCCCAGATCGAGCGCCTGGACCTTGGCCCGCTCCTCGCCAATAGCGGAAAGCACGATGATCGGGGCTTTGGACCACTCGCGGAAGCGCCGGGTGAACTCCAGGCCATCTATGCGAGGCATGACCAGATCGAGTACCACGACATCCGGCTCTTTCTCCGCCGCCTGGTCCAGCGCATCCTCGCCATCGGAGGCCACCACCACCTCATACCCGCGAGTAACAAGGTTCCGGCGGAGGATACGCTGTATCTGCTCCTCGTCATCTACTACCAGGATGCGCTTCTTCATAGACCGGACCTCATCACAGAGCGCCTCTGGCGACACTCCCAGCCGGGCGAAACCACACATCCCGGGCCGATGGAAGGCTCCGCCATCTCGGGGTATCAGGGCCATCCGGAATCTTAGCATATCGCCAGGAGAGTGTCAAATAGGCGCTCGATGCTGCGGCTTCCCTACCCCCGGCCCCGCGCCGGGGGCGATACCACGGATGACGGGGCCGGACACGGATGGGGACGTGCGGCGCCTTCGGTTATGCAATCCCTCGGAATCGAACCACCCGCGCAACTCGGGGATCCCTCCGAGAACCCGCGTTCCGCAGCCGGGGATTGGCCGGCGGGCGGCCCGCGCGCGAGGTTCTCCGGCCGGGGGCAGGATGCTCCTCCGCCGCGGCGAACTGCTACCACAGGGTGTTCGCAAGGACCGTTGGGCAGAGCTAAGATTCCGAGATAAGGAGTGCGAAGCTTCGAAGGTGAGGCGCAACCCAGTCCGCGGTGATTAATCTCCGCGCTGCTTGTGAGCGAAGCCCTGCCGGGCTGGGTTTGGCTACTCTTCCCGATGCCCTAGAACGCCAGGGGCTGGGAGGGGAAGCCCGAAGGGCTTTGCCGGGAAGCAGCGCGGAGCTGAAGCTCCGCGCGTGTAGATGGCTCTCCCCATTCGTGTCCTTCTTATCATTGGAACCCCAAGTGCAGAGAGGACGCCCGTGTTTGTACACCGCCTGTTAAGCGCGCTCGTGGGCATTCCCGTGGGCATCTTCCTGGTCTGGCAGGGAGGGCTCTGGCTTGCCGGCTTCGTGGTGATCCTGGGCGTGATCGCCTTCCAGGAGTACCACGCCACTCTGCGCATCCGGCGGGTCGAAGCGCTCCGCGAGATTGGATTCCCCGCGTCCGCGGCGCTCATTCTGGGCGCCTACTTCTTCGGCGGCCCCGAGCTGCTCCTCTTTACGCAAGGGGTGCTGGCGCTCGCGGTAGTCAGCAGCCTGGCGTTCCATCTCTTCGCTCCGATAGAAGGCTCGCGCACGATGAGCGCCGCAGCGACTCTGCTCGGCGTGGTCTACATCGGCTTCCTCTTCACCTTCACGGTCCTCGTCCGCGAGATGGTCGGCCCGACGCGAACCGGCCTCCCCTTCGGGCTGCACCTCTTCCTGCTGGCGTGGCTGGCCACGATGGCGGCTGATACGGTCGCGTACGCGGTTGGCAAGGCGCTCGGCAAGCGCAAGCTCTGCCCGGCGGTGAGCCCGGGGAAGACGGTGGAGGGCGCTATCGGCGGCGTTCTGGGATCGATGGCGTTTGCGCTGCCGCTCGGGATCTGGGCGGGCTTTCCCGCCGGCCACGCCATCGCCCTCGGCGCGCTCATCGCCGTCGCCGGGCTGATCGGTGACCTGAGCAAATCGATCATCAAGCGCGACGTCGGCGTCAAGGATTTCGGCACGCTCATCCCCGGCCACGGTGGCGTGCTCGACCGGTTTGACAGCCTCCTCGTCAGCATGCCGGTCGCCTACTTCTACGCCATCGCGTTTCTCCGGTGAGGTCTAGCGCGCGCCTGCAACGGAACGTTTCCCACGTCACCTTTGCCCAGCGTCTGGCAGCAACCAGGGAGGAAATGGCCGCAGAGACCCGAAAGGAGGGGCGACGCCGCGCATCCGGCGGGGCGTCTCGCCACCCGGGAAAGGGGTCCATCGCCATGCGACGATTGCTTCGGGCATCCGGCATTACGGCCGCCGTGCTGCTTCTCTCCTGCGCACTCGCCGCTGCAGCCGGGCTTTCCGTGGAGCGGAAGAAGGTGAACGCGGCGGGTAAGAGCTTTGCCGTGACCGTGATCCGCGTGCCGCGCGAGGGCTACCGGGTCAAGGTCGGTCTGGCAAACGGTCGCGTGGGCAGTACGGCATCGCTGGCATCGATCGCCCAAAGTCATGGTGCGGTCGCCGCGATCAACGGCTGCTTCTTCAGCGCCTACACCAAGGACGCGATCAAGCCACCCTGGCACCACGTGATCACCGAGGGCCAGCTCGTTCATCACGGGCAGACCGGCACCACGCTCGGCTTCGATGCCCAGGGCAACTACCGCATGGAGCGCCTGAAGATCCGGATCACGGGGACCGTGGGTGCAGATCAGGAGCGCCCGCACAACTGGTATGCCTACCGCGTCAACTTCCCTCCCGGCGCCAGCGGAGCCATCCTGTTCAACCGCTTCTGGGCCGGCGCCAAGACACCAGCGGGCGGCAAGCAGGCCGTCATCCAGAACGGCGTTGTGCGTTCGGTTGGCTCCGGCGGCCTGCCGATCCCGCGTGATGGCTATGCACTCTCCTTTATCGGGGGCGATGCGCACCTCGGGAACCGCTTCCAGCCGGGAGACCAGGTGACGCTGCGGATTGAGTATGGCTCGCACGACGAGGAGTTCTGGCAGAGTGTCCAGGAGGGGCTTGGCTGCGGGCCGCGGCTGCTCGCAGAGGGCCGCATCGCCTACGATCCGAAAGGAGAGGGCTTCAACGACCCCAAGATCCTGAGCCTCGCGGGGGCACGTAGCGCCATCGGGATCCGGCACGATGGCACGATCCTGTTGGTCACCTGCTCCGCCACAGTCCGGCAGCTCGCCGATATCATGAAGGCGCTCGGCGCCTACGACGCCATGAACCTGGATGGCGGCGCGTCTAGCGGCCTCTGGGTGCAGGGGAAGTACCTCGTCCAGCCCGGCCGGAGCATCAGCAACGCGCTCCTCATCCTCAAGAAGTGACCGCCGGGGAGAGAAGCGTGACGTCTGGTCTGCCCACGCGGGTGGTGGGCAGACCCTACTCGCAGCGCATGCCCGGCCTACTTCGTCGCCGGTTTGTACCACCCGGTTGCCGCGGGATCGACCTCGATACGCGGCTGCTCCAGGCGCTTGATCCCTTCCGCGGCGAGGGCATTGCTTCCATCCAGCTCCAGGGCGCGGCGGTACTGCGCCAGTGCCTCGTCACGCTTCCCGAGCTTCTCGTAGGCAGACGCCAGCTGGATGCGCAGCTGCGGGTCGAGCGGGTGCTCCGTAACGAGCCGGCGGTAGATCGGAACGGAATCGGCGTGGCGCCCGCTATCCTCGTGGAGGCCGGCGATAGCGACCACGAGGCCCGTGCTGGCTGGATACTCCTTCGACAGCGCCTCCAGCGCCTCGAGCGCTTCCTTGCGCGACGCCTCGTCGGTCGAGGTGCTGCGCAAGCCAGCCACCGCTTCCATCCCGACGCGGTCGCCCGCGGCCAGGGTGGCTTGAGCCTGCATGACCCACGCGGGGTCAAGGCCGCTCGCGCGCTCGCGCCGGCTGGCTTCACGCCGGGTCGCGTTATTGCGGGCTACGGCACCGCGCAGGGCCTCTAGGTAGTGCTTGCGCGCCTCGGCGGCACTCTCTTCGGGCAGGCTCTTCGCCAGCGCGAGGTGCGCCTCGGGGAGGGTGGCATCTCGCGCCACGGCTTTGCGGCTGCTCTCCAGGGCCTGGGCCGGCTCGCCTTTCTCCAGGTGGACCATCGCCGCGCTGGCAAGGGGATAGGCGCTCTTCGGGGCCAGCTCCGCGAGGCGGGCATAGGTCTGAAGGGCACCATCCCAGTCCTTCTTGCGCTCCTGGGCGCGTCCAAGCGCCTTCCAGGCATCCCAGTGCTTCGGGTTCTTAGTGACGACCTTCTGGAACTCGCCGATGGCGCCGTCCAGGTTCTCCTCTGCCATGTAGGTGCCAGCGATCGCCAGGTGCGCGTCGAGGTTGGTCCAGTCGAGGTCCAGGATGCGCGCGTATTGCTTCCGAGCCTCGGGCCACTTCTTCTCGTGCTCGTAGACCGCGGCCAGACGCGCCAGTGCCCCCTGGTTGCGAGGGCTCTTCTTCAGCACCGCTTCATAGAGAGCGCGTGCCTGGTCAAACCGCCCCTGGCGCGCATGGAGCGCCGCCAGGGAATCGCGCACGGGGGTCGCATCCGGCGCCTTCTTCAAGAACGCGGTGTAGAGCGCGACGGCCTCGGCCTCCTTTTTCTGCGTCTCCAACAGGTGGCCCAAAGCGAGGGCTATCTCCGGCTCTTTGGGGGCGAGTGCCTGTGCCTGGCGATAGGCGGCGATCGCCTCCTTGGGGCGCGACTGGCTCTCCAGGAGGTCGCCCAGCATCGCGTGAAGCAGCGGCTGCTTCGGCGAGGCACGGAGCGCACGCCGGAGCACCTTCTCGGCGTCGCCTGCACGCCCGCGCTCGCGCAGGAGCATGGTGAGGCTCCTGGCAGCCTCGAGGTTGGCCGGCTCCGCCGTGAACGCGGTGCGGAAGCACTTCTCCGCGTCTGCAAAACGCTTCTGCTGGTAGCGGATCGTCCCCAGCGCCATGTTGGCTGGCACGTGCCGGGGCTTCACTTTCAGGATGGCGACCAGCTGGGCCGCGGCCTTCTCCGGCTGCTTCGCCTCGTGCAGCAGGTTCGCGAGGGCCCAGCGGGCATCCAGGTCATCCGGCTCAAGCGCCACGAGACGCCCGAGAGAGCGCGCTGCCTCGGCATGCTTGCCCTGGGCCAGGTAGATGCGCGCCAGCGCCCGATGCGCCTCTGGATCCCCCGGCTTCGCGGCGGCAACACGCTCGAACGCATCCCGGGCGCCCGCAATATCGCCCGTCATCAGTAGCACCTGGGCAAGTTGCGCGCGCGCCCGAACATCGTTGGGGTGCTTGCGCACCGCCTCGCGTAGCGCCTTCAGATCCGGAGCGCCCCCGGGCCCGGCACCCTGTGCCTGAAGCACGGCGGCGATGTTCGGGTCCAGCTTCGCGGCACACTCCGCGGCAGCCCGAGCGCGCGCGGCATCTCCGAGTTGCATGTAACCCTGGGCCAGGAGCGCCTGTAGCCCGGCGTCCTTGGGGTCGATCTTGGCCGCGCGCTCAATTGCCTGCACAGCGTCGCGGGTACGCTTCATCCCCTGGTAGACAGCCGCCAGGTTCGTCCAGATCTCCTTGTTCTCCGGTTGAAGCTTTCCCGCGGTCTTGAGCGCCTGCGCGGCCTCGGCAAGCTGGCCTGCCTGGGCCTGAGCCATCCCGAGATAGAACCACGGCGCGGGCTCTTCGGGCGCCGATTGTGTCAGCGCCTTGAACTCGGCGGCGGCCTCCTTGAACTTCTTCTGCTGGAGGAGCTTCATGCCGTTCTCGAGCTGATCGCGCGTCAGATCCTCCAGGAGGCTGGTGCCCGTGCCCGGACTGGCCGCTTCGGCGACGCGCGTCATGTTCGGTGTCGGCACGGGCGGCTTCTCCGCGGCGCCAGGCTTCCTGCAGCCCGCCAGCCAGAGCGATCCGCCCCCGATACCGGTGGCCAAAGCCACCGCCAGCGCACCTGTCCGAGTCCACCTCAGATTCAACAGCGTTCCCCCCACCCCAGCTTCTCCCGCAGCTTGCGGAAGAAATCTCCCGTGTCCGGCGTAATCAGCCGGGCACGGAAAGGTGCCTGGCTCACGACCACGCGCTCCTCGGGCGCCAGCGGCACTCCCGTCTGGCCATCCACGGTCACCACAACCTCCGTATCCGCCGTATTCTCCACCCTGAGCTCGACGGTCGAATCGCCCGGCAACACCAGCGGGCGGAGCGTGAGCCCGTGAGGACAGATCGGGGTGAGCATCAGCACCTCGACCTCCGGGTGCGCCAGCGGCCCCCCGGCAGAGAGGGAGTAGGCAGTCGAGCCGGTTGGCGTCGAGACGATGACGCCATCGGCGGCGTACGCAGTGACGTAGCGGCCATCCACGAAGGCGCGAAGGTGCAGGAGCCGGGCCAGAGTGCCCTTTGCTACCACGGCGTCGTTGAGGGCGATGAACCTTTGGGGCGCCCGCTCTGGGCCTTCGATGGCAACCTGGAGCATCATCCGCTCGGCAATGCGGTAGTCGCCGGCGAGTATCCGCTCGACACACTCGCGGGTCTGCTCCGGCTGGCACTCGGCGAGGAAGCCGAAGCCACCTAGCTGCACGCTGAGCATCGGCTGGCCCGCGGGCGCGGCAATACGCGCCGTGGCGAGGAGGGTGCCATCGCCCCCAAGGACCACAAGCGCGTCGCCAAACAGCCGCTTGGGAGGTGGACCGCCCTCGTGCGCACGCCACTGCTGGTCCGCCCCCACCTCCTGGCGAAGGTGGATCACCTGCGAGGGGACTCCCTGATCCGTCAGCCAGAGATGGAGCTCCTCTCCCAGGGAGACCGCTGCCGGCTTCTCCTCGTTGACCACGATCCCGAGCGAGCGAACCGGCTCACCGCCGGAAGTGTCGTCGCTGCCGCTCATTGCACCCCCAGGCGGTCCAGGTTCTTCCGGGCATCCTCGTAGGAGGGATCGACGGCCAGGGCGCGCTTGTACATATCCCGCGCCTTATCTGTCTGGCCCTTCTCCTCGTACATCGCACCCAGGTTGTTGAGGGCGGGCGCGTACTTCGGGTTGATGGTGAGCGCCTTGTTGAATGCCTGGATCGCCTCGTCTAGCTTGCCCGAGCGCCACAGGATGAACCCGAGGGCGTTGTGGGCTTCCGTGCTGCGCGCGTCGATCCCGATCACCTCGCGGTAGAGGGCTTCGGCGCGCTCCAGATCGTTGGCGTTGAGGGCGTGACTGGCCAGCGCCAGGCGCGCCTTCGTGTTTCGCGGTTCCAGCTCCACCACCTTGCGCCACGCAGCGACCGCCTCTTCACTCTTCCCCATCGTGGTGTAGACCGTCGCCAGATTGGCGTGTGCCGTCACGAAGCGCGTGTCTGCCGCCGCGGCCTTCGCGAAGGCATCCACTGCCTCATCATACTTCTTGGTGTGGTGGTACACGCAGCCCAGGTTGTTGAGGGTGCTGGGATCGTTGGGCCGGATCTGGAGCGCCTTGGTATAGGCGGCAATCGCCGGCTCGTAAGCCCCCGTCTTGAAGTAGAGAATTCCCAGGCGATAGTGCGGGTCGAACTCCTCCGGCTTCAGGCGCGCCGCTGCGGAGTACATCGAGATCGCCTCGGTGAGGAGGTTGCCCTCGGAGTAGAGATCGGCGAGCGCCAGGTGGGCCAGGTAATCCGACTGCCGCAGCGAGACCGCCTTCTTCAGCGCGGCGATGGCATTCTGACGCGCCTCAGTCGTACCGTTGATCGCCAGAAGCTCGCGATAGGCGAGAGCCAGGTTTAGCCAGTAGGTGCCGTTGGAGGGATCGGCCTGCGTTGCCGCGCGATACTCGTCGGCGGCCTGGCCGTAGAGGCGCGTTCCGAGGCTGAGCGAGCGCTCTGCCTTCTCCTTGTCGTTGGCGGCCTCGAAGCGGTCGCGCGCCGCCACATAACTCTGCGCCATGCGGGCGTAGGCCAGCCCGAGGTTGTTGTGCGCCTCGGCGCTGTTGGGCTGAAGGCTCAGGGCTTGCTTGAACGCCTTGATGGCATTCTCTACGGACGAGCCCTTGCCGAGCGCGATATAGGCATTGCCCAGGTTGTAGTGGGCGTCGTAGTAGTCCTCTTTGATTTTCAGCGCCGCCTGGTAGGCCTCAATCGCCTTCTCCACCTGGCCGGTCTCCATGTAGGCATTGCCCAGGTTGTTCAAGGCGTCCTCGGCGCGAGGGTTCAGCTCGGTCGCCTTTTTCAGGCAATCGACGGCGTCGCTGGCCTTGCCGGTCTTCAGGTAGAGGTACCCCAACCAGCTCAAACTGCGCGAGTCACGCGGGTCGTTGGCCACTGCCTTCTGGAAGTGGCCGATGGCAACTTCATGCTTGCCCTGGCGTGCCGCTTCCACCCCAAGGTTGAAAGGGCTCTCCTGGGCGAGTGCGGGGACCAGGGATAGGCACAACACGATAGAGAGCAGCCACGCCTTCATCACAACCACACCTCGCAATCTGAAAGGGTAACAAGATAGGCCAACTGGAGCCATTATATCAGAACGCTTGTGTGATGGCAAGGCGCATCGTGCCTCGCTCGGGGCCCCTGGCGCTGGACTTGCGCCGTCCCGCGGTGGTATAATACCGCCGCGACCGGACACACAGAGTGAGGAAGAGCCGTGGATCTCCCGTACTTGAAGACATCCCGCCAGAAGAAGGTGGTGCCCGACCACACCGTCTACCTTGTTTACGGGCGTGAGGAGGTGCTGGTCGAAGATGTCGTCGCCAAGCTGGTGGCGGGCGCGCGCGAGGCAGCCGGAGGCGATCCCGATGTGCAGGTGCTGCACGGCGGCGGCACGACGTGCGAGCAAGTGGCCAGCGAGCTGGCCAACTTCTCGCTGATGGGCATGGGCAAGGTGGTGATCCTGCGCGCCGCCCATCAGATGCGTGCCCCCGAGCAGGCGCGCCTCGCTGCCCTCCTCCCGCGAATTGGCCCCGGCTCGTTGCTGATCCTGACCGCCGACGAAGCCACCTACGACTCGCGGACGCGCAAGAAGCGGATCCTGAGCGACAAACTGGAGACGGCCCTCCGCGATGTGGGGGTCCTCATCGAGGTGCCCACCTTCCGCGAGCAGGATGCCGAGCGCTGGGTGGTGGCAGCGGCCAAGGAGGCCGGGGTCACGATGGAGCCGAACGCCGCGGCGCAGATGGTACTCCTCGCCGGCGCCGACCTCACCCGGCTGCGCAACGAACTGGAGAAGCTGATCGCCTACGCGGGCGCCGAAAAATCGATCAGCGTAGCTGACGTGAACCTCGTGGTCACCCGTTCACCAGAGGCCACGGTCTTCGAGCTCATCGACGCCATTGGCGACCGGCGGCCAGATACAGCCCTGGCGGCGCTCAAGGTGTTGCTCGATGCCGGCGAGGCCGAGCCGAAAATCCTGGCGCTGATCGCCCGGCAGATCCGTCTGATCTGGCAGACGAAGTACCTGGCCGAGCGTGGCTACCTGAAGCGTAGCGGCGTGCAGGTGCCGGCCGAGGTGGCGCGCGACCTGCTGCCCAAGGATCGCTCCACGAATGTGATGACCCAGGTGCAGCGGCCCTTCTTGCGCGAGAAGCTCCTGCGCCAGGCTGGCGCGTTCTCCTGGGACGCGCTGCACCGGGGCCTGGAGCGCGTGCTGGCCGCGGATCTCGCTTTCAAAGGGATCGAGGGCGAGGTGGACAACCCGCGCCTCGTGCTGGAGATGTTGGTGCTGGAACTGGCGAGCGGGCGCCGGCCCGCCGGTGGGACGTACAGAGAAAAAGCGCGCCCCCTCTCTCGGGAAGCGGCAGGCCGATGACAGCCCTGATGCCGCTGCGGGCGCGCGTTTCTCACGGCCAGACCGGCCGCATGAAGTTAGGCCTGGGTAGCCTGGGCCTGCCGCTCTTTGTTCACCAGCTTCATCAAGCGAGCCTTGCGGCGCGCTGCGGCGTTCCGGTGGATAATCCCCTTCTGGGCGAGCTTGTCAATGGTGCTCTCGGTCGCCCGAATCAGCGACTCATCCACCTGATGTTCCATGATCGCCGCGCGGGCCTTCTTCACCATCGTCTTCATGCGCGACTTGTAGGACTGGTTGCGCAGGTGGCGCTGGCGCGAGCGCACAACATCCTTCTTAACGGATTTGATATTCGGCATTCGTTCGAGTCCTCCAGGCGATCTGCATCGGTCTCCGTCCGCGGAGAGCGCGGCGTCACCGCGGTCGCTCAAAATTGCATGCCAACACGCCGGGCAGAGAACCGCCCGGGGGCGTACCTCGTGATTATAGCATGACCAGGCCAAGAATGCAACCACCCTCCACCCCTTCCAGCAGCGCCGAGCGCCGCACCATCGCCCGGGCCTCGCTCATCATGTTCGTGGCGCTCACCCTCGGGCGCATCCTCGGGTTTGTCCGAGATGCCACGATCACCCATCTCTACGGCCAGGGGAACCAGACCGACATCTTCAACATGGCGTTCTTCATCCCCGACCTGATCTTCATGCTGATCGCCGGGGGCGCGCTCACCGCGGCGTTCATCCCGGTCTTCACCGACTACCTGACGCAAGCCAACGAGGAGGAGGCGTGGCGCGTCTTCAACATCCTCGCCACGGCGCTCACGCTGGTGGTCACCGGCGCGGTGATCGCGGCGGGCGTCTTTGCCGTGCCGCTGGCGCGCCGGCTTCTCGACGACCCGCGCTTCACCCCCGCGGACATCGAGCAGTGTGCCTACTTGATGCGCATCGTGCTCCCGGCACAGATCTGCTTTCTCCTCGGGGGCCTGATGATGGGCGCCCAGCAGTCTCGCCAGCGTTTCCTGGTGCCGGCGTTGGGGCCGGTGATCTACAACCTGTCGATCATCATCGGGGGCGTTGCCCTATCGCCTCGGCTCGGTATCGCCGGCTTTTCGTGGGGAGCGCTGGGGGGTGCAGTGCTGGGCAATCTGCTGCTGCAGTACACCATGGTCCGGCGGATGGGCCTGCGCTATCGGCCGGCGTGCCATCTGGGCCATCCGGGAGTGCGCCGCGTGATCGGAATGATGGGCGCAGTGGTGCTCAGCCTCGCCCTCCCGCAGATTCTGACGGAGTTGAACCGCGCCTTCGGAGTGCGGATCTCCGATGGCGTCGCGTCCGCGCTCGCCAACACGAACCGGCTGATGCAGGCGCCGCTCGCCATGTTCGGGCAATCGCTCGCCGTGGCGTTGCTGCCCACCCTCTCCGCCTACGCGGCCGCGCGCAGGGTGGCCGATTTCCGCGAAACGCTCAGCCGGTCGCTGCGCGCCATTCTCTTCACCACAATTCCGATCTCGGCGCTGATGATCGCGCTGAGCGCGCCGCTCATTCGCATGGTCTTCGAGCATGGCGAGTTCACCGCCAGCGATACCGCCCTGGCCGCCCCCATCCTGGCCGCTTACAGCATCGCCGTGCCGGCCTGGTCGGCGCAGGCAGTGGTGGCGCGCGCCTGCTTTGCCCTGGGCGATAACCGCACGCCTGTCTTCGCCGGGATCGGCGTGAGCATCCTCTTCGTCCTCCTCAACCTGGCGCTGCGCGGACCTTTCGGCGGGCCGGGTCTCGCGGCGGCCACCTCGTTCTCCGGCCTCATCCTCGCCGTGGTGATGGGGAGCGTTCTCCGCCGCCACCTGGGGGGCCTGGATGGCGGCGAGATTGCTCGATCTGCGGGCAAGACGGCACTCGCCTCGCTCCCGGCCGCCGCGATAGCGTGGGGCATCGCAAGCGTTGTAGAAAGCTCTCTCGCCAGCCAGGCCGTTCCGCCGGCCCTGGTGGGGTTGCTCCAGTGCAGCCTGGGCGGTGGAGCCGGCCTGCTCCTTTTTGCCGCCGGTGCCGTGGCGCTGCGCATTCCGGAAGCGCACGGCGTCTGGGACCGGATTCGCCGCAAGCTGCGCCGCTCCTGAAGCATAGCCGTCAAGGCGCCCGGCACAGGCAGGCCTTTTCTCCAGACGCTCCCCCGGCCTGCGGGCCATCCGCTTTCCCCTGCCTCCAGCCGGGCGTCCCGCCGTTTTACACCTGTCCGAATGGGGAACAAATCCCTATACGAGTGGCGCGCCCCGGCCATTGCCAGCGCCGGAAAGGAGCGGTTCAACGATGAAACACTACATGGTGGTCGTGGAACACACTCCAGACGAGTGCTTGAGAACCATGGACGAGCTGGCCTACCACACCCCGGAATTGCTGGAGCAGTTCTGGTTCGGGGGGATCGCAGGCGAGCACAAAGGATGGGTGATCGTGGACGCCGATAGCGAACAGGACGCGCTCGAGAAACTTCCGCCCGCGCTGCGCGAGAATGCCGACGTCGTCCCTGTCCGCCGCTACACGGCGCACTCGGTGAGGGCATTGCACCGGATGGCGGCGTAAAGGCCACGGTGTCTCCGGCACCACGAGCAAGGAACGCCGCCGGCATCCAGCACCCAGATTGTCCCAGGAGGGAAGCTCATGGTGGATGTGGCAACGGAGGCGATGATCCACGCGCGTCTAGCCGAGAACCCACGCCTCGACGCGGAAGAGATCGAGGCGTCCGTGTATGGACCCCGGGTTGTGCTGCGCGGACGGGTGCGCACCCAGCGCGAGCGGGAAGAGGCGGAGGCTGCGGTCCGGCAGATGCGTGGCGTCGAGCAGGTGGACAATCGACTGGTGGTGACGGGCGAGCCGATCTGAGGCAAGGCCCGCTCGGGAGCGAGGTGGGCAGGAGGGAGCGGCCATGGCGGGCAGCTATGTGGAGGCGATCGCACGGGCGGCGCAGGATGCCCAGAGCCTCGTGCGCTTCCTGGATGGCCTGGATGAGCACGCGCCAGCAACCCCCGCGGCAATCGGCCACGCGGCCCAATTGGCCGATGCCGTGGAGCGCGTCGTGTACCAGGCCCTCCAGGAGGCATATCCCGACTGGTCGGCCAAAGCCGCGGCAGACCAGGCGCTGGAGAGCATCGACGCGTTCCGCGCCGCCGCGCAGGGCAACGATGTGCGCCTGATGCGCGCTGCTGCCCGCGGGGCGCTCGACCACCTGAACCGCGCCCGGGAGCTAGAAGAGCCCGCGCCATGATCAGCCCGTGCCGCAAGTCAGGAGGGTGAAATATGAGCAGACGGGAGGAGATCCCCCAGCCGCGCCGGCGCTGGCGCTTCGGGCCCAGGGGACCGGAGGAGATCGCCCCGCCCCCTGCTTCCCCAGAGGAGGCGCCCAGCTTCGATAGCGCCGCCATCATGCGCGAGGCGGAGGCGCACTTCACCCCCGGTCCCGAAGGCGAGGAAGAGGAGACCCTTGCCGCCGGCCCCGATGTGGAAGAGGAGGCGATCCTCGCCCCTGAGCTCGACGTGGAAGAGGATGCATCCTGCCGGCCAGAGGCGATTCTCCCTCCGGAGGAGAGCGGCACCCACGTGCAGTAGGCCACCGGGCGCCGCGCTCCCCGGGCTAGCCCGCATTATTCAATCAGAATAATGAAAAGAAGTCTCTCTGCCAGGCGTGGCACGGGTCCGTGGGCACTGCCCCCGAAAACACGCTGCTTCCGGGCGCTTGTAGCGGCAACGGTGTGTCACCAGACAAGAGACTTCTCTTGAAGTATTCTGGTGAATACTTCGAGCTGGCGCTACCCGGGAGGCCAGCCCAACCCGCGCCCGCCGAGCACGTGCAGGTGGAGGTGATCGACGCTCTGCCCGGCATCGCGGTTGATGTTGGCGACGACACGGAAACCGCTTTCCGCAACGCCCTTCTCGCGCGCCACCTGGCATGCCACGCGCATCAGGTGGCCGCCCAGGGCCTCATCCTCCTCGCCCACCCCGAGAAGGTTGGGAATGTGCTTGCGGGGGATGACCAGGAGATGCACCGGCGCCTGCGGGTTCACGTCCTCGAAGGCGACCACCTGCTCATCCTGGTAGACCACGCGCGCGGGGAGGCTCCCCGCGGCAATCCGACAGAAGATGCATTCACTCATTACCTGAAACTCTCCCGTAAAGGCACCCCTCACGTGCCTCGCACACCTCGACGTTTACCAATTCGCCCCTGGCCAGCGCGCGCTCGCTCGTGAAGAGCACTCGCACATAGCTCTCGGTGAGGCCCTCGAACCGGCCCTCGGGGTCATTCTGCCCCTCGACCAGGACGGAGACGCTGCGCCCCACCCAGCGGCAGGCAAAGGCCTGGCTCATCTCCTCGCCCATCCGGATCAGCACGCGGCTGCGCGCGTTGGCGATGGCACGGGGAACACGGTCGGGCAGCGTCGCCGCGTGGGTGAACGGCCGGGGCGAATACCGGAAGACGTGCATCCGGCTAAACTGCACCTGCTTGCAGAAATCGCGCGTCACCTCGAACTCGGCATCCGTCTCCCCCGGGAAGCCGACGATCACGTCAGTCGTGATCCCCGCGTCTGGCAACCGCTCGCGGATTCGGGCGACGAGGTCGGCAAACTGCGCGCTCGTTCCCGCTCGACGCATTCGCCGGCGCAGGCCATCATCCCCACTCTGGAGCGGGAGGTGGAAGTGCGCGCAAACCACCGGATCGCCTGCCACCAGGGCGATCAGCTCGCCGTCCACGTCCCACGGCTCGATGGAGCTGATGCGCACACGCTTCAATCCGGGAACCGCGGCCACCGCAGCGACACATTCGGCCAGCTTCACTCGCGGCCGGAAGTCCTTCCCGTAGGAGCCGATGCAAGTGCCAGTGAGCACCACCTCGCGAAAGCCGGCATCCGCGACGCGGCGCACCTCCTCGACCACCTCGGCCACGGGGCGACTGCGCGCCGGGCCGCGCGCGTGGGGCACCACGCAGTAGGCGCAGCGGTGGTTGCAGCCCTCCTGAATCTTCACCACGTGGCGCGTCCGCCCGATAGCGCTCACCCCGGTGAGCGCCGCCCTGGAGGGAGCGGGTTCCGACTCCACCGTGGAACCTGCCGGCGCGCCCTCCTCCGCAAGCAGCGCGCGCACACGCGCGACCAGATCTCTCTTGAGATCGTTGCCGCCGACCAGACGCACGCCAGGAATCTCCGCCATCGGCTCGGGGTTGACCTGCGGGTAGCAGCCGGTGGCAATCACGAGCGCCTCGGGGTTGCGCGCCAGCGCCCGGCGCGAGGCGTTTCTCGCCTCGCGATCCGCCTCCGCGGTCACGGTGCAGGTGTTGATCACATAGATATCCGCAGCTGCATCAAAGGGAACGAGCTGGAATCCCGCCGCCTCGAACTCGGCAGCAAGCCGGTTGCTGTCGTACTGATTCGTCTTGCACCCCATCGTGTAGAGCGCGACCCGGTAATCCATGCGACCGCTGGCAATCCTCTCACTCATCACTCACCGGACAAAGAAAAAGGCGCAGGACCGGCCGTGGTCTGGCCCACCCGCGCCGCGACACAACACCCTCGGGCTACGTCAGCGGCTCCTCCTGGTCGGGCTCCTTCTCCACCACCCCATTCGCCGGCTCGAGGAGTGCCAGAAGGTCCTCCCGGCGAAAGCGAAGATCGCGCTCGCCCGCAAGACGGTACGCCTTCAGCTTGCCCTTACGGATGTAACGGCGCAGCGTGCTATCACTGATCTGCAAGAAGTCCTTCGCCTGCTTGGCGGTCAGAACTTCGGGTACTTTGCGGGCCATACAACGAACCTCCTAGTGCCAAGACCGGCCAGCGCCGGCGGCTACTCCACACACGATCTCCGGAGAGGCAGATCCTCTCAGTCCCAGGATTGTATCATAGCCTTCCGTACCGCGTCAACACTTGCCTTTGTTACTCAAAACACGCTCTCACCCCGAGCCAGGCGACCCCGGGCCTTGCGGCCGAAAGACTGAGCCACACGGCCTCGCCCGGCGGGCGCCCCCTTGGCAGGGATGCGGGCGCGCGGAGGCTTGCCCATCGCGCCCCGCCAGGAGAAGTGCCGGCGAGGCGCGCGGAGACGTTCGCGTCTTCACCGGCCGCAGTAGCGAGATTTCGTGGCGGACTGATACCGGATGCAATCGCTGCGGAAGGGGCGATAGCCCTTGATGCTGGCGCTCAGAGCAGCGCGACGGCAGAATGCCGCCCGATTCGGATAGATCGGACCGGCGGCATCGCGTGTCGTGTGGCCCACCAGGCCATCGCGCCCCCGGAGGTAGTCATCCATCTGCCTTCGCAACGATGCCTTGATGAAGGGCGCCGCCGGGTCGATGGCATGGATTTCGTTTTCCCAGATACCCCGGCGCCGGTCGTAGAAGTGGCGGTACCAGGCGGCGAAGCCCGCGTCGCGCAATCGCCGCAGAACCCGGTGAAACTGCTGCTCCTGGGCCGGCGTCAGACACTTGCCTGCCCTCGCCTGGCTCGGGGTGCAGCGATGGCGGGGCACCTTCGTGGTGAGTCCGGCGATGCTGATATCGGCTACCGCGCTGTAGTAGCTGCCCGATAGGGACCTGCCATCCGGGCGATGGGTGCCGGCGCTCAGGGGATCCTGGCTGATCCCCTGCGTGATAAACCAACGGATCCCGATCCCATCCAGGGCGCTGTGCAACGCCTGCCGCGTCTGTGGCAGGAGATCGCGCTCCTGGTTGAGCCTGGGGTTGGTCGGTGGCGCCGTCAGATAGGGCACGGGAGTGGGGTCATACGGATCGGATACCGCCCCCGGGATCACGGCTCCCATCCAGCCGAGCAGGGTACCCCCGGATAACAGCAGCCCATCCCACTCTAGCGCCTGATTCTCGGTCCACGGCGATGGCGAAAGCGCCTCCATGCCCGGGCCTCGCTCCGCCCATACCACGCCCGATGGGAGCGGCAGCAATGCGGCGGTGGCAGCAATGGCAATCACCGCGACCGCAGCGGCCCCGACTGCCCATCCACCCGGGTGATGTCGCCCCGGTCCTCCGCCCCGCGCGGAGGCCAGGCGCTCGCAGTGTTTCAGATTGCCCGCCATGCTGGCCTAACAGGCAAGTTTCCTGCCTTCCCCGGCGCGCCGGAAGGAGCGATTCCTCGTGCTCGCGCGGCGCACAGCGGCGTTGCCCTGCGCGGGGCCGCATGCTATAATGGGGCCGGAGGGCACCGGCATGAGCATCAATCCCACCCGCAAGCGAATGGTAAAACTGGGCTTCTGCCCCATCGGCAAGTTCGTCTTCAGCCACGAGGATGCCCTGCGGCAGAAAGCCCGGCTGGAGGAGAAGCTGCGCCTCTGGGGCGTGGAGTATGCGTCGCTCGATGGCATCCTGAAGGACGGGATCGTCCGCTCGCAGGCGGACGTCGACGCCGTGGTGGACCATTTCCGGCGCGAGGAGATCGACGCCCTCTTCCTCCCCCACTGCAACTTCGGCACGGAGGGCGCCGCCGGGATGATCGCGAAGAAACTGGAGCGCCCGGTGCTCCTGTGGGGCCCGCGCGACGAGGCACCCCTGCCGGACGGCACGCGCCTGCGCGACACGCTCTGCGGCCTCTTCGCATCGAGCAAGGTCCTCCACAAGCTCGGCGTGCCGTTCACCTACATCGAGAACTGCGGCGTGGACGATCCCACTTTCGAGCGCGGCTTCCGCGACTTCCTCGGCGCGGCAAGTGTGGCGGGCCTCTTCCGCCGGGGGCCCCGCATCGGGCACATCGGCCAGCGGATCGACTTCTTCTGGTCCACCATCATCAACGAGAGCGAGCTTCTGGAGCGGTTCCGGGTCGAGGTCCTCCCCCTGGACCTGGTGGAGTTCATCCGCACTGCGAAGGATCGAGCTTCGCGCGCCCGCGCGGCCTACGAGCGGGAAGCGCGGGAGCTGCGCCAGACGGCGATCATCGAGCATCTGGAAGATGGCGCCCTGATCCGCATCCTCGCCGCGCGCGACCAGATGCTCGCCCTGGCCGAGGAGCACGGCCTGGATGCCCTGGCAGTCCAGGACTTCACCTCGCTCGTGGATGAGATGGGCGCCTACTGCTTCTATGCCAACAGCGCGGTGGGCGACCGCTACCCGGTTGGGTGCGAGTCGGACATCCACGGCGCGCTGAGCGGGCTGTTGGTAGAGCACGCCTCGCTTGGGTCGAGTCCATCCTTCCTGGCAGACCTCACCATCCGGCACCCCGAGAACGACAACGGCATCCTCCTCTGGCACGCGGGCGCGCCCCTCTCGATGATCCACCCCGACGAGCGCGTGCGCCTGGGCAAGCACTGGATCCTGCCCAGTCCGCTTTCCGGCATGACGCACTTCCGGCTGAAGGAGGGCCCGCTCACGGTGGCACGGTTTGACGGAGACCGTGGCGAGTACTGCCTGGCTGTTGGCGAGGGCCACTCGATCCCCGGACCCGAGACGCTGAACAACTACGTCTGGATGGAGGTGGACGAGTGGCCGCGCTGGGAGCGCACGCTCATGGAGGGGCCGTTCATCCATCACATCGCGATGGGCTACGGCCACTTCGGGCGCGCGCTTCTGGAAGCGTGCCGATTCGTGCCGGGCCTGAAGCCGGTGGCGCTGTAGACGCCCGTCGCCGCCCAGCATGGCCGGCTGGTTACGCGCGCCGGCAGGCTCCTCGCGAGAATACGCGGTCGCCCTCGGTAAGTAACCTCGGATTGCAGGCGCTGGCACCGCTCCTCCGGTTGCTTCTCGCCCGGGAGAGGAGAGCGGGGTCCGGCAGCCAATAGGGGGACACGCTGGCTCCCAGCCACGAGTCCACACCAGGAGGTTTGCTGATGGCGATGCGATTGCTGATGCTGATCACCCTCACTCTCTGCTTGACGTCGCTCTGCTGGGGCGACGCCACGCTCCGGTTGGGCCGCGCGACGCTGACCCTGGATGACAGCGGCCGGGTCATCTCGTTGCTCCCGGAAGGCGGGGCGGATCTCGCCTCTCCCTACGCGCCCCCTGCGTTCAAGGTCACCACAGCCGAGGGCACGCTCGTGCCGACCTCGGTGACGCGCCAGGGCAAGGAGCTGCTCGTTCGCTTCGGCGAGCAGGGCCACATGCGCCTGGCGGTGACGGAGGGATCCGGGTTTGCCTGGCTGAAAGTCACCGAGCTTTCGGTACCGGGCACGGTGGAGCGCCTCCAGCTCTTCTGCCTGCCGGTGAAGGGCCTCGAGACCGTGGCCTCGACGATCAACGCCTGCTACAACGAGCGTTTCGCTACGGCAGTGATGGCCACGGAGATCAATGTTCGCGCGCGTCCCGTATCGCGCCGGGCGGGCGACGGGAACCACCAGGGGTGCAGCCATACCTTCGAGCCGGTCACCGATTCCGTGCGCCAGGGCAAGACGGCGGCGCGGTATTCGGCGACCAGCGAGCGCGGGGATAACGCCGGGTGGACCTTCGTCTCGCGCAGCTTCCCAATGCCGCTGGACCTCCGCGGGTGCCGGGCCATTCGCGTCTGGGTGTATGGCGATGGCGGCGGACAGCAGCTCAAGATCCAGCTCGGCGACAACCGCAACGGCTACCGCGACGACTATATCCCCATCGACTTCACCGGCTGGAAGCAAGTGGTCTGCGAGCAGCCCTCTTTGAACACGCTTCACTATGACGGGGTCACCCGGATCGGCTTCTACTACAACGGGCTGCCCGCCAAGAAGAGCGTCTCCTGCGTGATCGACCAGGTAGAGGCGGTGATAGGCGAGGGCGAGGAAGAGCGCGTGGTCACTCTGGAGGACTTTGAGGATCCCGGCTCGGATCTGTGGCCGTTCGAGGGAGCGCGCCTCTTCGCGGAGACAGAGAAGCGGTTTGGCATCCAGCCGGCGGGCGTCGGGATCATCGCCTGCCCCCGCCCGGAGTTCGAGGCGACCATCGAACGCTTCGAGCGCGCGTCCGGCTTGCCCAGCCCTCACCTGGGTGGCGTGTGGGGAAAGCGCTCGCCCTGGATCAAGCGCTCCTACCTATTCATCACGCGCTTCAAAGAGTCGGACACCGATGATGTCATCGCCTTCGCAAAGCGCGGGCGCTTTGATATGATCCTGATCGACCAGGGCTCCTGGTGCGCATCCACCGGTCACTACCCGATCAACACGCGCAACTTCCCGCGTGGGCTCGATTCACTGCGCGATACCGTCGCCCGGTTCAAGAAAGCCGGGTTCAAGGTGGGGCTTCACTACCTGGCGCCCTCTATCTACCCGCCCGATCCCTACCTCACCCCGGTGCCTGATCCACGCCTCGTGAAGGATGCGCACGCGGTTCTGGCCGGCGATGTTGATGAGAAGGCCGATTTCATCCCGACCACCGCGCCGCCGGAGGGCTTTCCCGCCGAGGATGGCGGCTACCGGGGCTCGGGCGCGGTCATTCAGATCGGCGACGAGCTGATCCAATATCGCGAGCGCTCGATGGAACCGCCCTACGGATTCCGGGGCTGCACCCGTGGCCTGCACGGCACCAAGCCCGCCGCCCACAAGCAAGGAGCGCGTGTCTCGCATCTCCTAAAGTCCTACGGCTACTTCCTCTATGACATGGACACGAGCCTCATCGATGAGGTAGCCGAGAACCTGGCCCGCGTGGTGAACACGTGCCAGGTGGACATGGTGTATTGGGACGGCTCCGAGCGCCTCCAGGGCGATCACTGGTACTACAACGCGAAGCTGCACAAGGCGTTCTACGACCGCTTCCGCAACAAGAACATGCTCCTGCAGGCGAGCAGCCACAGCCACTACTCCTGGCACATCGTCTCGCGCAACGCCTCGGCGGATGGCCACGGCGACCTGAAGGGCTATCTCGATCAGCGCACGCCCGGTTTCACCTGGTTCCGCAACAACCTGATGCCGCTCGACATCGGCTGGTACTACGTCTACAACACGGACGCGACCACCGACATGTTCGAGTATGTACTGAACAAGTCGCTGGCCTACGGCGCCTCGATCTCGCTCCAAACGTCGCCGCAGAACATCCGCGAGCATCCCTACATCGACGAGATCGTGGACCTGATCGCGGCCTATGAGGAGCTCCGGCTTGGCGGAAAGGTGCCCGAGTCTACCCTCGCCCGCCTGCGCGAGATGCAGAAGGATTACCACCTGGTCGGGCAAGGAAAAGAGCGCGCGTTGCAGCGCGTGATCTACGAGCCGTGGCGCGACATCACCACCCTCGATGGGAAGAGCAACGCCTGGGAGGTGGAGATCAAAGAGGGGCCGTGCAAGGTCGGCGTCGATGTGCAGGTGGTGCGCGCGGCCTGGTCCCGCCCTGGCCGCGCCTACTACTCCCCGCA
>ERZ795045.1999-NODE-1999-length-21088-cov-3.814387_pt1 | contig 21088 bp, 23 predicted proteins | sample MGYA00375129_ERZ795045 | MGnify/ENA primary metagenome ERZ795045 (study PRJEB30174, sample SAMN05720166) | activated sludge metagenome | isolation source: anaerobic digester from wastewater treatment plant | place: Japan | collected 2015-05-15 ...
TTATCCCCCTGAGTGCAGAGCATGAAGCTGATACAAGATCTGAACGACTGGACGTAGCAGGAGAGAGTGCAGTGAACCAGGCGATGGAGAATGTACATGAAACAGGGACGATATTTCAAAAAGAGCCGTCAGTTCCCATGAGCCCGGGTCTGCTTGCCCTGGAAAAACCATTCGAGGAGGAAGAACAGGAAGAAGTGTGATAAAAATTCATCAGGAATCTTCATCTTTAAATAAATGAACGCGAAACAAAGCATATTCTTCCTGATTAATGTAACCCATTTCTTTCAGTTCATCAAGTTTGTGTAGAAGAACCGGAGGAACCTCCTGATACTTTTTCTTTGATTCTGTTTTTTTCAGCCGTTCCCGTTCCTCAATAAATCCGGTCGCCATGATAGCGGAGGGAAGTGCCAGAACTAGTACCCCGGTCAGGGTAACAATACCGGCAATAACCTTTCCAAGTGGTGTTATCGGAATGATATCACCATACCCGACGGTCGTCACTGTCATGACCGTCCACCAGAGGGCAGCAGGAATACTCGAGAAAGATTCAGGCTGTGCGGGGTACTCCACGACATACATGATAGTAGATGAGAAGAGAATGATGAACACCAGAAAAAAGAGCATGATGGCGAATATCTCTTTCTTCCGCCATACCACCCGGCGAAGCTGGATCAGTGAGTCAGCGTACTGGGTAAACCTGCCCAGTTTGAATATCGAAACCAGACGTAGCAGACGGATAATCGTAAAATTTCGGGGGAAAAGGAAGGGAATGAATACCGGCAAAATGGAGAACAGATCAATGAGCAGGTACATCCGGAGGGTATATCTGATGCGGTCGGTAATCATACGGACCGGATGATGAGCAGAGGTGCATGCCCATATCCGGAGAACATATTCGCAGATGAAAACAGCCATACATGCATTGATAATATATGACAGAAGAGACCCGAACTGCTCGGCAACCGGGCGGACGGTAAAGAGTATCACTGCGATGGTATTAATCAGAATTACCACGGCCAATGCTCCATGGATGGCAATAGCGGTCCTGTCATGCCGGGCCGGCTTATCCAGGATGACATGGATACGGTTTTTAATCGATTTGTATCCCACAATATCTCCAAAAACCAATGTTATATCGGCTCTCCCCACATGCCTTCATCATAGGTATATGTTCCAATCCACCGGCTGGTATTTGCCACACGATCGACGGCATTTTCCATGTAAGAAAGGTTCTCCGGAGCAGTAAAGTCTCCATGATAATGGTAAACCGCTTTGATAACAGTGCCATTTCTGACGGTCAGCGTAGCGGTTGGCATATCAGTGATATTCTGGAAGGCATAGGAGTCTGCGAAGCCCATAAACCCGCCTTCAATGAGCCGATCATACAAGTCTCCAATCATAGCAGGATCAGTAGTGGCTGTCATGTTCCCAATAACTTCCACATACCTCCCACCCTCCCAGGCAATCGTGCCATTTCCATAGAGGGAGACCGAATACACCGGGCATGTCCCAAAACACATACCACGCTCAAGGGTTATTTCAATATCGCGGTCCTGCTCACCTGATGAGACTGCGAGAGACGGGGAGATTAGAAAGCATGCCAGTAATATTGCGAAAACTTTCATTGACAGTCTGTTCATACTGGTAATACGTCACGCCGGGTAAAAAATGTGGGGAAGAGGTTATAGGTTACCTGCAGTGGCGGGGATATATGCCGATGGATTAGCATCCAAAGCAGGGCTGCTATTCCCGGATATCTCATCTAACAGACGGTATATCTCCTCGAGTTCATCAGGATAGGAGACTCCTGCCTTCTCATACTGGGCAACTGCAGTTTCAAGTGCAGTTTTTGCCTCACTAAACCGGTTCAGAGAATAGAGCACACGTCCCTTCCCGGCATACGAAGCCCAGTTTGATACTGCGCCTTTTGCATAGGAGATGGCCTGCGAATATGCATCCAGGGCAGAAAGGTAGCGTTTCTGACTCTCAAGGGCAAGACCGGTTCCATACCATGCATCAGATGAAGAAGGCTGGAGTTCTATGGCCTTTTTGAAGGCATTATACGCAGCACGATAGTTCCCCCCATCAAGGGCAGCATACCCTTCTGCGATGTAATCCTCAAACTCTTTCGGAGCTTCTGTGGGTACAGGCGTGTAACCGAAATCCAGCACGGTACTCATCAGATTTGGATCTATCTGTGCCAGCAGCCAGTTCGGAGCGGAGAAGAGACTCCCATGTGACCATCCGTCATCACTGGTAATCATACCGGTAGGGACAAATCCATCAGCATCGGGAGAGCCGGAGTAAAAGACTGGTGCTGCTGCAGCGAATAACGTGCTACCAGAGAGGATGAGTACTGACAGGACCAATATTGGGATCTGAGCAGCAGATTGCATAGAGGATTGATCTCATATGAAAAATAAATAATTTCTCAGCAAAATCAAAAAAAAGATTAGTTTTAAGATCGTTTACCCTGCTTTTTCAAGTGCTTCCTGGGCGGCATCATTCTCCCCAAGCATCTCAAGTGCCTGGGCAAGGTCACGATACATGGAAGCACGTTCATCAGGCATATTCTCTCCGGACTGCTCATACTGGCTGATTGCAAGAGTCAGTGCCTCTTTGGCATTCTCAAACTGATTCAGGGCAAGGTATGATCGTCCCTTCCCGGCGTTCGCACCCCAGCTTGATGCCGGCTTTTTCGAGTATGAGAGGGCTTTGGTATATGCATCAATCGCAGAGAGATACCGCTTCTGGTTCTCAAGAGCAAGACCCCGTCCGTACCATGCCTCGGGAGATGACCCATTTATTGCAAGAGCTTTTTCAAAGGACTTAAGTGCATCCTTATAATTTCCCCCTTCCAGATACGCCCATCCTTCCTTGACAAGGTCCATAGCAGTCGGTTGTGTCGGGGTCGGCTCCACCAGTTTGGTCCCGAAATAATCCATCTTGCTCATCTCTCTGGACTCATCATCAAACTGCTCCAAAAGCCAGTTAGGAGCAGAGAAGAGACTGCCATGTGACCATCCGTCATCAGCTGCCAGCACCCCTGCCGGGACGAGAAGACCAGCGAGGATGAAGAAAAGACATACCACCTTCAGACTCATTCTACAAAGGTTATGAAAAAAAGAATAAAAACATGTCAGGTGGTTCAATATATCCCTTATGATGTATCCCTGCTTCCGTTCTTTTGTTCCTCCTCAAACCGTTTCATCTCAAGTTCCCGAAGATCTTTCCGCTTGATCTTGCCTGAAATTGTTTTTGGAAGTTCTTTAACAAACTCAATCTTTCGGGGGTATTTATAGGGAGCGGTGATGGACTTGACATACTCTTGAATCTCCCGTGCAAGTTTGTCTGATGGTTCATACCCGGCCTTGAGAACGACAAATGCCTTCACAACAAATCCCCTGATGATATCCGGAGAGCCGACCACCGCCGCTTCCTGCACAGCCTGGTGTTCGATGATGGCACTCTCAACCTCAAACGGGCCGATCCGGTACCCGGACGCCTTAATCACATCATCATCACGTCCGACAAACCAGAAATACCCGTCATTATCCTTAATAGCCCGGTCACCGGTATAGTAAAATCCACCCCTGAATGCATTCTCATTTGCCTCTGCATTCCCCCAGTATTCCATAAAGAAACCGACCGGCCGGGGATCTGTTTTGATGGCAATGGATCCTTCTTCACCTGGCTTTACCGGTTTTCCATCCTCATCATGGAGCTCAATCACCCATCCGGGTGAGGGTTTTCCCATGGATCCGTACTTTGGCTCCATACAGGGGAATGTCCCGACACAGAGGACCGTCTCCGTCTGACCGTACCCTTCGTAAATTTCCAGACCGGTTGCATCTTTCCAGGCTTTGATGACCTCCGGGTTGATCAGTTCCCCGGCACTCACACAGTGCCTGAGTTCGGAGAAGTCATACTTTCGCAGGTCTGCCATGATCAGCATCCGGTAAATGGTGGGTGGTGCACAAAACGTGGTAATCCCGTACTTCTCAATCAGCGGAAGCAGTTCGGTTGCATTAAACTTATTGCGGTAATCATACACGAAGACGGCAGCACCCTCAATCCACTGACCAAAGAGTTTTCCCCATGCTGACTTTGCCCATCCGGTATCTGACACCGTAAAATGCAGATCATTACTCCGCACATCATGCCAGAACCGGGCGGTGACGATATGACCAAGCGGGTAGGCCTGGGAGTGAAGCACCATCTTTGGCTCGCCCGTCGTTCCTGATGAGAAGAAGATGACCATGGGATCGGAGGATTTGGTCTTTCTCATCCCTTTCAGATTGATGATCCGCGATGAGACCGGGGCAGGATAGGTCAGTTCACGCGGGTATGAGAGCCACCCGTCACGTGCACCATCCACTACCATCTTTGTCTCGAGTGTCGGGCAGATGGCTGCAATCTCGTCAACCTTATGAGCGTTCTCCATATCGGTGATGACCATCTTTACTTCTGCCGCGTTGATCCGGTATGCCAGATCCTTCGGTGTCAGCATGGTCGGGGCCGGAATATACACCGCCCCAATCTTGATCAGGGCAACAACCATGAACCACCACTCCGGCACCCGGTGGAGCATGATAAGAACCCGGTCCCCTTTGCCAATCTTGTACTTGATCATCATGTTGACGATCTCATTCGATCTCCGGGAGATGTCACGGAATGTGAAGAACTTCTCCGCTCCTTCCTGGTTTGTCCAGACCATGGCAATCTTGTTGCGGTCCTTCTTTGCCCAGGCATCGACCACGTCAAACCCGAAATTGAAGTACTCCGGTATCTCAATACGAAAATTCCGGTACGTCTCCTCATAATTCTGCATATTGTGACGGTGCACAAGCGGAGAGTCGTCAATGATCGGGCTTGAATTCCCACACGGGTAGATCCCATACCCGGAGAGTTTCCGAAGCTGCCGTGTACATGCCTCGTTTATCCAGTCAGAACGGGAGACCTGTCTGACAACACATTCCTGATCGACCCGGCGGGTCAGGTCATCATCCATCGTAATAGAGAACCGAACCATCTGTACTAATCTGGTGCACCAGATTGTAAAAGAGTTGTGAAAGGGTGAACCAGTATTTATACCATGATCTGCTATCCGTTCAGATACCTGTGATCAGGTACCGGTTGTGTTCCCTTCACGCACCATAGTAATGGCCTTTTTCGGACATTCAGCCGCACAGATACCACAGCCCTTACAGAATACCAGGTCAATCTCGTACCTTTCATTAATGACCCCGTCAGGACAGTACATGGCACACATGCCGCATGCATTACACAATTCTCTGTTAACGACCGGCCGGAACACCCGCCAGGTCCCGGTATTGCCACAGGCACCCTCACGAGGCCGTGACATTGCAAGCCTCTCCCTCTTCTCCGCCATCATACCAGCTCCTCATATGCCATCAGAGCAGCCTTCAGATTTCGCTCATCCGAAAACGTCTCCCGAATGGCAGCAGCCGCAGACTCCCGTGAGAACAGACCCATTTTTGCAAGCGCACCGATAACAGGCGTATTCAGGATAGGACTTCCGGCAACCACCAGATTTGTCCGGAGGGCAATCCCGGTGAGATCCACATACCTGACCTGATATCCACGTGCTTTTTCAGGAATTTCCGGTGCATTGATGAGGACCTTTCCGTCCGGTTTTAATCCTTCAAACACATTGACCAGATCGATGATGGACGGATCAAGAACCACAATAAGATCCGGGTTATGGATCTGGGAGTAGATCTTAATGGGCTTGTCATCGATCCGGATAAAGGAGACGATCGGGGCACCCCGCCGCTCTGCACCATAAAACGGAGCCGCAGTTGCATATTTGCCATCCCGGAATGAGGCAAGTGCCATCAGCTTTGCAGCAGTCACTCCTCCCTGACCCCCCCGGGAATGAAGTCTGATCTCATACATCAGGCATCAACTCCAAACCAGAACTCTTCCCCGATACGCCGGTTTCTCACAAAACCTGCAATATCATCGTAGGTTACCTCCTGTCCGCCAAGACCTGCGATAACATTATAGCACTCTTCCCCGGTCTTTGCACGGATGGAGGTTGCCAGAATGCCCCCAAACCCGAATGAGTAGTTCCGGTCAATGACCACCAGCTCACGGCCTTTCAGATCCAGCTGAGGGAAGGGACGAATCCATCTGACCCGCATCGAACCTGCCTTTATTCCCTCGCTCCGAAGGATATCAACGGCAACTTCTGCCTCTTTGCCAAGGGTTCCCATGGCAAGGATGAGCACCTCTGCATCCTCGCACCGGTAGTCCTCCGTCCATGAATACTTCCTCCCGAACCTTTCCGCAAACGCTGCTTCGGTCTCCTGGATCACCTGCACCGAATCCCGCATGGATCGCTCGATATCATACCGGATCCTGAAGTAATCGGCAGACGAGGTCATACACCCGTATCCGGCCGGTGCATCGGTTGAAATGGCATGGTCAAGAACCAGTGGCGGGATGAAATCACCAGCCTGACTCTCCTCCAACTGCTGTGAGATATGGGAGAGGGCAAACCCGTCAAGGTTTATCATCACCGGCAGGTAGACCCGGCGATCCTCAGCGATACGAAACGCCATCAAAGTTGCATCATATGCCTCCTGAACCGTTGAAACATACACCTGGAGCCAGCCGGTATCCCGTGCCTGGAGGGCATCGGTATGTTCAGCCCATACATTCCAGCCTGGCCCGAGAGCACGGTTCACATTGGCCATGACAATCGGGAGCCTGGCACCTGCTGCCCAGTTGACCATCTCATGCATATATAAGAGCCCGTGTGAACTGGTAGCGGTGAACGTCCGGACACCGGTAATACTTGCTCCAATACATGCAGCCATCGCCGAGTGCTCGCTCTCAACCGGGATATATTTTGATTTCAGACTTCCATTTGTCACATAATTGGCGATCTGTTCAACAATCTCGGTCTGGGGGGTGATGGGGTATGCTGCCACAACTGCTGGATTTGCCTGCCGGACTGCTGCAGCGACCGCATTATTCCCGGTGGATATGGTCAGCATAGTCCCTCCGCTTCTGCCTTCAAATGACGTAGGTTTCGTTCAATATCTCCACGGATTGCTTTTATATGCTCTTCTTTCAGACTTGAGAATCGGCCCTGCATTTTAAGATACTCCTCAAGCGGTGCCGGTTTTATCATGGCAGCCTTTGTCGGCCCGCTCAGGGTCAGGGTATCATACTCCCGTTCATACAACGCCCACATCCCGGTTTTTACTGCCATCTTCCCGACTTCGATCGTCTGTGATGCATCATACCGCCAGCCGGGGGGGCAGGGTGCGAGAATATGCATGAACTTGGGGCCTTTGATCGACAACGCTTTCTGAACCTTTTTCACGAGATCCTGCGGATAGGCACTACAGGCGGTTGCCATATATGGCAGGTGATGGGCAGCGATGATCCGGTCAAGATCCTTTTTTACATGCGTCTTCCCGCCCGGGGTGGTGGTTGTCCGGGCTCCGAGCGGTGTAGAGCCTGACCGCTGCATACCGGTGTTCCCGTATGCCTCGTTATCATAGCAGATATACAAAAAGTTGGTCTCCCGCTCAAGTGCTCCGGACAATGCCTGAATACCAATATCCACCGTACCACCGTCACCTGCATAGGCGATCACGTTGGTTTTTTTCCCCATGGATTCAAACGCCGCAGCCATACCTGAAGCAACAGCCGCAGCCGCAGCAAACGCGACATTGTACACCGGTATATTAAACGCGGTATGTGGCCAGACCCCCTGCAGAACACTTGTGCAGCAGGCAGGTACCACCAGAACGGTATCCGGACCGGCTGCCTTAAGCACGTGTCTGAGAATGAGGGACGAGCTGCACCCTGCACAGGCAGACGTGCATTTCATAATGTATTCGCTCGCAAAAGTCCCTGACATGACAATCTGTAGACGTTTGTATGCAATGATAAATAATGATAGTTTTACAGAGCAGGTCTTTTTCAAAACCGGTCAGGCACAGAAAAATCTGCGGCAATGTTCGGGTCTTGATGAGTAAATCGTGCAGCAGAACGATTCGTTCCCGGCAGGTCTGAGAAACGGGCAGGCATCCGGGAACTGATTCATACCATGCCTGTTCTGATACCTGACCAGGTCTTCCCCCCCGATTCGTGCAAAAAAGCGTTCCTTTGTCAGGGTGAAATGACAGAAATGCTGTGAATCACCGATACTTCGTTCAATGAGCATGTACCGTTTCATATGCAGACAGCATTTCCCGCATTGTGTACAGGAATCAGCCATTTGCCACCTCGTGATCATGATAGGCATTAATAGCCTCAAGGAAAGGCTGCCCGTATTGTATGAGCCGTCGTTCACCAACGCCATACACCTGACGTAAATCTTCAAAACACCGGGGTCGGATCTTCGCCATCTCACGCAGGGTGCGGTTTGGAAAAATCCGGAAGGGGGGCATATCCAGCTCGTCTGCAATGCTCTTTCTGACATCCCGGAGGATTTCATAGAGATTGTCCTCGGCAGGACTATCCGCTTCCTCATATCCCCCGCCGGGTAGTGAGGACTGAAACTCCGGCTCACCTATCCTGACCGGAATGATTCCGGCAAGAGCATCCCGTGTCCGGGGGTTCTTTCGCACTACCGGGTACCGGGACCCGTACCGTGAGAGATACCCGCAGGATATCAGCTCACGAATCCAGTACACCCACAGCCCTCTCCGGTGAGGCCTTCCTGAACCAAAACAGGCAAGTGTATCATGCCCGCGTGAAATCACCTTCTCGTCCGGCGTCCCGGATATGATATCAGCCAGGTATGAAACCCCGTAATCATCGCTGAGTTCATCCATGCAGGCAGTTATCACCGACAGATGATACCTCCCATCAATGGTCTTTCGTCCTGAATGACATGAATCACAGTTCCCGCATGTTGGTTTATCCCAGGGTTCGCCAAAATATGTCAGCAGGACGGCACGTCGGCATGCACGGGACTCACAATACCCGACCATCTCATGCAGTTTTCGAAGACTTACCTGTCGTTCGGTTCCGTCTGCCATCTGCTCAATCAGGTACTCAATCTTCCGATAATCCCCTCGTGAATAGAGCAGCAGACATTCGGCAGGGTCCCCATCCCTCCCGGCCCGTCCGGTCTCCTGATAATAATGCTCAAGGTTTTTCGGGAGATCATAATGAACCACAAAACGCACATCAGGTTTGTTAATCCCCATTCCAAAGGCAACCGTCGCAACAATGATACGAACCTCGTCCCTCAGGAACCGGTCCTGCGTCTCATGACGCACTGATTTTGGCAGATCTGCATGGTAGGGAAGTGCTGAAAACCGGTTTTTCTGAAGCATTGCTGCAAGATCAGTCACCTGTTTTTTGGAAAAACAGTACACAATCCCTGACTCATTCTGATGAGTCTGCAAGAACCTGACCAGCTGCTGCTCGCCGTCCTCCTTCTTCTCAACCCGATAGATGAGATTCTCACGATTAAACGAGCCAACAAAGATAGCCGGGCTGTGCAGGCTGAGCTCGGTTATGATGTCATTTCTAACAGACGGCGTTGCTGTTGCCGTCAGGGCAATTATCGGAACCTCCGGAAACGTTCTCCGGATCACTGAGAGCTGCCGGTATTCAGGCCTGAATTCATGCCCCCACTGTGAGATGCAATGAGCCTCATCAATCGCAAAGAGGCTGATTCTGATTGATTTTAAAAATTCCAGAAACACAGGCTGGACCAGTCGCTCCGGGGAGATGTAGAGGATTTTTAGTAAGCCGTCACGAATGGACTCTTCAATACATCGCCGGTCTCTGAAATCCTGGGTACTGTTTAAAAATGCGGCAGGGATACCGGATTCTGCAAGACAGTCAACCTGATCCTTCATGAGGGCAATCAGAGGGGATATGACTATCCCGATTCCCTCCCTGATCAGTGCCGGTATCTGGTAACAGAGTGACTTGCCCCCCCCGGTGGCGATGACCGCAAGCACATCCTGCCCCTCCAGCACCTTTGTGATAATCTCCTTCTGCCCAGGCCGGAATGTCGTGTACCCAAACCACCGGTGCAGGACTTCTTCCGGAAGAGGACCGTTCATTTGAATACAAGTTATCTCCGAAATAAGAAAACTGCATCTCTTCCGCCGAACATGAAGCGGCACCACACCATGCGGACAAATCCTGCCAGAAACGAAAGTTTCATGAACCTACATCCTGAAATGATGAAATGCGAAACATTTCCGGTATATAGAAAGAACCGGGGGCTTGGGAGACAGTATGGGCACATTTCTTGTAGACTACGACCATCATGATACCGCCAGAGAGAACGCACCGGTGATCACACAGGCATCGGTACAAACGGCACGGGCTGCGAAAAAAGGCACCGGGAATCTTCAGGTTGTAGAATTCATCCTTGGAAATGAACTCTTCGCCATCGACCTGTTTGATACACGGGAAGTCATCAACACAACCGAGATTACCCCGCTTCCAAACACACCGTCATTTATCAAGGGAATCATCGATCTCCGGGGAGTCATCACCACCATCATTGACCTGAAAGAGATGATGCATATCACACAGGAGGCGGATGGGAAGAAGAAGGCCAGAATCATCGTTCTTGATGCCAGTGTTTCAGAGAAGATGATTGGTGTGTTGGTTGATGACGTGCTCGCGGTCTCCACCTATACCCATGAGGAGATTGACCGGGATACTCATGCCTCACAGAAAAGTGACCGGGATATCCTGGGCATCATCAGGAAAAAGACAAAAACCTCTGACCGTGAGAAGAATGACCTGATCATCTGGCTGGATATCAGGACCATGATCCACAGGGTTGAACAGGACCTTTAAAGGTCAATCAGTCAGAAGAAGCGAGTACACGGTTCCAAGCAGATGCAGTTCTTCTGACTGTTTCCGGATTCTCCCAGCCTTCAGCCCTGACACCGGTATTCTGTGCCAGTCAAGGTCTGTATGGACATCCCAGAGGATCAGACCATCGGGCGGGGCAGGCTTTATCTTGTTTGTACAGACCCCGGACAGGTATCTTCTGAGCTCCTCGATCGTCAGGGTCCCTTCTGATATCTGAAGGAGTGATGCAGCAATACATCTGACCATATGCCAGAGAAAACTCTGCGCTGTGACTTCAAGACGGCATCCGTTTTCGTCCAAAATGATCGCAATCCCATCAATCGTCCGTATCGGGCTTTTTCCAGGTTCAATCCTGGCAAAACACTGAAAGTTGTGTTTTCCCACAAATTCTGCTGCTGCATCCCTCATTGCAGGAACATTTTGAGGAGGTCTGCTGAAATAGTACCGATACGTCCGGCTTGTCACATCATGCCGCGGGGAGAATGAATCCGGCACGAAGGCCCATGCCGTTACCCAGATGTCGGGGGGGAGTTGTCCGTTCAGGGCACGGATTGCACGATCCGGAACAGAAGTTGAGAGTGCGAGGATCTGGCATCGGGCATGCACCCCCCGGTCAGTCCTTCCTGATAGGGCGACTCGTGCCTCATTCCGGTTCTGTATGATCCCAGCTCTCATGCAGGCGGCCACAATCTCACCCTCAACCGTCCGCTGATCAGGCTGGTACTGTGAGCCGAAAAACGAGGACCCGATGTACCCAATCCGAAAGGCAAGCCTTACTTGTGAAGTCTGCCCCGGATCTTCCGCCATGAGTTCCGCAATGACTGTTTCGTATAAATCCGCACCGGCGTCTTTCTCCCGGCCGGCTGTGTCTTTCCTTCTTTGATCGCCCGGAGGACCGAGGGGACATCCTTCTCCGCATCGATCAGCGTTTTCCCAAACCCGATAAACCGGGCATGATGGGCATCACTCCCGGCAACTGCCGGTTTTCCCATTGCCCGTGCAAGACGCATCGCCCGCTGGTTCGCATGGGGAATAACATACCGACTGTTGTAGACCTCAATCGCATCAGCAGCAGAAAAGGCTCCCGCACATTTCAGGGCAGCACCGTGACGGTACCGATGAAAGGGATGTGGGAGTATGGTAATGCCACCGGCATTGCGTACTTCTGCTATGGTATCCAGGATCGGGCGGGCAGGAGCCGGGGGGTGCTCTATTCCAAGAGCGATCAGATGACCTTCTTTTGTTGAAACCTCAACACCAGGAAGAACCAGAATATCAGTGGTAAGGTCACAGGCTGTCCGGTACCCCTCCATGGTATCATGATCCGTTATTGCAATCACATCCATCCCTGCCCAGGCAGCAGCGGCAAGAACCTGTGCGACGGTGCTCTCCCCGTCCTTTGAATAGGAGGTATGGATATGAAGATCAGCTTTCAGCATCCCTTCCTATAGTATTCTTTTTATCTTCCCGGTATTAAGGAAAGGGTGATGCGAATCCTACTACCTACCGGAAGAGTTACGTATACCATCGTGGAGGAGGCTGCACATGGGTTTGACGCGGATGTTGTGGTGACCGGAGAACTTGCCTCTTTCCTGACACCGGCACAACTCAGAGACCTTCTTCTGGCCGGTTCCTCCTATGATCTTGTCCTTGTTTCAGGGATGTGTACTGCATCATTTCTTGATGTGGAACAGGAGACCGGCATTCCAATCTACCGGGGACCACGGCATGCCGCTGATCTCAGCCTTGTGCTTCCACTGCTCGGGAAGATTGAACTCTCCCGTGACATTCCGGCGGATGAATTCCTCTCAGAGGAACGACGAAAAGGGGCGTTTTCCCAAATAACACAGCAGGAGGAGGAGAAGGAGCCTGCATTCACTATACGGGGAGTGAAGATCGGAGGAGGCACCAGAATAAAAGTTCTTGCTGAGATCATGGATGCACATAAACACCCGAATATCCGGTCAGAAGTTCTTCGTTTCCTTGATGAAGGGGCCGATATCGTGGATCTTGGATTTGGATTTGATGCATCACCTGATGATGTTCGCGCAGTATTTGACCGGCTGGGCGATATTGAGAGTCCACTCGCAGCAGATACCCAGGATCCGGCCCTCATCGAGGCATCCCTTGTCCGGGCAGATCTTATCCTCTCTCTTCAGGAGAAGAATATCCCCCTGATTGGAAAGAGAGTCGCAGAGGCCGGATGCGGTGCAGTCATTGTGCCCGGAGAGGCCGGGCTTTTAGCAAATATTCAGAAGGCAGAGAAGTGCGGGATCTCCCGGATCATCGCCGACCCGGTGCTTCACCCCTGCGGTTCCGGGCTGGTGCAGTCTCTTGGCTGGTTTTCCGATCCCGGGTATCCGCTCTTTTTTGGTGCAGGAAATGTCATCGAACTCTGTGATGCGGACTCTGTCGGTATGTGTGCCCTCCTTGCGGGGATGGCATATGAAACCGGCTCCTCAGTCATCTTCTGCAGCGAGCATAGTGACAAAACAAAGGGATGTGTTGCAGAGATGCGAACCGCGACCATGATGATGGCCCTGATGGACGGCCGACCCTATCCCAAGGATCTGGGCATTGACCTTTTTTTCATAAAGGAAAAGAGGCGGCGGAGAGAGCCTCCCCTTGCATATAAAGAGATCATGTTGGCCAGTCCCATGCCCCAGGAGATTACCTATGACCCCTGTGGCAATTACCGGATAGGCATCGAGGACGGGTATATCGTTGCGATACGAAACGGAAAGGCGATAAAAGGGACCCGGTGGCAGGATATACTTTACACCATTCTCCAGACGGGCGGCGTATCTCTCTTTGATCATGCCGGATATCTGGGTGCAGAACTGTACAAGGCAGAACTGGCACTGAAATATGGAAGAAGTTTTGAACAGGACGGGTCGTTCTAAGCACAATAGCCTTGTATCATCAGAGCCGATGAATAAGAAGGTTACAACCATCGTATGAATATTTCCGCAATACAAAAAAGTGCCCTGGATCTTCTGCTTGCCATGGGCCGGGAGTCACATCCCCGGGAGTTTGCCGCACTCCTGACGGCCGAATCGGGAGTCATCTCTGATATTAATCTGATACCAGGATCAATCGGAGGGGAGGCAAGTGCCCAGGTTCCTTTTGAAATGGTCCCCCTCAATCTGCATGTGACCGGAAGTGCCCACAGTCATCCAAACGGGACGCTCTTCCCCTCTGACGCTGATATCAGGTTCTTCGCGGTAAGCGGCAGCCGCCATATCATCGTCGGATATCCGTATGGGCCGGACGACTGGCGGTGCTTTTCCCCGGAAGGAAGACCGGTGCGGCTTGAGGTGGTACCATGATCCGTGTTGTTGCAACCGGAACATTTGATATCCTCCATCCAGGGCATCTCTGGTACCTGTATGAATCGGCAAAACTGGGGGATGAACTCTGGGTCATCGTTGCCCGTGATGCGAATATCCGGCACAAGCCCCGGCCGGTCATCCCTGAAGAGCAGCGACGGGAGATGGTAGCAGCCTTAAAACCGGTCACCCATGCAGTCCTTGGTGATCTGGAGGATATGTTCCGGCCAATCCGTGAGATAAAGCCGGATATCATAACCCTTGGGTGTAATCAGCATTTTCATCCGGATACCCTGACAGAAGCATTACAAAAACAGCATATCATCGCAAAGGTCGTGAGAATATCCGCCTACTCCGGTTCACCCTATACCAGCTCCCGTGATATTGTCAGGGAGATCGTCAATCGGACGCAGTCACAGGAGAAGGAGAGATCACATCCACACCCAAAAACACAGGATGATGCGGTATGATCCCCCTGCTCGCATACCGCGACAATTCCTGTGACCCCAGAAAGTGCACGATGAAAAAACTTGAACGGGCAGGGATGGTCAGGCTCTTCTCCCGGCTGTCAGCCATCCCCCGGACCAGCCTTATCCTTGATCCGACGGCAGAACAGGCCCTCTCACCAGCCGATCGGGAGAAGACCAGAACCATTACCGCCCTTGACTGCTCATGGGAAGTCCTTGACACGAATCAGGTCAGGTCATGGAAGTTCAAACGGGCCCTTCCATACCTGCTTGCGGCAAACCCGGTGAACTTTGGAAAACCCTTCCGGCTGACCTCAATGGAGGCGATGGCTGCGGCACTTGTCATTCTGGGAGAACAGGCGCAGGCAGAGGAGATACTTGGAAAAGTCAACTGGGGAATCCGTTTTTTACAATTGAACGAAGAACCGCTGTCTGCCTATGCCAAGGCAAGGGACAGCCAGGAGGTCATCGCCATCCAGGGAGAATTCTTCTGAGGGACTCTTTATCTCCTCTGAACATACCATTCACATGAGGAACTGATGGGCATACGGAACTGGATTGGAGGACAGGAGACAAGCCCGGCAACGTCATACTGTCAGAAAGGTGAGACACAGCTTGCAAAAGAGAAGTATGAGGCTGCTGTCCAGACCTTTAACCGCGGAATCGAACTTGACCGGAGCCATACCGGCTGCTGGATCGGGATGGGAAAAGCATTTCTCGGTCTTGGTAAGTACGACCGGGCAGATGACTGCTTTGTCCGTGCCCTGGAGATACACCCGGATGATCCGGAAGCACTGACCATGCGGGCATCCGTTCTCCGTCAGATCGCCCTGCAGAACCAGGACCCGATGCGATGTCTGGAAGCGGTTGAGATCTGCAATAAAACCCTGAAGATGCATCCTGATTTTGGCCCTGCCCTGCATGAGAAAGGAATGGCTCTGTGGACCCTTGGAAAACGTGACGAGGCGATGGATCTTTTTGAACAGGCCAGAAAGGTATATGCTGCATACCAGTACCCGTGGGATCTGAAGGGGAGGTTTCTCTTTGAAAAGCGACAGTACCATGAGGCTATCGAGGCATATGAAGAGGCACTAGAAAGAAAGCCTCATGACCCGGACCTTCTCTTTGCTATGGGCCGTGCCCTCATGAAAATCGGCGGATACCATACTGCCATTCAGTTCTTTAAGAAATGTCTGAAGATCCGGCCTGATTATACCGCAGCATGGCTGCTCCTTGGAAACTCCCACAAGGTCTTAAGCCAGTTTGATGACGCCATCGAATGTTATGAAGAGGCTATGGAGCTGGACCCTGCAAGCACCAAATACCGTAAGTATATCGCGGATGTCTATCTAGTCATGGGAAAGGAAGCCCTGTATAAGGAAGGAAAGCCACAGGAGGCCATCGAGTATTTTGATAGGACCATCCGGATGATGCCAAACCATATCACAGCCTGGTTCTCCAAAGGAACTGCATACAAAAAACTCGGGTCATACCGGAATGCAACGGCGTGTTTTCTCAAGGTTGTGGAGATCGATCCCCAGAACGGGCATGCCTACTATGAGATGGCACAGATCCTGGAAAAAACCGGCAATACCGAAGAAGCCCTCAGGTGTTACCTTGAGACAGTCCGGTGTGATCCCTCGCACACAGACGCTATGTACAAAGCTGGAAATCTGCTCATGGAAGGCGGGGATTATAAAAATGCCATCGCATATTTTGACCGGGTTCTTGACCGGAATCCTGATTCATCTGTTGCATGGTTTGCAAAGGGGAAGGCACTCCAGCGGCGGGGTCAACAAAAAGACGCCGACCGGTGCTTTGAACGGGCCTCAAAACTTGCATCACGCTAAAAAATTGGGAGTCAGATATCAAACCCAAGCTTGTTTGGCGCAGGAACGACCTGTGGCCCGTTAAACTCGGGGTTTCCATACAGGTACTCTACAATCAGTTCGGCAAACCGCTTTGCATGCCCCGGATCACGGGCTGTGACAAGCCGGTCAAGAAACACATACGGCTTATCCTCAAATTTTACATCCATCTTCATAAGTTCCCTGATGGCACTCCCAGAGATGACCGTTGCCGGACGTTTCTTTAAAATTCCTGCTCGCGCCATTACCACCGGAGCAGTACTGATCCCCCCGATCACCTTCCGATGGATCCTAAATATCTTTACCAGTTCCAGAAGGTCAGCATTATTCCAGAAATGGGCCTGTGCTCCATGCCCACCGAGAATCGCCAGGGCATCAAACTCGTCTTCCTTTGTCAGGATGACCTCTTCAAAACTCAAAGGCACATAGACCCCGCCACCAAAGGTTCCCTTTGCCTGTCCTTTCTCACGGGATGCAAACTCATACGGGATCTTGTTCTGGTCAAATACCGCTATGACCTGTGCCAGTTCCTTGTCATGGTACTGGGTCGGGGGGACTGCGATCAGGATTTTCATATAAAAAGTTAGGTGGTTGATGCTGACGTTCCGCCACTTAATTGCTCGGCCATTCCTGGGGTGATATATCCAAGCTCGCCAAGACCAAAGGTTCCTTTCTCGACTTCACCAAACTTTGGAAAGTCTGGCAGGGTACTGTTGGTCCCGTTCGGGATGATATCTTTAAAGTATCCGATGGCTTTTTGGGCCTGATCATAATACTTTTGTGACTTCTCATAATTTGCCTCACCATTCGAGACTGATGAAATGTACGTCCGGTCATTGATGTATGATTCATAATAGTCCCGTGCCTGTGAGATGAGATAGAAGAAGGCATCAACATAATTTGCCTTTTTCAGGAAATCATCGGCGACATTCATACCGATCAGATCCATAAAAGTGCTATCTGCCCATTTCAGCCCTTCACCGGTCAGGAACCGGTGCCCTGGTGACTTTTCGGTCTTGTCATTAGTCGGATCATCATCCGGCTGATTGGCAGTATCCACATAATCCTCAAACCAGCGGATGGTCGTTGTCTTAAACTTCTCGGTTTGATCTTTTGCAGAGGAATCAAACGTTTTCTGGGTCATGGGGATGGCAATGTCAAGGCCTTCGAGCGTTTCACCCTGCTGCTCATCCTTCTCTTCAGGCATCGGGGCGCCTGCCGGAGGCAGGGTGTACATGGTCATGTTCGGGAATTTGTCCCTGATCTGATCCCAGAACCCGGCCGACACCTGGCGGTACTGGTCAGCAAGGGCATAGTATTCGGAACCATCCGTGGTTTTTGAGACGGATTTCAGGTACGAATGATAGTCGGTGTAAGCATTTCCTGCCATTTGGGCATAATAGAGATAGGAAATGATATTATTTGCAATCGGGAAGAGGTCCGGGCTTACATTCTCCATAATAAGCCGGTAATAAGCATCGGTCACTTCACTCAGCAGACTCCCGGTCGGGACGGTTGAGTTTGATATCTTCCCGATGATCTTTCCTGCCTCACTCATGAATGCATCGTCATTATACGGGGTCGCATCCGATGAGGCCTTCATACTCAGAGGCATCTCTTCAAACTGGGGTGCAAATCCGGCACTACAGACGGATACACAGAGCACCAGTACAGCGATGCCGGTCAGGATAACAGAGACGCTGCGTTTCATACCCTCAGTCATCATATAGGGAACTCAAAAAGGTTTCCTATCCGAAGAGCACCAGACCTGTCGGGGAGATTGCGCCGGATAACAGATATAGGGATACCGATCAAACCATCAGAGGTACGAGGTGGGCAGTGTGGCTGACGAAAAGCAGGTTGAGGCAATAAAAGGCGGGGTGGCATCATGGAACCAGTGGAAGGCTGAGAACCCGAGAAAACGGCCTGATCTTCGGGGTGCTCACCTGACAGGTCTTCACCTGGAAGGAATCAACCTGAACGGGGCACGACTTTCAGAGACGGATTTTGAGTTTTGTAATCTCAGAAAAGCGAACTTTGCCGGGGCGGACCTCACCAGGGCAAACCTGTCAAACACTGACCTGACCGATGCAATATTCCTGAATGCAAATCTGCAGGGTGCCCGGCTGACCGGGGCGACGGTCACCAGGGCAGATTTCAGGGGTGCAAACGTGGCAGGGGCAGATCTCAGACAGATTAAGCGCGGCCTTTGATCAGGATACAGGAGCGTAGAGCGTTGTCCGCTCTGCAAGAACTCTCCCCAGGTCAGAGCAGATATACTCCATCTCCTTGGGATCCAGATACTCACCGGTTCCCCCTCCTGCTTCCCCAGTCACGTCATCCAGGTACATCGTGCCGGCAAGATCATCAGCACCGGCAAGCAGTGCCATCTGTGTCATTTTTACCCCAAGTTTCGGCCAGGAGACCTGGATATGATCAAAGTTGTCAAGAAAGAGACGACAGACGGCGGTAGTCACCAGATCATCCCGACCGGTCGGACCAGCCTTTACCAGCCCTTTCTCAAACAGGGGAGTCTTCTGGTGAATATAGGAGAGGAGCACCATCTCAGTAAAACCGCCAGTATCATCCTGAATCCTCCTGATCCTCTCCAGATGTTCTGCCCGGTCCCGTGTGTTCTCAGTAGAGCCGTACATAATGGTGGCAGTTGACCGGAGACCACGGCCGTGTGCCTCCCGAACGATCCGCTCCCAGACGTCGGTCTTTACTTTTGCCGGACAGATGGTCTTTCTGACATCATCAACCAGAATCTCAGCTGCCGTTCCCTGAAGGGTCCCAAGCCCCCCATCCATCAGCCTTTGGATAACCTCAGTCGTAGACATCTTCCCTTTTCGTGCAACAAAATCCACTTCGTCAGGGGAGAAGGCATGAATATGCACTGATGGATAGACCTCATGGACCCATTGCATGAACTGCAGGTACGTCTCAAGGGTGAAATCAGGATGAACACCGGAGAGGAAACAGATCTCCGTGACCTTCCGCTCCTGTGCTGCACGTACCTGCTCCTTTACCTCTTCCTCACCAAACAGGTACGCCCCGGGGCTGTTTTTTGTCCGGCCAAACCCGCAGAACCCACAGAGATTTTTACAGATATTGGTGATATGGATGTTCTGGTTCCTGACAAACGTGACTCTGTTGCCATTTTTCCGTCTGCAAACCTCATCAGCCGCACGAAAAAGATCATATACATCCGGGCCGGTGACCGAAAAAAGAAAGACTGCCTCATCAACGGTGAGGCGGTGGCCGGCCAGCGTATCTGATAACAGGGTCTTCAGGTTCATGGCCGGATCTTCCTGTCTGGTTTCATCGCTTCCTCCTCCCGACGCGCCCGGCTTCGAAGATACAATTCATGCAGGATCATGATGGTTACCACGATGATGATCACCGGGACAATATTTAACGGGAGATACCCAAGGATCGGGATTTTATATATGGCCTTCCCGATGATCCATTCTTTTTTTACCGGCTCAATCGGACCACCCAGGTTCCGGTAATTTGACCATCCAATCTGATCGATAACCGGGTTGTTGTCCCCCTTGGTAATATATCCGGCATGAGGAGCGGTGTAGGTTCCGGTCCGCTGACCGGCAGTCACCCTGATCTCCTCCCCTTCCTCAACCCAGAACATGGCACGATGGATGATAGGATGCAGGTCGGTGTTCCCGTTCGGACGGTAAATGATAACATCACCCGGCATCCCGAACTTTTCATACCCCGACCTGTTGCCCTCCTCAAGACTTTGCAATGCACCGTACCGATCCCCGGCCACCACAAGAACAAGGTCTCCGACGTTCATGTGCGGTACCATGCTCTCTGACTCGATGGTGACGATGGCCGGCCAGGTCCCGCAGACGAGCAATAATACGGCAACCACCGCACCGACGGTCACCAGTACTGATGTAATCTCCCGGACAGCCGATGGTATCTGATCCTCACTCTTCCAGAACCTGATAATTTTATCCTGAATTGATTTCTTGGCGGTATGATCTGCCATGATGTCTCTATATGGTTTTTGAGCTGGCCACATAAGGGTTCACTTCCCCTTCCACACGGATGTCATGGGGTATGCGTTCCATGAGGGTTATTTCCCCGCATGCAGAAGGTACTAGGACAGAATGCTTGACAGCTCCCTGGTTGTGGAACGGTTCCTGGACACGAAACTTCAGGTCCATCCTGATGTGGTCAGATATATCTGTGAAAAAAAGGATGAACGACTGATTGATCAGATCATATCCCATGTTCCTGATGACTGTCTTGTCGTCTCTTTACGGCACATTCCCGGCATTACACCAATCCGCGACGGAGTCAGGTTCCTCAGTGATCCTGAGGTTGATATCATCTCCGGACGGATGGGAACTGCACAACCAGTGGCAAAGGTTGAGGATTATATCGCGTATTTTGCAGATCGATACGCAAAACTGTCTGCAATGATTCGCGGGCGCTGTACCCCCATCCCCATTGAAGCCCTCAGGCGTAACTCCCGATATAAACAGGAGGAGTTCTCGGTCTGCGGCATGGTCATGGACGTGAAAAGTACCGGGAATGGACACCGGATGGTGGAACTTGAAGA
>ERZ795045.2000-NODE-2000-length-21080-cov-5.345256_pt1 | contig 21080 bp, 14 predicted proteins | sample MGYA00375129_ERZ795045 | MGnify/ENA primary metagenome ERZ795045 (study PRJEB30174, sample SAMN05720166) | activated sludge metagenome | isolation source: anaerobic digester from wastewater treatment plant | place: Japan | collected 2015-05-15 ...
CTCCCTGAGCGCGTATGCGCTCGCTGCGAGGATGGCGGCCAGCGCGGCCGCGGCCTTCCACAAGGCTATGGACCGGGGGTAGGCGTACAGGGGGGCGAGGCCTGCCGGGATGAAGAGCTTCTCGAGGTACCTGAAATAGGACAGGACCGCGTTCGAGACACGGAGGCCCACCGGCACGAGCGACGTGCCGATGAAGCTGTTGTGACTCTCGAGCCCGGCGATGGCTGTGGCGAGAACGGCCATGGATACGGCGACGAGGGGGATCTTCTCCGCCACGAGCCTGGTTGCCGGCACGCCCTCGAGGCGCACTTTCTTGCCGACCCTCTGTATACTCACCCGCCTGAGGGGCCAGAGATCGAGAAGCAGCAGGAGAAAGGGCACGGTCATGAGCACCTGCTTGGAGAAAAGCCCGAGGATGAGCGCCGAGGCCGTTGCCAGGTACGCAAGCGGCGTTGGCCTCTGCGCATACCACAGGTACGCGTGAAGGGTGAGCATGAAGAAGGTGCCGCTCAGGACATTGTTCAGCTCCGCCACCCACGCGACCGACTCCACGTTCACCGGGTGGAGCGCGAACAGGGAGGCGACGGCCGCACTAGGCAGGAAGTCTCCCGTCGCCTTCTTGAAGAAAGAGAAGAGCAAGAGCGCGTTGGCGACGTGGAGGAGCAGGCTCGCGCCGTGGAAGACCGCGGGGTTCAGGCCGAACAGGGAGTTCAGAAGCGCGTAGGCGAGTACCGTGAGCGGCTGCGCGAACGACTCCCCGGTGAAGGACCACAAGAAGGTGTCCCACGAGACCCCGGAGAGGACCCTCGCGTTCTGCGTGAGCTGGGCCGGGTCGTCGAGGTGGACGAAGCCGTTTTTGAAGGTGGGGGCATAGGCGATGGCGGTGCAGACGGCGAGCGCGAGAGGGAAGAAGGCCTCGAGCCTCGAGGCCCGGCTTCCTTGCTTCTCTGGGGCCTGCCTTGGGCCCACGCCTCACCTCCTCCTGACGGAAATCCTCGCGAACATGCCGAGGGTTTTGGCTCGTCGCGAGAGGATGCGTTCCACGAGATCCACGGCGGGAAAGAAAAACCCGGGCACGAGGGATCTCGTCGAGACGCCACCTGAGAGGAGGTAGGAGAACGGATTGACGATGTCGATCCCCTCGAGCTCGAGGCCGGGGAAGTCCCTCCTGAAGGTCTCAAGGTCTCTTTCAAACACGATCCACGGCAGCGCGGTGTTGGCCCCGGAGAGCGGGCCCGAGGACGGGAAGGACCAGGACCCGGCCTCCATGTCCACCGGCTCGTGGTGGAGCCTCGTGTAGACGCGTCTCGAAAAGGGCGTCATCCACGGCTCCACCATGAGGATGCGCCCCCCCGGCATGAGGCACCTGGATGCCTCCTGTAGGAGTGCGCGCACATCCGGCACGTGATGGAACACGTCCACCATGGCGACGGCCTTCAGCGAGGAGTCCCTGAAGGGGAGCGCCCTGCCGTCGAGCACGACCCTGACGTGCGGGCACAGGAAGACCTCCGAGGTGATAAGGCCGGGTATGTACTCGTCGAGAAACCCCGCGCCCGAGCCGAGCTCGACCACGGCGCCCGGCCCCTGGGGGACATTGCGGGCGATCCACGAATACCAGCCCTCGTATACCTTCCTGAGAAAGGGCTTGCGACGTATGACCTCGCGCCTGAGCATGGTCGTTCTCGGGTCGTCGAGGGGGATGTCTCTCGTGAGCGGATGGGCGAGAGCCCGCCTGATCCACGAGGCGAGAGACCCTTCAGCCGCGCGGCGCGCCATCGGCACCCCCTGCGCCCCTGTGCGCCTCCAGAAGCCTCCTGAAGCGCGGCGACGTCCTTGCGTGGTCGAGGTCCGGGTCGGTCTCGATGAGCCTCCAGTCTGAAAACCCCTTGTCGAGAGCCATGCCCAGCAGGTCCAGCGCCTTGTCCACCTCTCCCTTCTTCGCGTGCACGCAGGCCGCGTTGTAGTACCCCGCGGGGTCGTCCGGCCTCAGCTTCATGTAACTCCCGAGCGCATCGAGAGCCCCGTCGAGGTCCCCCTTGCCCGCGAGCCTGACGGCGAGCAGCTGGAGCAGGCGGGCGTTGCCGGGCTCCTTCTCGAGCCTTCGCCTGATGGACTCACTGTCGTCCGGCACGGCCCCGGCCCCACCCGGCTGTTTCTTCCCGGCGAGCGCGCGGAGGTTGTTTTGGGCGTCGGCGTTCCGCGGATCGACCGTGAGGGCCTTCCTGAAGAGGGCCTCGGCCTCCGATGGTTTCCCCCTTGTCACCAGCAGCATGCCCAGGGCGTTGAGACAATCCACCTCGTCGGGCTTCAGCTCGAGGCATGTCCTCAGGTGCCTCTCCGACTCGTCGAGACGGCCCTTCTTCGCCATGAGCACGCCGAGGTTGTAGTGGGCCAACACGTGGTGGGGTTCCCTCCCCAGCACTTGCTCGAACTGGGAGATCGCCCTGTCCACGTCGCCCTTCTCGGCGAGGTACAGGCCGAGGTCGTAGCGCGCCTCCACGCCCTGGCGGTCGTACCTGGCCGCCTCCTCGAGGTATCTCATGGCCTCCTCCTGCCTGCCGAGCCCCCTGTACACGCGCGCGAGCGTGCTCAGCACGACGTTGTCAGTGGGATGGGCCTCGAGGGCCTTCTTCAGGTAGGGCAGAGCCTCCTCGTAACGGTTCTTGTTGCAGAGGTAGACGGCGAGGTTCACGAGGGCCACGTAGTTCTTCGGGTTCACCTCGATGGCCCTGAGGTCCATGATGTAGCTGTCCTTCCAGTAGGAGACCTGCTTCCAGGAAAGGCCCGACAGCACGACCAGGACCACCGCGGCGGCACAGGCGATCGCGGGGACGGCGGCGCGTGAGCGCGCGGCGAGGTCGCGCGCCCCGAAGCACGCGCACACGAAGAGGCCGATCGCGGGGATGTACATGAACCTCTCCGCTATCTGGGGCCACAACCCACCTTGGACGATCCCGAGCACGGGCACGAGGGTCCCGAGGTACCACAGCCAACCCACGACGAGATACGGGGCGCGCCTGGCGTACGCGAGGACCAGGGCGCTCACCGACGCGACGAGGGTGAGGGAGCCGATCACCTGCCAGGCGGGCAGGGCGCTCTCGGGGAACGGGTAGTAGAACGTCAGGCCGGAGGGCCACAAGAGCTTGACGATGTAGTACGAGTACGAGACCACCGCGTTCTGGATGCGCAGCACCATGGGCGTGAGGGATGACTCGACCATCATGCCACCCACCCTGAGAGAGACGGACGAGACCACGATGGAGGCGCCGGACAGCACGAACAGCGGGACCTTCTCGGCCAGCAGGCGGCCGGGTGGCTCCCCCTCGAGCCTGAAGGCCCCCCTGCCGTTTTTCTTCCCAGGCCTTTCCTGGACGCGCCCGAGGCTGATACGGCCGAGCGGCCAGTAGTCCAGCAGGAGGAGCACGAAAGGCAGGGTCACGAGCATGGGCTTGGCGAGCAGGCCGGCCACGAAGAGGAGGGCGAGCGCCGTGTAGCGCGCGGCGGTGCGTTTCCTCACGTACCAAGGGTAGGCGAGGAGGCACAGCATCCAGAACGTGCTGCTCAGGATGTTCTTGCGCTCCGCGAGCCACGCCACCGAGTCCACGTTCAGCGGGTGCACGGCGAACAGCAAGGCCGCCGCCGCGCTGGGCCAGAAGGCGCCGGTCGCGGTGTGCAGGAAGGCGAAGAGCAGGCAGGCGTTGACCGCATGGAGGAAGGCGTTCACCAGGTGGTGCATGCCGCTGTCCATGCCGAACAGCTCCACGTCGAGCATGTGCGACAGCCACGTCACCGGGTGCCAGTACGTCTTGCTGTGGAAACCGAAGGCGTACCTGAGGCCCTCCATGCTCAGGCCCCGCCTGACCATGGGGTTCTCGTTCACGTAGTGGTTGTCGTCGAAGAGGAGGAACTCGTGGTGCACGACCTGCCCGTAGATGAGACCCACCACGCACACGAGCACGAGGCAGACCACGGCCCTCTGTACCGAGGGTCTGCTGAGAAGCCCGCCTGCGTGTTCCTGACCGCCGCCCGTGAGATGCACAACTTACCCCCTAGAAGAACTTGATGCGCCTCATGGCGAAGAGGGTCATGCGCAACAGCAACAGCCCGTGGCGCCAGCGGTCGATGTTCGTGGTGCCGTAGGTGCGCTCCCGGTAGCGAACCGGGATCTCCACGATCTTGAGGTTCTGCTTGGCCGCGCCGAAGAGCAGGTCGAAGTCGCCGAAGGGGTCGAAGTCGCCGAAGTAGTTCCTGTTGGCCGCTATCCTCGCGTAGTCCGAGCGCGTCAGCACCTTGGTCCCGCAAAGCGTGTCCTTGATGGGCTGGCCCAGCAGCCACGTGAAGGCGAGGGAGAAGAACTTGTTGCCCACCATGTTGAGGTAGCGCATGGCCTGCTTTTCCATGGGGTAGACGAGCCTCACGCCGTTGATGAACTCGCCCTCGCCCGAGCGGACGGCTTCATAGAAGCGCGGCAGGTCTTCCGGCGGCACGGTGAGGTCGGCGTCCAAGATCATGAGGACGTCGCCTGAGGCCTTCTCGAACCCGAGCCTCACCGCGTCCCCCTTCCCCTTGCCCTTCTGCCTGAAGAGGACCGCCCTCCTCTCGGGGTGCGCCTCGATGGCCCTCTCTATGGCGGCGTAGGTGTCGTCGGTGGAGTTCCCCTCCACGAACACGATCTGTGTGCCCGCGCCCATCTCGGGCACGCGCTCGAAGATCGCCTCGATGTTGCCGGCCTCGTTGCGCGCGGGCACCACGACGCTGACCACGGGCTCCGCCTCCATGGGCCTGCCCTTGGGCCTCGCCACGATCACGTTGGTCAGCGCCAGGTGGCTGAAGGGCTTGACCTTCACGAGGACCCGGTTCAGAAACCGCGCAAGGGGCCCGTGTTCCTCGAACGGCCAGAGCACCTCCTGGAAGCGCCTGATCACCTCGAATCCCGCGAGGTTCAGCATGTTCGTCAGGTCGTGCACGGTGAGCCAGTTCTGCCTGAGCACAGGGGTGGCGAGCCCCAGCATGCGCACGGCCGCGAGCGGGATCTCCCAGAGGAGGCTGTAGGTGTTGATCACGACGCGCGTCCTTGGGTGGGAGAGCCTCGCGAGGTTCTCGAGGACCGCCTGCACGTCCCACAGGTCGTTCACCAGGTCGGACAGGACGATGACGTCGAAGGTCTCCTCGATGGGAAGCGCGTGGGCGTCCGCGCACAGGAAGTGCAGGTGGGGGTGGCGTCTCTTGGCCCGCTCGATCATCTCTGAGGAGAAGTCGACCCCCATGCCGAAAGAGGGCTCGAGCGCGGCGAGCAACTCGCCCGTGCCGCACCCGATCTCCAGCACGCGCAGGTTGGGACTCACGATGTGCCTGTAGACCGCCTCGAGCCTCCTGTGGTAGGGCTCGCCACGGGATCGCCAGGAGTCCTTCCTCACGGCGATGGCGTCCCAGTGGCGCTTCCTTGCCTCGGTGTACCGCAAGAAGGCATCCTGAGCGGGCGATTGAGCTTTTCCCGTCGACATGTCATGTCCCCCGTATGCGTTCGAAGTTGTCCAGGAACCAGCGGTACGTGTCCGCGATCCCTTGGCTAAGCCCGATGGCCGGCTCCCAGCCGAGCGAGCGGATGCGGGACACGTCGAGGAGCTTCCTCGGTGTCCCGTCGGGCTTCGAGGTGTCCCACTCGATGCGGCCCCAGTACCCGACGACCCCGGCCACGATGCCTGCGAGCTCCGCTATGGTGACGTCCGTGCCGGTCCCTATGTTCACGAACTCGCCGATGTCTTCTGCGGAATAGTTTTGCATGAGGAAGACGCAGGCCCTCGCCAGGTCGTCCACGTGGAGGAACTCGCGCCTGGGCGTGCCCGTGCCCCAGAGGACCACCGAGCCGTCCCCCCTGATCCTCGCCTCGTGGAACCGCCTGATGAGCGCGGGCAGCACGTGGGAGGACTCGAGGTCGAAGTTGTCGAAAGGCCCGTAGAGGTTCGTGGGCATGACCGAGAGGTAGTCCGTCTTGTACTGGGCGTTGTAGTACCTGCAGAGCTTGATGGCCGCGATCTTGGCCACGGCGTAGGCCTCGTTCGTGGGCTCGAGCGGCCCCGTGAGCAGGGCGTCCTCCCTCAAGGGCTGGGGAGCGAACTTGGGGTAGATGCAGGACGACCCGAGGTTGAGGAGCTTCTTCACCCCTGTCCTGAAGGAGGCGTGGATCACGTTGGCCGCTATCATGATGTTGTCGTAGATGAACCAGGCGGGGTACGTGCTGTTGGCCAGGATGCCGCCGACCCTGGCGGCGCACAGGAAGACGTACTCCGGGCGCCGGTCGTCGAAGAACGCATCGACGTCGGCCTGCCGGGTGAGGTCGAGGCTCGCGTGCGGCGCGGTCAGCACGTTCGTGTACCCCTCGGCCTTAAGCCTCCTGACAACGGCCGACCCCACGAGGCCCGTGTGCCCGGCCACATAGATCCTCGCTTTCTTCTCCACGTCCGTCCCCCGTGTCCCCGGCAGGCGCGCTCCCCCGCCTCCAGCCTACTCCTGCCTGTTGAGGATCCGGTAGCCGCTGTCGCGGCACAGCACGTCCATCCTCGCCTCTTCCATGTCGTGCCTCACCATCTCCCCGATCATCTCCTCGAAGGTGACCGTCGGCTCCCAGCCCAGCTCGCGCCGCGCCCTCGTCGCATCGCCCAGGAGCGTGTCCACCTCGGTGGGACGGAAGTACCTGGGGTCCACCTCGACGACGACCTCGCCAGGCGCCGGGCCTCCCGCCTCGCAGGGCGGCCTGGTCCCGGACACGACCCCCTTCTCGTCGGCCCCTGAGCCTTTCCACTCGAGGCCGATCCCCGCCTCGGCGAACGCGAGGGTGCAGAGTTCGCGCACCGAGTGCTGGACGCCGGTCGCGATCACGTAATCCTTCGGCCTTTCCTGCTGGAGCATGAGCCATTGGGCCCTGACGAAGTCCCTCGCGTGTCCCCAGTCCCTGAGCGCGCCCAGGTTGCCCACGTAGAGCTTCTTCTGGAGGCCGAGGGCGACTCGGGCGGCGGCTCGGGTGACCTTCCTGGTCACGAACGTCTCTCCCCTGATGGGAGACTCGTGGTTGAAGAGGATCCCGTTGCAGGCGAACATGCCGTACGCCTCCCGGTAGTTCACCGTGATCCAGTAGGCGTAGAGCTTCGCCACCCCGTAGGGGCTCCTGGGGTAGAAGGGGGTCTCCTCGTCCTGGGGTATCTTCTGCACCTTTCCGAAGAGCTCGCTCGTGGATGCCTGGTAGAAGCGCACCCGGTCCGCCATGCCCAGGATCCTGAGGGCCTCGAGGAGCCTCAGGGTGCCGAGAGCGTCCGACTGGGCCGTGTACTCGGGCGTCTCGAACGAGACCTGGACGTGGCTCTGCGCGCCCAGGTTGTAGATCTCGTCGGGACAGACATCCTGGATGATGCGGATGATGTTCGTCGCGTCCGTCAGGTCGCCGTAGTGGAGGAAGAATTTCACGTTCTGCTCGTGGGGGTCCTGGTAGAGGTGGTCCACCCGGTAGGTGTTGAAGCTGGACGAGCGGCGCTTGATGCCGTGCACCTCGTACCCCTTGCCGAGCAGGAACTCCGCCAGGTAGGCACCGTCCTGCCCCGTGATCCCGGTGATGAGCGCCTTCTTCATCGGACGTCCTCCCTAACCACATGTTCGGAAAACATGGAAAGGCAGTTGAAACACATACCACGACAGGCCGGCTCGTGTCACGTCCCGCCGGGCGTCTGGAGGCTCGCCGCACGGTATGCCGGCGCCATCCCCTCCGCGCGGGGGAAGATGGGAGGCGATGCAGAACGGGGGGCTGGATCCACCCCTCACCCGCCCCACGGGCCGCAGACGGTGAACGGGGTCGTCCAGGCGGGGCGTAAGCCCTGGCCGGGGACACGAAACACTGCGCATGGGACGCTTTGCCGGGCGCCGCCTGTCATGGCCGGGCGATGTCTCGCGCACGTGCCGGCACTCACCCGGCTATCGATGGAAAGGGGCCGGGGCCCGGACCGGGCGCACCGCATCATTGCAAGGGATAGAGCCCGCAGTTTGCCCTTGTGCGGGCTCGGGGTAGTACGCTAAGGTTCTCCAGGCTATGCGCATGGGCCGAGTCTGCGCACCGGCAGGTTCCATGCCTGAAGGCCGTGTACAAAGACCTCTGCATTATTGGTTTCAGTAAGCCGGGGATATGGTTGTCAAACGTACGTGGGGTTGAGTTGAATGGGCGTGTTACGCGTGATCCTCGCATTGTCAGTCCTGCTCTCGCACGTGGGGGGGATCCTGATCTCTTCGGGCGGCAGGATTGCCCTGTATTTCGGTACTGGTGGGGAGGTGGCGGTCCAGTGCTTCTACATCCTCTCCGGGTTCTACATGGCGCTGATCCTCGACGGCAAGTACGGACGCACCGCCGAGGGGACGCTCCTCTTCTACACGAACAGGCTCTTCAGGCTCATGCCCCTGTACCTGCTTTTCCTCTGCGTGTCCTTCTGCCTGTCCTACCTGGCCACGGTGAGCTACAGTTTCCCCAAGCAGCCTGCGACCGACCTGATCCTCCACCACGACAGGCTGGGCATCGGCGCCCTGGCCTATGTCGCGCTGTCGAATCTCTTCGTTTTCGGCCATGACCTGGTGATCTTCTTTTTGGGCATCGACCCTGCCGACGGGTCGTTGTTCTTCACCACGAGGCTGCCGGAAACCCCCAGGCTGGCCATCGAGCTCTTCTTCATACCGCAGTCATGGACCCTGAGCCTGGAGTTCTCCTTCTACCTGCTGGCCCCGTTTCTTGTCGGGAGACGCGCCTTTCCGCGGTGCTGGTGGTTGCGAGCCTGTGCCTGCGCGCCCTGCTCTACTCAATCGGTTACGGGCCGGGCTACCACTACAACTTCTGGGCGTACGCGTTCTTCCCCAACGAGCTCGCCCTCTTCCTCCTGGGCACGCTCTCCTACAAGCTGTATACGAGAATGAAGGGGTCGACCATCCTCAACAAAACGACCACGGCCGCGGCGAGCGCCCTCGTCCTGGCGCTCACCCTCGGGTTCCCCCTGCTGCCGCGCACGAACACGATACCCTTCTTCTTCAACGACGCCCAGCTGGTCTACTACACGGCGGTCGTCCTGTGCCTGCCCTTCCTCTTCGCGTTGACGAAAGACAGCACCACAGACCGCGTCATCGGCGAGCTCTCATACCCCGTCTACCTGTCACACCTCATGATCATCCCGTTCTTCGGGGTGCTGTACAGGCCGGGGCAGCCGGTGACGACCGTGGCGGCCGTCGTCTTCGCCACCCTCATGGTCTCGCTGCTCGCGATCTTCGTCGTGCAGGTGCCCGTTGACCGCTACCGGGGCAGACGACTGGCGAATTCCAAAGCCGTACCCTGAAAGACGTACACCAGCGTGAACATGGTCACACGAGCGAACATACCCTTCAGCAATCAGGTTCCCGGCGTATCGGCGCTCGGCCTTGCAGGATGCGGGCACGGCCGAGGCGGGCATGGGCTTTGGGGGTGCCTGTGAGAGCCATGAGAGCCCGGGGAGAAAAGAGGGCGACAGCCAGGGCATGGCCTCAAGGAACGCAGAGGCTGTTGTGGTGCGCCCTCATCGCTGCCTGTGCGTTTGCGCTGTACCTGCAGACCGCGGGTTTCTCCTTCGTGGAGTACGACGACCCGGCCTACGTGACCCAGAACCCCCACGTCGCAGAAGGTCTCACGTGGAAGTCCGTCGCCTGGGCGCTCACCTCCGTCTACGGCTCGAACTGGCACCCGCTGACCTGGCTCTCGCACATGCTCGACATCGAGCTCTTCGGGATGAACGCGGGCATGCACCACCTCGTGAACGTGTTCTTCCACGCAGCAAACGGCGTCCTGCTCTTCCTGGCGCTCGAGGCCATGACCGGGTACCGGGCGAGGAGCGCCGTGGTGGCGCTGCTCTTCACGGTCCACCCGCTCCACGTGGAGTCTGTTGCCTGGGTGGCCGAACGCAAGGACGTGTTGAGCACCACGTTCTGGATGCTCGCCATGGCCGCGTACGCATCGTACGCGAGAAACCCCTCGAAGGCGAGGTACGCGCTCGTTGCGCTGGCCTTCGCGCTCGGGCTCACGGCCAAGCCTATGCTCGTGACCCTACCCTTCGTGCTGCTCCTGCTCGACTTCTGGCCCCTCGGCCGCGTTTCCGACGCGGTTTTGGGACGTGCCCCCGGCGTTTCCGGAGGGGGCGCGGCGGGACGCGCACCCCTCACACGCCTGGACGTCGAGAAGATCCCCCTCGTGATCCTCTCGGCGCTCTCTTCGGCCGTCACCTTCTACGCCCAGGCAAAAGGGGGCTCGGTCAGGACCCTGGACGAGATCCCCATCTGCGCGAGGGTCGCCAACTCGGTGGTGTCCTACGCCATGTACCTCGCCAAGACCTTCGTGCCGATGAATCTCGCAGCCTTCTACCCCTTCCCCCCGAGGATCGAGCCTGCGGCGGTCATCGTCTCGGGTGCGGCCCTCGCCCTCGTGAGCGCATTGGCGGCCCTGTGGTGGAAGAAGAGGCCGTACCTCGCTACCGGGTGGCTCTGGTACCTGGGCACCCTCGTGCCGGTCATCGGGCTCGTGCAGGTGGGCAAACAGTCCATGGCGGACCGTTACACCTACGTCCCGCTCGTGGGCGTGTTCGTCATGCTCACCTGGGGGCTTGCGGACCTCGCGGGGGGAGGCGCCCGGGCGAAGAAGGCCAAGACGGCCGCGGCGGTGGCGGTCGTGGGCCTGTGCATGGTCCTCACCTACAGGCAGGTGGGGTACTGGGAAAACGGCGAGACCCTCTTCCGGAGGATGATCTCGTCCACAAAAAACAACTCCATCGGCCACTACAACCTGGGGTGCGTGCTCCAGGCGGGAAAGGACTACGACGAGGCCATGACGCACTACGAGGAGGCGCTGAGGATAGACCCCAAGTTCCTGAGGCCGCGCTACAACCTCGCAGGCATCCTCCTTTCACAGGGCAGGTACGACGAGGCCATCGGGCACTACAAGACCTCCCTCGAGATCCTGCCCGGCCAGGCAAAGGTCCTCAACAACCTCGGCACGGCGTACTTCAAGAAGGGGGACCTCGCCAGGGCCATACGGTCGTTCGAGGAGGCCTGTTCGAGCGACCCCCGGTACAAGGAGGCACGGAAGAACCTCGATGAGGCGCTCAGGGCGAGAGAGACCCTCGTACTCCGCCTCGAGGGCGAGCTCGAGCGGGCCCGCCGGAACACACGCGACGTGCAGGCGCGCCTGGAAGCCGCGGACACGTGCCGATCACTGGGGAGGTACGACGAGGCTGAAGAGCTCTACCGGGAATGTCTCGCGCTGGACGGCTCTTCCGAAAGGGCCCTGAAGGGGCTGGCCGTCCTGGCGAGGGACCGCTCACGCTGGGACGAGGCCCTCTCCTGGCTTGAGAGGCTCGCTGCCGCGAGGCCTTCGGACCCGCTGCCCCTCTACGACATCGCCTGCATCCATGCGCTTGCGGGCCGGAGGGAAGAGGCGGTGGAGAGCCTCCGCGCGTCCGTGAGGAAGGGGTTCAGCGACTTCTCCCTCCTCGCGCGCGACCCTGACCTCGCGTCCATCAGGGACCACCCCTACGTGGCGTCCCTGCTCGGAAGCGGGCAAAAGTGAGACCGAGGGCAGCCCTGGACACGCCCGTGTTGCAACCACGGGCGCCTTTCGGCTATGGTGCCAGCAGCACATGACGCCTGCTCGGCACGGCTGCGCCGCAGGCCATCGAAGGAGACCATGACCAGGAGGCGCAAGATCATCCTCTCCCTGGCGGCCGGCATCGTGTTCTCGGCCGCGGCGCTGCGCGTCTCTTTCGCGAACGTGCCCATGGGAGACCTGGCGGCGGCGCTGTCGTCCGTCGACCCCCTGTGGGTGGCCGTGTCCATCGTCCTCGGCTATGCCAGCTACATCGCCAGGACCCTCAGGTGGCTCGTGATCCTCAGGCCCGTGAAGAAGGTCCCCTTCCTGCACGCCTATCACCCGGTCATGATCACCTTCATGATGAACAGCATCTTCCCCGGCAGGATCGGGGAGCTCGCGCGGCCTGCAGTACTTTTCAAGCGCGACGGCGTGGAGTTCTCGAAGACGCTCGCGACGGTCGCCCTCGAGCGCGTGTTCGACTTCTTCTCCCTGATCGCGCTGTTCGTGGTCATCATGGGCTCCGTATCCATAGACCCGGGCATCAGCATCGACTTCAACGGTTACACCCTCGACAGGGCAGCCCTGTTCGGGATCAAGGACAAGGCCGTGAAGTCGGGCGTCGTGTTCCTGGTCTGCCTGGCTGTCCTCCTGACCCCCTGGGCACGGAGAGCCATTGCACGGGTCGTGTCCTGGATCCCCCACGCGTTCTTCATGGGCCACCACACGAGGCGGGCCGCCATGGCCGAACGCTTCAGGGCGAGGGCCGAGACCATCCTCGACAACGTCGCGCACGGGTTCTCGTCGCTCAGGCGGCCTTCCGCGGTGCTGTCGTCCGTCGTGTTGTCGTTCATGGTGTGGGGGTTCGTGTTTCTCGCCCTGTACGCCCTCTCGCTGGGTTTCCCCTCGGTGAGCATCGACCTCGTCGAGGCCGGTGCCGTGACCATCATGATCTGCTTCTTCATCATGCTCCCCTCCGTGCCGGGATTCTGGGGGCTGTGGGAGGCGGGCGGCATCTACGGCCTCATGCTCTTCGGCGTGGGCAAGGTGGATGCCGCAGGTCTCACCGTGGCATTCCACGTCTTCCAGATCGTGCCCGTCATCGTGCTCGGGCTCGTCTCCGCCTGGGTGACGGGAATAGACATCTTGAGATCCGGCTTCGAGAGCAGGCCCTGAGACGCCCTCTCCGACCGGGGCAAGACCCCCACTGCGCCGGAACAAGACCGTGCGCAAGCCCACACGGGTGAGACATCATCACCGAGGATCTCTCAATTCGGTGAAAAACACCGACAAACCCGAGCAAACCTTCTGCAACTTCAACTACGTGAGACGATCTCCCCACGGTTTTTGGCAAATGAGAGGAGGCCTATGGCCCTGCCCCTGTGTTCGTTGCGTCCTCGGTTCTCGTGAGGCAATGGCTCCGCCAAAGGCGGTGCAACCTCCATTTGGCACCATTCCCTGCAACAAGATCCCCACGTCCTTGCAACTCCAGTCCCGATCAAAGGGGGCGTGGCCTTAGGCTGTGCGCCTGACACGCGCGCCGCCATGAGTCCGGGCGCCGCATTCGGGGCCGCTGTGGCCCGGCTGCGTAGAGGAAGGATCGTGGTGCAAACGATGACACTTTTTTCGATTTGCCATGGCCCGTCCGCGCGGATGAAGGATGGTGCCCCACCTGTGTCCCACGATGGGACATCGACCTGGCCAACTCCCCCTCTTGACGCTATGCGCAATGAATGTGCGCCTGTACGGTCATACCCTTTCGACAGTATCATGGGCGAAGGACCCTGGATGCATTGACCATCGCCATTCCCACGACCGTTTGCATGATACATCGAAGAGAAGAACCCTTGGACCTTGTTCGGCAGGAACTCTCGATCAATGGGAAGACAGGGATCGGTGATCATCCCGATTCTCCCAGGCGGCTTATTGATCGACACACGCGGCGGGATCCCGTCCTGTCGCATGTCCATGATGCCGCCCCACGGTGATGTGCACCCGTGGAACTTGATGAAGGAAACGAACACCGTTGAGTGTCCCGCACCTCGAGACACAACTATATAATATCAGGCCGTATCCGCCCCGCCATGCAATCCGGACCCTGGAGAACAAAGGATGCCTTCTCCGTGTTTTAATATGTTTTATTGTGGAAATTATTTTCATCATGTTTACAATTGTTTGCCACCTACTAATTACATTGTATCTAGATTCTGATTAACTTACCGTCATTCTTTGTATTTTTTTAACATGGCCATTATTATATTCTGGCGTTTTGATTGCTTTCACCCTGATATTGCCGCTGGACTCGAGGAGTTTCGAACCATTCTTCGAGAATGGAGACCATCGCCCTGAGTCGTGAACACCCCAACTCTCCGATATTATTGAAACCAGAAATCAGTTACCACCCGGGAAACAATTCAGGGTGCGGCGAGGAAAAGTCAAAAGGCAAGGAGATAAACACTATGCAAAGATATTTACTCATCTTGATGATGCTCCTGTGCATGCCGTTGTCGTTGTGGGCAATGACCCCGGTGGCCGACGATGAGCTCTCCCTGGTCACAGGCCAGGCCGGTGTCAATATCAACGCCGACGTCACCATGAACATCGCCATCGGTACGATGGCATGGGGCGACGCTTCCGGTATAGACACCGGTTTCGCCCAGTGGGGCTGGGGCACCGCTGACACGACAGCAGGCTATGTCGGTGTGACCAACTTCAACATCTCCGGTCTCAGGGTGGCAGCCCGCGAAAACCCCTTAGACAACTTCAACGGCTACACCACGACCATGCTGAAGCCAATCACCATCGACGTCGGCTCCGGCTTGTCCCACGGCGGCGCCACCTTCGTACGTTTCGGCCTTGGTTCCCTCGATATACGAATGAACTCCATGACGATGAACGTGGCCCTCGGAACTGCCGGTGCCAGCCTCTCCCAGGTGTTGGGAACTGTCAATATCGCCTCGATGATCATGTACATCAACCCGTCGAGTTACGTGGACATCTACACCGCGGGCGGCGTGGGCGTGAACTTCTTCATGAACGTGATCATCGACCAGTTCTCCATGGGCCGCCTGGCGTGGGGTGACACCGACGGCGCGGGCAGCAACGTGGGCGCCGGCGGCGTTCCCTGGTTCGTGAACAGCACCGCCGGTTATGTCGGGTTACAGCTCATAAACGTGGGCGGGCCGATCTCGATAAGCGGCTCCGTCAGGATCGACGTGGGTACCGTGAATACAGGGGTCTATGCAGCTCACGGCCCAACCACCGTGGTCCACATGGTCTTCGGCGACAACTTCACGTTCAATGTGACCGGCCCCATCACGGCGAATGTCAGGCTCGGGCCGAATGCAAGCCTTCAGATAGGGGCGCATGAGCTCGGCAACATCTACATCTCGAGCTTGAACGTCGCTGTCGCAGACGGCAGCTGGGTCGACATCTGGGCGCACTAGTCGGCTTCACCGACCACATCCGCCCGTTCGGGGGCCCCTCCGGGAGGGCCCCCTTTTTCATGGTGGTATGTCTTCCGATTCACCTCAACGCCAGGCAACCATGGCCACATAACTCTCGGCGGTCACTATCCACCCCTACGCATGGCCCTTCATGAGAAACCGATGAACATGGACGGCCAGGCCTAGAGAGTGAAATACGTGGAGCCGTGCAATCTGGGCCGCGAAAACAGTTCCATCAGGGCTGCCTCGTCATCCAGCATGGATATCCACGGTCACTGCATGTCCCTATCGAGCCCACTACCACCTTCTTCACATCTCGCATAGAGAATGGTCGTCTCGCTGTGCAAGGGTTCTCCTCGTGATTCCTTCGCCTCTCTCCCGCAACATCGCCCACCCCACCCCCGGTGCGCCGGGAGAAGCCGAACTAATCGGGTTTTTCAACGTGCTGTGCGTGTTCACCTGCCAGGCACCCCCACCCAGGCCATCAGCGCAACGCACCCCTCACGCGGGCCTGCCCGCTTCCAGGCTCAATGCATAACCCCCCGGACAGTTCGGCCTCCTGTTTGTCGCCAGCGTAGACACCATGGGACCTGTCATGCCTCTCACTCACGGAGTCGGACATGGCGTTTTCCCGTCCCGACCCTCCGGGCCTGCAACGGATGTATGCATTTCTGTGCTGAAGTCACCGACATGGCGTGGTATACACTTAATCAATGGTTCTTGGATGACATCTGATGCAGGGGTGTTGTCATGATCTCCCGCGCGCTTCGCATCGCCCTGGCGGCTCTCCTGGCCGCGGCCTCTCTCGCGGCGGTGATCCTCAGGTACGCCGAGCCCGTGACAGACGGCGACATATGGTTTCACCTCGCCTACGGCAGGTACATGCTGGAGAACACCACGCTGAGACCGGACCATGCCGCCTTCAGCTGGACGCAGGCTGACGCCTCGCCCATCTACTGCGCATGGATACCCCAGGTTCTCTTCTTCAAGATCCACGAGGCCTTGGGCATGCCGGGTCTCCTGGCCTTGCGCTATCTTTTCGTCTGTGCATTCCTGGCCCTTGCCGCGCTCATGGCGGCCCCCGCCTTGAGGAGAAAACCGGGTCTCAGCCCTTTGGTGATCCTCGTGTGCCTCACCGGCCTCCTCATGTCACAGGCAGGGCTCCTCGTGAAGGCGGAGTTGTTCTCCTTCCTCTTTACCGCCTTCCTGTCTTTCCTCTGGTTTTCCTCGAAGACCGGGGGGGCGTGGTCAAGGGCTTCGATCCTTGCTATCCCCCTGCTCGTCCTTGCCTGGGTCAACTCGCACGGAGGGTTCATCTTCGGGGTCTTCTTCATCGCATGCGCCACTGGAGGGGAAGTCCTGAACGCTCTCTTCAGATCCCCTGCGAGACTGAAGGCCGATCTCGTCCCAACCGCGCTTGTCGCCCTCGGCCTGAGCGCGGCGGCGATCCTTTTCACACCGTACGGGTGGGACTATCCTGCATACCTGTACGAGACTCTCTTCTCCGAGACCTTCTCGAGACACACCGCATCCGTGCGCGCATACTACTCGATCCTGGCGCCAGAGGTGAGGGGCACCCACTACCTCGAGTACCTCGCCGCCGCCCTCGTCGTGACCATAGGCCTCGTCGTCGCGGCTGCCAGGCGCAGGACCCTCGACTGGTCGACCGTAACCATCGGCATCGGCTTCGCGCTCCTGTTCCTTCGCTACATGCGCACCACCTACTTCTTCGGCGTCGTGTTCGTCTTCACCGCGATCTCTCTCATGAGGCGCATCACGGAAAGCGCCCCTGCCGGGGGCGGACACGCCGGCTCCAGGCTCACGCCCAGCCGGGCCGGCAAGCCTCTGGATACAGGCGGATCCGGCCGCATCGGTCCTGGGGTCTCGTCTCCTGCGAAGAAAACGGGAGGTGTCATGCCCGGAGACGAAGGAACAGCCCGGCATGCCGCATACAAGACGATCGCGGTGCAGGCGGCGGCATCCCTCCTGGTCCTCTTCTTCTCGGCGAGAATGGGTGTGGAGTCGCTCTTCTCCCCCCAGGCCGGTCTCAACGTCCTCCACTTCAGCGACCCCGCTGGCGAGGCCTCCTTCGTCAGGAACAACCTCGAGGGGCTCGTCATGGGCAACACCTACAATTGCGGATCGTACCTGATATGGTCGTTGTGGCCCACACACAAGGTATTCATCGACGAGCGCTACTTCCCCTATGCCGGCTGGTACGCCGAATACAACGCGTTCGAGTACGGGCCCGACGACGCGTACCGCCACGCCTTCCTCCAGAGATACCGGTGTGACTTCTGGGTCCTCTCCCTCGACTTTCCCCACATGCGCTTCTTCCTCTCGTCTCCCGATTGGCGACTCGTGCACTATGGGCCGAAGGCCGCAGTGTTCCTGTCTTCGCGCCTTGCTCCTGCGGGGACGGGGCACACGGTCTCCGACACCGTGTACCGGACGGGCTTCTACAACGCCCTCGCCGCATCCGACTTCGCAACGACCGTCATGGACCTGGACGTCGCCAGCCGGATCCTCACGGGCATCGAACCCTCGCCCTTCTGGCCGGAACAGTCCCGGCGCCTGGGAGAAAGCCTCGAGAGGCTGGGAGCCGCATATGCAAAGGCAGGCCGCGCGGATAATGCCGTCGAGGTCCTTAGAAGGGCAACTACACTCAACCCCTCATCCACGAGGGCGCACCTCTTCCTCGGCAACGCGCTCGTGCTCGCAGGCAGGCCCAATGACGCGACAGAGGAGTATTCGACAGTCCTCGAGCTCGACCCCGGCAACGAGGACGCCCGGCGCTCCATCGCTGCTATCGGCGCGCTTTCCGGCGCACAAGCGGGCGTGCGCGGGCACGCCGGTTTGGACGAAGACGGGTTCGCCGCCCTCGCTTCGTCAGCCCGCAGGAAGGCCCGGTCGGGAGATTACGAGGGTGCGCTCAAGGAGCTCGAGTGCATGCTCGAAATCAGGCCCGGAGACCCCGAGACACTCTACAACGTCTCTTGCGCGCTCGCCAGGCTGGGCAGGCTCGATGAGGCCATGGACAGGCTGGAGGAAGCCGTCTCGCGCGGGTTCGACCGGTGGGACCTCATGAAGAGCGACCCTGACCTCGCTTCACTCAGGGAAACGGACCGCTACCGAAGCCTCGTGAGGGGTCGCTGAGGACAAGCGGGCAAGATGGCTTTCTTCGGCCTGCATGAACAGGTGTGGGGTCGACCCTGATGCCTCCCTCCTCGTCTCCGGGCAGACCGACGGCATCCCCATCTGCATGACGCACCCGGAGACGACACGCCACGTTTCCGCATCAAGACGCATGGGCCGATCGATCCACGAACCACGCCCCCTGCCACGCAGGGGGCGTCTTCTCCATCTCTCCTTTACGAGAGGTCCTACATCCCCCTTCGCGTGTGCTTTCCAGACAGGTCAATCGTGTCTCTGCCACGAGGCACGAGGGCCGACCGTGTCCGGCAGGCACGGAGAGCCTCGCCCGGCCGCGTACCGCTCTCCGGGCTGCGTCAGGACGGCTCCGGGAAAAGCTCGCTCCTCACGATACCGTGCCTGGCGAGCCGGAAAGCCAGCGCGGTGTGCAGGCAGCCGAAGCCGTACTTGACGCTCCTTGCGAAGTTGATGGACGAGGCCTCCTCGAAGTAGTTGGTCGGGCAGCTCACCTCGGCTATCGTGTACCCGTACCAGAGGATCTGCGCGAGCATCTGGTTGTCGAACACGAAGTCGTCCGAGTTGCGCTCGAAGGGGACGCGCTCGAGCAGTTCCCTCGAGAACGCCCGATAGCCCGTGTGGTACTCCGAGAGCTTCGCCGACATGAGGATGTTGCCGGCAAGCGTCAGGAAGCGGTTCGCCACGTATCGCCACAGGGGCATGCCGCCCTTCAGCGCGTAGCCCCCCAGGATGCGGGAGCCCAGCACGCAGTGGTACAGCCCGTTGCCGATCAGGCTCGCCATGGCGGGAATCAGCTTCGGCGTGTACTGGTAGTCGGGGTGAACCATGATGACGATGTCGGCGCCCACTTCCAGCGCGAGCCTGTAGCACGACTTCTGGTTGGCGCCGTACCCCCTGTTCCTCTCGTGGCGGTGGACGATGGTGTCGGGCAGGGTCATGGCGATCTCCACCGTCCGGTCCGTGCTGTTGTCATCCACCACGATGACGGTATCCACCACGCCCTGCGCCATCACCTCGTCGTACGTCATGCGCAGCGTGTGCTCCGCCTGGTAGGCGGGCATCACCACCACGACCCTTGACGAACCGTACACGGAGCCACCTCGACCGTTCAGCGCATGGTACGAGACAGTGGGCAGAGGCCTCACATGTCCACCGTGTACCTCACGAAGTTCGGACCCAGCGTGCTGTCCTTGTTTTCCTGGATGGCGACGAGGCTGAGCCTCCCCTCGTTGTCGATGGACAGGTTCACGGCCTGCTGCTGGGCGCCCTTGAGGAACATGAGGAACCTCTCCTTTCCTTCCTTGCCGTCGATCACCGCGAACCACTTCCCCTTCTCGCTGGCAAGGAAGGCGTGATGCCTCGAGTCCGGGCTGAACATGGGCAGAACGACGACGTCATAGGTGCTCGACTCGCGTCCGTCCAGGATGGCCTTCCACTTGTTGTCCTTCATCGCCCTGCACAGGACGTGCTGGGAGTTAGGGCTGAACTGGATGTCGAGGATCGCATCGTAGAACGCCGTCTGCTTCCCGTCGACCACGAGGGTCCACTTCTTGCCCTTCATGGCCGCGTAGGCCAAGCGCCTGGAATCGGGGCTGAACATGGGCAGCAGCACCGCGTCGTAGGCCCCTTGAGGCTTGCCGTCCGTGTACACGGACCACGTGTCGCCCTTGCGGGCCGTGAAGAAGTAGCTCGACGAGTCCTCGCTGAAGCCGAACTGGAGCACCTCGTCGAAGGGGGCCGTCTTGACGCCGTCTATGACCATGACGAACTTCTCGCCCTCCTTCGCCAGGTAGGCGAGCCGCTTCGAGTCGGGGCTGAACACGGGGAGCGCGAGGTCCGTGAAGGGTTGCTGGGGCTTGCCGTCGACCACCATGAAGGACTTGTCGCCCTGCCTGGCCGTGTAGACGAAGCGCGTGGAGTCGGGGCTGAAGGCCTGGAGGCTGATCTTTTCGTACTGGGGCAACTCCTTCCCGTCGAACACGATGAACATCTTCTTCTTGTCTATGACAGGGTACACGAGGTGCTTCGAGTCAGGGCTGAAGAAGGGGTAGGAAATCTTCTCGTACTCCTTCCCTTCCTGGCCGCCCTCCACGACGACCATCTTCTGCCCCTTGAGGGCGAGGAAGGCGAGCCTCTTCGAGTCAGGGCTGAACACGGGGTTGTTCGTGTGCGGTATGCCGTCGTAGGCCTTCGACTCCACGCCGTCCAGGACCACGATATAGTCTGCGCCCTTCTGCGCGACGTAGGCGAGGCGCCTGGAGTCGGGGCTGAAGGTGATGCCGCCCACGTTGTCGTAAGGCTTCAGCTCGTCGCCGTCGAGCACGACCAGCCACTTCCTGCCCTTCTTGACCTTGTAAGCAACGTGCCTCGAGTCGGGGCTGAACCTGGGAGGCGTGTCCTTGCTGATGGCCTCGTACTCCTTGTGCATCTTGCCGTCCACGATCAGGGCGAACCGGTCGTTCTTCTTCGCCACGAGGGCGATGTGGCGGTTGTCCGGGCTCACGGTCGCCGACTCCGAGTAGATGAGCCACCCCTCTACGGGCTTGACGAGCACGTCCACCTTCTCGCCGAACGCGAAAGCAGCCTGCGCCCACGCAAGGGTCACCACGAGAACCGCGCACTGAAACGCACCCCGAAAACGCACGCAACCATTCGTCATCTCTTTGTCTCCTGTCCTTGGCAGTGTTTTCTGAAGATGCCTCTCATCCAACCGAGATGTGTCTCGAACAGATACCCTCTATAAACCCGGCGGGCTCAAAACTCAACCCATGTCTACGACGGCGCGGGCGGACATAGATCGCAAGCCCCCCGTCCCCAGGTGGAACTCGAGA
>ERZ795045.2002-NODE-2002-length-21073-cov-8.360691_pt1 | contig 21073 bp, 19 predicted proteins | sample MGYA00375129_ERZ795045 | MGnify/ENA primary metagenome ERZ795045 (study PRJEB30174, sample SAMN05720166) | activated sludge metagenome | isolation source: anaerobic digester from wastewater treatment plant | place: Japan | collected 2015-05-15 ...
TTGAGGGCTTGACTCCTCGCTTGCCCCCACTGGGTTTATAGTAGCCGCTACTGCGTGGCAGGTTTAACCACCGGCATAGCTGTAGCTTGCTGGCTCGACGACCATAGGCTTGCATTATCTCCCTTCTCATTTGCTTAGAAGTTTCGTTTTTTTTAAAAGCTCTTCCTTTACTTCTAACTCTAATGCCTGACGGGAGATTATCTTACGTAACCTCTCATTCTCCTTTTCAAGCGCTTTGATGCGCGGATCGACCCGATGATATTGCGGAGCCAAGCCATCAGGACCCTGCCGGTCAAACTTGTTCTTCCAATTGTAATACAGACTACGCGCAATCTGATACTTGCGACAGGTTACATCCACTCCATGGTTTTTCCCCTCCCGAAGAATCTGGAGCTTCTCTTCTAACCCAAATTTTTTTTGTTCTTACTCATAATTTAGCAAATTTACTTTCCAAATTTAATTTGTTAAATTTGGTTCAGCTAAATAGGGGGTTAAGGCAGGACAGAAAGTAAGACAAATTAATTGGTGTTATTCTCGTACAAAAAATTTGTAATTTTATGACAATGTTAAATAACACATGAAATAAAATGATAATTTTAGAACGAAAATCTTTTTCAGAAATTCCCATTGACTACTCTTGGTCCTTTTCGGACAAGAGTATTAAGGATACTTCTTACATTACACATGGTTACTATACTTATCCTGCTAAATTTATTCCACAACTCGCAGCACGCTTAATCCAAGAAAACTCTAAAGAGGGAGATATTGTCATAGACCCGTTTATGGGCAGTGGAACAACTGTTGTGGAATCTATTGTAAATAACAGAATTGGTATTGGAACGGATATAAATGAAATTGCTTACCTACTTGCAAAAGTTAAAACAACACCAATTAAAACTTCAGAACTTTTACAAGAATTCAGTAACCTTAATTTAGATTTACAAAACCGATTAAACGGACAATATGATTACTTCCTACAAAAATCAAAACAAATTTTACCCAAAAATGAAAGAATTGATTACTGGTTTCTACCACAGCAAAAAGAAAAATTGTCAATAATTTTTGCAAGGATTTTAGAAATTCAGAATAATGATATCAGAGATTTTTTTCTAATCGCATTTGCTCAAATTCTAAAGTCTTGTTCTATCTGGTTGCAAAAAAGTGTTAAGCCAACACGTGATTTTAATAAAAAGATTTATGACCCGCTTACTTTATTTATCAGTCAATCAAAAAAAATGTTGAAAAAACATTCTGAGTTTGACAAACTTCTAAATCCAATAATAAAACAGAATATTGACAAATACAGAATTGTGCAGTGTAGTGATTCTCGTAATTTACCTTGTGAAAAAGATTCAGCAACGCTTATTGTTACTAGTCCTCCTTATGTAACCTCTTATGAGTATGCCGACTTACATCAGTTGCCTTCTTTGTGGTTTGGTTATTTAAATGAGTTGTCAGATTTCAGGAAAAAATTTATCGGGAGTGCTTACAAAGAAGACAGAGGAAGAATTGATTTAAAAAGTTCATTAGCAGAAGATATTGTTTCACAATTAGGAAAAAATAAAAAAGGCAAAGAGGTAAAAAATTATTTTGCCGACATGTTAGAATCATTTTTAGAAATGAAAAGAGTTTTAAAAAAAGGCGGTAGAGCATGTATTGTAATTGGCAACACTGAGTTTTGCGGAGTAAAAATTTTAAATGCAGAAGTTTTTCAAGAGCAATTTGAAAATATTGGCTTCAAAACTTATAAGATAATTCATAGAGAAATTCCATCAAAAATGCTTCCCTCAACAAGAGACACAAAGACAGGACAATTTGCAAAAGCAAAAGACAAAAATTTAAAGCTGGCTTATCCAACAGAATACATTTTAATAATGGAGAAATTATGACTATTAATGACCTTATACTGCTTTACGAAAATAAAAAAGAGAAATTTGGGAAAGATGCATATCGTCACATTTCTAGTCTTTTGCGAGAAGCAAAAGCACAACATCAAAAAGATTTCAAAGGGGATGATCACGAGCAATCGTGGCGAGCATTCAAAGGAAAGAATCTTGAAAAACTAATTGAATACATAATCGTAGATGAGGTCAGAAGCTTGGGGCTTGAGGTAGTAAATGGAAATCTACTTGAACGAACTAACGGAAAAAATTTACCTGAAGTTTTAGGAAAAGTAAAAAGAAACTTGCTTATTGATTATGGAGAGTTTGGCTCACATCTCCCTGATGTAGATATAGTTATATACAATCCGAAAGATAGTAAAATAATTGCAGTGCTTTCAAGTAAAGTAACTTTAAGAGAAAGAATTGCGCAAACTGGTTATTGGAAAATAAAACTTGCTTCAGATAAAGTTACACAGCATATTAAAGTTTATTTTATTACACCAGACGAAGATGGAACGCTTACTACAAAACACCCTGCTAAAAAAGGCAGAGCAATAGTTGAAACAGATTTGGATGGAAGTTATGTTCTGAGTGGAGACAAATATAGAAGAAAGCGATAAGGTTAAAATGTTTGACAAGTTTATTGAAGATTTAAAGGAATTATTAAGATAATTATTTTTAATAATTTAATAAATATGCCATTTGATTTAAAAAAATTTAAAAATATAGAACATAAAGAGGGTAGATATAGTCAGCAATTGTCTAGAATGAAACAAGATGGCTTAGATACCAAGAACATTGAGGATACCGTAAAAAAAGCATTGGATAATATAAATAACGGTATCAAATCATTTGTAATATATGGCGATCCTCAAAGCGGTAAGACAGAAATGATGATAGGATTAACTGCTAAGCTTCTAGATAAAGGATATAGTATTGTGGTAGTTCTGTTAAATGACAACGTGGAACTTCTAAAACAAAATCTTAATCGCTTCGCTAGATCAGGTCTCGATCCGACACCGCAAAATTTTAGTGAGATATTGGATCCTAGTATAAATATTAAAGGGAAAGATTGGATTATTTTTTGCAAAAAGAATTCTAAAGATTTACAAAAACTAATTGATAAAATTGGTAACGAGGAGAATAAAGTGATCATTGACGATGAAGGTGATTATGCTACTCCTAATTCTAAAATAAACAAACAAACACAAACAAAAATAAATGAGTTGGTAGGAAAACTAATAGGCGTTAACGGTGTATATATTGGAGTAACAGCTACACCTGCAAGACTAGATTTGAATAATACTTTTAATAATGCAAATGATAGATGGATACATTTTCCTGCGCATGAGAATTATACTGGCCCGGATGTCTTTTTCCCACTTAATTTATCTGATAAATTAAACTTTAAGTTAAATCTTTTGCCCGATGAGTACGATGATCCAAAATATCTAAAAGAAGCTCTATTTAGATTTTTTGTTAAAGTTGCTTATCTTAATTTAAGAATCAACCCAAAAGAAGAAAATTATTCCATATTAATTCATACCAGTGGGAAAAGGATTGATCACTCGGAAGATTACAAACAAGTAATTAATTTAGTAAATATTTTATCTGATAAACAGAGTAAAAATTGGAATAAATATGTTGAACAAATTTGGGAAATTGCAAATAATGAGTGGAGTGATGATGTGGCAGATAAAATTTTAGAATATGTGATTACTAATATTTCAAAACATAAAATTGTTATCATGAATAGTGATAACGATAGGAAAAATAATGACTTTAGCCATGCCACTGATCCCGTGAGTTTATTTACAATCGCAATAGGAGGCAATATAGTTTCTCGAGGTGTTACTTTTAAAAATTTATTATCCATGTTTTTTACAAGAGATGTAAAACACAAAATGCAGCAAGATACCTATATACAAAGAGCAAGAATGTTCGGCGCGCGCGGAAAATATTTAAAATATTTTGAATTAACTATTCCTGAAAAACTTTATAGTGATTGGCATAAGTGTTTTATCTTCCATAGATTATCTCTTGAGTCAGTTAAAACAGGAAATGCACCGATATGGATAGAAGATAGAAGAGTAAGAGCTGTATCACCTGTTAGCATAGACAAAACAACTGTGGCGATGGATAGTGGAGAGATGAGTTTTGAGATTTTTCAATATAGCAAGGATGTTGATAGAACAATTCAAGAAAATAAAGATTCTTTCTCTAAATTGAAAGAATTGCATACTTTAATAGGAGAACCATCGTTGCCGTCATATCTGATTAATTTTATAAAGAATTTTAGTCCGGATAGTGATGATTCATTAGCTATACATAAATCTGTAAGCATAGAAGGATATGATGACGCTAATCATAAAAATATAAGTCGTCAGAAAGGGTTAATAGGTAAAAGAGATTTGGAGTTAGACAAATACCCACATGCTATCCATCACATAAAAGTATTTTTTAATTCTGATAAGAAGGCACGGGTATTTTATAGATATGTTAACAATGTAAAGTTTTTAAAAAATTTAAAAAAACAGTCCACATAAATATGGCAAAAGACGTAAAATTTTTCCATGGAATAGCGCTTGCAAGAATTGTAGACAGCGAACCTGTATTTCTTAAAAAAATTGATAGGTCTGTTTATTCTATCGACAACAAAATTTATTTTTATATAAAGCATTCCACTAAAAGAATGTCTCCTTGGATTTTTTCTTTTTTAAGGGATCACGTTGAAAAGATAGTTTCATTATATAATCAAAAAACTAAAATTTACATTGTATTAGTATGCAATGATGATGGTATTTGTTGTTTAGATTTTAAAGAATTTAAAACAGTAATTTCCCCAAAAAATAACTTATATCCAAAATGGATAAGAGTTTCAAGAAAAAGAGGAGAAAAATATTATATAACAGGGAGTGATGGCGTATTGAAGCATAAAATTGGAAACAGTGATTATCCGACAAAATTATATAGTTAATTATTATGCAAATAGAATCTACAACACTTTGGGATTTCCCAACTCAAAATTATGGAAACACACCCCACGGCAACAATAAATACAATGGAGTTACTCCAGCATTTGTAATTTGGAATTTATTACAGCGATACACAAAAGAAAATGATTTGGTTGTTGATCCAATGTGTGGAAGCGGAACAACAATAGATGTCGCAAAAGAACTCAAACGGAAAGTTATTGGATATGATTTGAATGTTGTTCGCTCAGATGTAATAAAAAATGATGCAAGAAATATTCCACTTGCAGATAATTCTGTTGATTTTGTTTTTATCGATCCACCTTACTCCAACAACATAAAATATTCAGACGATCCAAGGTGTTTAGGGAAGATATCCTGTGAAAGTATACAATTTTTTGATGAGTTAGAAAAAGTAGCGAAAGAAATTGAACGAATACTAAAGCCAGGTAAAGTGGTAGCTTGGCTTATTGGTGACCAGTGGATAAAAAAGAAATTTACCCCCACAGGATTTCGACTTTACCAAAGACTTGAAAAATACTTTGAACCTATAGATATAATTTGTGTAACTCGGCATAATCAGACATCTAACACAGGAGTATGGCACAATCGTGCAAGAAAATTTAATTTTTACTTACGAGGGTTTAAATATTTATTTATAATGCAAAAAAGATCTACAGACAAACAACATAAAACTGTGACTATATGTAATGGAAAAGAAACATAGTTTAAACATATGATTATTATAACTTAATATTTTTAAACATACTTTTAAAAGAAGTTTACTCCCCTCTTCCCACCCAACACCCCAGAAGATTATCTTACTCAACCTCGTTTCTTCTTTTCAAGCGCTTTGATGTGCGTATGGTCCCGAGGGTAATGCAAAGTTATACCATCCGACATTCTGGCGTTAAAGCAAGCTGTGGGTAAATTGAAAGTTGGAGAGGTTATATCTGAATAAAATCTGTTAAATTTTTTTGCCCAATTAGGGGGTAGACAGATATGCCGCTTGGTGACTTTAAAATACTGCCCTATATTTTTTACCGAACAGCTATGATTTTTTTTTTAAATGCCAATTTTGCTTTTAAATTTGTTGCAATAAAAATAGTTCCATGAGTAAACCACGACGTTCGTTAGCCGATCGACTCAGTGACCGGTACCGCTTAATCATATACAACGACAACACTTTTGAGGAAGTGGGGTCGCTCAAGCTGAAAGGTTTTAACCTGCTGTGGGTACTGGGTGCATTGGGTTTCATCCTGATAACGCTTACCTTTATCCTTATTGCCTACACGTCGGTGCGGGAGTTTATCCCGGGATATCCAACCAGCCAGGAAAAAAGGGAAATTGTAATGAACGCCCTAAAACTCGACTCGCTGGAACAAGCCCTAAAAATGCGCGATAACTATTTTGCCAATATCCAAAACATTTTACTTGGCCGCGATACCGCCTACAAAATGGTGGAAAAAAAAGATAGCCTGCAAACCAAAAATATTCAATTTACCAGGTCGAAAAGCGATTCATTATTGAGAAAAGAGGTAGAAGCCGAACAGTTTAATGTTTTCTCAGAGAAACGACGCAATAATTCCCTGAATAAGCCCACCTCTCAGCTGTACTTTTTTACCCCATTAAAAGGAGTCATTACCAATAAATTTAACCCTAACATGGGGCATTACGGGGTAGATATCGTAGCCGGCCCCAACGAAGTAATCAAATCGGTTCTCGATGGAACCGTTATCCTTGCTACATGGACACTCGAGACCGGATATGTAATACAGATACAACATAGCAACAATCTTATCTCGGTATACAAACACAATGCTGAGCTCTTAAAATCCATTGGTACTCGAGTTGTGGCAGGTGAACCCATTGCCATTGTTGGAAACTCGGGCGAGATTACGACAGGTCCCCACTTACACTTTGAGTTGTGGTATAACGGTCAACCCGTAAACCCTGAAGATTACATCGTTTTTTAAGTTACTCGAGTATACGACTTTTCAACACTTCAATATCCTTCTTGATGCTTTCGAGCATTTCCATCACCTCATCCTTAGGCACCAACGGATCGGGGAGCTCCGACGAAATATAATGCACAAACTGCCACACCTCCTTAATTTGCGACACGTGTACATCGTATGGTCGGTATGCCGGGTTAAGAGAATACAAGGTAAGTTTACCCTCTGTCTCCAATAAATTTTCCACAATTTTAAACACAATACCTTCTTCCAGGGTAAGTATCAGATAGGCATGCCCACTAACAATATTTCGCCAATCCTGTACAAACTCACCTGTAACCCATGAGCCCGAAGGAATGGGTAACATTGAGTCACCTGTAAGTTGAAAGGTTCTGTACTTCTTTTGCTTCGACAGGAAAGGTAATTGAAATAAGGGCAGTTCTTTAATGTACTCGGGATCGGCAAAACCCGTCGCATAACCCGCCTTGGCTTTTTCGGGCACCAGCTCTATATTCTCCTCATTGGATCGATCGACAGTAGTAGCCAGTACACGCAACTTACTACCTGCCAAATACACATCGTTACCCCGCTCCAACTCCCCCAGCTGATATTCCGAAAGCGTGCTCAAGTCGATTTTCAAAAGCGTATCAATAGCAATATGAAAGTACTGCGACAAAGCAATGAGCGAACTTGCATCGGGCTCAGCAACCCCATTTTCATATCCACTATAGGTCGGTCGCTTGATTCCCAAAGCCAGCGCCACATCGCTCTGAGTCTTGCCCTTCCGTTTACGCAATAACTTTAGGTTGGAGGCCAAATACATAACTTTTTGATTAAAAATACGACTTAAAATTAGATTAAATTTTTTACAAAAACAAGGGATTAAAAATATTTTTTGATTATATTTATATCTAAAAATTTGATTAATTTTTAATCAAATAGCCATGATCATTCACATGGATTTAGATACTTTCTTTGTGTCGGTGGAACGACTATCGAACCCTCGGTTGTTGGGTATACCGGTAGTAGTAGGTGGTACGGGGAACAAGGGAGTGGTAGCAAGTTGCAGCTATGAGGCAAGGCAATATGGCATCCATGCAGGTATGCCCATACGCGATGCGCGAGTGCTATGTCGCGAGGCTGTATTTTTGCCAGGGAACATGGAACTATACAGTCAATATTCGCATTGGGTAGCCGATATTATTGCCGAATCGGCACCGGCCTACGAGCAAGCCTCTATCGATGAATTTTATATCGACGCCACCGGGCTGGATAAATACTTTGAGGCTGCAGCCTGGGCGCATCATCTGCGCCGTAAAATCTTTCAACGCACAGGGCTGCCCATCTCGCTGGGTATGTCGGTAAGTAAAGCCGTGGCTAAAATTGCTACCGACATAGCTAAACCCAATGGCGAAAAATATGTTTTCCCGCACGAGGTTATTCCTTTTTTAAAACCCCTTCCCGTTTCGGCCATGCCGGGCGTAGGAAAGAAGACCAATCAGCTACTTCAGTTGCTAGGTATACGTACCATTGGCGACCTGCAACGTACCTCGCCTGAGTTTCTAAGTCGATTACTTGGAAAAAACGGTCTTACCCTCTGGGAACGGGCCCATGGCATCGACCCGACACCCGTACTTACCCATTACGAGCAGCAATCGATGAGCGTAGAACGGACTCTTGCCCAGAGTACAAGCGATGTACGTATTTTACAGGCCGAGCTTACTGCCATGGTGGAACATCTGGCCTTCCGTCTACGTCAGATGGGCAAACTCACCGCCTGTGTATCGGTAAAAATACGCTACACCGATTTTAATACATACCTCATGCACAAACGAATACCCTTTACCGTGTTCGACCACGTACTTATAGCCGAGGCAAAAGAGCTGTTTCGTCAACTCTATCGCGAAGGTATGGAAGTACGTCTGTTGGGCGTAGGGCTAAGCAGACTGATAAAAGGTTACATGCAGCTGAGTCTCTTCGAGAATATGCCCAAATGGGTACAACTTTATACTACCCTCGATAAGATACGCAAACGGCACGGCGAACATGTTATTCATCGAGGAAATAGCAGCATATTACCTCCCGCCGTTCCGAATGGTTATCACATACGCTCTCCCGACTAACCTCGATAGCCTGGGATAGTTAATGACAATCCCAGGCATGCGTAATGGGGTACTTTAAAAGTCAAAATGATCGGGGTGAGCACCAATGCGGTAATCCCTGTCGAGCTGGTCGATTTTTTGCATATCGGCTTCCGAAATCTCAAAATCAAATACCTGCGCATTGGCTTCAATTCTTTCCTTATGGGACGATTTGGGAATTACCATTACCCCTTTTTGCAGATTCCATCGCAGCACGAGTTGCGAAACAGTTTTATTATATTGCTGTGCAAGTTGTTGTAAAAGGGGAATGTTAAAAATTTCCCCTCGCATAAAGGGGCTCCACGATTGAAACTGTATTCCCTTTTGATGACAATAATCGAGCAACGGTTGCTGTACCAGCAGGGGATGAAACTCTACCTGGTTTACCATGGGTGGCACCTCTGCCACCGAGGCCAGGTCCTCGAGATGATGAATCAAAAAGTTGCTCACCCCGATAGCTCGTGCCCTACCCTCGCGATAAATTTTTTCGAGCGCTTTCCATGTTTGCTTATACTTATCCACCACTGGCCAGTGTATCAGATACAGGTCGACATACTCGAGCCCCAACCGCCGAAGGCTGGCATCAAAAGCCCGCAACGTACTATCGTATCCCTGATCGGAATTCCATACTTTTGTGGTTACAAATATCTCTTCACGCGGTACAGAGGCATTCCTTACCGCCTCCCCCACTCCCTCTTCGTTCTCGTACAAGGCTGCCGTATCAATAAGCCTATACCCACAGTCCAATGCCCAGTGAATGGCTTTTACTACCTCACGATTGGGAATCAAATAAACCCCCAGGCCAAAGTATGGCATTTGTACCCCATTGGTAAGAGTCGCTGTTCCTTTGATATCGGTTATGGTAAACATAGTCAATGTTTTTTATTTTGTGTTCAACGTATTTTTAATTTCAACCTCAAAAAGTTTAGGCCAATTTTTACCGGTAATATAAAAACGCTTAGTCTGTGGATTGTAGGCTATACCATTCAACACATCTGTATTTTGCTGTATATCAGAAGATTTTAACAGATGGGCAAAATTAATCTTTCCCACCAGTCGTTTTTGCTTTACGTCAATTACCACGATATAATCGGTCTGATACACATTGGCATAGAGCAATCCGTCGACATATTCCAGCTCATTTAAATTATTCACCATTCCTGTATTATCGACTACTTCAAACATGTCGATTACCGAAAAAGTTTCCGGTTCGATGGTATATACCCTATTGCTACCATCGGTCATGTACAGGTATTGTCCATTGCTTGCCAGTCCCCATCCTTCGGTAAGTTCGTAGGACTTCTGGTCAATTAATTTGAAACTTTCTTTATCGTAGACAAAGCAGGTATTTTCGCGCCAGGTAATCTGGAATATTCTATTATCGTACAGGGCAATCCCTTCGGCAAAATATTTAGCAGGCAAAAGGTGTTGCAGGAGAGTCTTACCCGTTGTAATCTCTACCTTACGCAACGACGACATACCGTATTGTCCATCGCTTTCATAGAGTACTCCATGGTCATATATCAGTCCCTGCGTATAAGCATTGGTAGCATGCGGATATACGTTGACAATTTTGTATGAAAGCTGAACGGGAACCTTTTTATCGAGTAACACAATTTTACTGGAACGGTTAGCTATTGTTGCCCCGGCTACAATTTTAAAGTTAAAGTTTATGTTGCCCAGCTTATCGTTATTAGCCTGCCAGCGTAGGGTAGTACTATTGGGACGAAAGGTGCCAATCGTTTTATTATCGGTAGTTGTTAAAACAACCGAATCAACACCAGGCTGCAACTTCACTTCAAAGGTGATTTCCTGTCCTTCGTAAAACTTTTCGCCATATTGGGGACGGATGATCTGTAGCATATTCTCCGTCGTCAATGATTTTTTCTGGAAGCTTTCTGCCGAAGGGGTTCCATTGCGACATCCCCCCCATAACAGCAAGAAGGGTATTGTGTAGAATACGCTACAACAACTTAATCTGACCATATTAATCTGAAATAAGCTTAAAAAATTTTTGAAAAAAACTTTTGAATGTATTCCGTTTAGAAGGCTTAGGAGGCACATATTGCGGAGTGCTTATCTGTCCTGAAATCATCTGATAAGCTTCGCCCCATCCAGGGAAGCCGCCCAGATTACGATCGTCGATATAAATATCGGCCACAATTTTACGACCCACATTTTCGTCCCACACTTCTTCGGGGAAATTCTTATTGACAGCATAAAACTCTACACCATTACGTCGACAGAATTCAACGGCTTCGTCCAGCGCTGTTCCCTGTCGGGATGTCCAGAGGATAAGCTGGTGTCCATCGGCCTGGAGCTTTTTGAGCGTATAAAAAGCAAATGGTTTTTCCTTACCAATTCGGGGATATTCGTGCTCGACGATAGTACCATCAAAATCAACTGCGATGATCATAGGGTGTGCTCAGTATTGTTCGTTTTCGCTGGGGAAATTTCGAGTTTTAACATCCACCACGTAGCGTTGAACTGCTTTCGATATTTCCTCAAACAGATTATGGTAACGCCGTAAAAATCGGGGTGAAAATTCTTTATTTAAACCCAACATATCGTGTAGCACCAGTACCTGTCCATCGACCTCACGACCGGCGCCAATGCCTATGACAGGAATTTTGAGTTCGGAGGCAACCTTTCCTGCCAAAATTGCAGGAATTTTTTCAAGGACAATCGCAAAACAGCCTACCTCTTCGAGCAGGTGGGCATCCTCAATTAGCTTTTTGGCTTCTGCCTCGTCGCGGGCACGAACCATATAGGTACCATATTTATGGATCGATTGGGGCATCAAACCCAGGTGCCCCATGACAGGAATCCCTGCCGAAAGGATACGTTCGATTGACTCTTTGACCTCCAATCCTCCTTCCAATTTAACGGCTCCGGCACCCGTTTCCTTCATGATACGAATGGCCGAAGCGAGCGCTTCCTTTGAGTTCCCTTGATAAGTGCCAAAAGGTAAGTCGCATACTACCAGCGCTCTTTTAACCCCACGTACCACCGAGGCTGCATGATATATCATCTGATCGAGCGTGATGGGCAGCGTGGTTTCGTAGCCAGCCATTACATTGGCTGCCGAATCTCCAACCAGAATTACATCAATACCCGCCTGATCTAAAATACGGGCCATCGAATAATCATAGGCCGTTAACATGCTTATTTTTTCGCCCCGCAGCTTCATCTCGCTCAGCTTATGGGTGGTTACCCGTTTAATTTCTGCTTGTGATGACATATCCATCAGCTTTAGTTTTTTATTCGACAAAATTGAGAATAAAATTAGAATTTACCTGAATTTAACTGCTAAATTTCTAATAGACCTGTCGCCTTCCTGTGACAAAAAAACGACTGTGTTTTACAGTCGAAAGTTATCGGCTATTGCATAGGGTGGCATTTATCATTTGCTATAAGACATCTACCAATGCAATAACATGCGCGTTTATGATTTTTTGTACGCATTTTCTTCCCCGTTTCTGTCTATTTGTCACAATGTCGCATTTTACTCGAGCATAGAGGGGTGTCAAAGTTGCATAAAAAGATGCTGGCACATAGATTGAGGAGGTTAAAGAGAAACTTAAAAAGTAAAACTAAAAAACCAAATATTATGGGAAAAATTATTGGAATAGACTTAGGTACCACTAACTCGTGTGTAGCTGTGATGGAAGGTAACGAACCGGTGGTCATAGCTAACAGCGAGGGTAAACGAACTACGCCGTCGGTTGTGGCATTTACTGGCAACGAAAGGAAAGTTGGTGATCCGGCCAAGCGTCAGGCAATCACAAATCCTAAAAATACCATATTTTCTATCAAACGTTTCATGGGCGAGACCTACGACAGGGTACTCAAAGAAGTAGAACGTGTTCCTTACAAAGTAGTAAGGGGCGAAAATAATACACCGCGAGTAGTCATCGACGACCGGCAGTACACGCCTCAGGAAATCTCAGCTATGATACTTCAGAAGATGAAGAAAACAGCTGAAGATTATCTGGGCACCGAAGTAACCGAAGCTGTAATTACAGTACCCGCATACTTTAATGACTCACAGCGTCAGGCTACCAAGGAAGCTGGCGAAATAGCCGGACTCAAGGTTCGTCGTATTATTAACGAACCAACGGCCGCTGCGCTGGCGTATGGTCTCGACAAAAAGCACAAGGATATGAAGGTTGCCGTGTACGACCTTGGTGGGGGTACTTTCGACATCTCTATCCTTGAGCTGGGTGACGGTGTATTCGAAGTGAAATCGACCAACGGTGATACTCACCTGGGGGGGGATGATTTCGATCAGGCCATTATCAACTGGCTGGCCGATGAATTCCAGAAGGAAGAAGGAGTCGACCTGCGCAAGGACCCAATGGCCCTGCAACGCCTGAAAGAAGCTGCTGAGAAAGCCAAGATTGAGCTTTCGAGCACTACTTCGACCGAAATCAACTTACCCTATATCATGCCGGTAAATGGTGTGCCCAAACACCTGGTAAAAACGCTTACCCGCGCGCAATTTGAAAAACTATGCGACCATCTGTTCCAGGCTACCATTGAACCGTGCAAGAAAGCACTGGCTGATGCCGGACTTAAACCTTCCGACATCGATGAGGTAATACTGGTTGGTGGTTCAATCCGTATACCTGCTATACAAAAGCTGGTAGAAGACTTCTTCGGTAAAACACCCAACAAGAGTGTTAACCCCGATGAAGTGGTAGCTATTGGGGCTGCTATTCAGGGAGGTGTTTTAACCGGCGAAGTAAAAGATATTCTCTTACTCGACGTTACCCCGCTTTCGCTTGGTATTGAAACATTGGGTGGTGTAATGACCAAGCTTATCGAAGCCAATACCACTATACCTACCAAGCGGTCGGAAATATTTACCACGGCTGCCGATAATCAGTCGTCGGTTGAAATACATGTATTGCAGGGTGAACGTCCGTTAGCAAAGGACAATAAGACCATTGGGCGGTTCCACCTCGATGGTATACCACCTGCTCCACGTGGGGTACCCCAGATTGAGGTTACCTTCGACATCGACGCTAACGGTATCCTGCACGTATCGGCTAAAGACAAGGCTACCGGAAAAACGCAAAGCATTCGAATTGAAGCTTCTACGGGGCTTACCGAAGAAGAAATCAAGCGGATGCGCGAAGAGGCTAAACTCAACGAGGAACGCGACCGCAAGGAAAAGGAACGTATCGACAAACTCAATGCTGCTGACAGCTTGATTTTCCAAACTGAAAAACAGCTGAAAGAGTTTGGCGATAAAATCCCTGCCTCCAAGCGTGGTCCCATCGAAGCTGCTCTGAATAAACTCAAAGAGGCTCACAAAAATCAGAACCTCGATGAGATAGACCGTGCTACCGCAGAACTTAACTCGGTATGGCAGGCTGCTTCGGAAGAAATGTACCGTGCTGCCTCCAGCTCAACGGGAGCTTCCTCGAGTACAGCCGGTTCCGAAACAAAATCAGGCAACGATGCCGAAGTAACCGACGTAGATTTTGAAGAAGTGAAGTAATAAGCTTCTATATCATACCAGAACTGCTGTAAAGGAATCTTTACAGCAGTTTTTTTATTCAAAAAATATTTTTTTGCTTTTTAAGCAAAACTACTGGAAACAAACAACATAAAATTAATCCAAAGTATTATAAAATTAACACCCTGCAACCTTATTCATCCGAAAATAAAATTTTTTAATGCTCGAATGGAACTCGCATGTGATGAGTTACCTACACAAAATCCCGTACGAAAATGATATTATTTTCATACTCGTTTATAATACTGCCATACATGCTCGTTTCATTCATATCAAAAATTTACTCTATCTTTGGTCAAATTGAAAATTGAAACATTCTATGGCCTTTGAGGGAAAATTACCAGAAAAAGCTGTTGAACGTCTGAGCGAATATCGACGTACCTTACTTAACTGCTTGAACGAAGGCATGACTCATATTTTTTCTCATGAGCTTGCCAAATTACATAATATAACTGCCGTTCAGGTCAGGCGCGATATTATGTTCATTGGCTACACAAGTTCGCAACGAAAAGGCTACGACATAAAGGATTTGATTAACGCCATTGGACGCGTACTCGATTCCGAAACAGGTTTGAATGTATGTATTGTTGGAATTGGTAACCTGGGAACGGCCATTACGGCCTACTTCAGTGGCAAACGTTCGAAGCTGAACATCGTTGCTGCCTTTGATGTCGACGAAGCTAAAATTAACCGTATTATTGCCGGGGTGCCCTGTTATCATGTTTCGAGAATGGCAGAAGTCATCAAAGAAAAAGATATCTCTATTGGCATAATAACCGTTCAGGCCGACTTTGCCACCGAAACGGCCAACAACCTGGTAGCAGCTGGGATAAAGGGCATTCTTAATTTTACTTCTGTCCCTCTGAAAGTGCCCGACAATGTATACCTCGAAAATTCTGATATGATTACCTTACTTGAAAAAGTCGCCTACTATGTCAAACCCTGATATTTCCAACATAGTATATTCCAATACCGTCATCGAGTTTGCAACGGTAGCCAACGAATATTGTCAGTTTGTGGAGCAGGCCACCTCATTTGAAAAAACTCAGTTTATCGATCGAAGTCTCAAAATTCTCAGTCTGCTCTATCTAAAAGGTTCGCTACTGCCCGAAACGGAAAAGTTGCACGATGAACCCAACGAAAAGTTTGTTACCGAATACGATTGGACATTTGTTCGCAATGGTATTCAGGTAATTCTTGGAGATGATGATTTTTATCTGGATAATTACGATCTGGAAATGAATGAGTTGCCTGAACCTGCAACCTACAGCATATCGGAACACATGGCCGATATTTATCAGGACATGAAGGACTTTATTGAGCTTTATAAGCTCGGTAACGATACCCTATCAAATGATGCGATTTATGACTGTCAGATTAATTTCAAATACTACTGGGGGCCACGCTTATTACATGCTTTACGAATCCTACATTATCTATCATTCCTGAAAACACCCGAGGATAATACAGGTATTCAATCCGAACGCAACACGGATGACTGGTTTATTACAAAAGCTCAGAAAGATTTTCAGCGCAAAAAATGAATGCACCCACTATCTCTTTACAGGAAATCAATCAACTACCCGTTATACGATTCGAAGGCAAAATTTTAATCATTGATACTTTGCCCGCGTTCCAGAAAGCTATCAATGATATCAATACCCGTGGAGGTACCTGGGGATTTGATACCGAAACACGTCCCAGTTTTAAAAAAGGACGTACGTATAATGTTAGTCTTATTCAGCTTGCAAACGACGACATTTGTTACCTTTTCCGGTTAAATCGTTTGGGATTAAGAACTGAATTAGTTGATATTCTTACAAATCCATCAATTCTGAAAATAGGGCTTTCGCTACGCGACGATTTGCGAGGGCTCAACAAAATGCGATCATTTCAGGCACAGGGCTTCATCGATCTTCAGGAATACGTCCAACAATTTGGAATTCAGGAAAAAAGCCTGAAAAAAATTTGTGCCATCGTGCTCAAAGCTCGTATTTCCAAAAACCAGCAAACTTCAAATTGGGACGCACCTGTTCTTAACGAATCTCAGCAAATATATGCCGCTACCGATGCGTGGGTGTGCCTTAAGATTTATCAAAAGCTTAGTACGACTTCGCCTAACCATACCTAAAAAAATCTCCTCCCCTTCCAAAAAGAAGAGGAGGAGACTTTACATTACAATACCCAAACCGCTTATTCTTTAATAATCTTCTGTGTATAGGTTTCTGTTTGCATTTTAACTTTTATCAAATAAATTCCAGGCTTAAGGTCGGAAGTTGTTAGCGTTATCCTGCAGCCCGCAAATGTATGCTGTTTGAGAGTTCTTCCTGCTATATCCCTTATTTCTACATTGGCCTGGGTTACAACCGGTAATTCTAAAGTAAGATGATTGAAAACTGGATTGGGATATACCTTAATACCTGCTACGGCTTTATTTGTCACACTACTAAACATTTTACAAAGCTTATTATTGCCTGTTTCCGTTTCTAACATTGCATTGGGTGCCAGGCATTCAAAGCACAATTCGGTATTATTGTTTCTTTCTTCAAAAGCACGGGCAAGCTTGAAAGTTTGGGTATCACCAGGCAACAGTTCAATAGATTCAATAGTTTGATAATATTGATTAGTGGCACAATTCATTCCGCCATGCAACATAGCATATACGGCAAAACTTCTAATGGTATCTGTGCCTTTGTTTTTTACCGTAATTACAGGATTAAAACGATAGCCATAAAGAGAACCCTCAACATAGTTAGGAGTTACACTGTCCATCACAACATCTATCAACTCAATATCGGGAAGATGAGCCTCGCCGACTGACGAATTATCCACTTCAAACTGATACAACCCCAATTGTTCGGAAAAAGAATTGCCCACGAAAATAAATTTGTTACCTGCAACAAGAAATTGAACATCGTTAGCCAACAACGGAAATGTTTGCGAAAGCAGAACGTTATTATCCTGAAGTTTCAGAATTTTAGCCTGATTGTTTTCGTTGAGTTGTAACCATAGGCTATTATCATATACCTCAATACTTTGAATGGGCACATCTGCAGCATATACAGTATCGACCAATTGTAAGCTGGTATCCATTCGAATCACATACGAACCCAAAAGTGCGTAGAGGGTATCCCTCAAGAGCTGTATTTTACCCAGTGGACTTGCAAATACTATGGAATTCTGTGGCTGAAAAGCGCTATCCAACAGGTAGACAGTATTTGTGGTATAAATTAAATACTTCGACGCCGAGATAGCCTTTAATCCTTTTACTTTGGAAGATAATGGGGAGGCATATGCACTCAATGAACCGCCATTGGCGTTTCCCTTCAAAAACAAGTTTTTATAATTTACCAATAATGCGTCATCGGGGGCTATATCCATAATAAGATTGTATGAAAAGGAATAGCTTTCTAAGGGATATTCGATGGAAAAAATCTCCTGCCCCTGATTATTATATTTTCCTACAATGATTTTTTCATCCCCAACAACATCATCATTGTGGTAATTGACACCCACCGTATATACACTTCCACTTTTGACGCAAACAACTTCATGAAATCCTTCGGCCATCCACATCTTTTGCCCTTGCAAATTATATGCAAATAAGCCATAGGAATAGCAGCCCAGTTTATTAAGCTTACCCCCAACCAGTATGATGGAATCGGCAAGTAAACCTTTACTGGTAACTTCCGACTTAACAAATGTCTGGTTATTTTCGACCTTATTCCAGAATGTTTGGGCACTTACTGCATGCACCCCCAAAATAATCACCAGTGTGATAATTATTTTTATCATTCCGTTCAGGAAAGATAAATTCATGTGTTCAAATTGTCTACTTTTGTGCATAATTTTATTATTAAGGGGTTAGAACTTTTTTTGATATATTCAAATGTAATTTTTTTTTTTAATACTTTTCAAATTTTTTAAGATGCTTTTTTCCATAGAAGAAATTGCACAAATTACGGGTGCTGATATAATTGGGCAAAAGCAAGGCACTGTCAAAAGGATATTTATCGATAGTCGCCAGATTGTTCCCCGTGAGGGAACGCTGTTTGTAGCAATTCGCGGTGAACGACACGATGGTCATAAATTTATAGCCGAGATATATCAAAAGAAAGGCATACGTTTTTTTCTTGTTGAGCACCCCGATGCCAGCCTTCAAAGTCAGCCCGACATTAGTTTTCTGGTCGTTAACAACACCCTACAAGCTTTCCAGCAATTAGCGGCACACTATCGTCGACAGTTCTCTATTCCTGTGGTGGGTATTACGGGAAGCAATGGCAAAACGATTGTAAAAGAGTGGCTGTTTCATATTTTACAAAAACAATTTGTTGTAACACGAAGTCCCAAGAGTTACAATTCTCAAACGGGTGTTCCCCTTTCCATTTTTTTGCTCGAACCTTCGACCCAAATTGCCCTATTTGAGGCAGGGATATCGCAAAAAGGCGAAATGGAGAAGCTTCAGCAGATAATTCATCCCACGGTAGGAATATTTACCAACATTGGTACCGCACATCAGGAAAATTTTACAACGCTGGAGGAGAAAATCGACGAAAAGCTGAAACTTTTTTCCTCATGTCAGGTGCTAATATATTGCGCCGACCACCTGCCTATAGAGGATAGAATAAAAAAAGCTGGATTGGACAAAAACTGTACCTTATTAAACTGGAGCTTCTCCCGGCCCGCCACATTGCAAATCGTCGCGGTGAAAGTAATGGGTCATCAAGCACAAATCACAGGCTTGTATCAGCAACGAGAATTGAGTATTGTTATCCCCTTCACCGATAAAGCCTCCATTGAGAATGCCATACATTGCTGGCTGTTAGCTTTACACCTGAGCATACCACACGAGATTATAGCTCAACAAATGGCCAGCATTCCAGCTGTTGCTCTACGTCTGGAGCAGATACCTGCCATCAATGGATGTACGCTCATCAACGATAGCTACAACTCCGACTTAGTGTCACTACCAGTTGCACTTGATTTTCTCATGCAACAACAGCATCCACGCAAAACCCTCATTCTATCGGATATGCTACAAACCGGTGAGTCGGAAACCAGCCTTTATCAAAAAATAGCGCAATTACTTACCGAAAAAAAAATTGACCGGCTTATCGGGATTGGGCAGGGTTTGTATCAACATGCAGGACTATTTAACTGCGAGAAAGAATTTTATCTCACTACCGACGAGTTTATCTCGCGATTCCAACCCTCTAAATTTCAGCACGAGGCTATTCTATTAAAAGGTGCACGATATTTTACTTTTGAGCGGATTTCGGCATTGCTCGAGCAAAAAATACACCGAACAGTGCTCGAAATTAACCTTAACGCGCTGGTACACAATCTAAATTTTTATCGTTCAAAACTTCGTCCCGATACCAAAATCGTAGTCATGGTAAAAGCCCTTTCATACGGCAGTGGTGGGTACGAAATTGCCAGTCTGCTCGAATATCACAAAGTCGACTATCTGGCTGTCGCCTATGTGGATGAAGGAATAACCCTTCGTAAGGCCAATATTTCATTACCTATCATGGTTATGAGTCCCGAAGTGGGCAGTATCCAACATCTGATTGATTATCAACTGGAACCTGAAATATATTCGTTCGAAATACTTCAGGCGTTCCTTGAGGAGGCCAAAAAGCAACAAATTGTTCAACTGCCCATTCATATTAAATTGGATACAGGGATGCACCGGCTGGGATTTATGGAAGACGAAATCGATATGCTGTGCAATATTCTGAAAAATAACAACTACCTGCATGTTAAGTCGGTATTTTCGCACCTGGCAGCCAGCGATGAAGTTGCACACGATAACTTTACGATGGAGCAAATCAAGAAATTTCAGCACATTTGCCAGAAAATGAAAGACTCTTTAGGCTACGCTTTCGATCGCCACATTCTAAATTCTGCAGGCATTGAACGATTCCCCGAGTATCAAATGGAAATGGTAAGACTGGGAATAGGTCTTTATGGCGTAAGTAGTTTCAACCAACAACAACTGCAAACGGTAAGTACGCTTAAAACACACATTACTCAGATTAAAACCATCAAAAAGGGTGAATCGATTGGATATGGTCGCAAGGCGATGGTCAAGCGTGACACTGTAATAGCCATCCTTCCAATAGGTTATGCCGATGGATACACCCGCCGCCTTAGCCACAAAGGTAGGGTGTGGCTCAATGGACATTACGCCCCACTTATAGGAAATATTTGCATGGATATGTGCATGATCGATATTACCGATATACCAGCCCATGTTAACGACGAGGTTGAACTTTTTGGATCTCACGTAACGGTTCAGGAATTGGCTGAAACAACTGGAACCATTCCTTACGAAATCCTGACCGGTATCTCCGAACGGGTTAAACGTATATATATCAATGAATAGTCATTCAGGTGCCTTTCCCAATTTTATTTAACCATCGGATTGGTGTTGCACCAATCAACGCCTCTCTTATTCGGTAGGCATGCATACTTTGTTATACGCTAGTTAACCTTGTAGGAATGTCCTTATGATAGTAAGGCACACATTTCTCCCCCAACTCCTCGTCCTTCCAATCCTCACCCCCTTCCCCTCTCCTTACAAAGGAGAGGGGTG
>ERZ795045.2005-NODE-2005-length-21035-cov-8.611058_pt1 | contig 21035 bp, 22 predicted proteins | sample MGYA00375129_ERZ795045 | MGnify/ENA primary metagenome ERZ795045 (study PRJEB30174, sample SAMN05720166) | activated sludge metagenome | isolation source: anaerobic digester from wastewater treatment plant | place: Japan | collected 2015-05-15 ...
TTTTTTTACCAATAACTTTTCATTATTTTTTACTAATTTTGTCAGTAGTTTTATGTCAGAATTACAGGAAACATATTAAAGAAAGGAAGTAAGCATGCAAATTTCAGAAATACAAGCCGTGAAACAACGGTTTGGCATCATTGGAAATTCAGAACTTTTGAACCGAGCTATAGATATTGCAGTTCAGGTTGCTCCAACTGATTTATCCGTTTTGATTACTGGAGAAAGTGGTGTGGGAAAAGAAAATTTTCCTCAGATTATTCATTATTACAGTCAACGAAAACATGGTCCCTACATAGCTGTAAATTGTGGAGCTATTCCCGAAGGAACAATTGATTCCGAATTGTTTGGTCATGAAAAAGGTTCTTTTACCGGTGCTATGGCTGAGCGAAAAGGTTATTTTGAAGTGGCTGATGGTGGTACCATTTTTTTGGATGAAGTTGGCGAATTACCCCTTTCAACTCAGGTTCGGCTATTGCGGGTTCTCGAAGCAGGTGAATTTATGAAAGTAGGATCTTCTAAAATTCAAAAGACTGATGTTAGGGTAGTTGCTGCTACGAATTTTAATATCCCTGAAGCTCTTCGTGAAGGTCGTTTCAGAGAAGATTTATATTATCGGCTCAATTCTGTTCCCATTTATATACCGCCTTTAAGAGATCGAAAAGAAGATATTGTATTGTTGTTTCGGAAATTTGCTGCAGATTTTGCTGAAAAATACCATATGCCCCCTATCAGATTAACTGAAGATGCTAAAGAACTACTAACAAACTATTATTGGAGAGGAAATGTTCGTCAGCTTAAAAATATTACCGAACAGATTTCTGTAATTGAACATGAACGAGAAATTAATGCAGAAATTTTAAAGGCTTACTTACCGAAAGAAGAATTTGAACGTTTACCTGCTTTGTTAGCTTCACATCACCACAATCAGAAAACATTTGCAAATGAGCGAGAAATACTTTATCAAATTCTTTTTGACATGAAACAGGATATGATAGAACTGAAAAAATTAGTTTTTAATTTAATGAATGGTCAAAAAGTAGAGATGCAACCAGAGTACTTTAATGTTGTTCCTCCTTATGCTCCATCTTCAGTAGTAGCTCAATCAGACAATTTGATAACATCTCCCGCCGATTTTAATCTCCAAAAAGAAGATGCTTTAACTAAAAATTTGCCCCGGAATGGGAAAATAAATACTTCTGTTCCTTATCAAGAAGCTCAAGAGTACGAGGAGCTGGAATCTATACAACAGCCTCTTTCGTTAGAAGATATGGAACGACAAATGATTAAGCGGACACTTGAAAAACATCGGGGAAAAAGAAAAGCTGCTGCTGAAGAATTAAAAATTTCAGAACGAACATTGTACAGAAAAATCAAACAATATGGACTTGAATAATGAAAAAAGAATGAATAATTTTTCTAACAGATTCTTTTTTATAAGTAGATATTTATTGTTTTTTTTCTTTTTATATGTTATGGGAGTTTCTTGTACCGTATCTTATAAATTCAATGGAGCTTCTATTGATTATAGTAAAATAAAATCTATCTCTATTTCTGATTTTCCTAACATGGCTGAATTAGTTTATCCGCCGCTCTCTCAGGAATTTTCAGAAGCATTGCGTGATATCTATACCCGCCAAACTCAATTGAAAGTTTTGCAGCAAGGTGGCGACCTGCATCTGGAAGGAGAAATTGTAGATTATCAATTAACACCAATGTCTATCAGTGCCGATACTTATGCAGCAGAAACAAAATTAACTATTTCGATAAAAGTTCGTTATACAAATTCCAAAAATCCCTCGGATGATTTCGAAAGGACTTATTCTGCCTTTCAAACTTTTGACAGCTCAAAAATGCTCACCGATGTGGAAGAAGAATTAGTAAAAGAAATCATTACTGAAATCATTGAAAATATTTATAATGATACGGTAGCAAAATGGTAAAAAGTTTTTTAACAACGGTTCATTACTTGAAATAATGAAATGAAAAATGACGTATGAAGAATTCATTGAATTTATCAAATTCCCTGACCATCTAACGGTTGAAAATATTTTTGACCTGAAAGAATTGGTAAACCGTTATCCTTTTTTTGTTCCTGCAAGGATGCTTTATGTAAAAGCTTTACAGTTATCAAACAGCATTCATCTGGAGCAAAATATTAAAAATGCCGTTGTATATTGTTCGGATAGAAAATGGTTGTATGATTTTCTTTTTTCTTCCAGAAAAGAATCTTTGAAGTCTTCTCCTCGTCCTGAGCGAAAAAATTTAACAGGTTCTTATTTTGATTTGCTCGAAATGACAAATAATAAGCAAACTGGTTCCAAACAATCATTAAAAGAATTAGCAGAACAATTAAAAGCTGCACGCTCGTCAATTATTGAGAAAAGTCCTTACAAAGAACAAAAAAATCAGAGACCTTTGAATATAAATATTGAAACCACAAAAGCAAATAAAGGAGAAAACAATTTTCAAGAAAAAGTGGCAAACGAACAAAACTTATCTTGTTTTAATCCAATAACAACTGAAGAAAAAGTCAAAAAACTAGTGAAAGAGAAAAATTATGAAGAGGCAGTAAAAATTTTGAAGGAATTAAATTTGAATAATCCAGAAAAAAGTATTTACTTTGCAGACCAAATTCGTTTTTTGGAAAAGGTGATTGAATATTTAAAAAAATAATTATCCGATAGTTATGTACCTTTTGTTTACCATTTTAATTGTAGTAGCTTCCATATTACTTGTTTTAGTAGTATTGGTACAAAATTCAAAAGGTGGAGGTCTGGCAGCAGGCTTTTCTTCTTCCAATCAGTTTATGGGTGTTCGTAAAACCACTGATTTTCTTGAAAAAGCAACATGGACACTGATAGCCTTTATTGTAGTTTTTTCAGTTGCCGCAGCAGGCATTCATTCTAATCAAACAGGCGGAAATAAAGAATCTGAAATTAAGGAGCAATACCAAAAAGCTCAAAAAGAGGTACCTGGAGCCGTAATTCCTGATTTTGGCGAATTACCAGAAAATGCACCTTCTTCTCCAGAAAAAAATAATGGTGGTGAACTTCCTAAAATTCCTACCCCTGAAAAATAAAGAAAAATTCAAATATTAAATGTATTTTAAAGAGGATGGCAATAAAAACAACCATCCTTTTTTGTTAAAATTTATGTTAACCTTCCTTCAGTTTATCAGATTATCTTTATTTTTGTAAATTATTCATTCACATTATGGAAATTTCAGAATTGTACCAGTTATTTCTTCGACATCCTGTTATTTGTACGGATAGTAGAAATTGTGTGCCTGACTCATTATTTTTTGCTTTAAAAGGGAAAAATTATGATGCGAACATTTTTGCTTTATCAGCTCTTGAGAAGGGATGCTCCTATGCAGTGGTGGATGATAAAAAATATGTTATTGACGAACGTTTTATTTTAGTAAAAGATGTTTTACAAAGTTTGCAGGAACTGGCTCGTTTTCATCGTAAACAATTTGATATCCCAGTTATAGCTATCACTGGAACCAATGGAAAAACTACAACAAAGGAATTGATCAGCATGGTTCTGATGGAAAAATATAATTTATTGTCCACAGAAGGAAATTTGAACAATCATATTGGCGTTCCACTCACTCTACTGCAATTAAAGCCTGAACATCAAATAGCCATTATCGAAATGGGAGCCAATCATCCAGGAGAAATCAAAAAATTAGCTGAAATTGCTTCTCCCAATTATGGCTTGATTACTAATGTTGGAAAAGCTCATCTGGAAGGTTTTGGATCATTGGAAGGAGTAATGCAAGCAAAAGCAGAATTGTACGAATATATCTATCAGGAAGGAGAAGCTATTTTTATTAATAAAAAGAATCAATATTTGCAACAAATGGCTGAAAAAGCTGGTTTTACTGATGTTAGTAGAAAAATTGAATATTGTTTGAATCCAATTGAAAAGAATGTTAATATTACAGGTGAAATAGTAGATTGTACTCCTTATTTACATATGAAATGCACCACCAACGAAGGAACATTTGAAATAAAAACGAAATTAATTGGTGATTACAATGCTGAAAATGTTTTAGCTGCTGCTGCGGTAGGGAATTTTTTTGGTGTACACAATGAGCAGATAAAACATGGAATAGAAAATTACCAACCACAGAACAATCGTTCACAATTTAGTGTTACTCAACATAATAAGTTGATCATTGATACCTACAATGCCAATCCAACCAGTATGCAGGCAGCTATTTTGAATTTTGCAGATATGAAATTCTCGCCAAAAACCTTAATACTTGGCGACATGTTAGAATTAGGAGAACAAAGTGAAGAAGAACATCAAAACATTATCAATTTGTTACAACAAAAAAACTTTCAGAACGTTTTTCTGGTGGGAGAACAATTTTCCAAAGTAAATAAAGCTTATCCTTCTTTTGAAAATGTGGAGGATTTGATAATTTATTTAAAGCAGCATCCGCTGTTTGATCAGTATATTCTTATTAAAGGCTCCAGAGGAATTTATTTAGAGAAGGTATTGCCTTTTTTATAGAATGACAACGAAATAATTGATTTTTTAGTAGATCAAAAAATGAATTTTGAGACATGAAGAAAAAAAACTTGACTATCATTATCATTTTATCAGCAGTCGTTCTTATATTAGGAATTTTCTTAATCTATAATTATAAGAAAACCAAAGAAAAAGAAGCTGAAATGGCTGAAATGGTTGAAATGATGAATTTTGAAAAAGAACAACTTGAAAAAGACTATTCAGATTTAGCTCTGGAGTACGACACTTATTCTTCAAAAATAAGCAACGACTCACTAGTACAACTGCTGCAAAAGGAAAAAATGAAAGTTCAACAATTGTTGGAAGAACTAAGAATTACCAAAGCAACAAATGCCAAACGAATTGCAGAACTAAAAAATGAATTGACGGTGCTGAGAGCAGTAATGGCAAATTATGTTCATCAAATTGATTCATTGAATGCTGCCAATAAGTTATTAAGAACAGAAAATATAGAAGTAAAACGAAAATATGAACAGGTAAATGAAACTGCCAAGCAGCTTGCTAAAGAAAAGGAAACTATGAAAGAAGTAATTACTCGTGCTTCTATGCTCGAAATTACCAATTTCAGCATGACACCATTGGATAGTAAAAATAGAAAAACACAGCGATACAGCAAAATTACTACGTTACAATTTAATTATACTATTAGTAAAAATCCTACAACTCAACCTGGAAACAAAACCTTGTATTTACGAATCACTCAGCCAGATGAAGAGGTATTGATAAAAAGTCCTGATGACCTTTTCCCATACGAAGATAAACAAATTGCCTATTCTGTAAAGAAAGATTTTGAATATTCAGGTGAAGCTATAAGTGACGTTATTTATTGGAAAGTAGATCGCGTCCTACAAATTGGAACGTATCGTGCTGATTTTTTTGTTGATGGCTTCAGGATCGGAAGTTTCACTTTTGAAATTGAAAAGTAAATTACCTAAATAAAGATTAAAAAAAATATTGTTTTTTTACTGTATATATTTTTACCTTATCGTTCGGCGTAGCCTTGTGTCCGGCGTAGCCTCCAGACTACGTCATAAGTAAAAAAATTCTCCAGATTTTCCTTGTTCGGCGTAGCCTCCAGGCTACGTCGTAAGTAAAAAATCTCCAGATTTTCTCACTGGCGTCAGCCATTTACCACTGCCAAAATCTCCTGATTTTAACCGCTCATAAAACCAAACATTTCGCCGAGCAAAAATAACATCCGCTATTATTTTGGCACTTATGAAAAAGACATAGATAAATTTGGAAATTTCACCCAAACCGATTATATTTACACCCCGGCAGGATTAACTGCAATGGTGAAGAATGGAACACTGTACTACGTTCATACCGACAATTTAGGCTCCATTCAAGCCATAACAGACGAAAATAAAAACATCGTCAGCAGTTATTACTACACCCCATGGGGTGGCAGGGTATTGCTCAGCGGAGCAAATATCACCGACAGAGGCTATACGTTTCACGAACATTTGGAACCGTTCGGGCTGATCAACATGAACGGGCGAGTATGCGATCCCGTGCTGGCACGCTTCCTCAGCCCAGACAATTACGTGCAAGCACCCGACTTCACCCAGAGTTTCAACCGCTACAGCTACTGCCTGAATAACCCATTAAAGTATACGGATCCGAGCGGGGAGTTCATATTTTCTCTCTTTTTACCAGGTATAGGAACTTTGCTTGATGCCGCCTGCTGGGGTGCAGTTATTGGTGGAGCTGGATATACGGCAAGTATTGCTTTTAGCGATGGAGGTTTTAATAATTGGAATAGCGGGGATTTTTGGAAGTCGGTTGGCGTTGGTGCTATTTCAGGAGCAGTTACTGGCGGAGTTGGTCAAATGTTTGGCCCAGTTGGAAGCATGGGATTTGGAGGAGAAATAGCCAGGGCATACACACATGGTTTTGCACAAGGTATAGTATCTGAATTTACAGGCGGTGACTTTATGACTGGTTTTGCTGCTGGCGGTTTAAGTTCACTTGCAGGTTCTTCTTTTATGATGTATGGCGGACGTTTTGCAAGTAGTACTTTAGGAAATTACGCTTTTTCTGGATTAGCTGGAGGAATAGGTGCAGAATTAACGGGATGTAATTTTTGGCAAGGTGCGGCTACAGGCTTAATGACTGCTGGATTAAACCATTTACAGCAGGGACTGACAAGACCCAAATTTGATGATTTATTAGCTAACTATCCAACCGATGGGCAAGGAGGTGATATGTCTGCTGATGAAGTCTATAAGTTAATAGGTGGAGATGTGCTAGCGGAACATAATAGAGATCCTAATGCTTATACAAACGCATGTGCCTTGAGAACTTCAAGAGCTTTAAATTATGCAGGAACGGATATTCCTAACATTCCTGGACAAACATTAACAGGGGCAGATGGTAAAAATTATTTTTATAGAGCTTCTGATTTATATAAGTGGATGTCGAAACCTGCTGTTTTTGGCAAACCCAATATCTCTACTTCAGATTTTTCAAAATTTACAGGCAATCGTGGAGTATTTATAATGCAGGCACATTATCCAGCCCAGTTTGGAGCATGGGGGCATGCTACTTTATATAACATGACAGGTTGTATGGGAGGTCACTGTTATAATGGTCCGTATGCATACAGATACAATCTTTGGAAATTTTAATCATATGCTTATGAGAAATTCGATATATTTTATTTCAGCCTTAGTTGTTCTTAGTTGTTCGGTTAGTGGACAATCCAAATACATTATTGAGAATAGGGAAATGTTAAAGGATTATTTTTTATATTCATGTATCATGCATGGATTTGAAAATTCGGACATAAAGAAAAAGGATCATTCAGGAGCTGTTTATATTGATTTATTGAGATATGATTTAAAAGCATTGCATAAAACAGATAGTATTGCAAAAGCTTTTGTCAGCTCTATTGAAACTTCACCATATGAAAATAGGAATACTAAAGGCATTATAATCCTTAGCATTAAAGAATATAAAAGCAAAAGGATAGATGAGTTTATAAAATCGATGGATATTTATATGTTGAAAGAATAATTTAAAGAAAAGTCCCGGAGAGTTCCGGGGCTTAATTTACCTATATTGTTTATAAAGGTCCAGGAACTCCTCGCTACCGCACGAGTCCTCTGTCCCAAAGGATTTGTAATCCTTTGGTAAGTGAATAGCGGATTTAAAATCCGCAAATAATTCTGTCAGATTGCAAATCCGACATAACGGTTAATTTTTAGCCAACAAACGTCCATTTTTCGTGCGAAGCGGGTAGAGTCTTGAAAGCAGCGTTTAAGCGAAAACAGAATCAAATTTATTTGAATTATGTTGAGCGTAGCTGCTTCAACGAAGTTAACTTTTTTGCTTACTTTTTTATGTCAAGATAAAAAAGTAAGTGGGGTTTGGGACAAAGCCTCATATCTTTGTCTGGTGTAGAATCCAGACTAAGTCGCATAAAAAATCAAATTTCCAAATTTTCTCACTGGCGTCAGCCATTTACCTGTGCCAAAATCTCCAGATTTTAACCGCTCATAAAACCAAACATTACGCCGAGCAAAAATAACATCCGCTATTATTTTGGCACTTATGAAAAAGACATGGATAAATTTGGAAACACCACCCAAACCGATTATATTTACACCCCGGCAGAATGAACTGCAATGGTGAAGAATGGAACACTGTACTACGTTCATACCGACAATTTAGGCTCCATTCAAGCCATAACAGACGAAAATAAAAACATCGTCAGCAGTTATTACTACACCCCATGGGGTGGCAGGGTATTGCTCAGCGGAGCAAATATCACCGACAGAGGCTATACGTTTCACGAACATTTGGAACCATTCGGGCTGATCAACATGAACGGTCGTGTGTATGATCCGCTGACAGCTCAGTTCTTTTCGCCTGATCCTGTTTTACAGGCTCCTGGTGATTGGCTAAACTATAACCGATATGGGTATTGTATGGGGAATCCGTTCAAATATACTGACCCTACGGGAGAAGTATTTGTCGTGGACGATGCAATCATAATCTTAGTTATGGCATATTTCGGCGGTATGCAGGCAAACTTCTTTACTGCCAAAAACCCGATGAACCCTGCGGATTGGAACTGGAGCAGTCCAAGTACATATATAGGCATTGGGTCAGGAGTGTTGGCAGGCGTAAGCATGGCAGGCTATCAGGTACCTACACTTTTCCCGAATTTGGATGGCATAGTTACAAGAGGCGTATACCAAGCCGGGGTGAATGTAGGGTTAAATGGCATTGCCAACACGATTAATGGCGACTCGTTTTTCGACAGTTGGGGAGGAGCAGCGCTATCGGGTTTTATAAATGGGGCAGTTACAGGTTACCAGCTGGCGGATGTTAATGGGAAGAATTTATGGTGGGGATCAGAAATTGGGTATAATAGAAACAAATGGTCGTTTTTCAACTGGGATGTTCCTGATTATTTGATTGATTTTGGCATGCCTAACGTGGGATCAAATTTAGATAATGATTGTGTACCAACTACATTTGCTGAAATTGAAGCTAAAAGAGGAGGGTCAAGAACTTATGATGATTTCAAAGGAATTTCTAATTATCAGGAAAATGTAGGTGTAGCAACAACGCAAAAAGGTTATGAGACATTAGTAAATAAAACATTTAGTAACGCACAAACACTTTCAAGAACTGACTATCATAATTTATTTGATGCAAATTATATGCAAAATGCTGCAAACAACAACGAGGTGTTTTCAGTCCATTTTAGAGGTCATGCCGATAACGTTAGAAGTCTAAGAGTGTTTACACGTGCACCATATAAAAATACTCTTACATTCCGGCAAGGCAGTTATAATTTTACATCATCTGGTCAAGGTGTAGTGATTTGGAATATTTTCCGGTTTTTCTAATAAACATTTATGAGAACAAAATACTTAGTATTAATGGGATTTGGATTGTTTTTTTGCAATAGTATTTATTCGCAAGGTATTGTATATAAGTTAAAACAATTCTATCAAAATGCAGATATGGATTGTTATATTGCTAAAATTCAAAAAAATGTAAATGACTATTTTGTTTTAGATAATAAGATTTGGGGACGTGACAAACATGGCATCCCTCCTCAAAAAATTGAATTGCACAAAGAAGAAATAGTCCCAATGTTAACCATTCAATTTATAAATACTGATTCATTCAATCTCAACGACGACATTTACAATTACATAGCTATTGATAGCTCTATTGTATTTACTCTTGCTTGTATTGATAAGAAAATGAATGTTACTGCGTTTGCTCATTTTTTTGAGTGGGCCAGTGGCTATTATGAGATTGATAAAGATCCTTCAATTAAAAATTCCCACGAAAGGATGAAATTTAAGCATATAATAAAGAATATTAATAAGCAAGAACCTGAAATGATTCTTTATTGTAATAATCTGTGTGGATGTGTAGGTCTGTGTGGGCCATGTGATAATAATGGGTTTATGTATGTAAAAGATGGTAAGATATATGTTTATCGCGTAATTGAAAAAGATATTTATGAATTGAACGACTATATACGGAAATTTTTTAGTTTGGAGAGAATCCGCAAGTTAAATTATTCTTATATACCAATTATTTATCAACTTGATCAATCACCCCGGCGTACAGGGCATGCTCTTGAAAACGAAAAGATTATATGCCCATAATTCAAGTTGGAATGGATGGGTATTTCAGCTTGCCAGCTGTTGCGCCGCCCAGCGCTGCTATTTTCCTGTAGCCTTCCTAAAAAAATCGCCATCGGGTTGCTTCGCACCAAAAAATGGTTTACTTTTGGGTGTAGCCAGGCGTTTTTTGAGAAAGGGCAACCGCCGCAATCCGAAAAATTACAGCTAGCCATTTACTCTGTCACAAAGGATTTGTAATCATTTGGTAAGTGAATAGCGGATTTAAAATCCGCAAATAATCCTGTCAGATTGCAAATCCAATAGAACGATAAAGATTTTAGCCAACAAACGTCCATTTTTTCAGTATATTTTACCTTATCGTTCGGCGTAGCCTCCAGCCTACGTCGTAAGTAAAAAAATCTCTTGATTTTAACCGCTCATAAAACCAAACTTTCCCCCTAATATAATAACATTCGCTATTACTTTGGCACTTACGAAAAAGACATAGATAAATTTGGAAAGTTCACCCAAACCGATTATATTTACACCCCGGCAGGATTAACTGCAATGGTGAAGAATGGAACACTGTACTACGTTCATACCGACAATTTAGGCTCCATTCAAGCCATAACAGACGAAAATAAAAACATCGTCAGCAGTTATTACTACACCCCATGGGGTGGCAGGGTATTGCTCAGCGGAGCAAATATCACCGACAGAGGCTATACGTTTCACGAACATTTGGAACCATTCGGGCTGATCAACATGAACGGTCGTGTGTATGATCCGCTGACAGCTCAGTTCTTTTCGCCTGATCCTGTTTTACAGGCTCCTGGTGATTGGCTAAACTATAACCGATATGGGTATTGTATGGGGGATCCGCTCAAATATACCGACCCGAGCGGTTATGTATCGGATTTTTACAGATGGGCTCATGATAACAGGAAAATGGTAGCCACTACAGGAGCTGCAATTGTGGTGGGTGCAGGAATATTTGTATTGACCGGAGGAACTGGAAGCGTAGTTGCAGTACAAGTAGCTGCAGGAATGATAGCTGCTACAGCTTCGAGTATTACTAGTAGTGTGTTAGGATCAGCTCTGAATGGAGGCAGTTTTGGTGATTGCTTTTCATCCGGAATAAAAGGCGGAATAATTAGTGGTGCTACAAGTGCTTTGGGTGGAGCTTTAAGTATTGTAGGAGGAGCTGGAATGACATTTGCCGAAAATCTATTATTAGGAACAGCTGAAGGTGCCATAACTGATGGTTTCTCAGCTTTACTCTCAGGTACAGATATAGGCACAGGAATGTTAGTAGGTGCTGCTGCGGGAGCCATTTTAACAACGGTGTTTTCAGAAAATACAAGCAATCTATTTAAAGGCAAAGGTTTTTACACTAATGAAAATGTGTTTAATCATATGATTGCAGATGGTGTAAGGATATATAATGGGTTTTATGATACTTATGATTTTGATTCAAAACCATGGGGAACTAGATCTCCTATTAATGAAATAATAACCAGAACGTATGATTCAATATCAAGTGGTAGTTCTTTTGAAATATTTTATAATCAAAGTATGTTATTCCAACAAGAAGGTTTTATTCAAAATATATGGCTGAGAGGTAATTCAATAAAATTGCCATAAATTATAAATTTATTGTAAGCAAGATTTAAATTGAAAAATTAACTAATATGAACTCGAATTTCAAGAAAATAATTTATTTATTAATCTCAATCGGAATAATTATTACTCTCATTTATTTTATTTATAAATCTTGTTTTGAAAGAACTCCAGCAAGTATAGTGAAGAAGGTTTTTGATGTTGAAGTAAAGAAGAAAAATAAATTAAATGTTTTTAAAGAACAATGGGATTATAATGGAAACGGTTATTGCTTAATTATATTTAACAATGTAGATAGCGATGATATTACTATGAAATATAAGGTTGAAAAATTACCATTAAGAATCGAACTCCCTCCAACAGAAATTACTTCAATATTAAGTAATATCCAAAGAGGGGAATATTGGGTTAAATTTGACTCAAATGATTCGCGAAATTTATATTTGTTTGTTTATGATAAAATCAAAAGAAGAGCTATCTTTTATTATCAGCTATTCTAATTTGAACCAGTGAGCCGCGGCGGGCGCTCTTGGTTCTTTTGGCGGTTCATTTTCTGGAGCTGCAGGGATTACAGACTTTGCAGGAATTGTAGGAGTATCTACTGTAATGGGAGGCGTAGGATTTGTGATTGCCGGCGCCAGAAAGTCCTGAAGAAATTCTTTTTGGTATGGCTACCGGTGCAGTGGTTGGGGCTTTGAATCATGGGGCGCATGAAATGGCAAATAAAGTAGCATTTTTTAAGAGATTGAGGGAACATTATGAAAGTGGCACAAAGGAAGATTTTAAGCTAACAAGTAGAGAATTTGCATATTTAATAAGAAGCGGAAAAATTAACGTAAGTAGTTCCATAAAAATTGGGGATAACGAATATGCTTGTACTATTGATTTTTATAACTCAAATAATGATTTACGCTTTTCGTTTGGAAGAAGTACTGTAACATATTATGTGAAAGATGGTGTAAGGATATATAATGGGTTTTATGATACTTATGATTTTGATTCAAAACCATGGGGAACTAGATCTCCTATTAATGAAATAATAACCAGAACGTATGATTCAATATCAAGTGGTAGTTCTTTTGAAATATTTTATAATCAAAGTATGTTATTCCAACAAGAAGGTTTTATTCAAAATATATGGCTGAGAGGTAATTCAATAAAATTGCCATAAATTATAAATTTATTGTAAGCAAGATTTAAATTGAAAAATTAACTAATATGAACTCGAATTTCAAGAAAATAATTTATTTTATATACCGTTATTGCAACATTTATAGTTACTTGCACTTCCTGTAAAACTTCCAAGTACATTCCCATAGAAACTACAAAAATAGAGTACCGGGATAATTTTGTCAAAGACTCAATTTTTCATTACGATTCTATATATGTAAAAGATAAAGGCGACACCCTGATTTTGGAACATTACATATATCTTTACAAAAACAAAATTCTTAAAGATTCAATCTACCTAAACGACACTATCCGCATTCCCTTTCCGGTGGAAGTTGTTAAACCAGTCAAAGCCTCCCTTTCAAGCTGGCAAAACTTTCAAATCTGGTGCGGACGAATAGCCCTTATCCTTGTTGTGCTTGTTGGTCTTTATCTTGCTATCAAATCAAAAAAAATCTAATTTCTAAAACAGAAACAATATTTTGAAACTATTTTGTTTTTTTATTGTCCTTATCATTACTTATTGAAAAATCATTCATATTTTTGTAAATCATTTCTCTAAATCTTATTGTTATTTACCTTAAATTTGCTTCATATTTGTATCATAAATTTGTATGTTGCTAAATTACAATAGTAAACACTTTTGAAATTGAAAGTAAATTACTTTTTGATTTTTTTGATAAATAAGTATAAAAGAGCCGGAAAATTCTCAAGGATATTCCTATATTTAGATAAAAAACTTTGGAAGAAATTCAATTTAACATCTTTTGTTTTGATGTTGCTGTAAAATCAAATACGTTGATTTACTAGATTCTAAGTTACACAAAAATCTAGAAATTTGAGTATTTTAAGAATAAAAAATGATATGAAAAAAATTGTTTTTCCTTTTTGTTTGGTAGCTCTTCTTTTTCTTTTTTCTTGTGAAGAAGAAAAATATGCTGACTGGAAAATTTTAAATGAACAATGGTTGCAGAGTCACAAATCCGATTCGGGCTTTGTTTCTACCCCAAGCGGACTTTGTTATAAAGTCATTCACCAGGGATACGATCGTCGCCCAAATCCTTATAGTTGGGTATCTGTGCAATATAAAGGTTATTTGATTGATGGTACTTTATTTGAAAGTGGTACGTATGAATATTATTTGTCGAATGCCATTCGAGGGTGGATAGAAGGAATTACCAAAATGAATGGAGGAGGAACTTATATTTTTTATATCCCTAGTTCATTAGGTTATGGAAAAGATGGTTATGGAGAGATTCCTCCTTATTCCACATTAATTTATGAAGTAACACTTCTTTCATCTGCGTATTAATTTTGTATGAAAATTTCGTTTAATAATGAAAAAATTGTTTGTCTTTTTTGTTGTTACCTGTTTAATAGTAATGGTTTCGGCTAACGAATATACTTTAAAAACAATTCCTAAGCCAAAAACACTGGATCAACACAACTATGTGAGTAATCCTGACAAAATTCTGAAAGACGAAACTGTTTATGCCATTAATAATATTTTGGATTCACTTGAAAGAAAAACAGGAGTTGAAATTGCGGTAGTAGTTGTAAATTCAATTGGGGGCGAAGAAATAAAATCATTTGCTACTCAGCTTTTTAATGAATGGGGGGTTGGAAAAGCAAAACAGGACAATGGCTTATTGATATTATTTGTTTTGGACCAACAAAAAGTTACTTTCGAAACGGGATATGGGCTGGAAGGAATTTTACCAGATGCTATTTGCAAACGCATTCAGATGCAAAATATGATTCCTGAATTCAAAAAAGGAAATTATGATGCGGGATTTTTAGCTGCAATAAAGGAAATAATTTCTATTATTCTTCATGAACCTGTTCCTGAAAAAATTGTTGAACCTATTCATTGGAATGAAATTTTACCAATAGCTTTAATTGTTTATTTAGTATTAATATCAATTACTTGGTTGTGGATAGAAAGTTCCATTCGTAAAATTAGAAAGAATGTAAAACTAAAGACTAACATTGCTCGTTATGTTGCCATTAAAAATGAAAAGAAAGGAATCATTTCCTTAATGACAGTGTTACCTCTTATAATAGGTTTTATAAGTATTCTTATTTTTTTACAACCAATTTTTTTGTTATTACTGATACCTATTCCTTTAACAACTTTACCTGCAGCTATTTATGCAAATATAAAAATGCAAAAAATCAGAAGAGAACCCATTCCTTGTAATGTGTGTGGTGGTCGGATGCATATTTTATCCGAAAAAGATGATGATGCCTATTTAAAATTATCTCAGCGTTTTGAAGAACAACTTCATTCAGTAGATTATGATGTTTTTATATGTGATAATTGTAAAAATGAAGCTATTTTTTTGCTGGATAAACCAAGTGCCTATACTCAGTGTCCTAAGTGTGGAACAAAGTCTTTTATTTTGAAAGAGAAAAAAATCATAGCTGCACCCACTTATTTACATCCTGGTACAGAACGTATTACATATCATTGTCTTTATTGTGGTTACGAAGAAAATCGAAATCGCCGACTTCCGCGTTTGACCCATTCACGTAATACCATTATTGCGGGTTCTATTCCCGGAGGAATTTTTAGTGGTAGTGGAGGTTTTGGTGGAGGAAGTTTCGGCGGAGGTATGTCAGGTGGCGGTGGTGCTACCAGCGGCTGGTAAATTTGGCTAAAAAATAATTAGAAATTGATCAAAAACAAATAAAAAAATTATTTTATGAAAAAGAATGTTGTTATTATTTTAATTATTGTAGCAGCACTCGTCTTATGGGGTGTTTCTATGTACAACAGTTTAGTCTCTTCTGAAGAAGCTGTTTCAAGTCAATGGTCGAATGTGGAAAATCAGTACCAGCGTCGAGCAGATTTAATTCCTAATCTGGTTGCAACAGTTAAAGGTTATGCTGCTCACGAAAGAGGAACATTAGAGGAAGTAGTACAAGCTCGTGCTAAAGCAACTCAAATTACTGTAGATGCTAATTCATTAACGCCTGAAAAACTTCAGCAGTTTCAACAAGCACAAGGAGAATTAAGTGCAGCTTTGGGTAGATTATTGATGATTGCTGAGAATTATCCAGATTTAAAAGCCAATCAGAACTTCATTGAATTGCAAGCACAGTTGGAAGGAACGGAAAATAGAATTGCGGTGGAGCGAAATCGTTTTAATGAAATGGCTCGAAATTACAATGCTTCTATCCGGCGTTTCCCAAAATCAATTATTGCTGCTTTATTTGGTTTTGAGAAAAAACCTTATTTTGAAGCAGAAGCTGGAACAGAAAAAGCCCCCAAAGTTGAATTTTAAAATCAATTTAAAAGAAAAAACAAAACTATGACAAATCCTCTTTATACTCCCAATCCTGAGCGATATATTCATTCAGTAGGTTATCGGTTTTGTGGAAAAAGTGGACTACAGTTACCTGCGATTTCTTTGGGTTTGTGGCACAATTTTGGGGATGTGGACGATTTTCAGGAAGCTGAAAAAATGATAAAATTTGCTTTTGATCATGGAATGACTCATTTCGATTTGGCAAATAATTATGGTTATCCTCCTGGCAGTGCTGAGAAAAATTTCGGGAAAATCTTGAAAGAAAATTTTTCTTCCCATCGCGATGAGATGGTTATTAGTACAAAAGCTGGTCATGAAATGTGGGCAGGTCCTTATGGTGACGGTGGCTCCAGAAAATATATGATTGCAAGTCTTCATCAAAGTCTGAAGCGAATGGGACTTGAATACGTTGATATTTTCTATTCGCATCGTTACGATCCGAATACGCCTCTTGAAGAAACAATGGGAGCTTTGAGTGATATGGTCAAACAAGGCAAAGCACTTTATGTGGGCATTTCTAAATATCCAGTCGAAAAAGCAAAGGAAGCTTTTCAAATTTTACGTGCCAATGGGACGCCTTGCTTGATTTATCAAGACAGGTATAATATTTTTAGTCGAAATGTTGAATTTAATATGTTCCCGGTTTTAAAAGAAAATGGTGTTGGATTCATTGCCTTTTCTCCGTTAGCTCAGGGAATTTTAACCGATAAATATTTGAATGGCATTCCAGAAAAATCCAGAGCTGCTAGTCAGTATGGTTTTTTGCAAAAAAGTCAAATTACACCCGAAGTGATTGCTAAAGTTAAAGAGCTGAATGCAATGGCTCAAAAAAGAGGACAAACACTTGCTCAAATGGCTTTGGCGTGGTGTTTGAGATTACCTGAAGTGAATTCAGTTATTGTAGGTGCAAGTTCTGTTAAACAGCTGGAAGATAACATTGAGGCTATTCAAAATATTTCTTTTACGGATGATGAACTCTGGAGAATTGGGGAACTTGGTGGTTAAGATAATTTTCAAGATATTTTTTGTTTTGAAATGATAAATTCGTATAAAAAATGGCTAATAAAAAAACAAAAACTTTTTGTAATAGGAGCGTTTTTGCCTTTTTTACTGGTTAGTTGTGATAACAGTTATAATTCTTCAATTCCAGATTTTCCAGTACATTTGGAACTAAATTTATTAGTTTCGCCTTATACAAAACTAAAAAATTCTGTGAATCAATTTTTAATTATTGATAAACGAATCAATGCAACGGATGCCATTGGATTTAGTGGTATTTTAGTTTATACAGATTTTGATGGGAAATATCGTGCTTTCGATTTATGTTGCCCCTATGAAGCTCAAAGAGATATAAAAATCATGCCGAATGAAAAGGGAGAAGCTGTTTGTGAAAAATGTGGCAGTGTATTTTTTATCGGTTATGGTATTGGTAATCTTATTTCAGGCCCTGCCAAGCAACCTTTAAAACGTTATAAGGCTATTGTTCAAGGCGATGTGCTTTATATCTATAATTGATAAATTTTTCAAAAAAAATTTCACCACTTTTTTTGTTTGAAAACAATTCCTGCTAATCCAACTAACCCCATATAAAATGGATAAAATAACGAGAGAAAAAAAGCGCCTATCCACACATTTTCAAGGGAAAAGAATTTGCTAACCGTAACTAAAAAAACGGCATCCAGCAAATATTTAAAAATAAAAATCGTAACAAAAATTTTCCAAAAAATGGGTTGCATAATTGAAACTATCAGCAAAACTAAAATATTAAAGCACATTAAAAATACCAGCAACGCAATAAAAACAGTAAATTTATCCTGATAAGTTTTCGATTTGGAAGCCCAACGTTTTCTTTGTTTGAAAAATTCAGCAATCGTTTTACAGGCCTGTGTTTCCGTAAAAGCTTCCGTAGATTTTAGAAATTGAATCTTTCCTTGTCGTTTTTTTATGCTTTGCAATAAAAAAATATCATCGCCCGACAATTCTTCATCGTGTAAATCATTTTTACTTTCCAGAAATGATTTTTTTAAGAAAGCAAGATTAGCTCCATTACAAAGAATCGGTTTCCCTGAAGCTGCAGTAGTTGCTCCTGTGGCAATTAAGGAAACAAATTCAAGGGTTTGCAGTCGTTGAAAGAAGGAAGAATCATTTTTCATTTTTACAGGTCCAATGATTAAGTCACAATTTTGTTGGGAATAAAAATCTATAATGGTTTCTATCCACTTGTTTGATGGAGTACAATCGGCATCAGTAGTAATAATTAATTCTCCTTTAGCTAATTCAATGGCTTCTTGTAAGGCTTTTTTCTTACCTTTTTCTTTTGAAGAAAAATAAACAGCATTCTTAAAAATTGGAAGATGATTTTTTATAATACTTTCTGTGGCATCAGTGGAATGGTCATTGATCAACAATAATTCAAAATCTTGATAAGTCTGAACGGATAAGGCTTCAAATAAAGAAAGCAAGTTTTTTTCTTCGTTGTGGCAGGGAACGATGACAGAAACTGAAAGGATATTTTTATTGGTCTCACCAGGAGTGAAATCAGGCAATTTTTTCCACCCTTTTATAAAAAAAATGATCAGTAGGAAATATAAAACACTGATAACCAAAAGGTAAATATAGAATTCCATGCTCAAGCAGCAAAAGATACAATTTTTCTTTTTCCAACTTTATGATCTTTAGTAGAAATTCGTGACGGATAAATCAAACTTCTAAGTTTTCAGATATAAAAAAATAGCGAAAATTTATTAATTTGAAGATAAACAATCTTTACAGATTCCATGGTACGAAATTTCCACTTTTGCTACAACGAAATCATGGTTTTCTTTTATTTCAAGATTTTCGGGACTAATTTCAAAAATGTCTTGTATTTTTCCGCAACGAGAACAAATAAAATGAGCATGGATAGAAGTATTAATATCAAAACGGGCATTTTTCTCGTCTATATTTAATACTTGTACGGCACCTCGTTCTACAAATAAATTAAGTGTGTTGTAAACTGTTGTTTTTGATAAAGTTGGCATTCCTGGCACCAGTGCAAGATAAATTTCATCGACAGTGGGATGGTTTCTGTTGTTGATTAAATAGTCCATTATTGCTGTACGTTGAACAGAAGGTCTGATAGAATGCTTGATTAAATATTGATAGCTATTGAAATGATAAATCATGGATAATTTTTTATAATGGATACAGAATTAGTAAAAATAATCAGTTTTTTGAGATTTTGTAATGGAGTCCTTACTAACTAAACTCTCGGCATCGGCATTAAAAATAGAAGTTTGATTTATTAGTAAAATTTTATCAAATGAAAAAATATAGTTTTTGAACAAAACCTTTTCCACTTGATTTTTATATATCATATTGAATTAAATTTCAACAAGTTTCTTTAAAGTATCATTGGTTTCGTGTACCGAAGCTGCACTTTTCCTAAATAATTCTCTTTCTTCATAATTTAATGAATATTGGAGAATTTTTTCAATACCATTTTTTCCAATTAATGCAGGTATTCCCAAACAAATATCATTTTGTCCGTATTCACCCTCTAAATATACCGAACATGGAATTATTTTTCTTTCGTCGTGAATGATTGCTTCTACTAAGAATGCTGCAGCAGCTCCTGGTGCGTACCACGCAGAAGTGCCCAGTAAATTGGTAATTGTAGAACCTCCTAACATAGTGTCAGAAACTACTTTATTCAATGTGTCTTTATCTAAAAGTTCAGTTACAGGTCTACATTTATAAGAAGCATAACGAACCAAAGGAATCATCGAAGTATCGCCATGAGCTCCAATTACCAATGCTTCAATTTCGTTCGGATTTGCATCAAGAGCAATACTTAAATAATGTTTAAAACGTGCAGTATCAAGAGTTCCACCCATCCCAATAACTCTATTTCTTGGTAAGCCTGTAGCTTTGTAAGTTAAATAAGTCATTGTGTCCATAGGATTACTTACTACTACAAGAATAGCATTAGGTGAAAATTTTAAAATTTTTTCAGCTACTTCTTTTACTATTCCTGCATTTACCTCTACGAGCTCTTCGCGAGTCATTCCAGGTTTACGAGGTACTCCTGAAGTAATCACTACTACATCTGAATTGGCAGTTTGAGCATAATCATTTGTACAGCCTGTAATTCTTGTATTAAAATGAAGCAAAGTAGCAGTTTGAATCATATCCAGAGCTTTACCTTCTGCTATGCCATTTTTTACATCTAACATTACTACTTCATCTACTATATGGTTATAAGCAAGCACATTAACACAAGTGGCACCTACATTACCAGCACCAACAACAGTTACTTTTGACATAATTTTTTTATATTAAAATTAATCCGATTTTTAAGTGACTGCAAAGGTACTAATTAAATAGATTAAAAAAAATCTTTTCCTACTTTCTATTTTTTGCAATACCTGTATAAATATTTGAATATTAATACTAATTTATATTTTGTGGGTTACAAAAAAGTGCAAAAAACAGTAGTGAAGGCCAATTTTTTCCTTTTTGCCACAAGAATAATAGTAATAACTACTTCTTCTCAATACCCCCATATCGAAGATGCTTGCTCTGCTTTCATACCCTTTGCGATAAATCCTCCTATTATCGCTTTGCATTCTTCCACAAAAAATGCATTAAATTATCTGAGGAGTGCAAGGGAGATAGCAGCTCATTTGGCTGTATCAGAGTCTTTGGTACACAAGACTATTTTCGAATACAATAATTAGTCGCTTCTTAAATTTATCTTATTCGATTAAATATCAATAAAATAGTTGTAAAAAAGTTTGTTTATATTTGCAGG
>ERZ795045.2006-NODE-2006-length-21027-cov-39.763208_pt1 | contig 21027 bp, 18 predicted proteins | sample MGYA00375129_ERZ795045 | MGnify/ENA primary metagenome ERZ795045 (study PRJEB30174, sample SAMN05720166) | activated sludge metagenome | isolation source: anaerobic digester from wastewater treatment plant | place: Japan | collected 2015-05-15 ...
GTAGATGTAATTGTTGGCTTTCCAGGCGAAACCGACGACGATTTTAGCGATGCATTCCGTTTTATTGAGCAGGTGAAACCATCTTTCTTACATATTTTCCCTTATTCAGAGCGTCCAAATACCCCGGCCACCGAGTTTGAAGGCAAGGTAAGCCCTAAGGTGGTTAAGCAAAGGGTGACACTTTTAACCGAGTTATCCGATAGGTTACACAAGGAATTTTTCCTGAAACATATTGGTCAAATCCGCCCTGTCCTTGTGGAATCGTCACGTAAAGGCGATTACATGTTCGGTTTTACCGATAACTATATTAAAGTAGGTATTCCTTTCGATAAAGGGCATGCAGGCAAAGTTGTAAAAGTGCGGTTAGAAAAGTTTACCCCCGATGGGTTTGTTGAAGGTTTAGTGATTTAGCGTTGCCAATCCGTTTGGAATAAAAGCAAAGAGCCGGAGTATCTCCGGCTCAAATTTTTAAAGAAACAAGTATTGGGTTAAAGATCGAAATTACCGGAGTATGAATCAACATACGATGGGGCAACAGTTAGTCCCCTGGCCGATGCCCAGTTTTTCATTTGCGTGCAAGCGTAGCTGCAGTCAGGCTCAAGGTAAATGTAACCCTTATAGTCAAAGCCATACATCTGGTAGTAGGTAAATACTCCGTTCTTCATGGTAGCATCGCCATCGTAGGAGTATGTAGTAGTGCTTGAGGCCACAGCAACAACTCTACCAGTTGCTTTAAGGGCGGTTTTCATTGCACCTATTTGGCATGCATCAAAGCAGAACATCATCTTGGTGCTCTTGGCTGTTGAGAATTTTGTTTTAAACCATGAGCTGCTTATGTAGTAAAGATCAGTGGTAACAATATTACCGTTACTGCCGTGACCTGAGTAGCAAAAAGCAATTTCGGTACCTGCAGCAGCCTTACTAACCAAACTGTTAATTGCCGATTGAATATTGGCTGAGGTTGCATTGCGATCCAGAAGAATGGTAACGGAGTATCCTTCCTTTACAAGCCTGTTTTTCCAGTCGGTTGCGTCATCGTCGCAGTATTGAAGGTCATACTGAGTTCCGGAGTAATCGGAAATACCAATAACCAAGGCATACTTTGCACCTTTAGGGGTGTTTTCATCAACTTTAACAAGATCAGCATCCTTCTCTGTTAGGGTGAACTGCTCAATAATGTCCTGTGGACGTGTGTCGAGCGTAGCAAAATCGGGGCGAACTGTCCATTGACTTTCGTTGGGTTTCTGAACCAATTCGTCATCTTCCTTTGAACAGCTTACAGCAATTGCTGAAGCAAAAATTGCCAAAACGGCAAATCTTAAAATTTTGTTTCTCATAGGTTTTGGTTTAGTTGGTTTGTTATTTTTTAATGGCAATGGCAAGTTAATCCTTGTTTTACCCGAAATCAATTAAAGTCGACAAAAGGCTGATATTGAAGCACATAAAGCAAATAACAACCAACCAACAACCTATTCTAATGTTTTTTAGTGGAATAACCAGAAAATTACTCAAGTGCAAATTTTACTTCTGTAGGAAAGCCCTAATTGGCGCTTAGTAAAATATGCCTTTACTGTTGTTGTAATAAAATCTTAGTTCTTGTACCGGCTGTTCACTCCATTCAGCCCTACTAATCGCCAATACCTTACCCCTTGCGATTTGTAGTAAACAAGAATATTGTAAGCGTTTTCAGTTTCAAAAAAATTCGCCTCAATGCGGTTAAAGTCAGGTGTAGCCAAACCTTGGGAAACAAATACATACTTGTAGTTATAAAAGCCTTGTTTTAAAAGTAATCGGGTTTCGTAGCAGTTGCATTCCGGATTATATTTCAATTTGAAATTTGGGTTAAGCTCCCAACCGCTTAGCTCGCCAAATATATAGATATCGCCATCGAACTGAACGTCGTTGCTGAGGGTGAAATATACCCATGTGTAATCGGCTTCCTCTTGGCTTTCTGTAACATCATCGCATTTAACAATGAATTTACCGTTAATATCAGCGCTTTCGCTATAACGGTATGTTTTTACTCTTTTATCGGGCGTAAGTATGGTATGGTAAACACCATCGTATTGTTTTATGCCTTGTATTTCGGCAACCTGATAATGAAACGATTTTAGGTTCAACTGCCTGAACTCATTCCCCCCTTCAAATATGGGTGATGTTGGGGTGTGGTATATCAACATATGGCCATCGCTGAAATGTGGAGTTTTAAAAGTCAGCTGGTTGTAGGGTTGGTTGTTTTGGTTTAAAAGAACAACCACATCGTTATTAGGGTCAACCTTTCCAAGTAAAGCAGTATTAACCGTTAGTTCCATTTGCTGGTGGGTGCTTTGAATACTTGGTTCAATGGGTTGACGAATAAGGGCATCAACTTTTACCAGTGGCTCATATACCCTAAACTGTTGTTGAAGAACAATTTCGCTCCTATTGCTTTGCCTTACAACTTGCACGATGTAATTACCTGAAAGTTTAAGCTTAAGGTTACTATTTGGTATTGTAAGGGTATAGTGCCTATATTGCACCAACGTTCCGGAAGAATACCGATAATCGTGAATGGGGTTAAAGTCAAAACCATCGGCATACTCCATGAACACCATATTTGTAGGGTTCCAGCTATAGTCGCAATGAATTACAGTGTATTCGTATTGCTCCGTTTCATCTGATAAGTCGTCGAATTCCAAAGTTATAGTTTCGTCGGTATTCAACTCTATTATTGGTTGAGTTAGCTCAAAACCGGTTTTGTAGGCTTTAACCGATTTTATGTTTGTTTTCCATTGGTTCGATAATTTTTCAGGTTTTCCAAAAACATTTTCAGCCACTTCTCTGTTATTTGAGTAACAAAGCAGAGGGCTTAATATGTATAAGATAAAAATAGATATATTAATATCTATATATCTGGTAAATTTGATATACATCAATAAATATTTTTGTTAACGTGTTATCAAAGATACTACATTTGTGGCTGAGTTTTTTTAAACAGGAGTTCAAAATTCCTTAAATTTGTTTTAGCAAAACACTAAAATAATGTCTAAACCAATTAAAATCAAACGTGGATTGAATATCCCGTTAAAGGGTTCAGCTGAGAAGGTGCTGGTTCGCCTCGATAAGGCTGAAACTTACGGGGTTAAGCCAACCGACTTTCCCGGGCTTGTACCCAAGCTCAATGTTGCGGTTGGCGATAAGGTCAGGGCGGGTTCGCCATTGTTTCACGACAAGTATAGGCCTAACATAGTATTTTCATCGCCTGTTAGCGGTGAAGTGGTTGATGTTAGGCGTGGTGAACGCAGGGTAATACTGGAGGTAGTTGTAAAGGCCGATAGTGGCGAGGTGGCTTATGAGGACTTTGGTCCTGCATCGCCCGAAACGCTTACCCGCGATGAGGTTATTGCAAAGTTGCTCAAGGCAGGAGCTTGGCCTTACATTAGGCAAAGGCCTTTTGGCATTATTGCCAATCCTGCTGATTCCCCAAAATCGATTTTCATTTCTGGCTTTGATACCTCACCGCTGGCTCCCGATTTAGATTTTGTAGTTCAGGGTGAGGAGGAGAGTTTTCAGGCAGGCGTGGATGCGATTCGTAAGCTAACCACCGGGAAGGTTCACTTGGGGTTAAGTTCCGATTTTCCACCCGCAAAAGCTTTTGCCAATGCAAAAGGAGTGGAGTTCCACTATTTTACTGGACCTCATCCTACTGGTAATGTTGGTGTTCAAATTCACCATATCGACCCAATAAATAAAGGAGAGGTAGTATGGGTAGTAAATCCTCTGGATGTTATTATTATTGGACGCCTTTTCCTTAAAGGTATCTACGATGCAACCAAGGTAATTGCCTTAGCTGGCTCCGAGGTTGTGAAACCCCGATACTATAAGTTGATTTCCGGTGCAAGCATTGAGAGTATTATTAAGGATAATATTAATACACAGGGTCAAGTTCGTATCATAAGTGGAAATGTGCTTACCGGTACACGTGTCGATAAATTGGGATATTTAGGTTTTTATGATAACATGGTAACCGTAATACCCGAAGGGAATAAGTATGAGTTTTTCGGATGGATTGCTCCGGGTGTCAATAAGCATAGCGCTTCAAGTACCTTTTTATCGAAATTAATCCCAGGCAAGAGGTTTACCCTCGATACCAATATGCATGGTGGTCATAGGGCAATGGTGGTTACCGGCCAGTATGAGAAGGTTATGCCAATGGATATTTACCCAATGCATCTAGTTAAAGCCATTCTGGCTAATGATATCGATAGGATGGAGCAACTAGGAATTTACGAAGTTGTTGAGGAAGATATGGCGCTTTGCGAGTATGTGTGCCCTTCAAAAACTGAGGTGCAGGCTATTCTACGCAAGGGCATTGAAACCATGATAAAAGAGTTAAGCTAACAATAATATCATTGTAATGAAAGCGTTACGAAATTACCTGGATAAGATTAAGCCGCACTTTCAGAAAGGTGGGAGGTTTGAGATGTTTCACTCAACCTTTGATGCGTTTGAAACTTTTCTGTTTGTGCCCAATACAGTTACTACCAAGGGAAGCCATATACGCGATTCGCTGGACTTGAAACGCACTATGTCCATTGTGATTATCGCATTAATGCCTGCCATGCTTTTTGGAATGTGGAATGTTGGTTACCAGCATGCTCTTTCCATTGGTGCAAGTTGGGGCTTTTTAGAGACATTCTGGTATGGTTTTCTTAAAGTTTTACCATTAATTGTGGTAAGCTATGGAGTGGGACTTTCCATTGAGTTTGCATTCGCTCAGTCCAGAGGCCATGAGGTTAATGAGGGATTTCTAGTTAGCGGCTTGCTTATCCCGCTAATCATGCCTGTTGACGTTCCTCTCTGGATGCTTGCCATTGCGGTTGCTTTTGCAGTAATAATTGGTAAGGAGGTTTTTGGGGGAACAGGTTACAACGTATTCAACCCGGCTTTGCTGGCAAGGGCGTTCCTTTTCTTTGCCTACCCTTCGCACATGTCGGGCGATAAGGTTTGGATTGCCGGACTGACTCAGGGGAAAGGAGTAGTGGATGGTTTTTCAGGAGCCACCCCTCTTGCCAAAGCAGCAGCCTACCAAATTGACCAGTTGCCTTCAGTATACGATATGTTCATGGGCTTTATTCCTGGCTCAGTTGGTGAAACATCTACTTTAGCAATTCTTATTGGTGCTATCATACTTATAGTAACAGGAATTGGCAGTTGGAAAATCATGGTTTCGGTATTTGGAGGTGGCTTGGCAGCAGGTTTACTTTTTAATGCCTTTGCGGTTAACCCCTACATGGAGATTCCAGCATGGCAGCACCTAATTATGGGAGGCTTTGCATTTGGTGCTGTTTTTATGGCTACCGACCCCGTGAGCGCATCGCAAACCGAGAAGGGTAAGTGGATATACGGATTTTTGGTAGGTTTTCTGGCCCTGCTTGTCAGAGTGCTTAACCCCGCTTACCCGGAAGGTATGATGCTTGCCATCCTGCTTATGAATGCATTTGCTCCACTAATTGATTACTACGTGGTTGAAGCCAACATTCGCCGAAGAATGAAACGCGCCAAAAAGGTTGCTAACGTCTAAACTTTGAAAGCTATGAGTTTACTGGATAAGATAAAAAGCATGGACCGAAACAGCAATGCCTATACAATTATGTATTCTTCGGTAATGGTTATTGTTGTTGCCATGCTGCTGGCTATTGCCTCAACGGCTTTAAAACCGGCACAAACCAAGAATATTGAAACGGAAAAGAAAATCGATATACTTCGCTCAATAGGCAAGGCCGATGGGGTTGAACAAGCCGCCAACAAGCATGCATTTGTTTCTGAAAACTTCAATAAGTATATCCCTGAGCAGGTTGTTGTTAACTCAAAAGGCGACACCATAACCGGTGTAGTTGCATTTAATGTAGATTTGAAGGTTGAAATGTCCAAGCCCATTGAGCAGCGAAACCTTCCGGTTTACAAGGCTAAACTCGATGATGGTAGCATAAAGTATATCATTCCCCTTCGTGGACGTGGCCTTTGGGGGCCTATTTGGGGCTATATCGCTTTAAACGATGATTTGAATACCATTTACGGTGCCACTTTTGCCCATCAGGGCGAAACGCCAGGATTAGGCGCTGAAATCTCCACTCACGAATTTCAGGAGCAATTCAAGGGAAAATCAATTTTTCAGGGCGACAGCATTTTAACCTTTACTTCCGTAAAGGTGGTAAAAGGTGGTGCCGCACCCAACGATCCCCATGGGGTTGATGCCATTTCGGGTGGTACCATTACCAGCAAAGGGCTCGAAAGTATGCTTTTCGATTGCCTTGCTGCCTACCAAAGCTATTTTCAAAAAGTAAAAAACAGTATTAGCCATGAGTGAAGTTAAGGAAAGGGAACCATGGTTCTCCCCAAAGAACATTAAGCTGCTTACCGAGCCAATTGACTCTAAAAACCCAGTGACTGTTTTAGTATTGGGTATTTGTTCAGCCTTGGCTGTTACCGTAAAGCTTAAGCCTGCCATTGTGATGGCCATTTCCGTTACAGTAGTAACCGCTTTCTCAAACCTGATAATTTCTTTAATCCGGAATTCGATTCCTAACCGTATCCGTATTATTGTGCAGCTGGTTGTTATTGCAGCGCTGGTAATTCTGGTCGACCAAATACTGAAAGCTTATGTTTACGATGTAAGCAAACAGCTATCGGTTTTTGTAGGGTTAATTATAACAAACTGCATAATCATGGGACGTCTAGAGGCTTTTGCACTAGGTAATAAGCCCTGGCCATCGTTTCTCGATGGTATTGGTAACGGATTAGGTTATGGTTTAATCCTGGTTATTGTAGCTTTTTTCCGTGAGCTACTTGGCTCAGGAACCATTTTTAACTATAGGGTTATACCCATTGATTGGTATATCAAAAACGGAGGTTTTTATGAGAATAATGGTATGATGATTCTACCTCCGATGGCGCTGATTACTGTTGGTATCATAATTTGGATACAACGTAGCAGGAACCGAAAACTTATTGAGGATTAACCACAAAAAATTGACCTAAGGTATGGAACATCTAATCAACATATTTGTCAAGTCCATATTTGTCGATAATATGGTTTTTGCTTACTTCCTAGGTATGTGCTCGTACCTGGCCGTATCAAAAACAGTAAAGACGTCAATGGGGCTTGGCATTGCAGTAATATTCGTGATGGCTATTACTGTTCCCGTAAACTATTTAATGAACAAGTACTTACTACTACCGGGTGCGTTAAGCTGGCTTGATCCCGGTTTTGCGAATTTAGATCTAAGCTTCCTCTCGTTTATTATGTTCATTGCTGTTATAGCATCCATGGTGCAACTAGTTGAGATGGTGGTAGAGAAGTTTTCGCCATCGTTATACAACTCCCTTGGAATATTTTTACCCCTTATTGCGGTAAACTGTGCAATACTGGGAGGCTCATTATTCATGCAGGAACGTGAATACGAAACCCTTGCCGAGGCTACTGTTTTTGGGGTTGGATCAGGAATAGGTTGGGCTCTAGCAATTGTTAGCATTGCTGCAATCCGCGAAAAACTCAAATATTCCGATATTCCTAAACCATTACGCGGGTTAGGTATTGCATTCATTCTTACAGGTTTAATGGGCATTGCGTTCATGACCTTTATGGGCATCAAGTTGTAAAAACTGTAAAACTATTTAACCATGATATTACTTTCAGGGAACGGAACCATTATAATTTCAGCAATTGCAGTATTCCTGCTAATTATTTTGTTGCTGGTGGCGGTTCTGCTATACGCTAAGACAAAGCTTACCCCCCAGGGTAGGGTGAGGTTGGTAATTAATGAGGAGAAGACTCTTGAAGTAGATCCCGGGGGAACAATTCTTTCAACCCTATCAAATAACGGAGTTTTTCTGCCATCCGCATGTGGGGGAGGGGGAACTTGTGGTATGTGTAAGTGCAGGGTTTTGGAAGGTGGTGGCAGTATTTTACCAACCGAGGTGGGATTTTTTACTCGTAAGCAGCAGAACGATCACTGGCGACTGGGTTGTCAGGTAAAAATTAGAGAGGACATAAAGATTGAGGTGCCCGAGGAGGTTTTAGGTATTAAGAAGTGGGAGTGCGAAGTGGTATCGAACCACAACGTGGCAACTTTTATTAAGGAGTTTGTGGTTAAGCTACCCGAGGGTGAAAAGTTACATTTCCGTTCCGGTGGCTATATCCAGATTGATGTACCTAAGATTGAAGTAGATTTTGCTAAGGATATCGATGTTGAACCTGAATACCGCGACGAGTGGGATAGGTACAAGATGTGGGATTTGAAGATGAAGAATACCGAGGAAACATTCCGCGCATACTCCATGGCAAACCATCCAGCGGAGGACAATATAATCATGCTCAATGTTCGTATTGCTACTCCGCCCTGGGATAGGGAGAAAAATGCTTTTATGAACGTAAACCCCGGGGTTTGTTCAAGTTTCATTTTTTCGCGTAAACCCGGCGATAAGGTTATGATTTCAGGACCCTATGGCGAGTTCTTCATAAAGGACACCCAGAATGAGATGATGTTTATTGGTGGTGGTGCTGGAATGGCTCCCATGCGCTCGCATATATTTGATCAATTCCTAACCAAACGTACTACCCGGAAGGCTACTTTCTGGTACGGAGCCCGTTCAAAACGAGAAATTTTCTACGAGGAGCACTTCCGTAAAATTGAGCAGGAATTCCCTAACTTCAAATTCACCATTGCCCTTTCAGAACCCAAACCAGAGGATAACTGGACTGGCTATGTAGGATTTATCCATCAGGTTATATACGATAATTACCTTTCAAAACACGATGCTCCTGAGGACATTGAGTACTACCTCTGTGGTCCACCAGCCATGAATGCTGCCGTTCAAAAAATGTTATTCGATTTAGGCGTACCCGAGGAGATGATTGCATTTGACGATTTTGGTGGATAAAACATTGTTTAACTAAACTTAATATTCCTTTAACCCGCATTAGCTAATGCGGGTTTTATCTTTGCAGTGTCATTTGAAACAGAAAAGAGTTAGTTTTCTCATAGGCTTTTGGTTTTTGAGTTAGGTTTAGGTTTGGTTTTAGGTTAAAGGTAACAAAATGGGGCTGTAAAGCCCCTTTTGTTTTTATATTGATATTTCAATTTTGTTTGGTTTAGGTTATTTGTCATGTTGCGCGCAAGCGAAACATCACGCTGTCGTGATTTATCGGGATAGATTTCGCCGAAGCATCTCATTGCTCTTTTCTCTTCAATCCTTTGATGAAATCCCTCGACTTTGCTTGGGATGACGAAAACCCTATCTTCCTTTCTGCTTCCCTGTCATGCTGAGCTAGCCGAAGCATCTCATTACCTTAAACCCTTTAATTCTTGTTTTTTTTGGGAAACCGCTCTTTGCCATGCTTTTCTTTTGCGATGCAACGCTTTCCCCTTGCTCTTTGGAAAATGTATTGCGCGCATCGCTATGCATGTGGGAATAACTATGGTGTTACAATTATTACGCCCCTACGGGGCTGGAAGCGTTGTTGGTTGTTCGTGAAGCTATTGTCATGTTGAGCGCAAGCGAAACATCTCATGGGGTCGATTTGAGATCCTTCGCTATGCTCAGGATGACAAATGAAGTCATTCGTGTAAGTTGCTCGTTGTTCGTTGCTCGTGGGATACGACCTTACCCTAACCCATATTTCTGATAGGGAATGGAGCGGAAGAAGCAAGCAGAGGCATAAAAGCCTGACCCGGCAATGGGTCGGGGGTGGAACGTGGCGGTGGGCCTAGTAAGCGATACCACATGAGTCACGCCACAGGCGTGGCGAATTGTATCGCGTGGCAGTTCCACCCGCGGGGTACCCATCGGGTCGGGCTTTTCAGCCTTGATCTTCTTTGGTTCTTTCTTGTATCAAGACAAGAAAGAACGTGTAAATTGCTCTTTGTAATGCTTTTCTTCTGCGATGCAACACTTTCCCCTTGCTCTTTGGAAAATGTATTGCGTGCATCGCAAAATTTAATACCTCAATACCCTGGGTTAAAACCCAGGGCTAATGTGATTTGCCCTTTCAGGGCGATTTGTGTTCGTCTAAAGACGTGTGCTAGCTAGTGAGTTCTTAAATCTTAAATATATCGAGATTCCTCGACTAACTCGGATTGACAATACTTTTGGCATCCACGCCCCCTTTGTCATGCCGAGCTCGCCGAAGCATCTCTTTGTGCCTTCAACTCTTTGTAATGTAATTCCTCAACCAAGAAGGAGCGACATAATCTGAGGCATAAAAGCCTGACCCGGCAATGGGTCGGGGGTGGAACGTGGCGGTGGTCCTAGTAAGCGATACCACATGAGTCACGCCGTAGGCGTGGCGAATTGTAACGCGTGGCAGTTCCACCCGCGGGGTACCCATCGGCTCGGGCTTTTCAGCCTTGATCTTCTTTGGTTCTTTCTTGTATCAAGACAAGAAAGAACGTGTAAATTGCTCTTTGTAATGCTTTTCTTCTGCGATGCAACACTTTCCCCTTGCTCTTTGGAAAATGTATTGCGTGCATCGCAAAATTTAATACCTCAATACCCTGGGTTAAAACCCAGGGCTAATGTGATTTGCCCTTTCAGGGCGATTTATGTGTGCGTCTAAAGACGTGTGCTAACTAGTGAGTTCTTAAATCTTAAATCGAGATCCCTCGACTACGCTCGGGATGACAATGGAGTTGTAAATGTTACGCCCCTTCGGGGCTGAAGACGTTGTTCGCTATTCGTGAATCGTTGATCGAGTATATCACGTCACACGCTCTGTGTAACAACGTTTTACATTGTGTAACTCTGTGATACTTGCTGTTGCTAGTTTCATGAGAAGGTTGTCATGTTGAGCTAAGCGAAACGACTCATGGGGTCGATTAGAGATCCTTCGCTCCCCGCTAGGGCGGGACAGGCCGCTCAGGATGACAGGCATATTTTTGTTAACTAAACGACATTTATTGATATTTAGTTTTTACTCAAGGGCGGATAGGGTGGAGTGGAAGTTAATTTTTCATCCACAATATCTGATAGTAGAATACTTAGCTCATTAATAGCTTTTTTGTCATCAATTATCTCTATCACTTCTTCCTTATTAAGAAAATTAAGAATAAAAAAGGAATCAAAGTCGATGTTTAATCTCAAATACTGATAGAATCTTTGGTTTTCAAGTTCAAAGCCCATTGATTTTGCATACTTCTTCAATCTTTTTTCCAGTTCTTCTTTTGTTAGTTTAGCCATGCCTTTTTGTATTTCAAAACAGAATCTAATTTAATTGATAATTCTGATACTTGCAAGTGTGATTATCATATACTCCCTGATTTTAATTGAAAATAGAGAGGATAACAGTACATAATCCCTAAGCACTGAATCAAAAGCATGTTGGTTATATATATAAAAAAAGCGCCTAAAGGCGCTGTTAAAATAAAAAACCAAATAAAAAAGATTATGGTTTAGTATCATTTAACTGCTACTCATCGTTGCTATTCAGCAAGCCGATGTAGTATAGCAGGGTGGCAAGTGAGCCAAGTGCTGCTACAACGTAAGTAAGCGCAGCCCATTTAAGGGCATCGCGGGCGTACAGAGCGCCCTCGCCATAGGTTAAGCCAGATGAGTTGAGCCACGCAAGCGCCCTGCGTGAGGCATCCATTTCAACTGGGAGGGTAATAATGCTGAAAAGGGTTGTTAACCCGAGCATGATTACTCCTATAAGTAAGATACTAGGCATGGTTTGGAGCAGAATAACACCTGCCAGTAAAACCCATTGAACCCAACGCGAGGCTACGCTCACGACAGGAACCAAAGCCGAACGCATCTGCAGGAAAGCATAGCTCTGGGCATGCTGAATGGCGTGCCCGCATTCGTGAGCTGCCACAGCTGCAGCAGCAATGCTGCGTCCGTGGTATACATCGGGGCTAAGGTTTACGGTTTTATTTGCCGGATTGTAGTGGTCGGTTAGCTCACCATCTACCGATATTACTTTTACATCGTAAATACCATGGTTGTGGAGCATAAGCTCGGCCACCTCCTTTCCGCTAAGTCCCCGAGGTAAGGCCATGCGCGAGTAACGCGCAAACTTCGACCTAAGCTGCATGGAAACCATGAAGCTTAGCACGAAAAAGATCATCATTATCAGGTAAATTCCCATAACGAGTTTATTTATTGTTTCTTTTCACGTATCAACTAGTTAAGACAAATTGCTTACACGTTTCGATTCACGTAGTAGGCGTTAGCCTGAGCCACTGGTGTTACCTCTAAATCGTTAATGCAAACGTGGGGTGGGCGAGTTAGAACAAAGTGAATGGCATCGGCAATATCCTCGGCAAATAGTGGGGTTAGTCCAACATAGGTGTTTTTGGCTTTCTCGCTATCGCCCTTAAAGCGAACAATGGAGAACTCGGTTTCCAGCAATCCGGGGCGAATTTCGGTAACCTTGATATTGTGCTTTAGCATATCCTGCCGCATACCCTGCGAGAGTGCATGCATGGCATGCTTGGTGGCACAGTAAACGTTTCCGTTTTCGTAAACCTGTGTTCCAGCAATCGAACCAATATTTACAATGTGACCTTTCCCCCGTTCAATCATCATGGGGGCAACCTTACGGGTGATGTAAAGCACTCCTTTTATATTAGTGTCAATCATTCGTTCCCAGTCATCAATTACTCCGTCCTGTATGTGGTTAAGTCCAACTGCCAAGCCGGCATTGTTTACCAGAACATCAATTTTTCTCCAGCGCTCAGGGAGCGAATCAATGGCACTGTTAACCTCATCCAGGTTACGGATATCAAAGTTCAGAATATGAACATCTTTCTTATACTTTACTTCAATCTCTTTTTTTAGCTCTTCAAGCCTTTCGAGTCTTCTGCCTGTAATGATAAGGTTAAACTCATCCATGGCCAACCTGAGGGCAGTAGCTCGTCCAATGCCAGAGGTAGCACCAGTTATCAATGCAATTCTCATAATATCAATAGTATAGGTGTGTTAGTAAGCGTTTCATGTTAACTCAAAATTAGAATATAAGTCAGTAACTACACAATGGCTTAAGGTTTTTTAAAACTTTTTTGGTAAAACATCGATAATGAATGTTTAACTGCTATTTTTTCGATTTCAGCTTATGTTACTTGAGTTAATGTTCGTATTTTTGGCAGGAAATTTATAAAGTAGAAAAATTAGAAAGTTATGCCAAACCGAACAGTTACCGTTGAAACCGCCCGCGAGCTAGGGCTTCTTCCTGAAGAGTTTGAGATGATTAAGAACTACTTGGGACGCACCCCAAACTACACTGAGTTAAGTATATACTCGGTAATGTGGTCGGAACACGCATCGTATAAGAATTCAATCAAGTGGCTAAAAACATTACCCCGTAAAGGTTCCGCTATACTGGCAGAAGCTGGAACGGAGAATGCGGGTTTGGTTGATATTGGCAATGGTTTGGCATGTGCATTTAAGATTGAATCGCACAACCACCCTTGTGCTGTTGAACCCTACCAGGGTGCTGCTACAGGAGTTGGAGGTATTAATCGCGATATTTTCACCATGGGCGCACGCCCGGTTGCCCAGCTAAACTCATTACGATTTGGCAACCTTAAGCTCGATAGAACTCGCTGGTTAATTAAGGGAGTGGTTAAGGGTATTGGTGATTATGGCAATGCCTTTGGAATTCCTGTGTTGGCAGGCGAAGTTTTCTTCGACGATTCATTCAACATGAATCCTCTGGTAAATGCCATGTCGGTTGGGTTGGTTGAGAAGGACAAGGTGGTTTCAGCTGTATCAAAGGGTAAGGGTAATCCGGTTTACATTGTTGGTTCAGCCACCGGAAAGGATGGTATTCATGGTGCGACATTCGCATCGGCCGATATAACCGAGGACTCAGCCGAGGATATTCCTTCAATTCAGGTGGGTGACCCCTTTCAGGAAAAGATCTTGCTGGAAGCAACCCAGGAGGTGATCAGGACTGGTGCACTGGTTGGAATGCAGGATATGGGTGCAGCCGGTATCATATGTTCCACTTCGGAAATGTCCGAAAAAGGTGGACATGGCATGCGAATCGATTTGGATAAGGTTCCTTTAAGGCAGAAGAACATGGAGGCCTGGGAAATCTTGCTGTCCGAATCGCAGGAGCGAATGCTCATGGTGGTTCAGAAGGGTCGTGAGGCCGATGTTGAGGCTGTACTTAATAAGTGGGATATTAGCTACGCCATTATTGGTGAGGTTACCGAGGGCGATACCCTAGAGTTTTACTACCATGGAGAGCTGGTTGCCAAGGTTCCCGCTTCATCGTTGGTTCTTGGGGGTGGCGCTCCCGTTTACGATAGGGAGTACCGTGAACCAGTTTACTACAAGGAGTATAAAAAGTTCGATATTAATAAAGTTCCTGAACCTGCCGATTTGATTGATGTAGCCCGTTTTCTGGTTACTCACCCCAATATTGCATCGAAACGATGGGTTTATGAGCAGTACGACACCATGATTGGCACTGGGAATATGACTACCAACTTCCCCTCCGATGCGGGTGTATACAACCTGAAGGGCACCAATAAGGCGCTTGTGATGACTGTTGACTGCAATTCGCGTTACGTTAAGGCCGACCCCATGGTTGGAACTATGATTGCAGTATCCGAGGCAGCCCGAAACATCTCCTGCACTGGTGCTAAACCCTTGGCTGTTACTAACTGCCTCAACTTTGGTAACCCATATAACCCTGAAGTTTACTGGCAGTTTGTACAGGCAGTTAAGGGGATGGGTACTGCTTGTGAAAAGTTCGACACCCCTGTTACCGGCGGTAATGTTAGTTTTTACAACCAAGCATCAATTGGAGGCAAGGAGGAGGCCGTTTTCCCTACACCAACCATTGGTATGATTGGTTTACTTGAAAATAAGAATCACCATACAACGCTGGCTTTCAAGGAGAAGGGTCATATGATTTATTTGATTGGAAAGTCAGTAAACGATATTGCTTCGTCCGAATACCTGTACAGCTACCACGGTGTCAAGCAGTCGCCTGCGCCTTACTTTAACCTTGAGGAGGAGTATGAGGTTCAACGTGCGGTTCGCGAACTTATTGCACGTAACCTGATTCAATCGGCACACGATATTTCCGATGGAGGACTATTCATTGCGCTTCTTGAAAGCGCCATGCCTCGCAACTTGGGTTTCGATATCACTACCGATGCCGAAATTCGTACCGATGCCTTCCTGTTTGGTGAGGCCCAAGGGCGTATTGTGGTTTCGGTATCGCCATCGCGCGAAACCCAGTTTATTGACTTTATGGTAGCAAGTAAGGTGCCTTTCTCAACCCTTGGTCATGTAACCAAGTCGGAAATTAGAGTCGATGATGTTTCGTTTGGCTTTGTAGCCGATTTAAAGAAAATTTACGACTCCTCGCTTGAGCAGCTGATAAATGGGTAAAAGTCCAAATACTGTTGTTGATAAACGAACCAGTAGCGTTGCGGCAATGTTTAATAGCATTGCGCCAAGCTACGATTTTCTTAACCATCTGCTTAGCCTTGGCATTGATAAGCTTTGGAGGCGACGGCTTGTAAAAAGGCTGCTACGTAACAATCCTGGGGAGGTTTTGGATGTGGCAACCGGAACTGCTGACCTTGCACTGGTCATGGCTAAAAAATCCCCTACTGTTAAGATAGTTGGTATCGATATCTCTGAATCGATGCTTGCCATTGGAATGGTTAAGGTAAAAAAATGGAAGTTTCTGGAGCGCATTACCCTTAAAAAGGCCTCGGCGCTCTGTATTCCCTCACCCGATAACCATTTCGATGCTGCCATGGTTGCATTTGGTGTGCGAAACTTTGAGGACTTAGCCCAAGGACTAATGGAGATTTGTCGTGTGCTTAAACCTGGCGGAGAACTGGGTGTTTTGGAGTTCTCCATGCCCCGCCACTGGCCGTTTAATGCTTTATATCGATTTTACTTTCTAAAATTCTTACCGTGGGTTGGTGGAAAGGTGTCGGGCAACCGACAGGCATATACCTATCTCCCTGAATCGGTGCTTTCATTCCCTCAGGGTGAAGCTTTTGTCCAGATACTTAAGTTAGCGGGTTTTAACGATGTGGAAATCAGGGTTCAAACCTTTGGTATTGCCACCCTTTATATTGCGAAAAAGAAAAATCAATAATATTTTTGACTGGTTACCGTTTAATCAGAGTCGTTACTAAAACTGTGAATCGCACTTGAAACGTTTTTTTGCATTACTATTACTTTGTTTTTTGGTAGTTGGCAACTCATTTGGTCAATTCAAACGGCCCACATTGCTAAACGACCCCGACTACGACGTAGGGAAACCGCTCAGGTTTGGTTTCTCTATTGGCGTTAATGTAATGGATTTTGATGCAGTTAACCGAACCGCTCAGTTCAATGACGATGGCTCAAAGTACTTTGCAGAGGTAACCCATATTTCGGCAGGTCTTAACGTAAATGCCATTGGCGACCTCCGTATTGCCCGCGATATTCATCTACGTTTTCTGCCTGGATACTCTTTTGGCCAGCGCGATGTAAATTTTTTTAAGGTTGATGCCGACAGTACCGTTTCGCTGGCTACAACCATGAAGATGGAGTCGAACTTCATCGATTTGCCTGTTGGAATTAAGTTCTTATCGGAGCGCAACAGTAATGTCCGCCCCTACTTGTACCTGGGAACTGACGTTAGAATTGATTTAGCCGCATACAAGCGCCTCAAGGTTGAAAAGGGCGTTTTGTTAAGGCTACAAAAGTTCGACTACTACTATGAGGTTGGCTTTGGTGTCGATTTCTTCCTCCAATACTTTAAGTTTTCGGCTGAGATTAAGTGGTCGGCCGGTTTGCTTAATATGTTATCGAGCGATTATGTTGATGAGGGAAAGATTTACCACGATGCCCTGGGAAGTTTAAGATCGAAGTTCCTGATTGTTTCGTTCCACTTTGAGTAGGTTTAAACCTTTTTGTCCTTATCTGTGTTAATGCTTTCTTATTAGAGTTTTTCCTTATGCCACATGATATCTCTATTGTGTTAAGGCCCGATGAGGCGGCAAATGAAACAGCAGTTGTTAGAGCAATTGCACGGAAAATTGATATACCAACCGATTCAATCCGGCATTACTATATAACCCGGAAATCAATTGATGCCCGTAAGGGTAAGGTTCTGGTTAACCTTTGCGTTAGGGTTTTTATTGGCGAGGAAAAGATTATTGATGAACGACCGATTTTCAATTACAATGATGTTCGTAATGCAATGCCGGTTATTATTGTTGGGGCGGGGCCAGCAGGATTATTTGCTGCATTAAGGTTAATTGAACTTGGTTTTAAACCAATTGTAATTGAGCGTGGCAAATCCGTAAGCCATCGTAAGCGCGATATAGCTATGCTAAATCGGGAACATCAGCTTAACCCCGATTCAAACTACGCCTTTGGCGAGGGTGGTGCCGGAACCTTTTCCGATGGCAAGTTATACACCCGTTCCAAAAAGCGAGGCGATTACAGGCGCATTCTTCAGGCTCTGGTTGATCATGGAGCCGATCCGGCAATACTATACGAGGCTCACCCGCATATTGGAACCAACAGGCTACCCGGAATTATAACTCGTATTAGGGAAACTATTCTTCAGCATGGGGGTGAAGTGCTTTTTAGTAGCAGGGTTACAGAGATAATTATAGATTCCGGTCAAGCGGTTGGTGTTAAACTTGCCGATGGGCAAAGGATAAATGGCAAAGCCGTAATACTTGCCACTGGGCATTCGGCTCGCGATATTTATCACATGCTTCACAATCAAAGTATTGCCTTGGAGGCTAAACCGTTTGCCATGGGGGTGAGGGTTGAACATCCACAAGCACTTATCGATGCCATTCAATACCATGGCATACCCCGAAGCGAGTATTTACCTGCTGCTGCGTATTCACTGGTACATCAGGTTGAGGGACGGGGGGTTTACTCATTCTGCATGTGTCCCGGTGGTTTTATTGTGCCTGCCGCTACAGGAACCAATGAGGTTGTAGTCAATGGAATGTCGCCCTCGGATAGGAATTCACGCTGGGCAAACTCAGGAATAGTTGTTGAAATCCGTTTAGATGACTTGGCTGGCTATGCTCAGCATGGCATTTTTGCCGGACTTGAGTTTCAGGCTGAATTGGAGCGTCTTGCTAAGCAGCATGGGGGATATGGAGTTCAAGCTCCCGCTCAGCGTTTGGTTGACTTCGTAGAAGGGCGTTTCTCATCAAACCTTCCTGCCTGCTCATACCATCCTGGGCTAAACTCGTCGGAGATGCACCTTTGGCTACCCGAGCATATTGGTTTTAGGCTCAGGGAGGGTTTCAAGGCTTTTGGTAAAAAGATGAAGGGTTTCCTAACCAACGATGCTGTAATACTGGGAGTAGAATCGCGGACATCGTCGCCTATCCGTATTCCTAGGGATCCTGAAACCCTTCAGCACATTCAGGTTAAAGGGCTTTTCCCTTCGGGTGAGGGTGCAGGCTATGCCGGCGGTATAGTGTCATCGGCCTTGGACGGTAATATTGTAGCTGATGCAGTTTCCCGGTATGTTAGCTAGAGGAACTGATTTTTGCGATTTTTTACCCTCAACACCTATGCGAATTCTGAAAATCTTAATAGTTTGTCAATTTATCATCCAAAAAAAATCAATCAAACGTTTTAAATCATTTTAATTTAGCGTAACTTGTATCGGTTTAAAAACAATCCTATGGAAACCGATGCACTAATTGTTCTCCTAACAATCCTACTTCCGTTAAGTTTTATTGCCGAACGTATCACAAACCTGATAAAGCTGTTTATACCCGATGGCTTTCTGGGACTAGGTAATGTTCGGTATAAGGAGGATGATCCAATTATGGAGAAAAAGCGTGAACGCCGAATTTTCGCTATTAGTCTTATCTCTGGCGAGTTAGTATCATTTTCGCTTAAAGCTGATCTTTTTGCAATTATCAACCAGGGAACGTTTGGATGGACAACTCCAACAACTGGTTATTCATGGATAATTGGATGTTTATTTACTGGCTTTTTCCTAAGCTGGGGAAGCAAGTTCTGGCACGATTTGCTTGAGATACTCCTCGAAATGAAAAACATCCGCAGGGTAAATGTAAAAGCCAAAACGCTTGAGGTAAAACAGAAGGAGGTTGAGGTGGCTGAAAAAGCCTCGGAACAGCCGGTATGCCTGCCAGTTGAGGCTAAGCCCGAAGTTAAGGAGGATAAACTGTCGCTCAACCGTATCAAAATGCTCCATCCAAAGCTCAGGCAGGAAGTGGAGCAGATTTACCGTGAACTGGTTAAACAACGAATACCAGTAAGAATAACCGATACCCTACGCACTTTCAAGGAGCAGGAAGCACTTTACGCCATTGGACGGACCAAGCCGGGTAAAATAGTAACTAATGCTAAACCTGGGCAATCCTATCACAACTACGGGTTGGCTCTGGATTTTTGCTTGTTAACCAACGATGGACGTGAAGCCACCTGGAACCGGGCAGCCGATTTGAACCTTAACCAGAAAGCCGATTGGGACGAGGTTGTTGCACTATTTAAACACTATGGCTGGGAGTGGGGTGGCGATTGGGTATCGTTTAAGGATTATCCGCACCTGCAAAAAACTTTCGGCTTTTCTACTGCTAAGCTCCTCGACATGCATAGTAACGCAAATGTCGATTCAGAAGGATATGTAAAAATCTAACCTCATGCAAAAATCATCTAAGTGGCTTACTGTTCTAGCAGCAATAGTTTTGCTGCTGTTTGCCTACCGAGTAGTTATTGAGTTCGATAAGCATTGTAGCAAAAAACCGAACCCAGAGTTTAAAAGATACATTGAACTGCAGCAAAAGCAGCTGGATAGTGTGCTAACCCGACTGGGCGAAGAGGGAATTATTTCAACATCCAAAATTGAATTGCAGTCGCCCAGCAGGTGTTTTACATCAAACTTTGAGGGGGCTGAGGTGCTTGTGGTTGGACTTCAGCATCACGATAGTATTTACGGTACCGAATCCCGAAAACCTTACTACACTTACGGCTGCAACTACGTTTTGTTTGATCCCGATCACCCTATTTACGGATTACCTGATATTGAAATGAAGGTTGGTCCCGTAGGTTTTTACCAACCCGAACTCAATGGTTTGGAAAAGTTGGCAGGTTTGGGGATTAACTCAAAACCACGCCCTTATAGGGTATTCCGAAAGCCGGTTTACGATAGCACCGGAAAAAAATTAAATGTTTTTGAAATGCAGCTCTGGCTAACCCAGTTCAAGGTTGCATTAACGGTAGTAAGCGATAGGGACAAACCCCAGGTTAGTCCCGACAATGAGTCGATGAAAGTAAAAAAATATCCGGGTAAGTGGTATTCCGATACCAGACCAATGATTTGTATAAACGACCTTAAGGATAAAGAGGAGTACATGAATCACCGTTACGGTGATATCACCTTTATTCTTGAGGTAAATCCCAATGCATCGCCTTGGTACATAAAAGGGAATAATCAACAAACATTAAGGCCCGATATTGCTGTTGGGGCTATTGTTTGTAACGAGATGGTTAAACGGCCCGAAAAGGAAAATCAAATCCATATCAACATCCAAAAGGGAATGCTTGCGCCCCTTTACCTTGACCCATTTGAAACCAATGCAAACCTAAACGATTTGAATAGCTATGAACTGCAACTTGCCGAGAAACTGGATGAATACAGGAGGTTTAACATTTGGAACAGAAAGTACTACTTTAAGATACATTCAAAGAATATTGGTGCAAGGAAAACAGGAATACTATGGAATGCAAAGACCTTTGACGAGCAAATTGAATTTACATTTCTGTTACCCTTACTTGTTGTGGGCAGTTGGGATGTTCAGCTACCCTGGGAGGTTATCCCCGCCATGGAAGCACCCCAGCCTTATTACAAAAGTTTTAGCATTAAAAATCTTTTACCCGACTGGGGTTTAGGAGGAATTGGTAAAGGTTTAAGTAGCTTGATATTAGTAGGTTTAGCTGCATTATGTATTTTCTGGCTTTTACCATTCTTCCGCAGGTAGATTTATTGATGTAATGTCCCTTTAAATTCTGAGAGTATTA
>ERZ795045.2016-NODE-2016-length-20992-cov-4.430386_pt1 | contig 20992 bp, 17 predicted proteins | sample MGYA00375129_ERZ795045 | MGnify/ENA primary metagenome ERZ795045 (study PRJEB30174, sample SAMN05720166) | activated sludge metagenome | isolation source: anaerobic digester from wastewater treatment plant | place: Japan | collected 2015-05-15 ...
CGACGACTTCCTCGCCCACGTCCGCGGTGGAGCGGCGGCCGACGAGTCCGAGCGGCGGCTGCTCGGTGAGGCTTTCGAGTCGGTGCGGCTGCAGCGTGCAGAGCTCGGGGGCGAGGGAGGGCGCGAGGACGTGCTGGCGGCCGAGCATGCGACCCAGGGCGTCGCATGAGGATCCATCGGCTGACCGTCGAGGCCTTCGGGCCGTTCGCCGAGCGCGTTGACGTCGACTTCGACGCCGTGTCCGAGGCCGGGATCTTCCTCGTCCACGGCCCCACCGGCAGCGGGAAGACGAGCCTGCTCGACGCGGTCTGCTTCGCTCTCTATTCGCGGGTCCCCGGATCCCGCCCCGCCGGTGCGACCCTGCGCAGTGACCATGCCGGCCCCGAGGTTCGTCCCGAGGTGACCCTCGAGCTCACCGCGGGCGGACGGCGCTGGCGGGTCACCCGCAGCCCTGAGCACCTGCGCCCCAAGCGGCGAGGCGCAGGGTCGGCCAAGGTGAAGGCCTTCGTACGGGTCGAAGTCGCCGAAGGCCCGCACTGGCGGCTGCTCACGACCGGCGCCGACGAGGCGGGCGAGCTGCTGCGCGATGCAATCGGCATGGGGCTCGATCAGTTCGCCAAGGTCGTCCTCCTGCCCCAGGGTGACTTCGCCGCGTTCCTCCGGGCCACTGCCGAGATGCGTCGCGAGCTGCTCGAACGGCTCTTCGACGTCTCCCACTACACCGACGTCGAGGACTGGCTCGGTGCGCGCCGCCGCGAGTCGGCCGGGTCCTCCGCCGAAGCCCGGCAGGTCCTCGATGTCGGACGACTCCGGCTGCGAGACCTGCTCGCGAGGCTGCCGACCGCGCCGTCGGCGCGGCTGTCGTCGTTCGTGCTCGACGCGCCGGACGGACCGGCGGTGGACGATGCCGCCGTGGACCTCGACGCCGGCCTTGCCGACCTGCGCGTGTCGGTCCGCGACCAGGCCACCGAGTCGCTCGCCGTGCGCGACCGGGCGGAGTCGCGCCTCGACGCCGCCCAGACCGCCGCGTCCGCTGCAGGTGCGGTGGCTTCGGCCGTGGCTCGAGGCGAGACGGCGCGCGCGATCCTCGCCGAGCTCGACCTCGACGCCGACACGCTCGCCCGCGTGGGCGAGGTGGCCGACGCGGCCCGACGAGCCGAGCGAGTTGCCGGGGACCTGCGCGCACTCGAGTCGGCCGTGGCCGACGACCGGGCGGCAGAGAATGCGCTCGACGCCGCTCTTGCGCGGGTCACCGGCCTGGGGCTCGCCCCGACGACGCTCGACGGGTTGTCGGCAGTGGGCGACCCGCAGCGACCGGATCGGCTCGACCTCGTCGGCCGCGAGGTCGCGGCGCTCCTCGACGCCCTCGCCCGGGGCGGGGAGCAGCTCGACCACGCCGTGCTCGTCGAGGCGCAGCGTGCCGAGCACGACCAGGCCCGCGCGAGAGCGGCGGTCGAGGTGCACACGGGTGATCACGCCCTCGGCGAGGCGGACGCCGCCGTCGGATCGTGGCACACGGCGCGCACCGACGCTCAGCGGCGGATCGAGGTTGCCCGCACGGCCGCCCGCGACGCCGAGTCGTGCCGGCGCGAGGCGGGCGCGCTCGCCACCCTCGCCACTCTGCGGGTCGAGGCCGACGAGGCCGGCGACCGGTTGCGGCGGCTCACCGACTCCCGTCTGCGCGCCACCGAAGCCGCCCAAGAGGCCGCTGGGATCGAGCTCGACCTGCGTCGTCGGCGCCTCGACGGCATGGCCGGCGAGCTCGCCGAGCGGCTCTCCGACGGACAGCCGTGCCCGGTGTGCGGAGGGTGCGAGCATCCGTCCCCCGCTCGGCGCGCCGACCGCGTCACCGAGCAGGAGATCGCCGACGCCCGGGCGGCCTGGGAGCCGCTCGCCGAGGAGGCCCGCCTGCTCGGCGAACAGGCCGCCGCCGCACACCAGGTGGTGCTCTCGCGCACCGCGGACCTGGCCGGCGAGTCTCGCTCGGCCGGCGAGCTACACGTCGCTGCGGCGGAGGCGGCTCGACGGGCCCAGACGGCCGAGGGGGCGGCGGCGGCGCTCGAGCGCGCCGAGGCCGACCTCGCCCGGGTCGAGGCGACCCTCGTCGACGCCGAGCGTGAGCGGGTGGGTCTGCGTGCCGCCCGCGCCGAGGCCCAGGGCCGGCTCGCAACCCTGCAGGCCGAGCTCCGCCGCACGGACGCTGCGCTCGCCCGTCTCACCGCCCGGCATGCCCAGACGTGCGTCTGCTCCGCCGGCGGTGGGTCCGCCACGGAGGTGCGCACGCGGCATACCGCCGCGCGGGCGGCCTGCGACGCGCTCGTCGGCGCGGTGGACCGCGCGGTCCTCGCCGCCGCCCGGGTCGCCGGCCAGCGTGAGGTGACCGACCGGATGTGCGCCCAGGAGGGCTTCGCCGGTGTCGACGATGCGGCCGCGGCTCGGCTGGACCCCGGAGAGCTGGCGGTGCTGCTCGACCGACTGGCCGACGCGCAACGCCGTCGTGACGGTGCCCTCGCCGTCCTCGCCGAGGACGACGTCGCCGCCGCGCTGCTCGGGCCGCCGCCCGATGTCGCGTCGGCCCTCACGAACGTGCGCGAGGCGAAGGCCGCGTTCGGTGCCGCGGGGCGCGATCATGCGCTCGTCGAGAGCGTGGCCCGGGACCTCGACGCGGTCGCCGCAGAACTCGAGTCGGCCCGAGCGACCTGGCTCGCTGCGCGCACCGAGGCCGCCGAGGTCGCGCGCCTGGCCGACACGGTCGCCGGCCTGGGGCCGGACAACGTGCGCCGGATGCGCTTGTCCGCCTTCGTCCTCGCCGGGCGACTGGAACGGGTCGTCGAGCTCGCCAACGAACGGCTGGCCCGGATGGGCAGCGGTCGATACCGGCTGGCCCACTCCGACGAGGTGGCCCCGGGTGGGCGACGCAGCGGGCTCGGCCTGGTCGTCGAGGACCAGTGGACCGGACAACGACGCGACACCTCGACCCTCTCCGGCGGCGAATCCTTCATGGCCTCGCTCGCGCTCGCGCTCGGCCTGGCCGACGCGGTCCGCGAGGAGGCGGGCGGGCTCGATCTGCAGACCCTCTTCGTCGACGAGGGCTTCGGCACCCTCGACGAGGACAGCCTCGAAGAGGTGGTGGGGGTCCTCGACCAACTGCGCGAGGGGGGCCGGGCGATCGGGGTGGTGAGTCACGTCGGCGACCTACGCGCTCGGATCCCTGCCCAGATCCGGGTGTCGAAGTCGAGTTCGGGCTCGTCGGTGAGCCAGACGACCGAGGTCGCGTGAACCTGTCCCCGGGAAGGTCGGGGCCACCGGTCCAGGAGGGTCTAGGAGGGATGGCCCTGTTCCTCGTCGGAGTCGACGCCATCGTGGCTCGTCGACGTGGCCGGCGGGTCGTCCTCGTCCGGCCGCTCCCAGGGCAGCAGGTTGCGGGGTGACGCGGCGGCGTCCAGCTCGGCGGCTCCCCCGCCGTCCGTGTCGTCGGCTGCCGCCTCGGGCTCGGGTGGCTGGTGGGCCAGCGCCCAGCGCAGGTAGGCCTCCTCCGCGACCGGGAGGGTGGCGAAGAGCATGTCCTTGCCGATGACGTCGACGACCCCCGCGCGGTCGAGCGGCTCATAGAGGTCGTTCTTCACCCGGGCCAAGCCCAGCTCGATCCCTTGGTCGGCGAGGTCCTGGGCGAGCTCGCGCAGGCCGTCGGCCGCGGTGATGTCGACCTCGACATTGGCCTCGACGTTGAGGACGAACCAGCGGACCGGGGTCTCGGGAAAGGCCCTGTTCTCCTGCCGGATGAGCCGGTCCACCCGCTGGCGCAGGTCCCCGACGTTGGCGAAGAACAACGGCGCGTCGTAACGGTAGAAGACGCATCCAGGGATGGTCCGGGCGTCGGGATAGTCGGCGACGTCGTGCATCCCCGGTATGCCGGGCACCCGGCCGAGCACGCCCTCGTGCGGCCGGGCGAGCCGATGGAGCATCTCGACCAGGCTGAGGACGATCGCGAAGACGACGCCTTGGAGGATCCCGATGATCACCGTGCCGAGCATGGCGATGATCGCGAGGACGAATTCGCGGCGACGGAAGGCCCACAGCCGTCGGAAGTCGGGAATGGACACGAGCTTGCCGGCCGCATAGAAGACGACCGCCCCGAGGGCAGCGGAAGGCAGTGAGGACATGAGCGGGCCGGCGAAGAAGAGCACGGCGAGCACGCAGAGGCCGGCGACGAGGGAGTAGACCTGGCTGCGGGCGCCGGAGGCGATCGCGAGGGCGGTCCGCGACCCCGACGAGGACACGGGATAGCCGCTGAACAGCCCGACCAGCGTGTGGACGCCGGCCATCGCGACGAGTTCCTGTTGCGGGTCGGCCCGCACGTCGGCCTTGGACTCCCCCGGCCCCGGCGTGAGCGGGAAACCGCGGGAGATGAGCATGATGTCGGAGTAGCCGACGAGCGTGATCCCCAGACCGGCGAGCAGCAGCGCCTTGAACTCCTCGGCCGTCACGGCCGGCAGGTGGGGCATCGGCAGCCCCGAGGGCACCGTGCCGACGACCTTCACCCCCCGCGCCTCGAGGTCGAGCAGCACCGAGGCGACCGTGGCGAGGACGACCGCGATGAGCGGTGCCGGCCACGAGGGGCGCAGCCGAAGGAGCACGAGGATGAGCAGGAGGGTGGCCGCGGCCACGGCGAGGGTGGGCAGGTGGGTCTGCCCGACGACCGAGGCGAACGAGCGCAGTTGGTCGACGATGCTCTCGCCCTCGACCGACGTGCCGGTGACCTTGCCGAGTTGCCCGACGATCATGAGGACGGCACCGCCGGCCAGGTAGCCCACGAGCAGGGGGGTCGAGAGAAGCTCGGCGATGAGCCCGGCCCGCAGCACGCGCGCGACGAGGCACCAGCCCGCGACGATGAGCGCGAGCGCGGCCGAGAGGGAGACCGCCCTCTCGGGGTTGCCCGCCGCGAGCGGAGCGATCGCCACCCCGGTCATGAGGGCGACGGTCGACTCCGGCCCGGAGCTGAGGATCCGCGAGCTGCCCAAGACGGCATACGCGACGATGGCCGCGAGCGCAGTCCAGAGGCTCGCGACGGGCGGCACGTTGATGATCGCCGAATAGGCCATCACCTGCGGGATGAGGTATGCCGCCACGGCCACTCCCGCGATCCCGTCGCGGCGCAGCCAGGCACGCGGATAGCGGCTCAGCAGGTAGGTGAGCCCCGGGGCGGCTCCGCGTAGCGCCGAGAGCGCCACATGCTGCCGGTCGGCCTCGAGTTCGTAGGACATCGCCGGGCGCGGCCGCAGGGCGGGCGGAATGGCCGCCCCCACCCGCCGCTCGTCGCGCGCGAGTTCCTTGGCCTCCTGCTTGGCCGCGCGTTGCTTCTTGCCCACCCGGAGACCTCGCCCGTTACCGTCGGTTCATCTGGTGTCCACCTGGGCAGGACCATACCAAGGTCGCGCCGCGCGCAGCAGTCGTCGCCCGCACACGGCATACCGGCAGGGCCCCCGACGATCGCCCTCAGTCGGCGTAGGCCTCCGGCGGCGGACACGAGCACACGAGGTGGCGGTCGCCGAAGGCGCCGTCGATGCGCCCGACCGGCGGCCAGTACTTCGCGGTCGGGTCGACCCCGCTCGGGAAGGCCGCGAGCGCGCGGTCGTAGGCGCGGTCCCACTCCCCCGCCAGCGCGTATGCCGTGTGCGGGGCTCCACGAAGGACGCTCGCCGCAGCGTCGACCTCGCCCTTGTGCACCGCCTCGATCTCGTCCCGGATGGCGATCATCGCGTCGCAGAACCGGTCGAGTTCACCGCGGTCCTCGCTCTCGGTCGGTTCGACCATGAGGGTGCCGGCGACCGGGAAGGACATCGTCGGCGCGTGGAAGCCGTAGTCGATGAGCCGTTTGGCGACGTCGTCGACGGTGACCCCGGTCTCCCGGGTGATCGCCCGCAGGTCGAGGATGCACTCGTGCGCGACGAGCCCGGCCGCGCCGCAGTAGAGGACGGGATAGTGCTCGCGCAGGCGGGCGGCGATGTAGTTGGCGTTGAGGATGGCCACCTGGGTGGCCCGGGTGAGCCCGGCCCCGCCCATGAGGCGCACGTAGGCCCAGGAGATGGGCAGGATGCCGGCCGACCCGAACGGTGCCGCGGCGATCGGCCCCACCCCGGTGGCCGGCCCGGCCTCGGGGTCGAGCGGGTGGTTGGGCAGGTAGGGCGCAAGGTGGGCGCGGACGGCGACCGGACCGACCCCCGGGCCGCCGCCGCCGTGCGGGATGCAGAAGGTCTTGTGCAGGTTGAGGTGGCTCACGTCGGCACCGAACCTGCCCGGCTGGGCGAGGCCGACGAGCGCGTTGAGATTGGCTCCGTCGACGTAGACCTGACCGCCGGCGTCGTGGACGAGGGCGCACAGCTGGGTGATCGTGTCCTCGAAGACCCCGTGGGTCGAGGGATAGGTCACCATGATCGCGGCGAGCCGATCACGGTGCGTCTCGATCTTGGCGCGCAGGTCCGTGAGGTCGACGCTGCCGTCGGGGGCGGTCTGCACGACGACGACCTGCAGCCCGGCCATGACGGCGGAGGCCGCATTGGTGCCGTGGGCGCTGGCCGGGATGAGGCAGACCCGGCGATGTCCCTCGCCGCGCGAGGCGTGGTAGGCGTGGATGGCCAGCAACCCCGCGAACTCGCCCTGCGAGCCGGCGTTGGGCTGCAGGGAGACCGCGTCGTAACCGGTGATCTCGGCCAGCCAACCGGCGAGGTCGGCGACGATCGCGCGGCTGCCGGCGCTCTGCTCGGCCGGGGCGAACGGGTGCAGCCCGGCGAACTCGGGCCAGGTGATCGCGAGCATCTCGGTCGTCGCGTTGAGCTTCATCGTGCACGAGCCCAGCGGGATCATCCCGCGATCGAGCGCGAAGTCCCGGTCGGCCAGCTTGCGCAGGTAGCGCAGCATCGCGGTCTCGCTCCGGTGGTCGTGGAAGACCGGATGCGTGAGGTATGCCGTGCGCCGGGTGAGTGCCGCCCCCCACCCGGGTGCCTCGGCTGCGGCGGTGTTCGGCGTGTCCTCGTCGATCGTGCCGGACACCCCGAAGGCGGCCCACACCGCGTCGAGCTCCCGTCGCGTGGTCGTCTCGTCACAGGACACGGCGAGGGTGTCCGGGTCGACCAGACGCAGGTTGACCCCGCGGTCGAGCGCGGCCGCGCGCACCGCCTCGGCGCCGCCGGGCACCCGCACGGTCAGCGTGTCGAACGGCGCGCGGGTGAGCACCTGCACGCCCCCGGCGCGCAGACCGGCCGCGAGCGTCCGGGCGTGGTCGTGGATCCGCCGGGCGATCGCCGCCAGGCCCTCGGGACCGTGCCACACGGCATACATGCCGGCCATGACCGCGAGCAGGACCTGGGCGGTGCAGATGTTGGAGGTGGCCTTCTCGCGGCGGATGTGCTGCTCGCGGGTCTGCAGGGCGAGCCGATAGGCCGGTGCTCCGACGGCGTCGACCGACACACCCACGAGTCGGCCGGGCATCGATCGTTCGAGGCCGGCCCGCACCGACATGAAGCCCGCGTGCGGGCCGCCGAAGCCCATCGGCACCCCGAAACGCTGGGCCGAACCCACGGCGATGTCGGCTCCGAGCTCCCCCGGCGGCACGAGCACGGTGAGGGCGAGCAGGTCGGTGGCGACGGTGACGAGGGCGCCGGCCTCGTGCGCCGCGGCGACGAGCGGGCGCAGGTCACGCACCTCACCGTCGGTGCCGGGGTGTTGGACGAGGACGCCGAAGACCTCCCGGTCGCCCGCGGCCGCGCGCAGTGCCTCGGGACCGGCGATCCCGGACAGCTGCGCGACGACGACGTCGATCCCCAGCGGCCGAGCCCGGGTGCCCACGACGGCGATCGTCTGGGGGAAGACCTGCGCGTCGACGAGGAGCACCGCCTCGGGCCTGCCACGGACGCTGCGGCGCATGAGGGTCATCGCCTCCGCGGCTGCGGTGCCCTCGTCCAGGAGTGAGGCCCCGGCGATCGGCAGGCCGGTGAGATCGCTCACCACGGTCTGGAAGTTGAGCAACGCCTCGAGCCGGCCCTGGGAGATCTCCGGCTGATAGGGCGTGTATGCCGTGTACCAGGCCGGGTTCTCCAAGACGTTGCGCAGGACGACAGGGGGCACGACGGTGTCGTAGTAGCCCAAGCCGATCATCGACCGCACGACCGTGTTCCGACCGGCCAGGGTTCGCAGTTGCGCGACGACGTCGCTCTCACTCGCCGCGGGGTCGATGTCGAGCGGTGCGTGGCTGCGCAGGAGACCGGGCACCGCCGCGTCCACGAGCGCCTCGAGGGAGGCCTGTCCGACGACCTCGAGCATCGCCTCGACGTCGGCCGCACGCGGCCCGATGTGACGTCCGACGAAGGCCGGCAACGCGGCCGAACCGGCGGGGGTGGACTGCGGCATGGCGAGCCTCCGGCACGAGTGGGCGACACGTGAGCCGTCCCGAGGACTCTCCCGCGTGAGCCGCAGTCGGCCCCGACAGTCTAGCGACCGTGGCCGGGTGTGACCGTGCCGATCACCGTGCGGGAGTCAGGCCATGAGGCGGGCCGCGCGCCGGGCCGACAGCTCGTCTCCCGGGTGGGAGCCCGGCTCGGCACCCTCGTCCGCGCGCTCGCTGGGCAGCTGTGCGAGCGAGCCCTCGACCTCACGCCAGACCTTGCCGACCGCGATGCCGAAGACGCCCTGGCCACCCTGGAGCAGGTCGATGACCTCCTCGGTGGAGGTGCACTCGTAGACCGACGCCCCGTCGCTCATGAGGGTGATCTGCGCGAGGTCTTCGACCCCGCGCTCGCGCAGCACGCCGATCGCGGACCGGATCTGCTGGAGGGACACCCCGGTGTCGAGCAGCCGCTTGACGACCTTGAGGACGAGGATGTCGCGGAAGCCGTAGAGCCGCTGGGTGCCCGAGCCGGTCGCGGTGCGGACCGAGGGCTCGACCAGGCCGGTGCGAGCCCAGTAGTCCAGCTGGCGATAGGTGATCCCCGCTGCGCGGCAAGCGGTCGGGCCGCGGTAGCCCTCGTCCTCGCGAAGTTCGGGCAGGTCGTCGGAGAAGAGCAGGCCCTGGGCGGCTGCAGGGGTGGGCCGGCGCGTGGCTTCCGTGGCTTCGCTGCTGGCGCTCACGGGTCCTCCTCGGACGATCGTCTGGTCGGCGTGCTGTCGCGGGCTCACCCGGCTGTAGTTACAGCGATGCCGTTTTCCTGGCTCGACGGTAGAGCCCCGCGCACTCAGGGTCAATCATCACTGGACATCGATTCCCGCGTGTCGCAGGAGTCACACGTGTTACATAAACCTCAACTTTAACTTGAGACTCTACTCGGGAGCCTCGGTCGGCCCCTCTGCGGGCGCGTCGAAGTCCTCGGCGGAGACCTGGTCGAGGAACTCGCGGAAGCGCTCCACCTCGTCGTCCTCCTCCGGGGCCATCGTGATGCCCGCCTCGGCGAAGACCGATTCGGCCACGACGATGGGTGCGGCGGCGCGCAACGCGAGGGCGATGCCGTCGGATGGGCGGGCGGAGATCTCGGTCTCCGCCTGTGGGTCTCCCCCGCCGAGCACGAGGGTCGCGTAGAAGACCTTGTCGCGCAGCTCGTCGACCCGCACCCGCACGACCCGTCGGCCCAGCCCCTCGACGACGGCCATGAGCAGGTCGTGGGTGAGCGGCCGGGGCGGCACGACCCCCTGCTGGGCGTAGGCGATCGCCGTGGCCTCGGCGGCACCGATCCAGATGGGCAGGTAGCGGTCGCCGTCGCGTTCGCGCAGCAGGACGATGGGCTGGTTGGTGGGCATCTCCACACGGACGCCCATGACGTCGACCTCGATCACGGCTCCACGCTACCCCGGCCCCGGCGCGCCCGGCAGGTGGGCGAGGTATGCCGTGCGGCCCTCAGCGGACCAGCTCGGCCTTAACGAGCGCGGTATGCAAGGCGATGAGGTGGTGGAGCACTTCGGCGGTCGGATCGCCGCCGGGACGAACACCCTTGCGGCCCTGGGCCGCGAGGGCGGGCACGACGATCTGGCGGACGAGCCCGACCTCGCGATCGGCCGCGGTGCGGATCATCCGCAGGTGACGCGCCTCGACGCCATGTCCGGCGAGTGCGGCGGCCGACCGTGCGACGGCGAGGGCGGTGTCGTCGTAATGTCCGCTCTCGTCGGCTCGCACCAGGGAGTAGGTGGCGAGCTGCACCAGGGTCGCCGAGTCGATCCCGGCGGCCTCCTGCAGCTCCGCGGCGGTGAGCCGCAGGCGGGACCGGGCGGACAGCTGAGCAGGGGTCGGCAGGTCCGGGTCGGGTGTGGCCGACGGGACGACGGGACGTCCCGGTGCGCCCGTGGGCCCCGGATCGGGCTCGAGGCCACGGTCCATGGCGTCGAGGGCCTCACGGATGACCTTGAGCGGCCAGAACCGGTCGCGCTGGGCGGTGAGGACATAGCGCAGCCGCTCGACGTCGGCGGCCGAGAAGAGCCGATATCCGGAGGCGGTCCGCTCGGGGGTGACCAGTCCCTCGGACTCGAGGAAGCGGATCTTGGAGATCGTGAGGTCCGGGAACTCCGGTTCGAGTTCGGCCAGCACCGCGCCGATGGCCAGGCCTCGTCGACGGGCGGACACGATGGGGCCGGCGACTCAGCCGGCGTAGTAGACGAAGCGGTACTTGCCGATCTGCACCTCGTCGCCGTTGCGCAGCGCGGCCTGGTCGACGGAACGGCGGTTGACATAGGTGCCGTTGAGCGAACCGACGTCGCGCACGGTGTAGCCGGAGCTCTCCCGGGTGAAGACCGCATGGCGACGGGAGACCGTCACGTCGTCGAGGAAGATGTCGCTGTCCGGGTGGCGCCCGGAGTTCACCTCGGCGTCGTCGAGCAGGAAGCGGGCACCGATGTTGGGGCCGCGCACGACGACCAGCAGCGCCGTGCCGGGACGCAGGGCCGAGATCGTCGCCTCGTCCTCGGCGGTGAGGCCTCCGTCGAGTTCGACGGCATCGGGCAGTTCGCCGATGCCGCGGAAGCGCATCGTCGTCGGCTCGCCGGGACGGTGCGCCGGGCGGGTGTGGTCCTCGACCGGCCTCGGGTCGGCCTCGGTTGCCTCCGGGTCCTCGCCAGGCCCGCGGGACTCGGGCAGGTCCGACATCTCACTCTCCGTTTCCGTTCCAGGCCTGCAGCGGTGACACGGCCGTGGTGCGCGTGCGGCGGGGTATGCCGCGCCGTTACCGGGATACGCTACCGCCCGCTCGCGCGGGCTTCACCCGTGCGGCGGGTTCGTGGGTCAGGCGAGGGTCGCCCGGTAGGCCGTTGCGTCGAGCAGTCCGGCGACCTCTCCGTCGTCGACACCGGTGAGCTCGAACATCCACCCCTCGCCGTAGGGGTCGGAGTTGACGAGCTCGGGGGCGGCGTCGAGGGCCTCGTTGACCGCGCTCACCCGACCCGACAGCGGTGCGTAGACATCGCTCACGGACTTGGTCGACTCGACCTCGCCGCACGAGTCGCCGACCGCCACCTGGTCGCCCACCTGGGGCAGCGAGACGTAGACGACGTCTCCCAGGGCGTTCTGCGCGTATGCCGTGATGCCCACCCGCACCGCGCCCCCCACCTCGACCCGGACCCACTCGTGGTCGATCGTGTAGCGCAGGTCCTGGGGGTAGTCCAGCTCGCTCATGGGCGACTCCTCGTGCGGTGTGGTGGTCCTTGACCCTAGTGCGACCCCTAGCTGCGACCCTAGCTGCCGCTCGGGGCGGTCGTGGCTTCGGGGACCGGCGCAGCGTAACGAGGGGTGCTCGTCGGGTGCAATGCGTCGATGGTGAGCACGGACCGCTCCTCGATCGTCGACGAGGCACCTAGGCGCTTGACGGTGTCCACGATCCCGCCGGGGATCTTGAGCGCCCCGCTCAAGGTCGCCGGATCCCCGATGGCGAGCACGACGATGGGACGGGACAACGACGTGCCGTCGACACTCACCGTCGACCCGCTGTCGGCGAAGTAGGAGCTGGCGACGATCCGGCTGTGCCCCATCTGGATCACCTCGGCGCCAGCATCGCGCAGCTCCTGGAGGATGTCGAGCAGGTGCGCGGCGCGGACCACCGAGCCCCCGTCGTAGATGGTGAGCCGGATGCCGGGCCCCTTGGCCGCGACCGTGCCGGCGAGGATCGACAGCTCGTCGAGGCGGCTCTGGGCCTGGGCCGCGGCCGCGGCCGCGGAGTCCGCACCCGAGCGCAGCCGGTCGCGCTGGCCCTCCAGCTCACGGATCTGCTGGTCCAGCCGGCTCGAGCGTTGGGTGACGTCGTCGAGGACGCGGACTAGCTCGTCCTGTCGCAGACCCTGCAGGCCCGTCTGTGCGTTGGCCTGGATCTGGGTGGCGATGGCGAAGCCGAGGGCGAGCGTGAGCGCGCCGGCGAGGGCGTTGGCCCGGGTCACCCGGGGGGCTCCCATCCGGCGCAGTCGCTGCCAGGCCGTCGCGCGGTCGTCGGGAGCCATCGTCAGGCCTTGAACAGGTGCCGGCGGATGGCGGCGACGTTGGCGAAGATCCGCACCCCGAGCACGACGACCACTCCGGTCGACAGCTGCGAACCGACGCCGAGCTGGTCTCCGAGGTAGACGATGAAGGCGGCGACGAGCACGTTGGAGAGGAACGAGACGACGAAGACCTTGTCGTCGAAGATGCCGTCGAGGACCGAGCGGACGCCGCCGAAGACGGCATCGAGCGCGGCGATCACCGCGATGGGCAGGTAGGGCTGCAGCCAGAGTGGGACCGTGGGATGCAGGAGCAGTCCGACGACGACGCCGACGAGCAGACCGAAGGCCGGGATCACGGTCGCCCTCCCCTCGTGGTGGTGGTGGTCGCGCTCGCGCGCGGGGTCGCAGTCGCGCGCGGAGTTGAGCTCGCAGTCGCGGTCGCCGTCGAACCCGAGGGTATGCCGCTCGCGACCGACTGCGCGTAGTGCAACGCCGCGAGGGGGGCGGCCGGACAGGTGAGTCCGGCGCTGGTCTCGATGAGCACCCGGATCCGGTAGTTGTCCTCGAGCGCCTTGAGGTAGCTGCCCGCTGCCGTCGCGGCGAAGGCGGCCGGCAGCCCGTTGGGGTCGCCGATCGCGTTGAGGGCATAGGGCGGGGACAGCGGCCGGAAGTCGACGAGGATCGCCTCGCCGGCGAATCGGATGGCCGCATGCGAGGTGAGGCGCTGTCCGTTGACCGAGATCGCCTCGGCGCCCGCAGCCCAGAGGCCGTTGACCACGATCTGCAGATCGGTCGCGCTCACCCGCCCCGAGTCGAAGCCTCCCCCGCCGCGCGCCTCGGTGCCGGCGGCGTTGTCACCCGGGGCGTCATTGAGCTGGACGAGCAGGCCCGGCCCGGTGGCCGCGGCATACCCGCCCGTGAGTTCGAGGCGCGCGACGTCGGCGACGACGCCGGGCAGGGCCGAGCCGAGGGCTGCCGCTCGGGCGGCGGCCACCTCGCGCTGGAGCGCGGCGAGGGTCTGGGCCTGGGCGTCGCCTGCCTGCTGGCGGGACTCGATCTCCGTGAGGAGCCGGTCGCGGGTCTGGGTGACGACGCTCGTCGTCGAGCGCAGGCTTGCACCGGATACGGCGAGCAGGAAGCCGAGCGCGACCGCGGTCGCGACGACGAGCGGGCTGCGGGTCGAGGTCGGTGGTAGCCCCTGCGCGGCACGGCGTGCGACGGCGGCGGCGTAGCCCGGCTCGAGCGGCCGCTCGAACAGGTCATTGAGTAGGCTCATCGAGGCGTCGGGGCGCCGCTGGGCGGTCATCGCGCGCCTGCCCGATGGGCGCGCAGGAGCCCGGCGGCCTGGACGACGTAGAGGACGGCGGCGAGCCAGTAGAGGGCCACGCCCCACCACGCGAGAGCCCACCCGATCGGCAGGGCCCAGGTGGCGAGGGTGGGCGAGACCTCGGCGAGCAGCAGGACGGGGAAGGCGTAGAGGAGGTTGAAGGTCGCGGCCTTGCCGACGAAGTGCACGGGCAGGCCCACCTGCCCGATCTGCCGGAGCACGAGCAGGACCCCGGCGAGGAGCAACTCGCGGGCGAGCAGGAGGGCCACGAGCCACCAAGGGATGATGTCGCGCCAGGCCAGCCCGACGAGCGTCGCGGCGATGTAGAGCCGGTCGGCGATCGGGTCGAGCAGTTGCCCCACCCGGGAGACCAGGTGGAAGCGGCGGGCGATCTTGCCGTCGAGATAGTCGGTGAACCCCGCGAGGGCGAGCACGACCAACGCCCAACCGTCGTCGCGGCGCAGGATGAGCCAGAGGAACAGCGGCACCCCGGCCAACCGTGCGGCGGAGAGCAGATTGGGGACGGTGAGGACCCGGTCGGTGTCGGGGGTGACGCCCCCCGCGGCCGTGTGCTCCGCCACAGGAGCGAGCGTAACCCGCGCGGGCGTCAGTGCCGGGCGAGGATCGCGGGTGCGTGCCCTGGCGTCCCCGATTCGCCGTAGTGCTCACTGCGGTCGGGTCCCAGCCGGACCGCCACGAACGCCTCGGCGACCACCGAGGGGGTATGCCGCGTGAGCAGGGTCGCCTGGAGGGCCACCCCCAGGCCGGCCGTGAGTGCGCGTGCGCGGCTCTGGGCGTAGCTCGACCCCGGATCGGCGGCGACCTCCCGCGCCAGTCGGAGGGTCGCTTCGACGTGGGCGTCGAGCGGCGGATGGGCGCCGCGGGCGGAGGCGAGCTCGGCGGCATACGCCTCGATCGCCTCGGGTTCGCGGGCGAGGACGCGCAGGACGTCGAGGGCGATGACGTTGCCCGACCCCTCCCAGATCGAGAGCAGGGGCTGCTCGCGATAGCGCCGGGCCAGCGGGAATGCCTCGGTATAGCCGTTGCCGCCGAGGCATTCCATCGCCTCGTAGGCGTGTTGGGGGCCGCGTTTGCACACCCAGTATTTCGCGACGGGCGTCGCCAGCCGCCGGAAGGCGACGTCCTGGGCGTCGGCGTCCTCGTCGTGGGCACGGGCCAGCCGCAGGCCGGTGACCGTGGCCGCCTCGGCTTCGAGCGCGAGGTCGGCGAGGACGCCCGTCATCGCCGGCTGGTCGACGAGCAGGGCCCCGAAGGCCTGTCGATGGCGCGCGTGCCAGAGCGCCTCGGCGACCGACTCGCGCATCCCGGCCGTCGTGCCGAGCACGCAGTCCAGGCGGGTGCGGGCGACCATCTCGATGATCGCGCGCACTCCCCTGCCCGGCTCCCCCACGAGCCAGCCGTCGGCGTCGTCGTATTCGATCTCCGACGAGGCATTGGAGTGGTTGCCGAGCTTGTCCTTGAGCCGCTGGACGCGGATCGCGTTGCGGGTGCCGTCGGGCAGCACGGTGGGCACGAGGAAGCAGCCGAGCCCGGCCTCGGTCTGGGCCAGGGTGAGGAAGGCATCGGACATGGGGGCGCTGGTGAACCACTTGTGTCCGGTGAGCCGGTGGTGGCCGTCGGTCCGCGCCCCCTCGACCGGCACCGCCCACGTCGTGTTGGCCCGCACGTCGCTGCCGCCCTGCTTCTCGGTCATGCTCATCCCGAGGATGGCCGAGGGCTTGTCGGGGTCGCCCAGCCGCGGGTCGTAGTCGCGGGAGAGCGCCCGCGGTTCCCAGCGCGCCGCCAGCTGCGGCGCGAGGCGAAGGGTGGGGATCGCCGCATGGGTCATCGACACCGGGCACGAGTGGCCGGGCTCGACCTGGGCGAAGAGCATGAAGGCCGCCGCCCGTGCGACATTGGCGCCGGGCCGTGGTTGCGCCCACGCGCTCGTGTGGGTGCCGGCCGCGATCGCCTCGCCCAACACCCGGTGGTATGCCGGATGGTAGGCCACCTCGTCGACCCGCCGGCCCCAGCGGTCGTGGGTCTGCAGGACCGGCGGATGGGTGTGCGCGAACTCGGCGTCGCGGCGGAAATCCGGTCGGCCGACCAGCCGCCCGACCTCGTGCAACTGCTCGTGCGCCCAACCGGCGTCGAAGCCCTCGACCGCTTCGAGCAGGGGACGGTTGACGGCATACTCGTCGAGTCCCTCGCGGGGCGGCGGCTGGTTGGTGACCTCGTGCGTGCGATGGCCCCGCTGCGCATGCGGGGGCGGGTGCGCGTCCACGCCCCGAGCGTATGCCGCGTTCCCCCGCCCGCCGACGTCGCTCCTCGGTCGGGGTCATGCGACGGTACTTGAGACGTGGTGACCTCTGGAGGACGGCCAAGAAGGTCGACCTCGTACTCACACGTCGAGTTGCCCGGACTGAACCAATTGTCTCAAATAGTGAACAGCCCGTCCACCGGGTAGACGTCCGCCTGAGTGCGGCTCAGGTGCAGGCGCTTCGAGGGGTGGCTAGGGAGGTGGGCCTCCCCAAGTCGACTGTCCGAGGAGCTGTTCTCCGAGCGGGCGTCGCCATGCGTCCGGCGCATCGGCGTCGCCGTTGAGCCGGGTCCAACACGCTCTCCACGGTGGATGTCAGTCCCCTCTCCTACTGTGCATACTGAGAGGGAGGACCCCCGCGAAGGAGGCCATCATGGGGAGTGCGACGGTCCAAGAGTTGCGCATCGAGGAAGCAGAGGCCGAGCGCAAGCGAATCATGGAGTCATTCGGGATGTCCCGGCCGCAGGTTGAGAGGTTGGCTGACGCGGACGCTCTGACGGCTGACGAGTACCAGTTGCTTCGGCGGCTACGAGCCTTGGACTGGTTGCTTGAGTCGTGATCGCAGGCGAACCTTCACTGATAGACGAGGCTCGCGCGTTCGCCAAGACCGTGTCGGACTCGGTCTCCGCGTTCCTTGGCGTACCTACGCCCTTTGAAGCCCAGATCCTCGACGAGGGTGACAGGGTGTGGGTGACCGATCAAGGCGCAGCCGGCATCACTCTCAGCGTCGAGGGCAAGGCGTTGTTGTCCCTTGACGTCTCGTTCTACTGCACGTGGGATGGCGCAGGCAGGTATCTCGCGGTCGACTCATCCAGGATTTCTGTTCATGCCGGACCCCGGCCCAAGGGTGATCCCCTGTTCCGGTACGAATACGAGCGAAGCTCGCCCAAGGAGTTGCCGGCGGCGCATGTTCACGTGCACGCGCACCGGGATCAGTTCAGCCACGTCATGGCGCTCTCTGGGCTGGGTGGTGCCCGTCGTCGGGCACAGTCCATGGCGGATGTCCTGCTGGTCCCGCGTCTGGCCGAGTTGCACTTCCCCGTGGGTGGCCATCGGTTCCGTCCCTGCCTGGAGGACGTGCTGGCCGTCCTCCACACTGAGTTCGGTGTCGACACCGGCAACGGTTGGCAGGAGGTGCTGGACGCCGCGCGAGCCGAATGGCGTAGGCAGCAGCTGGGCGCGGCAGTACGTGACTGTCCCGCGGAGGCTGCCCGCGTGTTGCGCGAGCTGGGATGGGATGTGACTGCTGGCGAGGGCGCGGTACGGAAAGAGCGGCTCGACCGTCTTGCGGCACTCTGACTCACGTACGCAACGCAAGGTGCGGCATTGGTCGGGCTGACAGGATTTGAACCTGCGACCCCTTGACCCCCAGTCAAGTGCGCTACCAAGCTGCGCCACAGCCCGTGGCTGCTCTCCGAGTGGCCGGGCGGCCCCCTGGTGAGCGAACGAAACCCTACCGCACGGCATACATGCGGCTCGAATCGCGGCCAATCGCGCGCGCCCTCAGCGGCGGCGCTTCTCGCGCACCCGCACGGAGATCGAGAGGGGCGAGCCCTCGAAGCCGAAGCGCTCGCGCAACTTGCGCTCGACGAAGCGCCGGTAGCCGGCCTCGACGAAGCCCGAGGTGAACAGGACGAATCGCGGCGGCTTGGTCGACGCCTGCGTTGCGAAGAGGATCCGCGGCTGCTTGCCGCCACGCACCGGGTGCGGGTGGGCCGCGACGACCTCGCCGAGGAAGGCGTTGAGCTTGCCCGTGGGGACCCGGGTCTCCCACGAGTCGAGGGCGGTCTCCAGGGCGGGGACGAGCCGATCGAGGTGACGGCCGGTGCGGGCCGAGACGTTGACCCGCGGGGCCCAGGCGACCTGGGCGAGGTCCTGTTCGATCTCCCGCTCGAGGTAGTGCCGCCGTTCCTCGTCGAGCAGGTCCCACTTGTTCATCGCGAGGACGAGTGCCCGGCCGGCGTCGACGACCTGCTGGATGACCCGGACGTCCTGCTCGCTCAGCGTGTCGCTCGCGTCGACGAGGACGACCGCGACCTCCGCCTTCTCGAGGGCGGCCTGGGTCCGCAGCGAGGCGTAGAAGTCCGCCCCGCGGGTCTGGTGCACCCGCCGACGGATGCCGGCGGTGTCGACGAAACGCCAGGTGCGGCCGCCGAGTTCGACGAGCTCGTCGACCGGGTCGCGGGTGGTGCCGGCGAGATCGTCGACGACGACCCGCTCGTGGCCGGCGAGCTTGTTGAGCAGCGAGGACTTGCCGACGTTGGGGCGGCCGACGAGGGCGACCCGGCGCGGGCCACCGCGCGGATAGGCCCCGCCGACGGCCGAGCGCTCGGGCAGCACGTCGAGGAGGGCGTCGAGGACGTCGCCGCTGCCCCGGCCGTGCAGCGCGGACACCGGCCACGGCTGTCCGAGACCGAGATTCCACAGGTATGCCGCGTCGGCCTCGGCCCGCTGGTCGTCGACCTTGTTCGCGACCAGGACGACCGGCTTGCCCGAGCGGCGCAGCAGCTTGACCACCGCCTCGTCCGTGTCGGTCGCGCCCACGGTCGCATCGACGACGAACAGCACGGCGTCGGCGAGCTCGACGGCGATCTCGGCCTGCTCGGCCACCCGCAGGTGGATGCCGGTGACGTCCACCTCCCAGCCGCCGGTGTCGACGAGCGTGAAGCGCCGCCCGGCCCACTCCGCGTCGTAGGCGACGCGGTCGCGTGTCACGCCGGGCACGTCCTCGACGACCGCCTCGCGGCGGCCGAGGATCCGGTTGACGAGGGTGGACTTGCCGACGTTGGGGCGACCGACGACGGCGACAACCGGCAGCGGACCCTCCTCGGCGGCCGCGCCGAGTTGGTCGGGGTCGGCGTCGAGCAGGGCGAGGTCCTCCTCGTCGAGCTCGAAGTCCGCGAGGCCCGCGCGCAGCGCACGTTCGATCGCGGCGTCGCTGGCCTGGGGGTCGTCGGAGGGGTCCGCGGGCGTGCTCGCGCCCTCGGTGATGTCGGCGTTCATGCGGGTCCAGTTCGTTCGGTGGGACCCATCATTCTCGCCTATCGCAGCCCTGGCCCGTGCACGGTCGCCGGGCGCGAGCGGGCCGCGACGAGGCTGAGCACAGCGGCGACCGTCTGATCGAAGTCCAGCTCCGAGCTGTCGACCGTGACGACCCCGTCGGCAGCGGTGGTGAACTGGGAGACCGTCGAGTCGACCGCGTCGCGGGCGACGACGGCCTCCCGCACGGAAGCGACCGCCTGGGCGTCGGCAGTTCCCTTGTCCTGCAACGATCGTCGCGCGAGGCGTGCCTCCTCGCGGGCGGTGAGGAGGATGCGCACCTGCGCGTCCGGTGCCACGACGGTCGTGATATCGCGGCCCTCGGCGACGATCGCCCCCCGATCAGCGACGCCCACGTCGATGAGCTCCCGTTGGCGCCGGCGCATGTCCGCCCGCACGACGAGATTCGTCGCGACGGCCGACACGGCCGCGGTGATCCGCTCGCTGCGCACCTCGACCGCCAGGTCCACTCCCCCGGCCCCGATCCTCGGACGCTCGGGATCCAGGCCGACTTCGAGTGGCGCCGTCGGGCTGAGTCGCCCGACGAGCTCTGCGTCGGCGAGGTCGACGCCCTCGTCGAGCAACCACCAGGTGAGCGCGCGGTACATCGCCCCCGTGTCGAGGTAGGCCGCGCCCAACCTCCGCGCGACCGCTCGGCTCACGCTGGACTTGCCGGAACCCGACGGGCCGTCGATCGCGACGACGAGTCGGCGGGGCGGCATACGGGCGGGCATGTCCGCCGGTGACGGACCGCGGGTCGCAGGCGGGTCGGTCGACATCAGTCGAGCACCCGCCAGCCCTTGGCCGCGAGCGCCCGCTGGAGCGGTTCGACGGCGGCGGGCACCACGCTGATCTGGGCGAGGCCGAAGGGTTGCCCCAGCCCGTGGTCGATCTCGAGTTCCTCGAGGTTGACCCCCGCCTCGCCGACGTCGGTGAGCAACCGCCCGAGCGCTCCCGGAGTGTCGGGCACGAGGGCGGTGACGATCTCGTATGCCGTGGGGGCCGCTCCGTGCTTGCCCGGGATCCGGGCGTGGCCGGTGTTGCCGTGGGTGATCGTCCGGCTCACCACTTCGAGGCTCCCCACGGCGGGCGAGTCGTCGGCTCCGGCCTCGCCGTCGAGCGCCGTGAGTGCCTCGACGAGTTCGCCGAGGTCGTCGCGCACCCGGGCCAGGACGGTGCGCAGCGAGGCGGCGTTGCCGGCGAGGATCTGGGTCCACAGCCGCGGGTCGCTCGCGGCGATCCGGGTGACGTCGCGGACTCCTTGACCGGCCAGGGCCAGCGCCTGTTCGTCGACCGTGCGCAATTGTGCGGCAACGAGACTCGCCGCAACCTGCGGCAGGTGGGAGACCGCGGCCACCGCGGCGTCGTGGTCGGCCGCGCTCATCACGCTCACGGCGGATCCGACCGCCCGGGCGATCTCGACCACCGTGTCGACGGCGGCCTTCGTCGAGGTCTCGGTGGGGACGACGACCCAGGCGCGGCCTTCGAAGAGGTCACCCCGTGCATGCCCGGCACCCGAACGCTCGCGCCCGGCCATCGGGTGGCCCCCCACGTAGCGGGTGAGGTCGGCCCGGGCCCGGCGAACGCCGTCGAGGACGACGCCCTTGACCGAAGCGACGTCGGTCACCACGGCCCGCGGCCACCGGGTGAGCGAGTCGACGACGACGTCGGCGGTGACGTCAGGCGGCGCCGCCACGACGACGAGGTCCGGGTCCTCCGGCTCGTCGAGGGCCAGCCGCCCGGCACCGAGGTCGCGCGCGAGACCCTGGGCCGTCGGGGACGGGTCGGCGAGCGACACAGCATACCCCGCGCGGGTGAGGGCGATCCCCAGGCTCGTCCCGATGAGCCCGGTCCCCCGGATGAGC
>ERZ795045.2020-NODE-2020-length-20968-cov-4.188256_pt1 | contig 20968 bp, 20 predicted proteins | sample MGYA00375129_ERZ795045 | MGnify/ENA primary metagenome ERZ795045 (study PRJEB30174, sample SAMN05720166) | activated sludge metagenome | isolation source: anaerobic digester from wastewater treatment plant | place: Japan | collected 2015-05-15 ...
GGTGTCGGCGTCGGCGCAGGCTCAGGCGCAGGCGCGGCGCCAGCGCATGGTCCTTGCGCTGATCGATTTTTCCGGACATCGTGACCAGTATTGTCCGTTTTTACTCGTGCACGCGGATGCCTACGATCGGCCTCGTCCGCGCGTGTGCACATGAAGGTGCGCATGGGGGTGCGCCAGCCCCGCGGCCGCGCCGGGGATTCCCCCGGGGTGGTGGCCTCGGACCGGATCTTGCAAGGTGGTCGAGGCTCGGTGCGCGGCACCCGGGCACCGCCAGCCGCACGGAGGGCACGCAGCGATGGGCGGTCTCGTCGATCCGCACGGAAGCGACCGGCTGCGCCCGCTGCTGCTCGAAGGCGAGGCGCTCGCCGCGGAGCGCCGGCGTGCGGCCTCGCTGCCCGCCTTGCGCGTGAGCTCGCGCGAGCGCGGCGACATCCTGATGCTCGGCATCGGCGGCTTCACGCCGCTGGACGGCTTCATGACGCATGCCGACTGGCGCGGCGCCTGCGACGACATGCGGCTGGCAAGCGGCCTGTTCTGGCCGATCCCGATCACGCTGTCGGCCGATGCCGCGCAGGCCGCGTCGATCGGCGTCGGCGACGAGGTCGCGCTGCTCGACCCGGACGACGGCGCGCCGCTGGCGACGATGCGCGTGAGCGAGAAGTACCCGATCGACAAGGCGCGCGAGTGCGCGGCGGTGTTTCGCACCACCGAACTCGCGCACCCGGGCGTGAAGATGGTGATGGAGCAAGGCGACGTGAACCTCGCCGGCCCGCTGAAGATCCTCTCGCAGGGCGGATTCCCCGAGAAGTACGGCGCGCTGTACATGACGCCCGAACAGACGCGCGCGCTGTTCCGCGCGCGCGGCTGGCGGCGCGTGGCCGCGTTCCAGACGCGCAACCCGATGCACCGTTCGCACGAGTACCTGGCCAAGATCGCGATCGAGGTCTGCGACGGCCTGCTGGTGCACTCGCTGCTCGGTGCGCTCAAGCCGGGCGACATCCCGGCCGAGGTGCGCACGCGCGCCATCGCTGCGCTGGCGAAGAACTACTTCGTGCCCTCGACGATCGTGCAGGCCGGCTATCCGCTGGACATGCGCTACGCCGGGCCGCGCGAGGCGCTGCTGCATGCGCTGTTCAGGCAGAACTACGGCTGCTCGCACCTGGTCGTCGGCCGCGACCACGCGGGCGTGGGCAGCTACTACGGCCCGTTCGACGCGCACCGCATCTTCGACCAGATCCCCGAGGGGGCGCTGCAGATCCGGCCGCTGAGGATCGACGTCTCGTTCTGGTGCCATCGCTGCGGCGGCATGGCCTCGGCACGCACCTGCCCGCACGGCGACGCCGAGCGCCTGCAGGTGAGCGGCACGCAGTTGCGCAAGTGGCTCTCCGAAGGCCACAGCGTGCCGGCCGAATTCAGCCGCCCCGAGGTGCTCGAGATCCTGCGCGCCCATTACGCCGCCGGTGCACCGCCACGCTAGCGCCGCCGCACCCCGAGCGGCCCCGACCCCTCCCGCCACCCTGGAGACACACGATGCCCACCTACGTACGTACCGACAAGTGCGACGGCTGCAAAGGCCAGGACAAGACCGCCTGCATGTACATCTGCCCGCACGACCTGATGATGCTCGACAAGGACGGCTCGGTCACCGGCCACCCGATGCGCGCCTACAACCAGGAGCCCGAGCAGTGCTGGGAGTGCTACTCGTGCGTCAAGATCTGCCCGCAGAACGCGATCGAGGTGCGCCACTACGCCGACATCGTGCCGCTGGGCGGCTCGGTGCAGCCGCTGCGCGGCTCGGACTCGATCATGTGGACGATCAAGTTCAGGAACGGCACCCTGAAGCGCTTCAAGTTCCCGACCCGCACGACGGAAGAGGGCTCGATCCAGCCCTACGCCGGCAAGAACATGCCCAAGCTGGCCGACATCGACAAGCCCGGCTACTTCACGCCCAGCGGCGGCTGGCGCGCCGGGCGCGACGGCGAGCTGCTGCGCGTGAAGAAGTGAGCATCACCGTCCAACGAATCCACAGGAACTGAACATGGCCACGTTCGAGAACCCCGAAGTCGTCCAGGAAGAACTGGACATCCTGCTGATCGGCGGCGGCATGGCCTGCTGCGGCGCCGCCTACGAGGCGATGCGCTGGGCCGAGGCCGTGAAGGCCGAGACCGGCAAGGAGCTCAAGATCAAGCTCGTCGACAAGGCCGCGATGGACCGCTCGGGCGCGGTCGCGCAGGGCCTGTCGGCGATCAACACCTACATCGGCCCCGAGCAGGACCCGGCCGACTACGCGCGCATGGTCAGCAACGACCTGATGGGCATCACGCGCGACGACCTCGCCTACGACCTCGGCCGCCACGTCGACGAGTCGGTGCACCTGTTCGAGGAGTGGGGCCTGCCGATCTGGAAGACCGACGACGACGGCGTGCGACACGACGGCGCCGAATCGCAAAAGGAGGGTCTGCCCGCGCTCAAGGACGGCGGCAAGCCGGTGCGCTCGGGCAAGTGGCAGATCATGATCAACGGCGAGTCGTACAAGTGGATCGTGGCCGAGGCGGCGAAGAAGGCGCTCGGCCTGGACCGCATCCAGGAGCGCGTGTTCATCGTCAAGCTCGTCAACGACAAGAACGACCCGTCGCGCATCGCCGGCGCGGTGGGCTTCTCGGTGCGCGACAACCGCATCTACGTCTACAAGGCCAAGGCCGTGCTGCTGGCCGCCGGCGGCTGCGTCAACCTGTTTCGCCCGCGCTCGGTGGGCGAGGGCACGGGCCGCGCCTGGTACCCGGTGTGGAACGCCGGCAGCACCTACGCCATGGCCGCCGAGGCCGGCGCCGAGCTCACGATGATGGAGAACCGCTTCGTGCCGGCGCGCTTCAAGGACGGCTACGGCCCGGTCGGCGCCTGGTTCCTGCTGTTCAAGGCCAAGGCCGTCAACGCCTACGGCGAGGACTACATGGTCAAGAACAAGGAGCTGCTCGACCAGTACCCGCCCTACGGCCAGGCGGCGGTGCCGGCGTCGTGCCTGCGCAACCACCTCATGCTCAAGGAGATGAAGGAAGGGCGCGGCCCGATCTACATGGACACCGTCACGGCGCTGGGCAAGCTGCGCGAGACGCTGTCGCCGAAGGAGGTCAAGCACCTCGAGGCCGAGGCCTGGGAGGACTTCCTCGACATGTGCATCGGCCAGTGCGGCATCTGGGTCGGCGAGAACATCGAGCCCGAGAAGAAGATGAGCGAGCTGATGCCCACCGAGCCGTACCTGCTGGGCTCGCACTCGGGGTGCTGCGGCATCTGGGTCTCGGGGCCGACCGACCTGGGCGCGCCCGATGCCTCCGAGGGCGAGCTCGACGGCGTGCCGGCACACCTGCCGCGCGGCTGGAACTGGGGCTACCGCTCGATGACCACCGTCAAGGGCCTGTTCACGGCCGGCGACGGCGTCGGCGCCTCGGGCCACAAGTTCAGCTCGGGCTCGCACGCCGAAGGCCGCATCGCGGCCAAGGCGATGATCAAGTTCGCGCTCGACCACGCCGGCCACACGCCCGAGCTCGACACCGACCCGGCCGTGCTCGCCGAGCAGATCTACAAGCCCGTGCGCACCTTCCTCGAGCACAAGGACTACACGACCGCGATCGACATCAACCCGCACTACATCACGCCCAAGATGGCGCAGTTCCGGCTGCAGAAGATCATGGACGAGTACGTCGCGGGCGTGGCCACCTACTACAACACCAACGACGTGATGCTCGAGGTGGCCGAGGAGAAGCTCGAGCTGCTCAAGGAAGACGCGGCCAAGATGCGCGCCAAGGACCTGCACGAGCTGCTGCGCGCCTGGGAGAACTACCACCGCATCCTCACCGCCGAGGCGCACATGAAGCACATCCAGTTCCGCGAGGAATCGCGCTACCCGGGCTTCTATTACCGCACCGACAAGAACTTCGTCGACGAGCAGAACTGGCACGTCTTCGTCAACTCGGTGTACGACAAGAACGCCCGGCAGTGGACCTGCTTCAAGCGCAGGCACGTCGACCTGGTGGACAAGAGCAAGCTGTTCAAGCCGGCGGCGCACTGATGCGCGAGGTGGCCGTGATGGCCGGGCTGAATTGCGCCGGGCGCGGCGGGCGCCGTCGGGCGGCCTTCATCGCCGGCGCTGTGCTCGCCTGCGCGGCGGCTGCGCCACAGCCTGCGCAGGCGCAGGCGCAGGAAGGGGCGTGGGTCGGCGAGGCGCGCAAGGTGGCGATGTCGGTGCCGCCGAAGCTCCTGGCGGTGCTCACGGCCGAGATCGACAAGGGCGGCGCCGCCTCGGCGGTCACCGTGTGCCGCGAGCGCGCACCCGAACTGGCGCAGGCCGCGTCGGTCGAGACCGGCTGGCAGGTTCGCCGCGTCAGCCTGCGCCAGCGCAACCCGAAGGCGGTGCCCGACGCCTGGGAGCGCGCGGCGCTGGAGGACTTCGACCGTCGCGCCGCCGCGGGCGAATCGCCGGCGACGCTGGAGAAGGCCGAACTCGTCCAGGAGGAAGGCCGCGCCGTGCAGCGCTACATGCGCGCGCTGCCGGTACAGGCGATCTGCACGCAATGCCACGGCGCTGCCGCGCAGCTGGGGCCGGGCGTCGCCGAACGGCTGCACGAGCTGTACCCCGAAGACCGCGGCACCGGCTACCGCGCCGGCGAGATCCGCGGCGCGATGACGATCCGGCGTGCGCAGTGAGCACGCGGCAAGCGGCGATGCCCACACGGCCGCCGCTCGGCCCGGCGCGAGCAGGTCGGGCCGCGACAATGCGCCGATGAACGAAGCGCCTGCGCCGGCCAGCCCGGTCGTCCCCACCGCCCTCGAAGGCAGCGCAGCGCTGCGTTTTCGCTGCCGCAAGGGCATCGCATGCTGGAACGCCTGCTGCAGCAACATCGACATCGCGCTGACGCCGGTGGACGTGGTGCGGTTGAAGCAGCGGCTGAACCTCGCTTCGTGGGAGTTCCTGCGCGAGTACACCGTGCCGTACGAGATGGAGAAGGACGGCCTTGCCGGCGTCAAGCTCAAGCCGGTGCAAGGCGGCACCGCCTGCCGCTTCATGACGCCCGAAGGCTGCGCCGTCTACGCAGACCGCCCGACCGCCTGCCGCTACTACCCGGTGGCGCTGCTGGCGATGCGCCGGCAGGGCGAGGCGTTCGATCGCCAGGCCTACGCCGTCGTGCGCGAGGACCACTGCCTGGGCCACGCCGAGCCGCGCACGCAGACGATCGACGAGTACCGTGGCGAGCAGGGCGTGGTGCCCTTCGACGAGGCGGCGCGCGGCTGGCGACAGCTGATCCTGAAGAAGAAGAGCTCGGGGCCGACGATCGGCAAGCCGAGCCGGCGCAGTCTCGAACTCTTCTTCATGGCCAGCTACGACGTCGACCGCTTCCGCAGCTTCGTCGCCAGCGATGCGTTCGGCGCCCTGTTCGACCTGCCGCCCGAGGCGCTGCGCGAGGCGCTCGAAGACGACCTCGCGTTGCTTCGGTTCGGCTGGCGCTTCCTCGCCCAGGTGCTGTTCGGCGAGACGACGATCGCGCTGCGCGCCGAGGGCGTCGAGCAGCGGCGCGTGCGCGTGGCCGAGCAGCGCGCGCGCCTCGAGCGCGAGGCCGCCGAGCGGCTGGCGCGCGAAGACGACGAGGGCGGCGCCTTTGTCGATCTCTGAACCGGGCGCGCCGCCGCTCGTCGACGTCGGCGCGCTGCAGGCCGCGGTGGCGCGCTTCGCGAGCGAGCGCGGCTGGCAGCGTTTTCACTCGCCGAAGAACCTCGCGATGGCGCTGGCCGGCGAGGTGGGCGAGCTGCTCGAGATCTTCCAGTGGCTGAGCGACGACGGCTCGCGCGAGGTTGCGCGCCGAGCCGACAGCGCGCGCGCCGTGCGCGACGAACTGGCCGACGTGCTGATCTACTTCGTGCGCCTGGCCGACGTGCTGGGCGTGGATCTGAACGAGGCGCTGGCAAGCAAGCTCGCCGCCAATGCACTGCGCTATCCCGTCGAGCAGGTGCGCGGCAGCGCGGTCAAGGCACCGCCGCGCTGAACGTGGCAGCGCACCGGAGTGCGCCGAGCGTCACGGCGCATCGGGAGCGCACCGCGTGCCAGAGCAGCGCGCCGATGCGGCGCTGATCGCCCGGGGCGCCAGGGCGCTGGGACCGCGCGCTACACCTGCCGCCACGGCAGGCCGTGCTTGCGCCAGCCGCCGAGTGTGCTGCGATGGTGCTCGGCGTCGAGTTCGCCTTCGAAGCCTTCGAGGACGTTGCTGACGTCGGTGAAGCCGTGCTTCTCGAGTTCGAGCCCGGCGTCGACCGAGCGCTTGCCGCTGCGGCAGATGAGGATGATCTGGCGCTCCTTGCGCCCGGCCATGCGCAGCACCTGCTCGGCGAAGCGCGGGTTGATCTCGAAATCGGGCACCGTGTGCCACTCGATGTTGATCGAGCCCACCGCGTGTCCGACGTAGAAGAACTCGAACTCGGTGCGGCAGTCGATGAGCAGCGTGTTCGGGCTCGCCGTCACGATCTCGTGGGCTTGCTTGGGGTGCAGGTGTTTCATCGTCGTGGCGCCGGACGGGGCGTGCATTGTCGCCACCGGCCGCGCGGCGGCAACGATTCGTTCGTCATATCCATATGCCGGCCAGGCAGGCAGAGCGCTTCATCACCGGCGGTCATGAGCAAATGGAAACTGACCATTTCCATTCGCGGCCTGCCCGCGCCACCATGGGCGCCTCGACCCGTGACGAGCCCCGCACGCCCGAACCATGATCGCCGAACGACAAGCTGTCCACCCGAGCACCGTGCCCGCGGCGCCCGCGCTCGCGCGCCCGCTGGCGCCCATCGCCTTCGACGACGAGGGCTTCCTCGTCGATCCCTCGGCCTGGACGACCGTGCTGGCCTGTCAGATCGCGCTCGTCGAGGGCGTGAGCGCGCTGACACCCAAGCACTGGCAGGTGATCGACATCGTGCGCGAGCGCTACTTCCGGCTCGGCGCGCTGCCGGTCATGCGCCTCGTGTGCCGCGCGGCGGGCGTCGACCCGCACGACGCGCACCGACTGTTCCGCAGTTGCTGCAGCCTGTGGCGCATCGCCGGCCTGCCCGATCCGGGCCCCGAGGCGCGGGCCTACATGAACTGATCTGCCGCTCGCCCATGCCGGCGCATGCCGGCGCGCCCTGGTCCCCTGCCGTACGATGCCCTCGTCGACGAGCAGGAAAGACGTGACATGACGCAAGCGCGCACGGCGCTGGTGCTGAGCGGGGGCGGCAGCCTGGGTGCCGTGCAGGTGGGCATGCTGCAGGCGCTGGCCGAGACCGACTTCGCGGCCGACATGGTCATCGGCGCTTCGGTCGGCGCCCTCAACGGCGCCTTCTACGCGCTGCACCCCGCGCCCGACGGTGTCGCCCGGCTGGCGGCGTTGTGGCGCGGCCTGCGCCGCAGCGACGTGTTCCCGCTTTCGGTGCCCAACGCGCTCGAGGCCCTGCTCGGGCGCCGCGACTACCTCACCAAGGCCGACAGCCTGCGCAGGGTCGTGCAGCATGCGCTCGGCATCCGCCGCATCGAGGACACGCGCATTGCGCTGCACATCGCCGCCACCGACGTGATGAGCGGCGACGAGGTGTTGCTGTCCTCCGGTGACATCGACGACGCCCTGCTGGCCAGCGCCGCCATTCCGCTCGTGTTCCCGCAGGTGACGATCGGCGGGCGCTCGCTGATCGATGCCGGCGTCAGCAGCAACACGCCGATCGCGAGCGCGGTGCAACTCGGCGCCGGGCGCATCGTGGTGCTGCCGACGGGCACCCCTTGCGCGCTGCGCGAGCCGCCCAAGGGCATGACGGCGCTGGCGCTGCACGTGCTGGCGCTGCTCAGCATGCGTCAGCTCGACCGTGACGTGGCCGAGTACTCGTCTGCGGCGGCCATCACCGTCGTGCCGCCGCTGTGCCCGCTGCGCGTGGCCGCGTTCGACTTCTCGCACACCGCCGAGCTGATCGAGCGCGCGGCCACGCAGACGCGCGCCTGGCTGGCAGACGGCGGGCTCGGTCGGACCGGGCCGCTGCAGGTGCCGCTGGTGCACTTCCACCCGCCGCGCCCGCAGGCGCAGGACGAAGAAGGCGCCTGCGAGCTGCCGCACTGAACGGCCGAAGAAGGACCGCCGGCCCCTGTCGCCGCCGGGCCGGCCTACGGCTTCTTCTGCGCCAGCGCCTGCAGCTTGGTGGGCTGGATCACGTGCCCGTCCAGTCCCGCTTCCTCGAGCGTGCCGCCGTAGGCCACCGTCATCAGCTGGCTGTAGTAGGTGACGGGCATCGCCAGCCTGGTGCCTTGCTTGCGGTTGATCTCGGCCTGGTAGACCTCGACGTTGGTCTGGCACAGCGGGCAGGGCGTGACGATCATGTCGGCGCCGTGGTCGTAGGCCGACTCGACGATGTCGCGGATCTGCTTCTGGCTCTTGTCGGGCTCGGAGAAGGCGAGCGCGCCGCCGCAGCAGGTGACCTTCTGGTCGTACGCCTCGATGGCCTCGCCGCCCACCGTCTGGACCAGCTTGTCGAGGTAGACCGGGTTCTCGAAGCTCTCGCCGGCGATGCCGAACGGGCGGTTGGTCTGGCAGCCGACGTAGCCGGCGAACTTCAGGCCCTCGAGCGGCTTGACGACCGGCGCGCCGAGCTGCTCGTAGCCGAAGTCCTCGATCAGCACCTCGACCATGTGCTTGACGCCGGCCTTGCCCTGGTACTGCAGCCCGGCCTCCTTCAGCGCCTCGTTGGCGTTGGCGAGGAAGTCGCGATCGACGTCGAGCTTTTCCTTGCTCTCGCGCGCGTTGAGCCAGCACGCGGCGCAGGTGGCGACGACGTCGCGCCCCGGCATGTGCTTCTCGGCCAGCGCGATGTTGCGCGCGTTGAGCACGTGGCGCGTGAGCTCGCTGGCGCCGGTGTAGCTGATCGAGGCGCCGCAGCAGTTCCAGTCGGGGATCTCGGTGAGCTGGATGTCGAGCGTCTTGCACATCGCGTTCGTCGACACCAGGTAGTTGGCCGCCGACGCGCGGTACTGCGACGAGCAGCCCGGGTAGAACGCGTATTCCTTCTTTGCCATCGCTTGGGTCTCCTGCGGCGTGCGCGCGCTTCAGTGCGCGGTGCCTTGCCGGGCCTCTTCCTTGCGGGCCTGCTCGCGCTGCTCGATCTGCTGCACCTTGGCGAGCATCGCCGCGATGCCCTTGGTGTCCTTGCAGCGGTGGCCGCCGAACATCTCGAACGGGTTGAGCCGGCCGGCCTTGAGCATGCCCAGGCCGATGCCGCGCATCGCCCAGGCCTTCTTCACTCCGGCCCGCAGGCCGTCGTGGAAGTAGACCCACAGCGTGAACTTCACTTCGTTGAGGCGCCCGCCCTTGCGAAAGTTGCGATAGAAGGCGAGCGACAGGTCGCGCGTGGGCTGCATCTTCGGCGCCAGCCCCAGGCGCTGGGCGTAGCTCGCCAGCCCGTGCATGATGGTGGTGATCGGCAGCTTGCGCGGGCAGCGCACGACGCAGTTGTAGCAACTGGTGCACATCCACATCGAGTCGGTCGCGAGCACCGCGTCGCGCTGGCCGGCGCGGATCATCATGAAGAGCTTTTGCGGCGAATGCTCCCAGTGCGGGCCGAACGGGCACGAGCCCGCGCAGACGCCGCACTGCATGCACATCTTGACCATGTCGCCGCCCTCGACCTCGCGCTCGACCTCGCGCAGGAAGTCGGGCCGGTAGGGGCGGGGGCCCGGGTTCGTCGGCGTCTGCGCGTCCATCGCCGGCTCCTCAGGCAAAGCCCTTCATCGGGCTCATGCCGATGGCGGTGATCTGCGCCACGTAGTCGTTGATCAACCGGGGCAGGCGTTCGATGTCGGTGATCGCAACCTCGTGGTTGACGACGCGCTCGCTCTCGAGGCCGAGCTGCTTCAAGGTGTCGTCGACCTTGCTCATGCGGTAGTAGGCCATCTCGGAGCCCCTGACGAAGTGGCACTGGTAGTCGTCGCCCTTCTTGCATCCGAGCATCATCACGCCGTCCCAGCCGCCGTTGAGCGCGTCGGTGACCCAGATCGTGTTCACCGAGCCCAGGCAGCGCACCGGGATCACGCGCACGAAGGCCGACACCGTGCGCCGCTGCAGCGCCGCCATGTCCAGCGCCGGGTAGGCATCGTTCTCGCAGGCGAGGATGAGGATGCGCGGCTTGCCGCTGTCCTCGTCGGGCATGTCGACGGCCTTGATCTGCGCGCCCACGCTGTCCACCGAGTAGTTCTCGAACGAGATCACGCGCACCGGGCAGGCGCCCATGCAGGTGCCGCAGCGCCGGCAGCGGCTCTCGTTGAAGACGGGGTAGCGCCGGTCGTCCTCGTCGATGGCGCCGAACGGGCACTCCACCGTGCAGCGCTTGCACTGCGTGCAGCCTTCCAGGCGCACGATCGGATAGCTCAGGTCGCCGCTGCGCGGGTGCGCGGCGCGGCCGAGCGCGGCGTTTTCCACCGCCTGGATCGCCTTCATCGCGGCGCCGGCGGCGTCCTCGACGGCCTGGCCGATGTCCATCGGCCGGCGCGCCGGCCCGGCGGCGTAGATGCCGGTGCGCCGCGTCTCGTACGGAAAGCAGATGAAGTGCGAGTCGGCGAAGCCGTACCTGAGCTGCGGCAGGTCGGGGCCCTGCCGGTAGTCGAGGTTGAGCACCGAGATCTTCGCGAGGGCACTCTTCTTCTCGGCCGCTGCGGCGTCGCCCTTCTCGACCTCGGTCACGGTGGCGGCCCACTCGTCGAGGTCGACGCCGGCGTTGGCGACCTGGCCGGTGGCGAGCACGACGAGGTCGGCCTCGGCGACCGCGTCCTCGTCGAGGATGAGGTCGCGCAGGCGCACGCGCGCGCCGTCGCCGGCGTGCTCGACGCCGTGCGCCACGCCCTTGGTGAAGGTGATGCCCTTGTCCTGCGCGCTGCGGTAGAAGTCCTCGCCCATGCCCGGCGTGCGCAGGTCGGTGTACAGCACCATCGCGCTCGCCTCGGGGTCGGCGTCCTTGACGTACATCGCCTGCTTGATGCTGGTGCCGCAGCAGTGGCCCGAGCAGTAGGGCAGGTGCTTGCCGGTGGCATCGCGCTGGCCGGCGCACTGGACGAAGACGACGCTCTGCACCGCGCGGCCGTCGGCGCGGCGAATCGGCTTGCCGTCGGCGGCGCGCGCCAGCGCCTCGAAGCCGGCCTGGTCGACGACGTGCGGGTGGATGCCGCCGCCGAGCTCGGGCAGCTTCGCGATGTCGTAGGTCGTGAAGCCGCTGGCCTGCACGATGGCGCCGCAGGTGGCCTCGCTCGTGCTGCCGTCGTCGCGTTCGATGCGCACCTGGAAGCGCCCGGGCGCGCCAGCGGTCTGCACGAGGTGCGCGCCCAGCATGACCTCGATGCGCGGGTGCGCGCGCGCGCGCTCGACGAGCGCGCCGATGCCGGTGTCCACCGGCTCGTCATAGGGCTCGCGCGAGGGCGTGCGCCTCCACAGCCGCGCGGCCCAGCCGCCGAGCGCGGCCGCGCGCTCGACCAGCAGCACGTCGTAGCCGGCGTCGGCCGACTCCAGCGCCGCGGTGAGGCCGCTCACGCCGCCGCCCACCACCAGGATGCGGCGCGCGTCGCCGCGGTTCGGGTTGCCGGCGGGCACCTTCAGGCGCTTCAGCTCGGCGCAGCCCATGCGCACGTAGTCGTCGGCCATCTCCTGGCGCACCTCGTCGTGCGCCTGGCCTTCGGCCACCATCCACAGCACGCCTTCGCGCAGGTTGGCGCGCGCCAGCGCGACCTCGGGGAAGTGGAAGGCCTCGGTCTTCATGCGCCGCGAGCACGCGGCCAGCATCACGTGCGTGACGGGGGCTTCGTCGGCGCTGCCGGCGATGTCGGCGCGGATCGCGGCCACGCCCTCGTCGCTGCACAGGAACGGGTGCTCGCGCACCAGCGCCATCTTGCCTTCGCGCTTGGCCACCTTGGCCAACTGCTTGGCATCGAGCGCCGCGCCGATGCCGCAGCCGGTGCAGATGTAGGCGGCGGTCCTGGTCTCAGCCATGCGTTGCCTCCGCGCCCTTGCTGCGGTGGATGACCTGGATGCCGCGCAGCGCCGCCGCGGTGGCGCTCTGCACGGCGCGGTTGACGTCCAGCGGCGCCGCCGCGGCGCCGGCGCCGAACTGGCCGCCGCTCACGCTGCCCTCGAGGAAGCCGCTGGAATCGCGCACGATGTCCGCGGGCAGCGTCAGGCCCTCGGTCTCGGGCTGCATGCCGATCGCGAGCACCACCAGGTCGTGCGCGTTGGCGTAGCGGTGGTAGCCCTCGGTGTCCACGCCGTGCAGGATCGGGTTGCCGCTGGCCTCGTCGAGCGCGATGCGCGCGACCTTGCTCTTGACGAAGGCGACCGTCGCGTCGGCCTGCACGCGCGCGTAGAAGTCCTCCAGGCGGTCGATGGCGCGGATGTCGATGTAGTAGACGGTCGACTTCGCGCCGCCCTCGGGGTAGGCCTCGCGCACGTACTGCGTCTGCTTGAGCGAGGCCATGCAGCAGATGCGCGAGCAGTGGCGCAGGTGGTTCTCGTCGCGCGAGCCGGCGCACTGGACGAAGGCGATGTTCTTCGCCGGCTGGCCGTCCGAGGGGCGCAGCAGCCGCCCGCCGGTCGGCCCGCCGGGGTCGGCCAGGCGCTCGAACTCGACGCTGGTGATGACGTTGGCGTAGCGCCCGTAGCCGTAGGGCTGGATGCGCGCGGCATCGTACGGCCGCCAGCCGGTGGCCCAGATCACGCTGCCGGCGGCGAGCTCGAAGGTCTGCTCCTGCATGTCGAGCTCGATCGCGCCGACCGGGCAGGCGGCGCGCGCGCGCTCGGCGTCGGGCGTGCCGATGATCGAGGGGTCGAGCACGTAGCGCGGCGGGTGCGCCAGGCCGTGCGGCAGGTAGGCTGCGGGAATGCGGTCGAGGCCGTAGTTGTGGCGGTTGGGGATGGTGGCCTCGACCGCCTTCGCGCACGCGCCGCAGGCCGTGCAGCGCTCGTTGACGTAGCGCGGGCGTTGGCGCACGCTGACGCGATAGTCGCCGGCGCGGCCTGCCACCGCCGTCACCTCGGCCATCGTGAGCACGCGCACGCGGCGGTTGGCGCGCAGGCGGCGCAGGTTGATCTCGAGCCCGCAGGTCGGGTGGCACATCTTCGGGAAGTAGCGGTACAGCTGCGCCGTGCGCCCGCCCAGCGTCGGCTCGCGCTCGACGAGGATCACGTCGCGCCCCGTTTCCGCCGCCTCCAGCGCCGCCGTCATGCCGGCGATGCCGCCGCCCACCACGAGCAGCGTCGGGCTGCTGGCTACCGTGCTCGTCATGACGATGTCCTCCTTGCCGGGCCGGCCGCCGCTACGAGGGCAGCGTGCAGGTCTCGAAGCTCATGCGCTCGAGATCGCCGAGCACCCAGGTCGGCGGACCACCGATGCCGGCCACCGTGCCGGGGTTGACGAGCCATGTGCGCTGTCCTCGGATGTTGGGTTGCTGCACCAGCGCCGCGACGTGCGTGTGGCCGCAGCACACCAGGTCGTAGTCGGCGGTGCAGGCCATGCCCTGCGCCTGATGCGGGTAGTGGGTGACGTAGACGCGCCGCCCGCCGAGCGTCAGCTCGGCCTCGCCGCCGTGGTAGTGCAGCCAGCCGCCGGAGGCCTCGGCCATCCGCGCCAGCGCCAGCGCATCGCCCAGGTTGTTGCCGTGCACGACATGCACCGCCATGCCGAGCGCACCGAGTGCGTCCAGCGGGCGCAGCGTGTTGGCGCCGATCACGTCGCCGCAGTGGACGAGCGCCGAGGCCCCGGCGCGCGCTGCCGCCTGCGCCGCGGCCAGCAACGGGTCGGCCCGGTCGTGACTGTCGGAGACGATGCAGATCTTCAACGCCTGTCTCGCGCGCCTGCGCACGCCCGCCCGCACGCATCCGCGCACGAGCCCCGCGTCGATGGGACCACAGTCGGACGCGGCAGCGAATAACCCTCGTGGGTAGGCCCCACTACGCCATCGCGGGGGTAGACGCAGCGTGGCCCGCTCGCCTCGGCTGCATCGGCCCGTCATGGCGCTCTGCGTGCACCGACGCGCGCGCGCTGCACAGGCGCCCGCGCGCGCCCGATGCACGCCGCGGGTGCGGCCTCAGGCGGCCAGCACGCGCAGCGCGTGGACGATCGTCAATCCCGAGACGACGATGAGCAGTTCCAGCACGCGACGGCGGAACGAGGCCGGCGAGATGCCGGCGAAGCCGCGCTGGCCGATCGCGATGCCGACGAGCATCGGCGGCAGCATCCACAGCACCCACGCCGCGGTGGCCGCACCCAGCAGCACGTTCGGCGCGTCGGCAAGCCACGACAGGCCCGCGGCCCAGGCCAGCGCGTACAGGTCGGTGAAGAGGAACAGGGCGATCAGCGTCGCGCGCATCGCGGCCGGCTCGAGCGCCGTCGCGCTGAGCAGCACCGCCACCATGATGCCGCCGATGGCCGCCACGCCGTTGGCCAGCCCGGATGCGAGCCCGGTGGCCAGCCGCACGCTGCGCGTCGCCTCCAGATGCGCCGTGGCGCCCGAGCGCAGCGCGGCGGTGGCCAGCAGCAGCAGCGTGCCGATCAGCAGGCGCAGCGGCGTTTCGGGCAACCAGCCGAGCAGCGCCAGGCCGAGCGGGATCGCCAGCGCGTTGCCGAGCACCAGCCAGCCCAGCCAGCGCGCATGGATGTCGCGCCAGCTGCCCGGCACCTGATGGACGCTGGCGAGCACTTCCAGGACGAAGGCCACCGGAACGATCTCGACCGGCGAGACGACGAGCGAGAGCCCGGCGACCGTGACGGCCGAAAAGCCGAAGCCGGCAAAGCCGCGCACGACGCCGGCGGCCGCGACGACCGCCATGGCCCAGAGCAGCGGCAGCAGCGGCAGCGGAGCCTGCATCGGGTGGGGCGGAGGGCGTGCGCGCTGCGCTGGCGCGCTCGCCCCCCGGGCCCGTCGCGGCGCGCTACACGCGGCCCTTCCAGGGCACCAGCGCCCGCTCGAGGTAGCGCATCAGCAGGTCGAAGCCGAACGCGAACAGGCCGATGACGATGATGCCCATGATCACGGTGTCGCTCTGCAGGTACTGCGCGGCGTTGAGCACCATGAAGCCCAGGCCGCGCGTGGCGGCGACCATCTCCGCGGCCACCAGCGTGGTCCAGCCGAAGCCGATGCCGATGCGCATGCCGGTGAGGATCTCGGGCAGCGCGGCCTTGAGGATCACGTGCCAGATGATCTGCAGGCGCGAGGCGCCCATCGCGTAGGCGGCGTGGATCTGCTCGATCGACACCGAGCGCACGCCGGCGCGCGCCGAGATCGCCATCGGCGCGAAGATCGCGAGGTAGATGAGCAGGATCTTCGACAGCTCGCCGATGCCGAACCAGATGATCATCAGCGGCAGGTAGGCCAGCGGCGGCAGCGGGCGGTAGAACTCGATCGGCGGGTCGAAGACGCCGCGCACGAAGCGGTTGGTGCCCATCAGGATGCCGACCGGGACCGCGGTCACGCACGACAGCAAGAAGGCGCCGAACACGCGCTGCAGGCTGATCCAGGTGTGCTCGGCGAGCGTCGAGTTCGCCACGCCTTCGGTGAGCGCCAGCACGAACTTGCCCCACACCGCCTGCGGCGTGGGCAGGAACAGCGGCTTGATCAGCCCCAGGTTGGTGATCGCGAACCAGGCGACGAACAACGCGATCGAGGTCACGACGCTGATGGCGACGCTCTTGCCCTGGCCCGGCGCGCCGTAGACCTGGCCCGGCGCGGCCGCCTTGGTCGCGAACAGGCCGCCGGCGCGCGCCGCGGCCGCGCCCTGCGCCACCGCGTGCGAGCGCGGAATGAGCCATTGCAGCCTAGACATGGGCGGCCTCCTTGCCTTGTTCGCCGGCGCGCTCGTCGCCGTAGATGATCCCGAGCACCATCTCGCGCATCTTGATGAACTCGGGGCTGGACTTCACCGCCCGCGCGTCGCGTGTCTCGAGGAAGCGGCGGTTGAACGTCAGATCGTAGGTGTTGGTGATGCGCCCGGGGCGCGGCGACATCACGATCACGCGCGTGGCCAGGAACAGCGCCTCCTCGACGCTGTGCGTGATGAAGAAGAACATCTTGCCGGTCTTCTTCCAGACGTCGAGCAGCAACTCCTGGATGGTCTCGCGCGTGAGCGCGTCGAGCGCGGCCATCGGCTCGTCCATCAGCAGCGTCGCCGGGTTGCAGGTGAGCGCGCGCGCGATGCCCACGCGCTGCTGCATGCCGCCCGAGAGCTGGTAGATCATGTGCTTGTGGAAGTCCTGCAGGCCCACCAGCGCCAGATTGCGGGCGGCGATCTCGTGGCGTTCGGCCTTCGGCACGCCCTGCAGCCTGAGGCCGAACTCGGTGTTGTCGATGACGTTGAGCCACGGCAGCAGCGCGTGCTTCTGGAACACCACGCCGCGGTCGGAGCCGGGGCCCGTGATGCGCCGCTCGCCCAGGCGCAGCTCGCCGCGCGTGGGCGAGAGGAAGCCGGCCATCAGGCTGAGCAGCGTCGTCTTGCCGCAGCCCGAGGCGCCGAGCGCAACCACGAAGTCGCCGGTGCCGATCGTGAGGTTGATGTTGTCCAGCGCCTTGACCTCCTCGCCGGGCTGGCGCCCGGGAAAGACGACGCTCACGCCGTCGACGTGCAGGGCTTCGGTCTGTGCGGCCATGTGGCTTGCTCCCTTGGATCGACGCCGGGGGTGGCGCCTGCTTCGAGTCGGCAGCGTGCCGGCCATCGCGCCGGCACGCCGCGCATCGATGCCGCGCGCTACTTCGCGCCGGCCTCGGCGAACTTGGCGGTGACGTAGGCGCTGTAGTCGGCCGGGATCTTGTCGATCTGGCGCTGCTCCTTGAGGAACTGCGCGCTCGCGGTGAGCGCCTGCACCGCCTTGCCGTTCTTGCCGCCGCCCAGCCAGGTCGGCGAGATCTGCGCCTGCACATCGGGAAAGCCCAGCATCTTCATCGCCTCGGCGTTGTCGGCGGCATCGCCGCCGACCAGTTTGGTCATCGCCTTGATCTGCGGCGAGTCCGCCGTCCACGCCGCCTTGTTGGCGAGGTAGTTGCCGTAGGCCTGTGCGAGCACCTTGCAGAAGGCGGCCATGAACTGCGGATTCGCAGCGGCCCATTTCTTGTCGACGATCAGGCCGTCGAACGTCGGCACGCTCTTCTGGCCGACCTCCTCCGACGTGACGATGGTGTGGCCGGTCTTGAGCAGCGTCGTGAGCGCGGGCGGCCAGACGTAGGCGGCGTCGATGTCGCCTCGCGTCCAGGCGGCCACGATCTCGGGCGGCTTCATGTTGAGGATCTGCACCTTGGACGGCGCGATCTTCCAGATGCGCTCGAGCGCGACCAGCAGGTGGAAGTGCGAGGTCGAGACGAACGGCACGGCCACCTTCTTACCGACCAGATCCTGCGCCGTCTTGATGCCCGAGCCGTTGCGTGCGACGAGCTGCTCGGACTGGCCGATGTCGTCGAGGATCCAGAACAGCTCGACGTCGACGCCGCGGCTGACCGCGGCCGCGATGCCCGTCGAGCCGATCACGCCGATCGGCACGTCGCCCGAGGCGAGCGCGGCCGAGATGTCGCCGGCCGACGTGAATTGGCGCCAGTCGATCTTGGCGCCGGTGGCCTTTTCGAAGTCGCCGTTGGCGATCGCCGTGGGGAACGGGCCGACGATCGTCTGGTAGCCCACGGTGACGCTCTTGGCCTGCGCGCGGGCGCCGCCCATGCCCAGCATCGACGCACCCAGTGCCGAGCCGGCGACGACCTGGGCCGCTGCCACGTTGAACTTGCGACGGGAGAGATTTGAATTCATGTCGAACCTCGTGTTTGCGAACGTGGATGGGCGCCGCCGATTCGATCAGCCGGCGTGCGGGGCATTATGGGCAGCCTGCTCGACGCCGTTCAAGGCCGGCCGACGGTGCGTTCGGTGGCGGCGCGGTGCGTGCGCCGGGTGCGCGTAGTGCGGGCGCCGGATGCGCGTGGCGCGTGTGGTGCGCGGTCGGCGCTGGCCGTATGCTCATGGTTCGATGTCTCCTTGCCTCGCGGGGCGCTCGCCGAGCCGGTGTCTTTTGCGTCGTGCCGCGCATGTCGTGCGGCGGCCGGTGCATGGGGGGCGCAGTGTGTCGGTGCAGCGGCCGCGGCAGTAGTGCCAGTTCGCGCCGTTCGGTGAGGCCACATCGCGTGCCGCGGTGGTGTTCTCCTCGGGCGGGTGCGTGCAGCGCTGGATGCGCATCAGGGAAAACGATGAGTCGAACGGAGGGCGGCTGAATGGCGCAGCGGGTTGCGGCCCTGATGTGGCGACAGCTGCTGCAGCGTTCGGCGCGCGAGAGCGCGAGCCTGCAGGCGCAGATCCGCGAGATGCTGGTGGGCGCCATCCTCGACGGCCAGTTGCCGGCCGGCGAGCCGGTGCCCTCGAGCCGCGAGATGGCCGAGCAGCTCGGCGTCGCACGCAACACGGTCGTGCTCGCTTACCAGCAACTGGCCGACGAGGGCTATCTCCTGTCGCGCCAGCGCAGCGGGCATTTCGTGAACGCGGCCATGATCGCCAAGCGCCCGCCCGCACCCGCGCGCCGCGCCGTGGTGGCCGGTGGCGCGCGGGCCGACCTGTCGGCCGCTGCCCGCGCCGCGCCGTGCGCCGAACCGTCGTGGGCCGCGCGCTTCGTGCAGCGCCCGGCGCAGCAGCGCAGCATCGTCAAGCCGGCGGACTGGCAGAAGTACCCGTACCCGTTCCTGTACGGGCAGTTCGACCCGGCGCTGTTCCCCACCGCCGACTGGCGCGAGTGCTGCAACCGCGCGCTGTCGGTGCTCGACATCCGCGCCTGGGCGCCCGACCTCATCACGCGCGACGACGAATCGCTGGTGCAGCAGATCCGCACGCGCGTGCTGCCGCGCCGCGGCGTCTGGGCGGGGGCCGACGAGGTCGTCGTCACCGTGGGCGCGCAGCATGCCCTGTACATGATCGCCGACCTGCTGATGCGCGAGGGCACGCGCGTGGGCATCGAGGAGCCGGGCTATCCGGACGCGCGCAACATCTTCGCGGCGCGCACTTCGGCGATCGTGCCGCTCGCGGTCGACGACGGCGGGCTGCCGGTGGACGATCGCCTCGGCGGCGTCGACTACGTCTACGCCACGCCCAGCCACCAGTGCCCGAGCGGCGTGACGATGCCGCTGGCGCGCCGCGAGGCGCTGCTCGCGCGCGCGGCAGCGCACGATTTCGTCGTCATCGAGGACGACTTCGAAAGCGAGAACCGCTTCGACGGCGAGCCGTTCCCGGCGCTCAAGAGCCTGGACGGCGAGGGGCGCGTGATCTACGTCGGCAGCCTGTCCAAGAGCCTTGCGCCCGGCCTGCGCGTGGGCTACGTGGTCGGTCCGGCGCCGCTCATCGAGGAGCTGCGCGCGTTGCGCCGGCTGATGCTGCGCCACCCGTCGGCGCTGGTGCAGCGCGCGTTCGCGCTCTTTCTGTCGCTGGGCCACCACGATGCGCTGCTGCGCCGCCTGGCAGCGGTGCAGCGCGAGCGCTGTGCGCTCGTGCTCGACGCGCTGGCGCGCCACGCCCCGGGCTGCCACGTGGTGCCGGTGTCGGGCGGCGGCTCGTGCTGGGTCTCGCTGCCCGAGGGGCTGGAGGTGGGCGAGTTCGCCGTGCGCGCCGAGGCCCAGGGCGTGCTGATCGAGCCGGGCGACGTGTTCTTCCACGGCCCGCTGCCGGCGCGGCGTGCGTTTCGCCTCGGCTACGCGTCGATCGCCGCCAAGGCGATCGAGCCGGGCATCCGCCTCCTCGGCGAAATCATCGTCGCCATGCAGCGCGAGGCGGCCGGGCCGCCGCACTGACCTGCCGATGCGCCGACGCGCGCGCCCGCGGCTGGCGCTTCAGTGCGCCGCCGGCAGCGCGGGGCGGTCCTTGCGGTAGGCGTTCTTGACGGCGATCTTGCCGTCGCGGAAGGTGAAGACGTCGACCATGCGCGCCTCGATGCGCGTGCCGTCGGCCTTGGTGCCCTTGAAGGTCGATTCGGAGACGCCGCGATGGCCGCACACGAAATGCTCGCCGTCGAGCCAGGCGGCGTCGGGGAAGGTCTGCCACGCAAGCTGGAAGCCCTCGCGCACCTGCGCGCGCCCGACGAAGCTGCGGCCGAGCAGATCGGGGCCGCCTACCGCGTGGAAGCGGCAGTCCTCGTGCATGAAGCTCATCAGCGCGTCGATGTCGTGCCGGTTCCAGGCGTCGGCGAAGGCGGCGAGGAACTGCGTGTCGACGGCAGGGCGGTCGTGGGCCATGGGGCGTTCTCCGGTGGGCGGCTGCGCCCGACCGTCGGGCGCAGCCGCACGATGAGGATAGGTCGGGCGGGCGCGCCCGTCCAAGGGCCAGATCGCACTGCCGCCTGGAGCCAGGCGCCGCCGCTGGCCTCATGGATCGCCGCGAACTGGCGCTAGAAGCGGCGCCTCGCAGGGCCTACGCTTGGCGGCTTCGATCGCCGTGCGGCCGCGCTGCGGCAGGCGGCTTCGACGAGAGGAGTCGACGATGCAGATGACCCAACCCCGCCCCGGCGTGCTCGGCCCGTACGATCCGCGCTACGACCCGCTGGTGGCGCGCAACCCGGGGCGCGGCCTCGACTACGCACCGACCTACTGGGTTGCCAGCGCCGGCGCGCCGCCGGCCGACGACGGGCCGATCACGCAGGACACCGACGCCGACGTCGTCATCGTCGGCTCGGGCTTCACGGGCCTGGCGGCGGCGCTGTTCCTGGCGCGCGAGCACGGCATCAGGGCGACGGTGCTGGAGGCGAACCAGGCCGTGTGGGGCTGCACCAGCCGCAATGGCGGCCAGGGCCAGAACGCGAGCGGGCGGCTGTATCGCTCGCAATGGATCGCGCGCTGGGGCAAGGAGACCGCGCTCGCGCTCGACGCCGAGATCCGCAGCGGCTACGAGACCTTCAAGAGCCTGGTGGCCGAGTTTCCCGAGTGCGAGCCGCAGCC
>ERZ795045.2024-NODE-2024-length-20944-cov-7.314567_pt1 | contig 20944 bp, 15 predicted proteins | sample MGYA00375129_ERZ795045 | MGnify/ENA primary metagenome ERZ795045 (study PRJEB30174, sample SAMN05720166) | activated sludge metagenome | isolation source: anaerobic digester from wastewater treatment plant | place: Japan | collected 2015-05-15 ...
CAGTTCCGGAAACTCCATCAGCACGTCGGTCATTTCGTTGCCGCGCTCGCCGCATCCGATATACACCACGATGTCCGCATCCACCCACTTGGCCAGCTGGTGCTGCACAACCGTTTTGCCGGTGCCGAAGGGGCCGGGCACGCAGGCCGTTCCGCCCTTGGCAATCGGGAAAAATGCGTCAATGACGCGCTGGCCGGTCAGCAGGATTTTGTTGGGATTCAGCCGCTGCTGAACCGGACGGGGCCGCCGAACGGGCCATTTCTGCATCAGCGTCAGGACCCGTTCGCCCTGTTTGGTTTTAACCATGCCGATTTGTTCCGTAACGGTAAACTCACCCTCCGACAGACCCTCCAGCCGTCCCCGCACACCGGGCGGCACCATAATCTTGTGCAGAACCAGCGTGGATTCCTGCACCTCGCCCAGAATATCCCCGGGCCCGACCTCGGTGCCGTTCTGGATGGTGGGGCGGAAGTGCCATTTTTTGTCCCGCGGAAGGCCCGGAATATCGCTGCCGCGCTTGATGAAGCTGCCCTGCGCTTCCACCAGAGCGCTCAGCGGACGCTGGATGCCGTCATAAATGTTCGAAATCAGTCCCGGTCCCAGTTCCACACTCAGCGGGGCACCGGTATTGACCACTTTCTCTCCCGGGCCGATGCCGACCGTGTCCTCATAGACCTGAATGCTGGCCCTGTCGCCGTGCAGTTCCACAATTTCCCCGATGAGGTTTTCTTCGCCGACGCGGACGACATCGTACATATGAGCGCCGGTCATTCCTTCGGCCACCACCACCGGGCCGGCTACTTTGATGATTCTTCCGATTTTTTGTTCCGTCATATTTCCTGCTTCCGTTTGCTCAAAAAGTTGCCTGAAGGGCTCTGCTGGTTTAATTTTTCAGAATATTGATTCCGGCGGCCAGTTTAATCAGCCGTCCGAGCGATTCGGTTGCAACGCCGGTCGGTTCAGCGGTAAACGGCACCACCACCACACAGGGGACGGCCTTCCGCATCGTCGCATCAAAAACCGGCTGGGCCTGGCGAGCGACGTTTTCCGCCACCACCACCAGCGTGTACTGCTGCCGCAGGATGGCTTTGGCCGTCTCCTGTACGGCTTCCGCCTTCGGCTCTACGGCGAAGGTATCCAGTCCCAGCGCCGAAAACGGCATCACAAAATCCGCTGTTCCCAATACGGCTGCTTTGCCTTCCATTTCTGTTCCTTTGGAAGCCGCCGCCGGCTTCCGGTTCTTTTCCGTTCGTGTTCTGTTTGATGCCGGTCCGTTAGTCCATCCATGTTCCCAGCCGGTCCAGCAGCAGTTCGGCCGACAGGCCGTTTTTTCTGCCCATCAGCAGCATTCGGACCGTCCGAATCTCCGCTTCTTTCATCAGCAGATAGGCCGCAATCGGCTGAGGACCCGCCGCCAGCTGACGCGTAGTCTTCAGAAATTCCATCAGATAATCTTCACAGCCCCGCTCGAGGGCCAGAAACGAGCCCTTTTCCCGCAGGTACCGCGTTCCTTCCTCTATCAGTTCCAGATAGGGGGTGGCGTAAAACAGCGGCACGAGAGCATCGTAGTTATGCTCCAGTCCCTGAACAAAACGGGCCGTTTCGATGAATCCGTCCGGCAGAAAATGAAACCGCTCCTGGCGTTCGGCGGCTTTCAGACGCAGCAGCGTCCGGATGTTGTACAAGTCGATTCGGACCCGCGACAGCGACAGGCAGAAGACGCTGCCGATGGCCTGACTGTGCCGAACCCGCCAGGCGGCCTCCACCCGGTCGATGGCATAGTCAATCTGCCGGATGTCCTTGTTTTCGTAATAAGCCAGCACAGCGGCCTCTACGGCCTCCTGCAGGTACTCCGGAAACCGCTCATAATTTTCCTGTTGAAAAATTTCTTCAAACTCCTCTGCCGGCACGGCCCCCTCCGGGCTGTAGTCCGTCCCCAGGGGTCTGTCCGTAACGACGCGCCGCACGGCCAGCCGCATATTGGCAAAATCCTCACGGGCCTGGAACATCTGGACAAGCCCCGGATCCTCCGCCAGCTGCACAAACAGCTGACGCACCTGCCGGCGGCGGGACAGCAGCATTTCCTCGATTTCCTCAGCAGAGGCCTGTGCAGGCACGGCATATTCCGTTCCGCCGAGCATTTCCGCCGCCGCTTCAAAACTGTCCGTGTGGGCCAGCTCCGAGAGCATCGCCCGGCTCAGCATCATCGTTTCGAGCACGCGCACCTTGGCCGTTGCAAAGGCGTACCGCCAGTCTTCCGCTCCCACCGGCGGATACCGTACAAAATCGATTGTGCTCGGTTCGCTGTTCATCTGCATCAGTCAGCAAACAGTTTGGCCGCCAGTTCCATTTCCGTCTGCTGGCGAATCTGCTCCAGCAGCACCTCCGTTGAGCAGTTCACCTGCACCTTGCCGCGGCGAAGGATGAATCCGCCGTCGATGTCCGCTTTTTCCGCCGCCGGCCTCAGGTTGCCCTTGTAGCCCGGGCCGAGGCGTTTGTTAATCTGTTTGAGAAACTCCGGATTGATTCGCGTTTCATTTTTTCCGACGAGGACTTCTTCATCGCCGGTGACAACCGCCTGCATCAGCAGCCGGCCCATCAGTTCCAGATAGGGGCCGTCCGCCATCGTGTTAATCCGCCGGCGGGCCGTCTCGAATACCTCCCGCAGCAGGTCCGCCTTGGCGGCCAGAATCTTTTTCCGCAGGTCCATTCGCGCCGCCGCCAGCATTCGTGCCTGTTTATCCTCGGCGGCCTGACGGGCCATCTGTTCCGTTTCCTGCTCGAAGGCCTTCAGCTCCTCATCGAGAACGCTGCGCCGCTGCCGGACTTTTGCCTGCGCCTCCGACAGAATCCGCTGGGCCTCCTGACGGCCTTCCGACAAAATCTTTTCAACGACCTGTTCTGCTTTCATAGGCAAACCTTCACCGGCACATGAGCCGTTGGCTTCGGTTTCAGTTTTTTCTCAGCCGACCTGGATGGCTCTCACGACCAAAAAGGAAATCAGAAAGCCCAGAATGGCGTACAATTCAATCATTGCGGCGTAAATGACGCCCGCTTTGAACGCCAGTTCGGGGCGTTTGGCCGCCATCAGAATGCCGGCGGCTCCCGTTCGGCCCTGATGAATGCCGCTGACCCAGCCGGCGACGGCTACCGGCAGGCAGGCCGCGAGAAGCTCAAGCCCCTGAGCCCATGTGACGGAGGCAATGGGACCGGCAATCAGTCCGATTTTCATCACAACCATCAGGCCGACGATGAAGCCGTAAAGTCCCTGCGTACTGGGCAGCAGAACCAGCAGCATCAGCGTGCCGTACCGTTCCGGTTTTTCGCTGAGAACGCCGGTCGCGGCTTTGCTGGCGGCCCCCAGGCCGATGGCCGAACCGATTCCGGACAGAAAAACAGCCAATGCAGCTCCTACCAATGCAAATGTTAAACCCATCATCGCCATACAGACTTCCTTTCTTTTTCTTCCTGCGAAATACGTTTTGCACGCCCGTTTTGAGAACGGGTGTTATTTGCGAATTTCAACATACTGAAACTTTTTCTGCAGCGGAACGAAATCTTTTCCGCCTCCGGTGAAAAATTTCGGGAAAAACTCCACAAACTGAAGCCGCAGCGAGTGGACAAACGCTCCCAGCACCGACAAGGCGATATTAAACAGATGTCCTCCGACAAACAGCACTGCTCCCAGCAGCCATCCGACGTATGGGACGCCCAAGACCAATTTGACCAGAATATTGATTGCCATCCCGCAGCCGGCTCCCACCAGACAAAGGGCCAGCAGACGGGCGTAGCTGAGAATATCCCCGATGAAGAAGACGGTGCTGAAGAGCTGATAGACGCCCAGCCCCAGCCGGCCCGCCCAGCCGCCGCTTCGCACCGTAAACAAAACAATCACGGCGGAGGTGATGCACACGAGGACGATGCACGGTGTTTTGAATTCTTTCGGCAGCTTATCTGCGGAGACCAGGCCGATGCACAGCAGACTGTTCAGGTGAACAATCCAGACCAGCTGGTCGCAGAGAGCAGCGGCCCAGTCTTTTTTGAGCAGGTTGGCGAAAAAGGCGATGAGCAGCCCGCACTGAATTTGAAAATAGCCGAGGGCCAGTGAAAGGATGAAAAAGAACATCGGGTTGGCCATCGGGTCAAACAGCATCAGTTTTACCCGCACGGCATCCAGCTCGTTTCGCAGGGCGGACCCTTCCGGCAGGAGAGAGGTCACGGCATCCCCGAACCAGCTGCCCATCATCAGGCCGGCCAGCGTCGTGGTGATGGAGCAAATCAGGAGCATCCAAAAGATGCCTTTATTGGCCCGGACTTTTCGAAGCACCCAGGCCAGCAGGGCGGTCAGAATCAGCCCATACCCCGCATCCGCCATGCACAGCCCGAAAAAGACGGCAAAAAACGGGGCCAGAAACACGGTCGGGTCCACCGAAGTCGGGGCCGGCATTCCGTACAGACGCGTGATGGTTTCAAAGGGACGAACCGCCGGCACATTCTCAATTTCCACCGGCGGCTCTTCTCCCTCCATCGGGATCAGAATGGTTACATCGCACGCCTCAAACCGCCGGACGATTTCCTGCACGCGCGGATAGTCCTTCCGCTTGGTCCAGCCCTCCAGAAACAGCGTCTGCTCCGTTGCCGGAGCGCCCGCCAGGGCGGTCTTGCGCTCCAGCAGGTTTCTGTAGTAGTCATAGAGCACTTTCAGTTCCAGCTGCCGTCCGGATAAAGAGGCGGCCTCCCGGCTGACCTGAGCGATTTGTTCGTCAATTTCCTGCAGACGGCGGCGGCACTGTTCAATCAGGTCCGCCGGCGTCCCTTTGAGTCCTTCCAGATGAACGGCCTCAAATTCAGCGCCGCGGAGGATTTTCTGCACTTCTGCTGTCTGAGCGGCCAGCGCAAAAATCAGGCATGCCTTCCGGTTTTCCGCTTCTCCGACAAGCTCCACCGTGCACGACAGGTCTTCGAGGGCCTGCTGAACCGCCGGAACATTCTGCACGGGAATCATCCCGACAAATACCTGAATCGAGGAAAAGGAGGCCAAATCCTCCAGCCGGCACGTCAGATTCCGCCACGGCAAAAGACGCTGAAGCTGCTCCGTCGTCTGCTCCAGCTCCGCCTGAAGTCCTTCCAGCCGTTTCTGGGTCTGCTCCGTCCGGTCCAGCAGGTCCATTGCCTCCCGACCGCTCAGAATGGCCGAAAATGCGGAAGCGTCTATCTCCACGCGCGGAGAAAACAAACTCGTTCCCGATGGCTCCTGTGCGTGGGCTTCCAGAAAAGCGATGGCCTTTTCCAGCCGACCGACCAGTTCTTCGAGGTCTTTGGGACGGCGGAATTCCGTCTGAAGTTCCGGCCATTCCTTGCTGACCATCGCCTGTGCCGCATCCAGCAGATGCACCAGTCCCGCTTCCTGAAGGGCCTCCAGGAGCTGGGCCGCCTGGCTGCGGTGGGCGACAATCAGAATCTTTTCCATCGGCGCAATGGCCATTTGTTTGTTCCTTCTATCTATGTAAAAAAATTAGGTCTGCATTGATTCCTGACGGAGCATCATTGGGGCAAATGGGACAAAATGACGCGGATGCATTCTTCCATTCGCCCTGCGGCTTTCTGCCGAAGAGCATCGATCTGCTTTTGTCCCTCCTTCAGAAGCGATTCGACCTGGGCCCGGCCGCTCTGTTCGGCCTCGGCAAGGGCCGCTGCCATGCGTTCTTTTCGCTGCTGCTGTGCCCGACGGCGCATCTGGTCTTCTTCGACGGCGGCCTTTTCGAGCAGTTCAGCGGCCTCTTTCTTGGCTTGTTCGATCATTTGCCGGGCCTGCTGTTCTGCATCTTTGATTCGTTGAACCAGTTCCATAGAATCGTCCTGCTTTCGGCGGTTTCAAAATTCCTCTGCGTTCTTTTTTTCAGGGACTTATCATAGCAAGCCCCCCAAACAGGACAAGGGAAAACTTTCGGTTTTTGGAGAAAAAACGGGAGTTTTCTTCGGGGATTACTTTTTGGCAGGCCCAATGAGCCCTTTTGTTCCATTGCCAGAAGAATCAAATCCGCCATCTGCTCTTTTTTGAAAATCGAATTGTCTAAGGTAATAGCGAACGCCGGCTCACGCGGATTCTTTTCTTCATAAAGACGCCGCATAAACTCCCGCTCTTTATCTATTTCATCTATTTTAACAGCCGCCGCTGTTTTATCTATTTTCTCGCGGATGCTTACCCTCGCAATTCTCCAATCTCTCGGCGCCTCAACCCGAATGCTTAATCCGTTATCGATGTCATAGGTCGCCGATGCACTGCCCTGTCCGATAATAATCGCATACCCTTCATAGGCAATGGTGCGCACCATCAGCATAATTTTGTTGCGGATTTCGTGCCCGTCCGGAACATTTCCTTTTCGCAACCCTCGCAGGAAATCCTTGAAAAGACTGGGTTTAGCCCGACGCTCCCGTTCAATCACATCCTCCGTCAGACCGGTATCCTCCGCCAGCTGTTTGAGCAGCTCTTTATAATAGAGTTTCCAGCGCCCCAATTCATCCCGCTGGTTGAGTTTCTCCAGAAGGTACTGCCCCAGTTCAAATCCGTCGCAGCCGAATTGCCTCGAAATGGTCAAAAATGGGCCGGGTTCCTGTTTTCGATTCACATTCTCTAAATGGTCACGAAGATAGGCAGATAGGGTCGGCTTGCTCATCGCATCATCCTTTAATGGTTTTCCGGCCTGTTTGCTCAATTCTCACATTACTCTATCGGAATTATCAGGCGATGTCAAGCCGCAAAGCATTCAGGCGTATTGGGATTTGCTGTTAAAATGGGGAAACTTGCTTATTCCAAATACTGCTGGATAGAACGCTTTTCGTGTGATATATCGTACCGGTCACACAAGGAAAGGAATAGCGAATGCGGCAGTTCGGTTTGTGCCTGATGTTCTTGAGCGTTGTTTGTTCGGCCCCCGCGGTGTTATCGGAGCAGGAGTTTCAAAATCCCCCCGTCTGGGCGGGGGTGCGGTGCTGGTGGTGGTGGCTGAACAGCAACGTCACCGCCGAGGCCATCACCCGCGACCTGGAAGAGATGAAAGCCAAGGGCTTCAGCGGGGCGATGATTTTCGACGCCGGAGGCGCTGACCAGCGGGGCAATGCCCAAGTCCCGGCCGGACCGCTTTTTGCAAGTTCTGAATGGATAAAACTTTATCAGCACGCCCTCCGAGAGGCCCAGCGGCTCGGACTGGAACTGGGGCTGTCCATCCAGAGCGGCTGGAATCTCGGCGGGCCTATCGTGACGGCCGATTTTGCCGCCAAACAATTGACTTGGTCCGAAGTGCAGATTGAAGGCCCGCAGCAGTACAAACAGAAACTTCCGACTCCCGAAAATCGGAATTGGTATCGGGACATTTGCGTGCTGGCTTTTCCTTTGAAGCTGCACAAACCCTCCGATATTCATTGGACGGTCCAAAGCAGCTCCGCTCAGCAGGATTATCCCGCCGCCCTTGTCTTCGACGGCAATCCGGATACTTTCTGGGTCAGCGGCGGCACCGAACCCGGGCAGGGGCCTTCCGCGGAAAAACCCCAGTGGCTTCAGTTTGCCTTCGACAAACCGGTTGTCGTCTGCGGACTGCAGGTGCTGGGCCGACCCGGCTACGGCCCCAAAACCGTCCGCATCCAGGTCAACGACAATCCCCCGCTGCCCGCTGTTTCCATCGAAGACGGCAAATCAAAAACAATCGAAATGGAAAAACAGACCGGCACTGTCTTTCGCATCCTTTTTGAAGAGGCCTATGACCTGCGGCATCCCGACCGGCCCCGCAATGTGCAGGTGGCCGAGCTGTATTGGCTCGATGAAAACAAAAAACCCATCGCCGGGACCGTTTCCCGCCCGGGCATTCAGAATCTGCAGCTGAAAATCCTGCATGATGAACTGGGGATGTCCGCTCCGGACTGCCGGTTCCTGCTGGATGATATTCCTTCCGTAGAAGGCGAAGAAGATGCTTCTTTGCAGGACATCCTCAATCTGACAGACCGCCTGGCGGACGACGGCACACTCACCTGGACGGTCCCCGCCGGCACCTGGACAGTGCTGCGCTTCGGCTATACCCCTACTGATGCCCGTGTCTCCACCTCCAGCGGCGGCTGGCAGGGCATGGTGATTGATTATCTCAGCCGCAGCGCCTTTGAACGTTACTGGAACGAGGTAGTGGAGCCGTTATTGGAAGCCGCCGGCCCCCTCAAAGGCACCGTCCTGAAACAGCTGGAAACCGACAGCTGGGAATGCGGCGGAATGAACTGGTCGGACCGCTTTGCCGAAGACTTCAAAAAATACCGCGGCTACGACCCGATTCCGTATCTGCCCGTCATCGCCGGCAAGATTATCGAAAGCCGCGACGTGTCCAACGCCTTCCTGGCCGACTTCCGCAAGACGCTGGCCGACTGTGTAGCCGACAATCACTATGCCGTTTTTGCGGAATTAGCCCACAAGCACAACCTCCAGATTCAGCCCGAGTCCGCCGGCCCGCACGCCGGCCCGATTGACGGCATCAAAAACTACGGCAAAAGCGATATCGTCATGTCCGAATTCTGGTCGCCCTCGCCGCATCGTCCCACGCCGGAAGTGCGCTTCTTCGTCAAGCAGGCGGCCGCCGCCGCGCACATTTACGGCAAAGAAATCGTCGCCGCCGAGTCCTTTACCACCATCGGACGTCACTGGAATGATGTGCTCTGGAAGACGATGAAGCCCGCCATGGATCACGAGTTCTGCGCCGGACTGAATCAGATTTTCTTCCATACTTTCACCTGCTCGCCCAAAGAGATGGGCATTCCCGGACAGGAGTATTTTGCGGGCACCCACGTCAACCCGCAGGTGACCTGGTGGCATCATTCCATCCCCTTTATCCAGTACATCAACCGCTGCCAATATATGCTCCGCAAAGGCAGATTTGTCGCGGATGTGCTGTATTATTACGGCGATCATGTGCCCAACATCGCCCGGCTCAAGGAAGACGACCCGGCCAAAGTGCTGCCTGGATTCGACTATGACATCACAGATGAAGTCATTCTGGCCAAACTGAAAGTCCGCTCCGGCAAAATCGTCGTCCCCGGCGGAATCTCCTATCATCTGCTGGTGATGCCCGATCACAAAGTCCTTTCGCTTCAGGCCCTCGAAAAGGTCAATGAACTGCTTCGTCAGGGGGCGACGGTCCTTTGTGTCCGCCCGGAACGGATGGTTTCTCTGGTCGGCGGACTGCCCGCCCGACAGCGTTTTGAGCAGCTGACCGACCAGCTGTGGGGCGAAGTAACACCGCCCGCCGGTCAGCGCACCATCGGAAGCGGCCGGCTCATCTGGGGCAAGACCGCACGCCAGGTCCTGCTCGAAGACCGCATTCGTCCCGACTTCGAATTCTCCAGTGCCGACCCCGATGTGCAGCTGGACTGCATTCACTGCACCCGCGAGGATGCAGATGTGTATTTTGTCTCCAACCAGACGGAAGCTGTTGTGACGGCTGACTGTCGTTTCCGCATCAGCGGCAAAATCCCGCAGCTGTGGGACCCCGTCAGCGGACAGATACGCCCCGCCGCCTTCCGGCAGACGGACGGACGCATCGAGGTGCCGCTGCACTTCGGCCCGTACGGCTCAGTCTTTGTTGTGTTTCAGCCGTCCGCAAATGCGCAGCCGACTCCTGCAGCCAATTATAAGGAGTATTTGACTGTCCAGACTCTCACCGGCCCCTGGCTGGTTTCCTTTGACCCCCAATGGGGCGGCCCGGAGGAAATCGTCTTTCCCGAACTGCTCGACTGGAGTCAGCACGAGCAGGAGGGCGTGCGCTTCTATTCCGGGGCGGCGGTCTATAAGAAAAGCTTCCAGCTCGAAAAGCCCCTTCAGGCCGGTCGGGAATATCGGCTGGACCTAGGACGCGTCGAAGATGTCGGCATCGCCAAAGTGACGCTCAACGGCAAAGACCTTGGGATTCTCTGGACGCCGCCGTTTCAAGCGGACATCTCCTCCGTCCTGAAAAACGGCGTCAATCTGCTTGAAGTGGAAGTGGTCAACTCCTGGCGCAATCGGCTCATCGGCGACCGGGACCTGCCGCCGGACCAGCGCCGCACCAAAACCAACATTGCCGTCCGGCGCGACTGGCGGCTTGAACCGTCCGGCCTTCTGGGACCCGTAACTGTCCTCATAGAGAAGAACTAAATCGAACGCCGCTTTCTGTTATTCCCGCCGCTTGTCCTTCAAAACTTTGAGACAAGCAAGGCAGCGGGGTACGAATGAAGAATGCAAAATTAAGAATGAAGAAAAAATCACCAGCAGCCGAACTCTCCAGCGACCGGCCGTTTTTCTTCCTGACCAACAACTGATAACTGATAACCGATGACTTTCGCCTCCTGCTTGTCAGCCGCTCTGCACATCCTCCAAATCAGAAAAGCAGCTTCACAGCCGCGGCGGCGGCCAGCACTACCGTAAGGACTTCAAACAGCCGTTGCGGAATATGCCGCAGCAGGGCAATGCCCCCAACCGCTCCGAGTGCAACGGCGGGAAAGACATACACATCCGCCGGCAGGGATTGCGGCGTAATCAGTCCCAGATGCCACAGAAACGGCACTTTGAGCCAGTTGACCACAAAAAAGAACCAGGCGGAAGTGCCGACAAACTTGTCCTTGTCCAGTTTCATCGAAAGCAGGTACAGCGTCATCACAGGGCCCGCCGCATTGGCCAGAAGCGTCGTCACCCCCGCAGCAAATCCCATTGCATACGCAAACAGACGGCCGGACGGGGGGTTGCCCCCGTCGGAAGAAAGGCCGCGGGTCTTCAGCGTCAGCATCGCGAGAACCACAACTCCAATCAGCGGCGCCAGCCGGCGGTCATCCAGATGCTGCATCAGGACAAAACCCGCTACAATGCCCAGCAGCGCCGCCGGCAGCAGCCGCAGCAGACAAGACCACTGGGCCTGTCGGCGGTAATACGCCGCCGCAAACAAATCGGCAAAAATCAGCAGCGGCAGCAGCAGGCCGACCGAAGCCCGCGCGGGCACCGCCATCGCCGCCAGCGGCACCGCCAGAATCCCCGCGCCCGGAAGCGCCGTCTTCGACAGCCCGACCAGCACCCCGCAAAGAGCCAAAATCCCCCAACCTGCCGGTGTAATATTCAGTTCCATTCTTGTTTTCCTGACAGTTCTTGTTCTGAAGGAAAGCAGTATAAACACAAAGGCAGGGGGACTCTATCTTTTTCGGGGTTTTGATGCTACATTAACGGGTATGGGACGCAGAACCATCGACAGTTTGTTCGGCAGTGAACCGACGAAGCCGGCGGACGGCCGGGTCATTCGCGCGGCCTTCAATACCGGCGCCGATGCGCTGTTTGACTATCTGCTGCCCAGCGGGCTGGGCCCTGTGCGGCCGGGCCAGCGGGTGCGCGTGCCCTTCGGACGTACCAATCGACTCCTGGAAGCGTTTGTCGTGGAGGTCGAGCCCGCCGATGCCGGAGCCGATTCCGAATGGCAGAAGGCGCGGGGCTTTGACCTGAAAACGGTTCGGGAGATTCTCGATGAAGAACCGCTGCTGGATGAGCAGCTGATGGAGCTGGCCAGGTGGATGAGTGCCTACTACGTCTGTCCGCTGGGGCAGGTGCTGGCGGCGATGGTGCCGGCGGCAGTCAAAAAAGAAGCAGGCGTCCGCAAGGAGGTGCGGGTGTATCTGACGGGCGAGCAGCCGGCCGACTCAAAACTTGGCAGCGGGCCGCAGCGGGCCCTCGTCCGGATTTTGCAGGGGGCAGGGGCCGTCAGCGAAGAGACGGCGATCGAGAAAACCACGCTGTTGGAGCGGGCGGGCTGCACGGAGGGACCGCTGAAGAAACTGCTGCGCAGCGGTGCGGCGGCCTGTGCGGTTCGATACGGCGTGCGTCCGCTGCCGATAGTGCCGGAGGGACTGCGGGAGCAGGCGGAGGCCATCGTGCTCACGGAAGACCAGCAGCGGGCGCTGACTCATCTGGAGCAGCAGTTGCAGGCGGGGCAGTTCGCCGTAACGCTCCTGCACGGCGTAACCGACAGCGGCAAGACGGAGGTCTATATCCGGGCTATTGAGAAGGCCGTCTCATTGGGTCGGCAGGCGATAGTGATGCTGCCGGAGATTGCCCTGACGGCCCAGACGGTCCAGCGGTTCGGGGCGCGGTTTCAGCGGCTGGCGGTGATGCATTCGGGCCTGTCGGGGCCGCAGCGGAATGCGCAGTGGCAGGCGATTCGCCGCGGGCAGGCGGATGTGGTCATCGGGGCCCGCTCGGCGGTCTTTGCCCCTCTGCAGCGGCTGGGACTGATTGTGGTTGATGAAGAACACGAAGCGAGCTACAAGCAGGATATGGTGCCGCGCTATCACGGGCGCGATGCGGCGATTAAGCGGGCGCAGCTGGCCGGCGCCGTGTGTCTGCTGGGCTCGGCAACGCCGTCGCTGGAGACGCTGCACAACTGTCAGACGCGCTCCAGCTATACGCGGATTGTGATGGCTCGGCGCGTGCGCAATCTGCCGATGCCGAAGATGGACGTTATCAATATGCTCACGGCCTTCGAGGGCCGAGCGGTCCGCCAGCCGCAGCTGCTCAGCCCGGCGCTGGAAGAAGCCCTGCATGAAGTGCTTCAGCGCGGCGAGCAGGCGATTCTGCTGCTCAATCGCCGCGGCTACAGCCATTTCATTTACTGTCCCTCCTGCCGCCATACGCTGCACTGCCGCAACTGTGATGTGACGCTCACCTATCACAAACGGCCGCATCGGGAAGGGACGGCAGAAACTGTTTTAGGCCCTCATATGACGGGCGGCTATGCGATTTGCCATTATTGTCTGGCCAAGACGCTCGTGCCGAAGGCCTGTCCGCTTTGCGGGCAGGCGATGACGATGATCGGGCTGGGGGCCCAGCGGCTGGAGGAAGAGGTGCAGCACAAACTGCCGCAGGCGCGCCTGCGCCGCATCGACAGCGATGCCATGGCGGGCAGGGATTATTACGGCCTGCTGGAGGATTTCGCCGCCGGGCGCATTGATATTCTGGTCGGCACGCAAATGCTCGCCAAGGGTCTGCATTTTCCCAACGTGACGCTGGTGGGGATTGTCAGTGCCGATACCGCCCTGTTGCTGCCGGATTTTCGCGCCAACGAGCGGACGTTTCAATTGATTTGTCAGGCAGCCGGCCGCGCCGGACGCAGCGAAAAAGGCGGACGCGTGCTCATCCAGACCTTTCTGCCCGGCCAGCCCGCCATCGACTTTGCCTGCCGATACGACTGGGAGGGGTTCGTGCAGGAGGAAATGAAGCATCGGCGGGCCTGTCATCTGCCGCCGGTCTGGCGGATGGCGATGGTGCTGATGCGCGACGGCCGCTATGAACGGCTCACCGCCGCCGCCAAAGCGGTCAATGCACGGCTGGAGCAGATTATCGAGCGCGAGAAGCTGCCGATTCTCCTTCGCGGGCCGATGGAGGCGCCCATCAGCCGCATCGGCGGACAGCACCGAATGCACCTGATTGTCCAGGCCCGGCAGCCGCAGACGATTCAGCATTTGTTTGCGCGTTTCCGCGCCGCTGCCCCCGTCCGCCCGGCCGTCCAAATCCAAATCGACATCGACCCCGTCTGTGTCCTGTAAATCCTGCCTCAAATCCCCATTCAATTTTCGCGGAACAAGTCAGGTTGTCTGAATGCGCCGCAACCGCTGGATTCAAAAGGATTTAAAAAGGTTTGCCCCAGAGGCCGCTTGCACGGCCGCTGGGGCAGTGCCTGCGAAAACCCATATGGGTTTTCTTGTTATGACAAGCTCGCAGGCATAGGTCAGTTACAACATTGATATTCTACCGAACCTTTGGTAGGATTGTCAAACAATTTTAAAAAACACTTTGCAGGAGGACTGATTATGTACACATTGGGTCTGGATATCGGTTCTAACAGTATCGGCTGGGCTATCTTGAATCCCGAAGAAAAGAAGGTCATCAATGCTGGGGTTCGCGTCTTCCAGGAAGGAGTGGACAGAGATACCAAAGGGGCGGAAGTCTCCAAAAATGCGGCTCGCCGCGCCGCCCGCAGTGCCCGGCGAACTCGCAAAAGGAGGAATTACCGAAAGGATAAATTGTTTCGGCTTTTGGTTCGCAACGGTCTTTTGCCTCAGGATCCGCTTCAGCAGCAGGCCCTTTTTCAAAAAGACCCTTACTACTTGCGGGCAAAAGGACTGGATGAGCAGTTAGAACCCTATGAAATCGGACGGGTCCTATACCATCTCAGTCAGCGTCGAGGGTTCTGGAGCAACCGGAAATCTGAAAAAAAGAAGGAAGAAGGTGTTGTCATCAAAGGGGCCGCAGCTCTTCAGAAGCAGATTGAAGAGTCCGACTGCCGCACGCTCGGAGAATATTTCGCCCGCCAAAATCCTCACGAAAACCGCATCCGGGGCCATTACACCTTCCGCTCCATGTATGAAGATGAATTTGAAAAAATCTGGCAGACACAGTCTGGATTTTATCAGGATGTGTTGACGGATTCTCTGAAAGAGGAGATCAAGGATCGAACCATTTTTTACCAGAGACCTCTGAAGCCCACAGAGGAACTCATCGGCGACTGCGAGTTGGAACCCGGGGAGAAACGGTGTCCCAGAGCCGATTGGTTCGCGAGAAGGTTTCGCATTCTGCAAACACTCAATAATCTCGAAATTCATAACCCGGACGGCACGGAAACGAAACTCAATGAAGACCAGAGGAAAATTGTCCTGCAAGAATTGCTCAGCAGCAAAGAAGTGAAATTTGATACGCTCCGCAAAAAATTAAACCTGTTGGAAACCCAAACCTTTAATGCCGAAGAAGGCCCCAAGGACAAAAAAAGGAGTCCATTCAGGGAGACGAATTTAACGCCCATCTCCGCAAGGTTCTCGGCAAAAAAACATTTGAACGGCTGGCCGAGCAGGACATCATAGAAATCAACGACCTGTTGCTGGATGACACCCTTCAGGATGAGGAAGTCGCCGAAAAACTCATGGAGCACTGGGGGTTTGGCCAGGAGCAGGCTCAGAAAATCCTTGAGGTTTCGCTCCCGCAGAAGTACATGAGTTTTTCCCGCCTGGCTATCCAGAAACTGCTCCCCCATATGGAACGAGGCCTGCTCACTCATCAGGCGATCGAAGCAGTCTATGGCTCCTCGCATGGCCGACAAGCCGTCGAAGTTCTGGAAAGTCTGCCTTTTCCCGAAGACCTTCGCAATCCTATCGTCAACCGTGCCCTTTGGGAGGTTCGCAAGGTTGTCAATGCCCTCATCCGCGTGTATGGAAAGCCCCAAAAAATCAAGATTGAAATGGCAAGGGAATTAAAGGGCTCCAAACGTGAACGTGAAGAACTCCAGTACCGGCAAAGGCAGAATGAAGAAGAAAACAAAAAAGCAAGAGAAGAACTGATTCGGATGGGGATTTTGAACCCTTCACGCGATGACATCATCAAATACAAACTCTGGCAGGAATGCGGGCAAGTCTGTCCCTATACCGGAAGACCTATCAGCCAGAATGCACTCTTCGGACCTCACCCCGAATTCCAGGTCGAACACATCCTGCCGTACTCCCGCTCCCTCGATGACAGTTTTATGAACAAAACCCTTTGTGCGGTCGATGAAAACCGTCGAAAGAGCGGCAGAACTCCCTATGAGTTTTATGGGGAAACCGAACAATTTGAACAAATCCTCCATCGGATTGCCGTACTGCCTTATCCCAAACGTCGGCGGTTCTGGCAGAAGGAAGTCGAACTGGACAAATTCATTCAGCGCCAGCTCAACGATACCCGATACATTTCCCGAAAGGTCTGTGAATACCTCAAACTCCTCGGCTGTACGGTTCAAGGTACCCGCGGTCAGGTCACCGCCGAACTTCGCCATCAATGGGGGCTGAATTCGATTCTTGATGATACCGATCTTGGCGAAAAGAAACGCGATGACCTGCGTCATCATGCCATTGATGCGGCCGTTGTAGCCGTAACCGAAAACCGTCACCTTCGGGACCTGGCGCACAGCAAATATACCCCCGCCGGTCAGGCGGCCGCCCGATTTGCTCCTCCCTGGGAGGATTTCCGCCAGCAGATGCAGCAGATTATCAATCAAATCAATGTCTCCCATCGCGTCACCCGCAAAGTCTCTGGCCCTCTCCACGAAGAAACCTCCTACGGCCCGACCGGCCTCAAAGACGACAAAGGCCAGGATATTTATGTCTATCGCAAATCCCTCGAGGCCCTCACGCTGTCCATGGTCCCCAAAATCGTCGACCCCGTTGTCCGGCAGCTTGTGGCCGAGCGGCTCGAGCAGTTCGGTCTCAAACCCGGCGGAGACGGCAAAATCACCAAAGAAGTCTGGAAAGAGCCCCTCCGGATGAAAACCAAATCCGGTGCGCCCGGCCCGCAAATCAAATCCGTCCGCATCCGCGATGTCTTCAACAATCTCATTCCCATCAAAGACAAAAACGGCAAGCCCTATCGCTATGTTGCACCGGGCAGCAATCACCATATCGAAATCTTCGAATACACCGACAGCAAAGGCCGAACAAAACGCGAAGGCCGCGTCATCTCCATGTTCGAAGCCGTTCAGCGGAGCCGACGAAAAGAACCCGTCGTCTGCCGCGATTACGGCGACGGCGGCCGATTCATCTGCTCCCTGTCCAGAAATGAATCGTTTATGCTCGAAATGGATGACGGAACCCACGTCTTGCATAGAGTCCAATATATATCTATCCTTCCGGGTGGTCCGCGAATTGTTCTGCGCCCGGCTGCTTTTGGAGGGCAATTGTCGGAAAAACACAAGGCTCCGCTTATTCAAAGAAAGATGCCTAATTCTTTAAAAGGTTATAAAGTGGCTGTCGACCCGATTGGCCGTATCTTTCCGGCTAAAGACTGAGTTTCATCCGGCCGATACAGTCCTCGCAGAGCCGCGAGGGCTGCGGAATGATTAAACGCATTATCGAAATCTCCACGGCAGGGACGTATTTATCGGTCCATCTGGGACAGCTGCTCATTCGGCAGGACGGCCAGCTCAAAGGCCAAATCCCCTGTGAGGACATCGGCGTTCTGCTCATCGACCACCCGGCCGTCACCTGCACCCATTCCGTCCTGACCGTCCTCCTCGAGCAGGGAGCCGCCGTCATCACCTGCAATGGAAAACACCTGCCCGCCGGCCTCCTGCTGCCCCTCGAATCCAACTCCGTCCAGGCCGAACGCTTCCGGGAGCAAATCGCCGCAGGCGAATCCCTCAAAAAACGCCTCTGGAAACAGATTGTCCAGGCCAAAATCGCCCATCAGGCCCGTCTGGTCCGCAGCGATCCCCAAACCCGCCGGGCCCTGATGGCCCTCCGCCGACGCGTCCGCTCCGGCGATCCCGATAACATCGAGGCCCAGGCCTCCGCCAGGTTCTGGCCCGCCTTCCTGCAGGACCCCTCCTTCCGCCGGCATCGCCAGGGACCTCCCCCCAATTCCCTGCTCAACTACGGCTACATCGTCCTCCGCGCCGCCGTGGCCCGCGCTCTTTGCAGCGCAGGACTCCTGCCCACCCTCGGCATCCACCACCGAAACCGCTACAACGCCTTCGCCCTCGCCGACGACCTCATCGAGCCCTTCCGCGGATTCGTCGAAGAAAAAGTTCGCGAGCTGTACGCCCAATCCAACCCGTCCGATGGCGAATTGACCAAAGAAACCAAGGCCGCCCTCCTGGAAGTCCTCTACCGCCCCGTCGTGGTCGCCGGCTTCAAAGGCCCCCTGATGGTCGCCCTCCACCGAACCGCCGCCTCCCTGGCCCGATGTTTCGCCGGACAGCAGAAAACATTGGATTTGCCTGTCTATGATTGAAACAGGATACAGAGCCATGTGGATTCTGGCCATGTTCGACCTGCCGGTCGATACGAAAAAAGCGCGAAAAGATTACGCCGATTTTCGGAAAAACCTTGTACAGGATGGGTTTACGATGATACAATACTCCGTATATATTCGGCATTGCGCCAGTGAAGAAAATGCTCAGGTCCACGCAAAACGGGTTCAGTCTTTCCTGCCGCCCGATGGGGAGGTCCGGCTCCTTATTATCACTGACAAACAGTTCGAACGCATGCAGATTTTTTGGGGAAAATTGCGCAAACCCACCCCGCCGCCCCCCGCTCAGCTCGAATTATTTTAGCCTGTTTTTGACGCAACCCCTTGCTCTGCAGGCAGTTACAAACGGACTATTGTAACTGACCTATGCCTGAGAGCAAGCCACAACTAAATAGGCGGCCGGCAAAATGCCGGAAAAATTGTAACTGACCTATGCCTGAGAGCAAGCCACAACCAGCCCGCCGGTCGGCGGGTTTGGGATCGATTGTAACTGACCTATGCCTGAGAGCAAGCCACAACTTATGAAACAGGATACAAAACCGCAAAACATTGTAACTGACCTATGCCTGAGAGCAAGCCACAACAACCTGAACGATTGGCCTTTCGCGGGAGGAATTGTAACTGACCTATGCCTGAGAGCAAGCCACAACTGCTGCTTGCCGTCTCTATTCAATCATAGATTGTAACTGACCTATGCCTGAGAGCAAGCCACAACCGGAAGCCCGCCGACAACCCAGTTGACCGTATTGTAACTGACCTATGCCTGAGAGCAAGCCACAACTCTGCTTTCATCGAACGTCCTCCTGAAACGATTGTAACTGACCTATGCCTGAGAGCAAGCCACAACTACCACGCAGGAAGCGGTCTGTGGATTGCAATTGTAACTGACCTATGCCTGAGAGCAAGCCACAACATGGAAAATCTTTTGCCATAGATTTTTATATTGTAACTGACCTATGCCTGAGAGCAAGCCACAACCGAAAGCGGTCTAACACCTGCAGGAGTGAAATTGTAACTGACCTATGCCTGAGAGCAAGCCACAACTCGAAACAGATAGCCGGCCAGCCCGCTCAAATTGTAACTGACCTATGCCTGAGAGCAAGCCACAACCGTTTCCACCGAAGAGGCGGAATGGATCGATTGTAACTGACCTATGCCTGAGAGCAAGCCACAACCTTTTCGGCTGCGGCAAGATAGGCAGTCTTATTGTAACTGACCTATGCCTGAGAGCAAGCCACAACCATCCGCCGCTCCATCCGAAATGCCGATGTATTGTAACTGACCTATGCCTGAGAGCAAGCCACAACCTTTGCGGGCATGACGCGTACCGTTCCAGCATTGTAACTGACCTATGCCTGAGAGCAAGCCACAACATACAGGTACTGGGTACTATGATCGCTTCAATTGTAACTGACCTATGCCTGAGAGCAAGCCACAACCCGCCGAACATCGGATCGGTCACCGTAGGAATTGTAACTGACCTATGCCTGAGAGCAAGCCACAACTGTTCTCCGACTTGATAATCGTCATCCAGCATTGTAACTGACCTATGCCTGAGAGCAAGCCACAACGCAGAGGTGTTCCGGCAGACTCACCCGAAAATTGTAACTGACCTATGCCTGAGAGCAAGCCACAACCCGCTGACCCAAGCGCCGGACCGCGTAGTTATTGTAACTGACCTATGCCTGAGAGCAAGCCACAACACTATCAACGAATTAGTCCGTACCATCAAGATTGTAACTGACCTATGCCTGAGAGCAAGCCACAACGCTGTCAACTGCGGCCCATGCCCGGCCGCAATTGTAACTGACCTATGCCTGAGAGCAAGCCACAACTCTTGCCGCGAAACTCATTCGTTGTGTGTCATTGTAACTGACCTATGCCTGAGAGCAAGCCACAACAGGGGGGACTTGTCCGCTTTACAATCAAGATTGTAACTGACCTATGCCTGAGAGCAAGCCACAACAACCGTAAAGCCCATTGCAGTAAGTTCGGAATACATTTTTCACAAGTCAAAAATGACAGATGATGACGGGGGGGGACATACAATTCCAAATCAATCTCTGATGGTGTTTGTCTGTTGGAAAAGAATTGGGCCTTGTAGGTTCAAACAATTACCGTATGTCTTTGTTTGAATAGAACCCCGCCCGCGAAATCCTCGCAATCTGTAGTTCTTCGTTTTGCCTTGAATCTGTGTAATCTGTGAAATCTGTGGTGAATAAAAATGTACTCCGCGGTATCCGCCGTCAATACTCCTCCTGATGGAAAAACTCCGCGTTCTCCAGCCACTGTTTGGGCCGCGACACCAATTCAATCAGGTTTTCCAGCAGCACGGCATGTCGGGCCTCCTCATCCGCCAGCCGGACAAACAGATACCGCTGCCGCGGATGCGGCACCTGGTCCGCCCGGTCCAGATAAAACGCCCGGCTCTTCTCTTCAATCTCCAGCGCCTGCCGATACAGCTGAATCTGGTCCGTCTCGGTTACAAACGTCTCGCCGAATTCTTTGGCCCGCCGAAAAATATTCCGCGCATGGGCCAGCACATCCGTTTCGGCCATCTCGCAATCCGCCGGCTCCTCCGAGGCGATCGCCCGAACCGCCTGTGCATGCTTGTCCTCCTCATCCGCCAGCATCCGAAGCACACTTTGAACCGATGGATTCGGAGATTTCTCCGCCAGTTCCCGATAAAAGGCCGCCCCTTCCTTTTCCATCTGAATCGCAAATTCGAAGATAGACATTTTTTGTACTCCTCGTATACATTTTCTGTAGGTCATCCTACTTTAAAATTTCAGACCTTTCAAAACTTATTTGCAATTACGCCGCCCAAAGGTTGTCTGTTTCCGTCAAATATGGTATTTTCAGTCCGCTTTCGGAATATCGAATTCTCTGAACGGAAGAGGATATCCTGGAGGAACAAAGCGGACAGATGCATTTCCAGCCCGAAAAACCGGGGTTTGTCCTGTGGCTGACCGGATTGAGCGGCTCCGGAAAGTCCACATTGGCCGACCGGCTTGCCCAAATCCTCACCGCCCGCGGCCGAAAAGTCGAACGACTCGACGGCGACACCCTCCGTAACCTCTTTCCCAATACGGGTTTCGATCGAAAATCCCGCGACGAACACATCCG
>ERZ795045.2027-NODE-2027-length-20912-cov-40.738026_pt1 | contig 20912 bp, 17 predicted proteins | sample MGYA00375129_ERZ795045 | MGnify/ENA primary metagenome ERZ795045 (study PRJEB30174, sample SAMN05720166) | activated sludge metagenome | isolation source: anaerobic digester from wastewater treatment plant | place: Japan | collected 2015-05-15 ...
AATTTTTTGTGTTTTGCAAAAAGAATTCCATCTTTATAACCAAAAGGAGAAAGAAAATCTGAGATGATAATTATTATCCCCTTTCTTTTTAAGGAGGCTAAATAATTCTTTATAGCATTATTCATGTCTGTAATACCATCAGGCTCTATGGTATTCAAAAGTTTTAAAAGTTCAAATATATTCCCCTTTTTTCTTTCCAAAGGAAATATCTCTTTTATTCCATCTTGGAAATAGGCAAAATTCACCTTTTCCCATGAAGAGACGCCAAGATATGCAAAAGCTAAAGCCATCTGCTTACCATAAAAAATTTTTGATGGACTACCAAAACCCATGGAAGAAGAAGTATCAAGAAGGATATGAATATCTACCTCTTCTTCTTCCTCAAAAAGCTTAATTAAAAATTTTTCAAACCGAGCATATATATTCCAATCTATATAACGAAGCTCATCTCCCACCTGATAAGATCTATAATCAGAAAACTCACTCCCTTTTCCCATCTTAGGACTTTCTCTTTCCCCAAGATATCCTAAGTTCTTGCGTTTCTTTACTACAAGTCTCAATCTTTCAAGTTTTTCTAAGAAATCTACATCAAGCTCCTCTTTCATTAAACTTCAGGCACCTTCTCTAAAATATCTTCTAAGATCTCATCAGGAGATATCCCCTCTGCTTCTCCCTCAAAACTTAATATAATTCGGTGCCGTAGAGCAGAAAATACTACATTCCTTATATCCTTGAAACTTACATTACTTCTTCCTTCAAAAAGAGAAAGAGCCTTTGCCCCTAAAATGAGGGCTTGAGCTCCTCTGGGACTTGCTCCATATTTCACATATTTTTTTACCTTTTCAGTAGCAAAGTTTGTCTCCGGATGAGTAGCAAGGATTATTCTTACTGCATAATCTTTTACTACTTGAGATACAGGTACACTTCTCACTATCTTCTTTAATTCTTCTATAGTTTTACCATCTGCCACCTTACTAACTGTAGGCATCTCTATATTTGTAGTTCTTTCAATGATCTCTAAAAGTTCTTCTTTCCCAGGATAAGTAAGGATAAGTTTAAAGAAAAATCTATCAAGCTCTGCTTCTGGAAGAGGATAAGTACCTTCCATCTCTATAGGATTTTGGGTAGCAAGCACAAAAAATGGCTTTGGCAAAGGATAAACCTTACCACCACTGGTTACATTTCCCTCTTGCATGGCTTCCAAAAGAGCAGATTGGGTTTTGGGTGTGGCTCTGTTTATCTCATCTGCTAAAATAATATTAGCAAATATAGGTCCTTCTTGAAACTTAAAATGTTTTCTCCCCTCTTCATCTTCTAAAATAATATTTGTACCAGTAATATCTGCAGGCATAAGATCTGGAGTAAACTGGACTCTTGAGAATTTAAGACCTATTATCTCACTCAGGGTCTTTACAATAAGAGTCTTTCCTATACCTGGCACTCCCTCTAAAAGTACATGCCCTCCTGAGAAAAGGGATATTAGTATTAAATCTATTATTTCATCATATCCTACTATAACCCTACCGATCTCTCTTCTTATTTTTCCAATCACGTCAGTAAAATCCTCTAAGGATAAAGCCAAAATAAAAACCTCCTTTACTGAGAAAAATATATTTTTAAAATATCTTGAAACTCCTGGGGAAGAATTCTGGAAGGTACAGGACTTTCTTCTTGATATTGAGGGCTTATACTTACCGAGCCTCCTATAGTTTTTCTTTCCCCTGTTAAAGTAGGCGCTTGGAAAAGATAGCTCTTCCCCTTTTCTTCCTCCTGAGGAGAAGGGACAGATACTTTTTCTCCAGAAAAAACCTTTCTTTCGGATTCCTTCTCTCCAAGTTTAGTATTTCTCTCCTCAGTTCCAGGAAGAGATCCTGAAGACTCTTTTTTATCCACGACCTTACCTCCAGTGATAGGAGCTTGGGTCATTCTTTCTTGCTGTGATTGGATAGGCATATTTTCAGTGCCTGCAGTTTGTCCTCCTTCCTTTTCCCCTTGTGAAGAGCTACCTTCCTCCATAGAAGGAGAGATTCCTGAAGCTACCGATCCTAAGGAAGGCATATTTGAAGTACCTATGCTACTTTTTTCAGTTCCTTCCTTTTGAGCAGTACTTTCTTCTTTCTTGTCTTCTACTTTCTGATTTTCCTTCTGGCTCTCCTTAAACTTTGTATTATTTTTATCAAAGTCCCATTGAGATAAAAATTCTTCCAAGGATTTTGGGGTCTCAAAACTTTCTACCTTCTCTTTATTGAAATCTTCCTGTGATACTTGCTGTTTTTTAACTCCTTCCCCCTCCAAAATATTGTCAGACAGATGAGCTTTCTTCTCTAATAGAGAGTTCTTTTGCTCGTTATATGCCCTTTTATTTTCTGTAGGATTAAAAGCAGATATCAGATTTTTAGGGGGAGAAATAATAAGACTCAAAGCCAAAAGAATTAGAGTAAGAAAAGCCATAGTCTTTAAAAGTTTTGAAGGTTTAAAAGAATAAGCCTTTCTAAGATCAATATATCTAATTCTTTCTTCAAGATCCTCCTTAAGTCTTTCTATAAGACCATAAGGATCTTGATGCTCTTTATATTCCCAAAAAGTGATAAGTCTTTCTTCTAATGAAAAATGCCTATCAGCTTTTATTATAACCTCTAAATCCTCAGGCTTTTTCCTTTTTAAAAGATATAGCATAAAGATAGGCAAAGGTAGTAGTAGGAAGGAAAATACATTAAAACTGAAGGATAAAATTTTAAAAATTAAAAAAAGATCAAAAGCCGCAATTAGAGAACTAAGAAATCCTTCTATTAAGTAATAATTATTTACTTTTTTTAGGAGTCTACCTACATTCTCAAAAAAACATTACTCCTTATCATCTCCCTTATAATATTTTAACCTTTTTTGAGCTATTAGTATAGAGACTAAAAAAATAAGTAAATAAACGAAAATAATTATTGGAAGGTGAATCTTAGGGTTAAACACCACATTTACATAAAGTATGTTTTCTGCTTTTACAAGCCAGAGAATATTATTAAGGGGAAAGAAAAAAGAACTCTTAGGAAAGAGAAAAGGAAAAATAATAAAGAGAACATAGGTACTCCAATGAAGAAACCAGCTTAAAGAGGGATTTTGGAACGTAGACCAAAGTATTCCCAACCCTAATACAGGGATAGCGTCTAAAAGTAGCATGAGGTAAAGATAGAGAATCCTAAGAATAGAATAAGGAAAGCTAAAATTTATAAGAAGATTAAAAGGCAAAAGAAGAATAAATAAAAAACAAAGATAAAGGAGTATAGAAAGAGCTCTACCTATAACTATTTTAAAAGTGGAAAAAGATGAATATTTAGCTAAATTTATTATCTTAAATTCTTTCTCAGAAAGAAGATTTCCTGAAGATATTACAGAGGTAAGATAAAGAAGAAAGAGAAAATGAAGGATAGCAAATATGAGGAAAAGATCAGGTACTGAATATCTATTTAAGTTCAGAGTTTGAGATGGCCAAAGTATAAAGGATAATAGTATGATAAAAAAATAGTAGGTAAATTCAATCTTTAAATATTTATGATCTTTTATCTTGGCTCTGAAATCCACAAGCCACCAAATCTTCATTTCTCCTCCTCTCTTAGAGGAATGATAATAATATTATCTCTTCTAACTCCTGCATTTAAATTAAAAAAGTTAAGGATATTTACAGAATCTTCAATCCTCCCCCAAAGTATTATCTTCTCATTATCTATAGGGTCACTTTTTATTTTATACTTTTTAAGGACCTCAGAGAGTAAAGAAGGTCCTCTCAAACCACTACGCCATACTGTCCATACTTTCTTCTCACCTTTCAAAAGATCTCCCACAAAGTTTTCCTTATTATCTACTTTAACAATACAACTTTTAATATTAAATTTAGAATTATTCTGTACTGTTAGAATAAATCTATCCGATAGTATCGTAAAATTGATATCAATGGGAATTACATGATAAGAAACACCTTCCAAAAAGTATACTCTATTTCTCTCTGTGTACATTTTCAATAGATTCATCTTTTTATCTACTATAAGAGAGGTAGCACCCTTTTGAGGCTGATAATAAGCATCATAAAGAACAAAAATATTAGGAGAATAAGAAGCTATTATCTCTCTTTCAAAAGGTGAAAATATGGAAAAAGTAAAGAAATTCTCAGCCACATAACTTTCAGGATCTAAATATATGAGGCTTTTTTCCCCTACTACTAAGGCATCTTTAGTGAATGATAACCCCAAATAAGCACCTAAGAATGAAAATGTCCCTATTAAAATAAGAAATATTATAAGGAATCTTTTCCCTTGTAAAAATTTTCTTATTAAAAAAAGGAGCAGAAAGTATAAAGATAAGAATAGTAATATTTCAAATTTCCCTGGGTAGATAAAAGACTGACCTTCAAGAAGAGAAAGATCAGGTGTATATAAAAAGGTATTATGAGGAATCTTTAAGCCTACAGGATTTAAAGTAAAATATTCCTTTATAGATGGTATCTCGTCTGTAAAGAAAACTCTTTTTGTAAATATTCTTGCCATAGTAAGGGAATTTTTCAAAAGATAAGACATACTATTCCAGAAATCTCTATCTATAAGAACAAGATCATAGGTATCATAAGCTCTATAATTTACAGGAAGTTTTTCCTCTTCATATATTCTTTGTATTCTTGCCTTTCCAGATATATTTAAAGGAATATTTTTCTTACTTAACACAAGCACTAATGGAAGAGTAACCCTCTCTATAGTGAGTGCTAATTTCTCATCTTTAAGGACCTCTCCTGAAGAGGTTAGAACTTTTACCTTTACAGGATACCTAAAATCTATGGGTGGAATGAGAAACTCAACTTTTTTTCTTGAAAGGGATAGAATTTCTACTTTCTCTTTGTAGATAGTCTCACAATAACCTGCATACCTAAGCCCTTGGGTATAGATAACCTCTATATCAAGAGTTACTTTACTCCCAGGATTATATATCTCTACAAAAAGAGGAATAAACCTCTCCAGTTTCCATTCTCCATCTATTCCTAAGTCTATCTTTACATCAATCTGCTCTGCATAAGCTACGGAGAAAAGATTTAAAAAGAAAAGATTCAAAAATAGAAGTATAAAAATAATCTTTTTCATACTATTTTAATTATACAATCTTGTAGTAAAATAAGCATTATGATAGCATATCTTTTTTTATTAGGAAGAATAATTCTCTTAGGATATGAGAAAATCGTAGTAAAACAAATAGGAGCAGAAAGTGATAGTAAGGTCGCCTCTTTTCTATTTTTCTTTACAGCCACTCTTTTCTTACTCCCTTTTGCAATCTTTGATAAATCTCCTAAGGATTTTCAAATCTTAAAATATGGCATACTTAGTGGCTTTATATATTCTATCTCCTTTATGTTATATGTAAAATCATTATCCATAGGTGAAGTATCCTTAGTAGGACCTCTCTATAATTTTAATGTATTTTTCCTATTAATCCTTACCAGTATATTTCTTAAGGAGCCTTTTACAATACAAAAACTTATAGGTCTTTCTCTTTTAGTCTATGGAGCATCTTTCCTTAATAGACAAAAAAATTTTCTATCTTCTTTAAAGGTCCTTATCACTAAAAAAGAGACCTTATTAATGATATTGAGCTCTTTTCTTATTGCTATAGGTAGGACTATAGATGGATTTGTAGTAGAAAAAACAAGTCCTATATTTTATTGTTTTTTCCTTTACTTTATGATAGGCTTCTTCCAATTTATCTATATTCTATTTAGTAGGGAAACAAAAGATATTTATCCCCTTTTCAAGAAACATCCTATATTAGTAAATTTAGCAGGTATTTGTAATGCTTATTCTTATCTATTTCTTCTCTTTGCATTTCAAAAAATTGATGTTAGTGTTGCAGAACCTTTATCTATGCTGAGTATGATTATTACATTAATTCTTGCTCATTATATTTTTAAAGAGCAGATAAGATTGCGTTCTTTGGGTGTCCTTATTATGATTACAGGATCATGGATATTAAATTTGAGGTGAAAAATGAGAGAAAACTATCCTGTGTTAGAGATCAACCTTTCTGCTATCTATCATAATGCAAAGATTATTGTAGAAAAGGGAAAGGAAAATGGAATACTTATTGATGGAGTCACTAAGGTCTCTATTGGAGATCCTAATATTGGAAAGACACTTATTAAGGCAGGAGTTAGAGGAATCTCTGATTCCAGGGTTGAAAGTATAAAAAGAATGAAAAGGGAAAATCTAAACACTGAATTTACCCTTATAAGAATTCCTTCTCTATCTCAGATACCAGAGACTGTAAAATATGCTGATATTAGTCTAAATTCGGAGCTTAAAACTATAGAAGAGCTAAATAATACTATCCAAAAAGAGAGAAAAAAACATAAAATCATTATAATGGTAGAGATGGGAGATTTAAGAGAAGGTATATGGGATAAATCTGAACTTAGGGAAGTAATATCTACAGTATTAAAGATGAAAAACATTGAACTGGTAGGTATAGGTACAAATTTCACATGTTTCGGTAGAGTAATTCCCACCCAAGAAACATATATGGAATTTTCAGATCTCATAGAAGCTTTAGAAAAAGAATTTTCCATAAATTTTCAGCTTATCTCTGCAGGAAATTCCAGTAGTATTCCTTTACTTTTTGATGGAAAGATACCAAAAAAAATAAATCATCTTAGAATAGGTGAGGGAATCATGCTTGGAAAGGATACAGCTTTTAGAAATCCTATACCTGGGGCAAGATTAGATACTTTCAAATTCATAGGGGAAATTGTTGAAAGCAAAGAAAAGCCTTCTTTACCTTGGGGGATAATAAATAAAGATGCTTTTGGACATAAACCTATCTTTAAAGATAAAGGAATAAGAAAAAGAGCTCTACTCAATTTTGGAAGACAAGATATAGATCCTGACGGGTTAAAACCAGACCTTCCTGGAATAGAAATTTTAGGATCTAATTCTGATTATACAGTTGTAGATTTAGGGGAACATGAGGAAATAAAATTAGGTGATACTTTAAGTTTTTCTCTAAACTATTCTGCACTGCTTCGGGCTTTTACATCTCCTTTTATTAAAAAGATCTACAAGGAGGTAGAGTTATGAAAAGAAGAGTTTTAATAATGGGTGCTGGAGGTAGAGATTTTCATAACTTCAATGTTTTATTCAAAGATAATCCTAACTATGAAGTAGTAGCTTTCACTGCAACCCAGATTCCAGGAATTGAAAACAGGACATTTCCACCAGAGCTTGCAGGGAATCTCTATCCTAACGGTATACCTATATATCCTGAGGAAAAACTTTCTGATCTTATAAAAGAATATAAAGTAGACGAGGTAATATTCTCTTACAGTGATGTCTCCTATACATATGTAATGCAAAAGGCAAGCTTAGTACTCTCTCTTGGAGCTGATTTCCGATTAGTAGGAGCTGAAACTATGTTAAAAAGCTCAAAACCTGTAATAAGTGTATGTGCAGTAAGGACAGGCTCTGGAAAAAGTCAGACTACACGATATATCGTTAAAGTATTAAGAGAAATAGGGCTCAATACAGTTGTAGTAAGACATCCCATGCCCTATGGAAATCTTAGAGAACAAAAAGTACAAAGATTTTCCTCCTTTGAAGATCTCACAAGATATAACTGCACCATAGAAGAGAGAGAAGAATATGAACCTCATTTAAGAGAAGGTGCTATTTTATATGCTGGCGTTGATTATAAAGAGATATTAAAAGATGTAGAGAAGGAAGCAGATATTATAGTCTGGGATGGTGGAAATAATGATTTTCCATTTTTTAAGCCCGATCTATCTATAACTGTAGTGGATCCTCTGAGATCAGGACATGAGGTTGCTTACTTTCCAGGAGAGGTTAACTTATATATGGCAGATATTATTGTAATTAACAAAATTGATACTTCTTCCAAAGAAAATATCCAAAAGGTTTTAGAGAATATAAAAAGCAGAAATCCAAAAGCTGAAATTATATTTGCCAGCTCTCCCATAATACCAGAAAAAGAAGAGGATATAAAAGGGAAGAAGGTTTTAGTAATAGAAGATGGTCCCACAGTAACCCATGGAGAGATGCCTTTTGGAGCAGGTTATCTATATGCTAAAAGAAATGAGGCAGTAATCATTGATCCCAGACCTTATGCCGTAGGCTCTATAAAAAAAGCTTATGAGAAATATTCCCACTTAGAGAATGTACTACCAGCTCTTGGATATAGTAAAGAACAACTTAAAGAGTTAGAAGAAACTATTACCAAAATAGACTGTGACTATGTGATCATAGGAACTCCAATAGACTTAAGAGGGATCATAAACTTCCCTCAAAAAAGTATAAAGATCTATTACGAATATAAAGATGAAAGCTCACCTACATTAAAAGAATTGGTCAGAGAATGGTGGAATAATAAGATGAATTTACCAATCTAAATACACAAAAAGGGAGGGCTAACTAAGGATCCCCTCCCCCTTCCCCTAAAGTAGCCTATTACAAAAGATAGTTCATTTTTACTCCATATCATTTGACAATCAAATGAAGCCTTTTATATAAGTCTTTAAATACATAGCTTAAAATATATATAAATTCATCCATTTTCTATTTTTAAAAATTTTTCCTTTTTACAGCCCTTTTATATGCATTTTAACGATTATTTTCTTAAATTAATGTAGTATAATAAAATAATCACCTCGGAGGAGGTAATGATATGAGATACTTAGAAAATTTAATACCTCTTCTTTTAAAGCTTAAAAATCAAGAAGAAGTTATAGATAAAGCTGTAGAGAAAACTGTAGAAGTCATTAAAAAGGGTAGAATAATACATATATTTGGCATAGGTCATTTTAATACTATTTGTGAGGAATTCTTCTATAGACCTGGCTGTCTTGTATGTATAAATCCTATTTTTGATCCAAGTACTATGCTACACAATAAAAACTTTAAATCTACATTTTTAAACAAAACAGAAGAATATGGAAAAACTATCCTTGATAAATATGACTTAAGAGAAGATGAAATATTATATATAGTCTCTTACTCTGGAAGAGATACCATAGTTATTGACGTAGCCTTAGAAGCTAAGAAAAAAGGGCTTTTTATAACAGCTTTAATAAATGAACAAAATGCCAACTTTCCCTCTAAACATTCCTCAGAAAAGAATTTAAGAGATGTCTCTGATTTAACTATCTTACTTCCAGGTCCACCTGAAGATACTCTTGTCTCTATAGGAGATGTAGAAGTAGGACCTGTCTCCAATATTTTAGCTTCTGTAGTTTTAAATATTATATTTACAGAAACTGCCGAAGAATTAGAAAGGGCTGGTATTACACCTCCGGTCTTTAAATGGCCTACTTCTCAAAAGGAAGAAGAGAGTAATGAAAAGCTCATAGAAATCTATAAAGAAAGGATAAAGAGCTTATAAAGGTGAGAAAAATTCTATCAGGTAACATTATATTAAAAGATAGTATTATAGAGCATGGATATGTAGAGATAGAGGGAGATAAAATTGTAAGTGTGGGAAAAGGAGAAAAGTACAAAGGAAAGGATGCAAAAATTTTTGATTTTAGTAACCTATACATTTCTCCTGGATTTATTGATGTACATATTCATGGTTCTTTTGGAAGAGATGTTATAGATGGAAAATCAGAATCCTTAGAGATCATCTCTCAGTTTATTGCAAAACATGGAGTTATTGGCTTTCTTCCTACAATAGTTACGGCACCTCTTAAGGATATGAGAAAGAGCATAGAGAATATTGAAAATTTTATAGGAAGAAAAAATTTTAATGGAGCAAAGATTTTAGGAATACATCTTGAAGGACCCTTTTTAAATGCGAAATATAAAGGAGCTCAAAGAGAAGATTGTATCTTGCCACCCAAAATAGAGTACTTGGAAAAGCTTATTTCGGAAAATCTAAAGCTTATGACCCTTGCCCCAGAAATTGAAGGATCTTTTGATATTATCAGGTATCTATCCAAAAGAAATATAAAAGTCTCTGCAGGACATACCGATGCTACTGCAGATATCATAGAGAACGCAATAAATCTAGGACTTTCCCATGTAACTCATCTTTTCAATGGAATGAGACCTCTTCATCATAGAGATCCTGGAATAATAGGAGTTGCTCTTATTAACGATCAACTGAGTGTAGAGATCATAGCAGATGGATATCATCTTGCAGATCATATATTAACCCTTGTCACTAAGGTAAAACCAAAGGAAAAAGTTATACTTATTACTGATGCTATGGAAGCCGCAGGACTTCCTGATGGAGATTATGAACTCTCCAAACAAAAAGTTATTGTAAAAAATGGGAAGGCAACCCTTGAAAATGGAACCTTAGCAGGAAGCAGTTTAACATTGAATAGAGCTGTAAAAAATATGGTGGAAAGAGCAAAACTTGATATAAAAGATGCAGTTTTTATGGCATCTTATTCACCTGCAAAATTCTTAGGTTTAGAGAATAAAGGAAGCATTGAGGTAGGTAAAGATGCAGATATCACTGTATTTGATAAAAATTTTGATGTAGCGTTCACTATGGTAGAAGGAACGATCGTTTATAGAAAATCTTTAAAATAATTTTAGATCTGCTCTACCTGCTGCTCCAAAGATCTTTGTAATCACCACATCAAGATTCTCTTTTTTCCTTTCTGAGATCCAAAGCTTTGCATATTTATTAGCAAAAGCTACAAAATCAGAGTAGGAAAGGTCATTTTTCACCCTCTTTATTCCTATTCTTAGCATATCTCTAATAAGAGCAAGATCCTCGGGAAGTGCTGTCTCTTCAATCTTCTCTAAAGTCTCAGTATATTTTGCTAAAAGTCTATTTTTATCTGTCAAAAGAGAAGCAATCTGGGCATAATAATCACTCCAAAAATCACCTGTGGATTTTAGATCTTCGTGAGAAACATAAGTATAGTATCTATAGCTCAAATCTCCAAGAAAAACATGCTTAATAGTTTCTACAATATCATTTTCTCCTAATATCTTTCTTACATTCAAAATCTCTTCTCTTTCACCTGTAAGTGCCATCCATTTCTCTTCCCACATTCCAACTCCCTCTGCAATCTCCATAGCTGCAAGGAGCAAGGGATAAAGATAAGAATGAAGACATTCTGCTCCATCATCTCCCCAGGAAGTTATAATAAATCCTGGAAGTTTCTTTCTTTTCGCAGGAAGCAAGAAATTTTTTATATTAGAAATAGCAATACCAAAATTTGGATAAAATCTACCCCAGTTAGAAAGCCCTGGACATGCAAGCTCCTTTTCTACTCTTTTTCCAAACATATCTATCTTCTTCTCAAAATGTTCCTCAGGAAGATGCGTATAATCCCAGTTAGCAATAATAGTATCATCCCATATATCACTTTCAAGGACTACATTCCATCTTTCTTTTTCTTCTTCTCTCAGATACATACCTGTTAGCATATCTCCCCAAACTATAGGGATCTTTCCACTTTCCTTTACCATATTAATAAGTGTCCTATGATATCCCTCAAAAAGCTCAGGTCCTTGAAACACTCCTGTCTTATCTAAACTTTTTCCTCTTCCTAAAGCCCAAGTCTCATCTCCACCTATATGAATATATCTTGAAGGGAAAAACTCAATTACTTCTTCCAAAAGCTCATAAGCAAATTTTTTTGCATCTTCATTAGATATATCTAAACATCCCTCTTGAGGTATATGCCACTCACTAAACTTTCCAAAATCAGGAAGAGAAAGAATATTTTCCATATGTCCACAAAGTTCCAAAGATGGGAATACCTCTATTCCAAGATTTTTCCCATAATCTATAATCTCCCTTAACTCTTCCCTTTGAAGTCTCCCTCTAAGCTTTCCAATCTGAGGATATTTATCCCATGGGAAGAGATCTTCAAAATATATCCCTAAGTAGTTATATTTTAGAAGAAATAAGAAGCGGAGAAGCTTCTTGAATGCATCTAAATTTAGCACCCCACCTCTGGCAAGATCTATATGATATCCTCTAAATAAAAAGGATAGCTTTTCTTCTATTAGTACTTCAGGAAATTTATTCTTGTTTTCTATCAAAAGCTGAAGAATTGTTGCAAAACATATATTCTTATCCCCCCAAATATTTATCTCCTTTTCTTTAATCTCTATTCCAGTTCCTTCTCTCTGTACCCAATTTATCTTCCAACTTCCTTTTTTAACCTCAAATTCCTTTGATAAAAACTCTGGGAAATTTTGAAAACCGTCAAAATCAAACCATCTTCCTCTAAAATATATTCTTTTAGGTTCGGGGGTAATTTTTATCACTTGTTCCATAAGGAAATCCTCCTTAAGAATACCTTAACTATTTGGAAAGTTTAATCTCCTTTGCCTTCTCTATAAGCTCTTCTGCAAACTCTTTATATTTTAAGATATCCTTTCCTGTAATAGAGATTCCAATTTGTAAATTCTTCCCATGTATTACTAAGAAGTTAGGTCTCCAAAGAAGATAAATTATAAGGGATAAAGCAGAAAGAAAGTACATCCTTCCCACTAAAAATGCAAAAAATAGAAAGGAGAATATTTTATCTCCCTTCTGAGTTATCTCTACTCCTTCTACCTCAGAAAGGAGAAGATACGTATATCTTTCTTCAAAGAAGACCTTTCTCTTTTCTACTATTACATCTTCTTTAACTTCTAATGTGCTTTCTCCTACTAAAAGATCTGAAGGGAGCCCAAGCCATAAAGTAGCAGGTCTTCCTTTTATTTCCATAAGTAAAACCTCCTTCTAAAAATAAATGGAGGAGATTTTTCATCTCCTCCCAAATTATAGCATATTAAAACTTATCTCCTTATTGAGTTATAAGTTAATCTTTATTCAGTTCATTCAAAAGATTTTGTACCATCTCTTCGGTAAACTTTCCGCCACCAAAGCCAATAAGACTCCTAAGAGGCATATATCTCATCATTTCAGCAAAGTCCATAAGACTCTCTTCAGAAGAACCTGGAAACATGTTTACAAACTGCTGCATTAGTGCCTTAAACTTCTCACTGGCCACAGGATCTTCCATGATATCTCCCACGGTAGAGTTTATATGGTAATGCTTCTTAATCTTTGTGGTAGATTTAACAAATACTTTATCTCTTAGTACAATATCCCTTGAAGATTTTCCTATGAGAATCTCAAACTCACCAGTCTCCACATACCAATCCTTAATATCCACATTGTAATAGGCAAAGGCTCTCTTACTTAGTTCAAAAACTACTTCCTTTTCTTCTCCAGGTTCAAGTTCTACCTTAGCAAAACCTTTAAGTTCTTTTTCTGGTCTTATAACATCACTCTTGATATCTCTCACATAAAGCTGGATTATCTCTTTACCCTTAACATTTCCTGTATTCTTTACCTTCACTTTTACTTTTAAGACTTCTTGATCAGTAATCTCTTTCTTATCTAAGGAGAGTCCCAAATACTCAAAAGTAGTATAGGAGAGTCCATATCCAAATGGGAAAAGGGGATCTATTTCCTTTTTATCATAGTATCTATAACCTACAAAAATTCCTTCTCTATATTCTACTCTATCATCCTCTCCAGGGAAGAATAAATAAGAAGGATTATCACTCAACTTCTTCGGAAAACTCTCTGCAAGCTTTCCAGAAGGATTTACCACTCCAAAAAGTACATCAGCTACTGCACCACCCCATGCCTGACCACCTAAGTAAGTTTCAAGAATTCCCTTTACTTTATCTACCCATGGCATCTCAATAGGTGAGCCGTTAGATAAAACTACTGCTACCTTGGGATTAACTTTTGCCACATTTTCAATTAACCTATTATGGCTTTCAGGCATTCTCATATGAACTCTATCATAGCCCTCAGATTCGTATCTTTCAGGAAGTCCAGCAAATACTACAACTACATCTGCCTTCTTTGCTATCTCTTTTGCTTCTTCAATTAAACTTTCATCTATATCATCTTTATCTAAGCTGTATCCATCTGCATATAGAATATTTGCTTTTCCATTTACTATCTTTAAAATCTCATCATAAGCACTATCCACCTTAGTGGGATTTACATGAGAACTTCCTCCGCCTTGGAATCTTGGTTTTTTTGCGAAGGCACCAATAAGTGCTATAGTCCCTTCTTTTTTAAGAGGTAGTATCTTATCATCATTCTTCAAAAGTACAAAACACTCCCTTGCTATTTCTCGTGCTAATTGATGATGGGCTTCTTTATCGTATGTGGCATTTTCCTTCTTATTCTCTATAGCTTTAAAAACTATCCTTAGTATTCTTTCCACTGCCTTATTTAAAGCCTCTTCAGACAGCTTCCCACTCTTTACTGCTTCAATAATCTTCTTATCTCCATTTCCTCCATCATATGGCATTTGAAGATCAAGTCCTGCCTCAAGTCCTTTTGGTCTATCATTAACAGCTCCCCAATCTGAAACTACAAAACCCTCAAAGCCCCACTCATTCTTTAAAATATCCGTAAGAGTATATTTATTTTCAGAACAGTATTCTCCATTTAATTTATTATATGAGCACATTACAGTCCATGGTTTTGCTTCTTTAACTGCCTTTTCAAAGCTTGCAAGATATATCTCTCTTAGTGTTCTCTCATCTACAATTGCATTTACCGTAAGTCTTCTATGCTCCTGATTGTTTGCACAGAAATGTTTTATAGATGTACCTACTCCTTGACTTTGAACTCCTTTTATAAAGTGAGCAGCAAGTTCTGAGGAAAGAAGAGGATCTTCAGAATAATATTCAAAATTCCTACCACAAAGAGGTGACCTCTTAATATTTACTCCAGGTCCAAGTATAATCTGTACATCTTCCGCTTGACATTCCTCTCCTATGGCTCTACCAACTTTCTCCAAAAGGTCTATATCCCAAGAAGAAGCCAGAGTCACCGCTGTAGGAAAACATGTGGCAGGAACACTTTTATCAAACATTTCACCTGCTTTTCTTAAGCCATGGGGACCATCGGACATTCTTATAGATGGAATACCAAGTCTTTCAATAGGTTTTGTACACCAAGCATCCTTTCCAGAACACAAAGAAGCTTTTTCCTCAAGAGTCATTTGCGAGATGAGTTTTTTTAAGTCCCTTTCCATTTAATATACCTCCCTAACTAAAAGGTTTTTATAGTATACCATGTAAAGTTTCAGTATGGTACTAAATATTTTTGATTCAAGAAGGTTTAAGAAAAAATATAAAGATTTAAAAAACTTTAAAAAGTTTTTAGAGGATCCAATTATTGATTTTATTTTTAGAGAAAGAGGGAGAGAATATTTCTTCTCCCCCTCTTCACTCTTATGATACCCTTATATTATCAGGCTCTTCTAAATCTTCCCACTTCTTGTATAAAGTAGGGATACTTCCAATGAGATTCTTTGTATATTCATGCTTAGGATTAGAGATAATCTCATCAGGAGTCCCTTCTTCTACCATTTCTCCTAAGTACATGATAAAGATCTTATCGGAAATATAATAAGCAAGACCAAGATCATGAGTAATGAATATTACTGAAGTATTTGTATCATCTCTCAATTTCTCAAAAAGTTTAATAATACCACCACGAGTAGAGGCATCAATCATAGATACAGGTTCATCAGCAATAATTAAGGCAGGTCTCAAGAGCCAGCACCTGGCAATCATTATCCTTTGCTGCTCTCCACCAGAAAGCTGATGAGGATATTTTCCAAGAATGTTTTTAGGTTCAAGCCCCACATTCACTAAAGCTTCTTCTAAAAGTTCTTTTGCTTTTGGATTGTCTGTATTTAGCCCCAATAGTTCCAAAGCTTGGTATAAAATTCTGTCTATAGGATAGAACTGATTATAACTGGCAAAAGGATCCTGAAATACAGCATGAACCTTCTTATAATAGTTTCTTTTATCCTCTACTGTTTTAATATCTTTCCAAACATTTATACCGTCCACAATAATATCTCCTGATGTGGGAGCCAAAAGCCTAAGTATCATTTTAGCAGTGGTAGTCTTCCCAGATCCACTTTCTCCTACTAAAGATACGATTTGCCCTTGGTCCACCGTAAAATTTACATTTTTTACCGCATGGATGGTCCTTCTTACAAATAAACCCATCTCATACACTTTGTTTAAATCTTTAACTTCTAATAAAGCCATCTCTCTCACCTCATTTATTGAATAAGAAGCATGCTACTTCTCTATCGCCATTTATCTTTTTAAGAACAGGCTCTTCTTCTTCACATATAGGCATCCTGGATGAACACCTGGGATAAAACCTGCATCCTTGAGGAGGATTTGCAAGATCAGGAGGAGTACCTGGTATATTAGATAATCCACGTTTCTTAACTTCTGGCTCTGGTGTAACTACTGAAAGAAGAAGCCCTTTGGTATATGGATGAAGAGGTTCTTTTATTATATCTTCTATAGGACTATTTTCCACAATTTTCCCAGCATACATTACAACCATCCTCGTAGCAATTTGTCTTACAGTAGCGATATCATGAGTAATAAATACAACAGACTCCACTATTTCCATCTTTCTTAATCGCTCAAAAGTTTTAAGCACCATCTTTTGGGTTGCCACATCCAAAGCAGAGGTGGGCTCGTCAGCTATTAAAAGCCTTGGATTTAATAAAGTTGCTACCGCTATAACTGCTCTTTGTCTCATGCCTCCTGAAAGTTCAAAAGGATATCTATAAATATAATCAGGACTTACACCTATATCTCTAAATCTTTGTTTTGCTCTTTCAATAATTTCATTCTCATCAAGAGCTCTTTCAAAATGGTCTTTCACAAGATCTGAGATAAGATCTCTAATCTTTTTTGTAGGCATTAGAGCATTCATAGCTGATTGAGGTATTATTGATGTTTCTCTTCCCCATACAATTTTTTGAAGCTCTTGCCTTTCCATTTTATTTAATTCTAAAAAGTTTGCTCCCACATTTAGGGTGATATTACCATCTACAAAAGTTAAAGGTCTTCTAATATTCATTATCATTACATTGGAGAGGGTAGATTTACCACAACCACTCTCTCCCACTATGCCCACTACTTCCCCTTTATATATATCTAAAGATACTCCATCTACTGCCTTTACATATTGATCCCCTTTTGCATAATAGGCTTTTACATTGTTAATTCCTAAGATTAAAGTATCTTCCATTACTATCACCTCTCCCTTAACTTAGGATTGAATACTTCGTCCATTGCTGTAGTAATAATGAGCAAGGAGGAAGTAAGGGCTACTATTACAACTCCTGGTGGGATAAACCACCACCAAAGTCCCCTTCTTACTGCTTCCATTAGCGTAGCCCATTGCAAAATTGTCCCTAAGGTAACTCCTTTTGTAGGACCAAGACCAATGAGGCTAAGACTTGCTTCTCCTAAGATACCACCATTAATAAAAAGTATAAAAGACATAAAGGTATAGGTAGCAATGGCAGGTATAAGATCCTCTATAGCAAGTCTAAAATCTCCATAGCCTGCCAACCTTGAAAGATAGACATATTCACGATTGCTTAAACTCATAAGTTGGGCTCTAATGGCTCTTGCAAACCATGGCCAAGATAGAACTCCCAAGATTAGAGCTATAACCTCCAAACTTCTTACATTAAGATAACTGGCAATAAGTATAGCAAGAAGAATACTTGGGATGGTAAGAACTACATTTGTAATAGCCATAAGTATTTCATCTACTACTCCACCTTTAATAGCAGAAAATATCCCTACAAGAAGTCCAATGGTCATAGAAATCAATGCTACAATTACTCCTATATAAAGAGAAGATCTTATTCCATTTAGAAGCTTTGCCAAGAGATCTCCCCCATAAGTATCTGTTCCTAAAGGGTATTCTTTACATGGGGGTCGTTCTGGTATTCCAGCAAAAGCATTAGGATCCTTAGGATATAAAATAGGACCTACAAGTCCCATAAGAACTACTATAATAAAAATTGTAATACCTACAATAAACTTAGGATTTTTAAATAAGGGTCTAAACATTGCTGACCACATTTTAGCTACCCTCTCCTTGTCCTAATCTTATTCTTGGATCTACAATTGCATAAATAAAATCTACTATAAAGTTAGCAAGATAGATCGCAAGTATTAAAATCACAAATATCGCCTGAATTAACTGATAGTCCAAGGTACTTAATGATCTAAAGAGGATATATCCTGTTCCAGGATAATTAAATATAAGCTCAGTAATTAATGCACCTCCAAGAGCAGAACCTAAATTTAGAGCAAGACCTGTTATCTGTGGTAAAAGAATATTTCGGAATACATATTTAAAAACTGTAGAATCTCTCATACCTAAATTAACAGCAAAAATCGTATAATCAGCGTCAAGCTCATTAATGACCAGAAGCCTTGTACCAATTGCCCATCCCCCAATAGCCGCAATGACTATAGAAAGGAATGGAAGTATATAATGATAAAGTACATCAAGAATAAATGATAAAGAAAAACTTGGGATTATCCCTTGAGAATAAGCTCCCTGATTAGGAAAGATCCCAAGATTTACAGCAAAAACATATATAAGGAGCATCCCAAGCCAGTAATAAGGAATTTGAGAGACCACTAAGGATGAATTTAAAACCACATTATCAACCCATGTACCTCTTTTATTTCCAGCAACTGCACCTAAGGTATTACCTATAATCCAAGCAATAAGAGTAGCAGGAATAAGCAAAAATAAAGTCCACGGGATATAAGGAGCAATTACATCTAAAGCCTTTTTAGGATAATAATGAATAGAAGTCCCAAAATCACCCTTAAAAAGCCTCGTTATAAAGTCTACATATTGAGCATAAAGAGGCTTTGAAAGACCAAATTCCTCCATTAGAGTCTTTTGCACATTAGATAACATTTCAGGATTGGCACTTCCTACCGTTGCAATACGGGAGAGAATCTGAGCAAGGGGATTCCCCGGGATAGCCCGGGGAAGTATGAATATAATTGTTATCGCTATAAAGTAGGTTAAAACTAAGAAGAATAACCTTCTTCCTAAATACTTAAGAAAGGGCTTAAGTGCATGGTCCCGCATCAGTTTAAACCTCCTTATATTTCATTGATTTATTTTGCTTTTGAAAGAGCACTAAGTATATCGTCAGTTGGTACCAAGAGTCCACCCTTGCTAACTGGATTGACCCAAGCTGGAACTTTTGGTGTTTGCCCCTTAGGAGCAATACCAAATAAAGTAGGAAGAGCCATAGCGTGCCATGGAGAGGAAGGGAACCACCATGGATCTTTAGCAGTTGGGAAGCCAACCCAGTAAGATTCATTAACTTCATACCAATGAGCTCCATAGAAGAGTGGAATTGCAGGTAGATCTCTATAAACTATTCTTTGAAGCTGATAGTATAAAGTCTTTCTTACTTTTGGATCAAGAGTTGCTGCAAGCTTATCAATAATCTTTCCTACTTCTGGATTGTTATATCTTTCAAAGTTTCCATATTGATCCTGTCCAAAAGGCTTATAGAGAGCTGGATCAAGTACTACTCTATATACGTTCCATGGATGATCATATCCAGGACCTGCAGACCAGCCAAGGATGAAGTCAAAAGTTCCCTGAGTCCATCTGGTCCACCATACAGAGTAATCTGGGAATTCGGTCTTTACATCAAGCCCAATAGCCTTCATATTTGCTGCCATCATTTCACACATCATCATCCAGTCAGTCCAACCACTTGGTACTTGAATAGTGAATGGACCCATTCTCTTTCCATCTGGGCTGACTCTAATTCCATCTCTTCCTTTCTTATATCCTGCTTTATCAAGAATGTCATTTGCTTTCTTAAGATCAGTCTTTAATTTTCCATTAGGAGTGCCCCAGAAGTATTTTGCATATGCACTATCAATATACTGATGATATGCTTCAAAGTCATCTATAACCATGGATGGATGTGCTTGGTTACCATAGCCAAAGTATGCTTTATCAAGCATCTCTTGGTAAGGTATTGAGTATGCTATAGCTTTTCTTACTGCAGGGTCTCTAAGAAGTGGATTATAGTAGCTGATGTAAAGAAGATCTAATCCATCAGGCATGAAGTAAGGCTTATTGTCAAACCATGTTTTAACTGGTAGCTTTTTGTCTTTCCAGAGAGCACTTATATCAGGTATAAATACTCCACCCCAATCAGCATTTCCTTTCTCAAAATCAAGGTTTGCTACAGAGTTATCCTTATAAATTATGTTCCCAATATACTTTGGTACAGGAAGTCCAAATATGGATTTACCCCACCAATTATCAATTCTTCCATATGCTACGATATTAGGATCAGCGTAGTAAAGCTTATATGGACCAGAAACCACTTGCTTCGCTGGATCATCATTTAGGAAATCTTTTACTGCTTGTACACCTTTTTTCTCAAAAGGTTCATATACATGTTTTGGAACAATTCTTGTATTTAGAGCATATCCTAAGAAGGAAGCATAATTAACTGCATCTGGTCTCATTATAAATTCTACTGTCTTACTATCTACAGCTCTTACACTTTGAATGTAGTCCCACCAACCATTTCCAGGACCAATTCCTACTTCCTTTGTTAGTGCAAAAGTAAATACTACATCATCTGCGGTAAGTGGAGTTCCATCACTCCATGCAGCCTCTTTTCTAATCTTTACTCTAAGAGTTCTCTTATTTACTGCTTGGAAGGATTCCCCGAGTATAGGGAGCCATCCATCTTTCATATTGCTGTAGAGGAAAAGTGGCATATACATGAACTGTTCAGTTCCATAAGTACTAGATGGGTTATATAAGCTCCACGTAGTCGCAGACCAAAGAGCTCCCAAAGTATATACAGTCTCATTTCTTGGAAGGGAAGTTTGAGCAATAGAAGAAGGAACAATTAAAAATGTAACTAAAAGTACCCCTAAAAGGACCCCTAAAATCTTACCCCTCATACATACACCTCCTATTTATTATTTTGGGGTATCTGATGGGACCATACACCCAGCCCCTTCATGTGAAAAATAATATCA
>ERZ795045.2030-NODE-2030-length-20900-cov-8.874502_pt1 | contig 20900 bp, 12 predicted proteins | sample MGYA00375129_ERZ795045 | MGnify/ENA primary metagenome ERZ795045 (study PRJEB30174, sample SAMN05720166) | activated sludge metagenome | isolation source: anaerobic digester from wastewater treatment plant | place: Japan | collected 2015-05-15 ...
CGGTACATGTCAGTAAGTTCCCCCCACGCACCGGCTTCAGGGTCTACCGGTGGGGAGCGGTGAGGTAAGAGTTATGCAGGAGGATCTCAAAACATCCCAGGCCGGCCTAGATATCATCAAGCGCTTCGAGGACGAGGCCGGGTTTCTCGCCGGCCGATGCACGCGCCTGAAAGCCTACCGCTGCTCAGCGGGGGTCTACACGATAGGGTGGGGCCATACCCGAAACGTTCATGAGGGCATGACCTGCACGCCGGAACAGGCCGATGCCTGGCTGCTTGAGGATGTTGCGAAGGTCGAAAAGGATCTGAAAGCCATCCTCGGCTGCAAGGTAACACAGGGCCAGTGGGACGCATTGGTGAGTCTGGGATTTAATCTGCGCGGGGGTGCCCGCATGATACCGATCAAGGCCCCGCGATTCTGGAAAGCCCTGCATGCTGGCGATAAGCAGAAGGCTGTCATTGAACTGATCGACATCAATAAGGTGCGTAACCCTCAGACGGGCAAACTGGAGGCGTCGCCCGGCCTAACGCGAAGACGACAGGAAGAGGCGAAATTGTTTTTGACGGAGGACACATGCTGAAGATCAGCGAAGAGGTACTGCAACAATCTGACACTTGGGCTATCGAAGCCCTGAGAGAAACAGTCCTAAAGTATGGCATCGAGGCTGAAGTCGTAACGCCAGTAAGTGTCGTACCAACACCATGGGTTCCTGATCCACTGCCAAAGTATTTCATCAGCGGATTGGCGCGCATTGAGACGTGGTACGGCGGCAAGACCGTCCTCGTGGCGGAATTTTTCCCGTCGCCCACTAACGACGTGGACAAGCGCATGAAACAGTTTCAGGCGGAGCAGACCCCGCCGGGAAGGTAGCCATGGGCGAGCAGATCATCCACATTCACGGTCCCTACGAGGACGCTATAATCGCCGCCTGCGAATTGGCCGGCAAGATTGTGGACGGCCAGCCGCCAGAGATCAAGGCGGAACTTTGGCGGCGCCATCTGGAGATCACGCAGCCACTGCACAACGCCGCCGTAGAAGCGGCTAAGAACATCGAGCGATTTTTCAGAGACATCACCACAGGTCTGAAATGACACCCGCCGTTGTACTCAACATCTCCCGAGTCCTGCACCACCTGGGACTCGGCAAATCCGTTGTCATCACCGAGGCGCATGAAGATCGCGTATTCGCTTGGCCCGTGGACGATAGTTTGATGCGCCATGTCGTGCTAAGCGAATGGCCGCAAGATCTAAAGCGCTCTGTTGAGTACTTCCATGGCGGGCGTATATCATTCCGTGAGCCTGGCGGCGTGCGGCCAGCGCTTCAGGTGGTATTCCATCCGGCACCTGAAGGCTATCCGTGGCCGTATTTCGTGGAACTCGACATGGATGAAGCGGCACCTAACACAGTTCTAGGGTTACTTCATCATGGGTGGGAAACACTGCGAAACAAAGTTACGGGCCGAAAAACGGATCAGGCCAAAATCGCCCGAATGCTTGATGAGCGCTTCAGCAAAAAGGACTGACATGAGACTGCTAACTCTCGCACTGCTTTTAACCGCGCTGTCGGTTCCGTCCGCAGCGCAGACCGTCGAACTGCCCAACCAGTGGGCCGGCGCCGGGGTGTTTTTCAATCAGTACGCCAGCCCCCAAATCAACGGCACGGCCGCCTACGCCAAGCGCATCGTGGGCAAAGGCACCTACTCGTTCAGTGCCGTGAACTTTCTGAGCTACCAGAAAAGCCCCTTCCAACTCATGACCACTTGTGAGAGCGGGGTAGCTCAGTACCTGACGAAGTTTGGAGTGTTCCACATTTACGCGCTCGGCACCTTAGGCGTGGCTGCGACCAGCGAGCCCGCATTACTCACCGCTCCGGATGCTGAGCCGGAGGGCGGCGGAACCAAGATCGGCATGTCCTTCACCGGAGGCACGCTGGCATTCGCCCGGTTCGAAAACGGGATGACGCTTGGGCCAGTGTTGCGCATCAGCCGGCAGACAATCTCCGGCAATCAATGGGCGGCGGGCCTCATGGTCGGCTGGGGCGAGTGACCATGGGCCTGCTGGACGACCAGATCGACCGGATCACGGGCGGCATTAAAGACGCCCTGATCGTGACCGGCAACATCCTGTTAAACCGCGTCGAGGACGAGGTGATCGCCCGCAAGCGGGTCAAGTTGACCGTAACCGCCACCGTCGAACTCGTGGACAAAGACGACAAGGAGAAGTGAAAATGGACTTCACGCCACTACTGAACCTGACGCCGATCCAGATCCTGTTGATCTGGTTGGGTGTGTATCTGTTTGCCGCGATCGCCAACAATATGCCGGCGCCCACCGAGAAGTCGGGCGTGACCTACCGCTGGCTGTACGGCGTACTTCAAACGCTCGGGGCTAACGCGGGGCGCATCGCGAGATCCTTTCGCGCGGTGAAACCGCCAGCAGCACCGCCCCGTGAGGGCAAGCGATGAAGAAATCCGCACCCTCCGTAGAGCGATCACCGCTTGCTCCGCCGGAGCAGATGACCGCCCACTTCCGAAGATCGGAATTCGCCTGCCCGTGCTGCGGGAAGGCGCAGGTCACCCAGGGGCTCGTCTCCGCGCTCGAAACGGTGCGGTTGATCGTTGGGGTGCCTGTGCGGGTCAACTCGGGCTACCGCTGCCCGGAGCATAACAGGAAAGTCGGCGGCGCGCCAAACTCACAGCACGTCCAGGGCATCGCCGCCGACATCTCCGCCGAGTGCGGTTGGCGCGCGCTGTACGAGGCCGCTCTGCGCGTCCCGGCGTTCGAAGAGGGCGGGATTGGAGTGTACCCCGAGTCGAATTTCATCCACCTGGACGTTCGGCCGGAGAAGGCGCGCTGGGCGCGCGTAGGCGGCAAGTACGTCGGGATCGACCAGGCGCTCGCGTAAACACATCTCTTTCGCTTGCAATGATCCGCTTTGAAGTAGCCGCCGGCCTGGACATCGTTCGCCTCGTCATGACTGAACCCTCAGTCTGGCGCGGCATCACGGACGATACCTGTCCGCCGGCAGAGTCGTTTCGACCGCTCGCGCTCCCGTCCATTCAGTACGTGTTGGCCTTCGACGACGAGGAGCTGCTGGGCTTGTGGATGCTCGCCTGGCAAAACGGCGTCACGATCGACATCCACACCTGCCTGTTGCCGAGTGGGCGGGGGCCGCGCGGGTTGGAAGCCGCAAAGCGCTTGGCAGAGTGGATCTGGGAGAACACGCGCTGCCAGCGCATCACGACCTCAGTACCCGCGTACAACCGGCTCGCGCTTCGCTTCGCCGAGCGCGCCGGGATGACACGATTCGGAGTCAACGAAAAGAGCTTCCTGAAACACGGGAAGCTCCATGATCAAATCTTGTTGGGCCTCAGCCGGCCCGAGGGGAGATAGAGACATCATGCCAGCCGCTGTAGCTATTCCTGCCATCATTGGAGCCGGAGCCTCGGTGGGCTCCGCCGTCATTGGTTCCAAGGCCGCCAAGGGCGCCGCCAAAACGCAAGCCCAAGCTGCGGCGCAGGCCGCGGAGATCGGCCTCCAGGCCGCGAGGGAGGCGTCCGCAGGGGTTGAGTCCGCCACCCAGACGGCCGTCAGTGGCGTCAAGGATGCTACCACTGCGGCCGTGGGGGACATCGAGCAAGCGACCCAGGCCGCCACCGGAGTGCTTCAGCCCTACCTTAACGTAGGCACCGGCGCGGCCACCACCCTCGCCGAGATGATGTCACCGACCGGCGAGTTCAACCGGCGTTTCACGGCGGCCGACATGGAGGCATACGATCCGGGCTACCAGTTCCGATTGGCCGAGGGGCAAAAGGCGCTGGAGCGCAGCGCGGCCTTGCGGGGTTCCGTGCTGAGCGGCGGCGCACTCAAGGCCCTCACCAAGTACTCCCAGAATGTGGCATCAGAGGAGTTTGGTAAAGCGTTCGACCGCTTCCAGACCGAGAACCAGAACCGCTTCACGCGCCTCGCCACGATGATGAACACCGGCCTCAGCGCCGCCGGCCAATTCGCTTCCACGACCATGCAGGGCGGTGCGCTCAAGTCGGGCTACCGGATGAGTGGCGCCGAGACCGCGGCCAACCTCGGAATGCGGGGCGCGGAGACCGCCGGCAGCTTCAAGATGCAGGGCGCCGGAATGGCGAGCGGCGCGATCACTGGCGCGGCGAACGCCTCTGCGGCGGGAACGATGGGCTCTGCGAACGCCTGGACCGGGGCCATCGGCAACGCCTCTAACAGCGCACTTAGCAGCTACCTGCTGTGGAAGTTGATGCAACCGCAGGCTGGCGCAACAGCCAAAGCCGCGTAACAGGAGCGACAGCCATGATCGACCCGAGCATCCCTCTTTCCGGAAGGCAAGTCCAAATCAGTCCGCTCGAAGCCTACGGGCGCACCGCGAGCTTGGCGAGCATGATGCAGCGCTACAAGGCCAATCAGCAGGCGATTGAGGCGAACAAGCTGAAGCTCGAGCAGGAAAAGCAGGAGATGGAGGACCGCCAGATCATGATGGAAGAGATTCGCAGGGCTGGCGGCGATGTGGCCAAGGCGCTGGAGGCCGCCAAGGGGAAGGTGTCCCCCAAATTCCATGCCGATCTCACGTCTAAGCACCTCCAGAGCCAGGCCGATTTGACCCGGATGAGGCAAGCCGACCTCGACCTTACGAAATCAAAGACTGAGGGGATCGCTTCTCTGTTGGGGTCGATTGTACTGGAGCAAGACCCGGCGAAGCGAGCGGCGCTCTACCAGCAGGCCCGCGCCGCGGCAATTGAACGAGGTTACGCCACCGAGCAGGAGGTTCCAGCGGAATACCCCGGAGATGAATGGCTGCACGTAATGGTTCTCGGGAGCAAGGTGGGCCTGGACTACCTGAAGCGGGAAGAGGAGCGCCGGGCGGCGCAGCGGGCGCAGGAGAGGCACGACGTCGAGATGCCGGGCATCAAAGCCGATGCCGCACAGAAGCAGCTTTCCGGCGCGGCTGCCCAGTTGGGCGCGGCCCGCAGCCGGGAGGAGTACGAGCGCATCTGGAACAACCTTCCCGCGGGAATCGCGCGTAACTTCCCGGTGCCCGAGGACTGGAACGAGCAGACCGCGGCGCAAGTGAACCAGATCGGCATGACGCCGGCGCAGCGCGCGACGGCGGCCGGGAGTGCGGAATCCCGCGCCGAGCAGAGGCGGCACAACATACAGGCGGAGGAGGAGCGCAAGCGGCAAACTGACCTCGATTACGAGCAGGAACTCCAGAAACTGGAGTCCGAGGAGCAGAAACTCCACGAGTTGCGCCTCGGGCTGGGGCAAGCCTGGAGCGGCATCTACACCGATCCCGGAACAAAGATGGTCTACGACCTGAGGAACAACAAGGTCGCCAAGCCCAACGGTAAGTGGGAAAAGCTGAATCCGGAGCAGGTGAAAGCGGTGCAGGCCCGGATCAAGAGCCGGTTCCGGGCGGCTACCGAACGGATCAACCGGATCATCGAAATCAAGAACAAGCTCATCCAGAGGATGGGCGGCACGCCCAAGTACACCGGCAAACTGAACCCGGACCTGTCTGCGTATCGCCCGCCCGCCCAGGGTGGGCAGGGTGCCGGGACGCAACAGGCTGCACAGTCGGCAGCACAGCCAGTAGCGCAGCCTGCCGCCGCTCCAGCGGCGCAACCGAGTCCCGCACCGGCGAGCGGGCAGAAGGTCGCCGTCATCAGCCCGGAAGGCGTCCCCGGAATGATTCCCGCGGACAAGTTGGAAGCAGCCCTGCAACGGGGCTTCAAGTTGCGTCAGTAGTAGCAGTAGTCACCATCCCCCAGAGCACACATCATGCGAGAAACCTACTCGGATCTCGGTTTTGAGCCGGATGTTGAATCGTTGGTGCGTTCGACGGCCGCTGCCTATGGCGTGGACCCGGATCTCGCCGTCCGTGTCGCCAAGCAGGAGAGCGGATTCAAGCAGTCCGCCCAATCCAAAAAAGGCGCCACTGGCGTAATGCAATTGATGCCGGGTACAGCCAAGAATCTGGGTGTTGATCCCCACGACCTTCAGCAGAACATCGAGGGCGGGGTGCGCTACCTAAAGACCCAACTGGACGCCTTCGGGGGTGACGTACCCAAGGCGCTGGCCGCCTACAACTGGGGTCCGGGCAATGTGCGCAAGGGCGGCAGCCCACCGAAAGAGACGGTGGATTACGTCAAGGCGATCACCGGCGCGGACTACCCGTATGCGCCGGCAGCGCCGTATTCGGATCTGGGATTCGAGCCGGAGACGACGCCAACCGTGGCTCCGATCGCGGCGCCCGCGGTTGCATCGCCGCACGCCGACCTAGGTTTTGAGCCGGAAGGCGGCGCCGCTCCAGCCGTCGAGCAACCCTCGACAGGTCAACCCGCTCCCGCTTTCGAAGGCCCCATCCCCTCGCTCGAGGAAATCCAGGCGGCCGACGCCGATCTGAAGCAACGCGCCGATGCGATCACCCAGCGCGCGGTTGCCCTCGATCAGGAACAAGCACAACTCGAGGCCGAGGGCGCGCAACTCACCGATCTGCTCCGTCGCAGCCAGATTCTTCCTGTGGGCCCGCGCGATGAGGGCGAGCGCGAAATCCTGGTCGCGCAGTTCAACGAAAAGATTGCCGCGCACAACGCCGCACGCCAGCAGTTGCAGGCGGAGGTCGAGCAGTTCAACTCCAGCCTGGCGCAACTTCAGGCCGGGGTGGCGGCCTTCAACGAGAACGTCAAGCGCTGGTCGTCGCTCACGGTTCCGCCCGGTGCGGAAAAGACCGGATTGCCCGGCATCCCGGGGCCGCAGATACCCATGGCCTACGACCCGCTGGGCGACAACCCCGAGCGTGTCCAGCAGTGGGGCCGCATCGGGAAGATGCTCCGGCCGATCGACACCCTCATGAGAGCGGGCAGCGCGGCGGTGATGGGAACCATTGGTGGCACCGTGGGCGCTCCGCTTCAGATCATCGGAAGGGAGCTCGAAGGGCGCGCGCCGGGTACGGTGATCGGCAAGGCTGGCGAAGCGATCCGGGATATTGGCGAGGAGGTGTCCGAGTTCGCGCGCCGCGGCACGCAGATCAGACCGGAAGACGCCGCGAAGCTCTCGGCGAGCTGGATCGAAAATCCGCTGCTGCTTCTCGACCCGGACTACATAGCGCACCAGGCCGGTATGGCGGGCGGCTCCATATTGTCTTTTCTGCTGCCCACCATGGGCGTGCTCAGCAAGATGCAGAAGGCAAGCGCGCTCACGAAGACCGCCGCCGGCGTGGGCGGCGCGTCGTTCCTGGAATCCCTCACCAACGCCGGCCAGAACTACGACGAGGCCATCGACCGCGGGGCGGATCCCAAGACGGCCGCGCAGGTCTTTGTGACCACACTGAAGCGCGACTTCCCGGTTACGGCCGGCCTGAACGTGCTCGGCCTGTTCAACCCGGCCATCAAGAGCAAGCCGGTTCGGGTGGCCGCTTCAACCCTTACCGAGCCGGTGCAGGAGGTCGCGCAGGGGGCGATCCAGCGGCAGACGATGAAGGAGCAGGTGGACCCGAGCATCGACATCCGGGAAGGGATGGACGTCGAGGCGCTCGGCGGTCTCATCGGCGGCGCGATCGGCGGCGCCGTTCTGCCGGAGTCCGCGACTCGCGCTCCGGAACGTGCGCCTCAGCCCGTTTCAATGCCGCCTAGCCCGGCTCCAACTCCTGCTCGGCCAAGGGTGCGTCCGGCCGCCAAGCCCGCCGCCCAACCGATTGAGACGCCGTCGCCGGGGGCGCGCGCCGCTGCTCAGCCCGTCGAATACAACGAGGGCGACCAGTTCCGCGGCAAAGCGGGCGTCTACCGGGTGACGCAGATCACCGAGAACGAGGTGAGTTACGAGCTTACCAATCGCGCCGGCAAGAAGCGCATGGCGTCGATGCCGGTCGATGACTTCGAGAGGTTTGTCCGCAGAGCTGAGAAGATCACCGATGCACAACCGCAACGAGTTGAAACCGAACCAGCGGGTAAGCCTGCTAGTGCTCGCGCTGGCGAGGATGCTGGAGCGGCGGCGGCCGGAAAATTTTCGGAAGAAATCCGGAAGAAATCTGGAAAATTACCGGAAGAGTCGGCAACCGAGCCTGCCGCTGGAGTAGAAGCGCCCGCGTTCAAGCCTGGTGATCGCGTCGAATGGACCATCAATGGTCAGAGGCGCACCGGAACAATCATAGAGGCTGCACCTGAAGCGTTCGGCCTGGAAGGAAAGTGGCAGGTGCAGGTCGATGGTGTTCAAGGTCCACGAGGGCGTATCAGGAGTGTGGATGCGGAAATCCTAAAGCCTCTCGCAGTGGAACCAGAGGCGCAGGCGGCACCCATCCCGGCGACTAAATCTGATTCCATAGAAGAGGCCGAAAGGAAGCCCGCCAGCGCTCCCGAGGCAGCCGCCGCGACCGAAACCCCTGCCGCACCCGCCGCAGCGCCACAGAGCGAACGTGGCGCTCAGGACAAGGGGTCGCAGGTAGAGATCGACCTGCGCGAACCGTGGCAGATGACGTGGGATGATTTCCGCAAGGTTACGGCGAAGCTCCCGCGCGGTCCAGTTAGCGAAGAAGCCGCCACCAGACTGTTGCGGCAGCAGCACAGAGAGATCATCGAAAAGGCGCTGGACGAAGGCAAGCCGGTTCCCGACGAAGTCCTGAAAGATTATCCCGATCTTGCAAAAGCGGCACAAGCGGCGGAGCCTGCAAGTGCTGCGCCCCGCGCGCTTTCTGCGGGTGAAGCGACAAAACCGGCAGAGAATATTCCCGAAAATATTCCTGCCGAAAAGCCCAACTACGACTACGCCTCCACGCAAGTCAACCTTCCCGAAGGAGTTGCGGCAAATGTCCTGAAGGAATCCAAAAAGATCGCGGACGAGGATCTGGCAGACGACGGTCGCGAAACAGAACCACACGTAACCGTTCTCTACGGCCTGCACGGCGAAGACCCGGAATCCGTCCGCAAACTCCTGGCCGACGAGCCTCCGGTCCGCGTGACTCTTGGCAAGACCTCCATCTTCCCGGACGACGGCGAGCGCGGCTCGGATGTCGTCAAGATCGACGTGGAATCCGAGGACCTGGCGCGGTTGAATAAGAAACTCGCCGACGCGCTGCCGCACACCATCACGCATCCCGGATACAAGCCTCACGTCACGCTGGCCTACGTGAAGCCGGGCAAGGGCAAGAAGTACGCCGGGGCGAACGATCTGGAGGGGCAGGAGATCGTAATTGACCGGGTCGTGTTCTCGGATAGGGCCGGAAAGCAGACGGTGATTCGGCTGGGTGGGAAGGCTCCGGAGCGCACGGGGACCGCAGCCGAATCCGAACGCCCCAAGTACCCTGACGGCCGCCTGATCCCGGTCGAGGGCGAGGAGGTCTATCAAACCGTCCGCGGCCTCGGCGGCACGCCGGCCTACGTGTACGGCAAGGTCGAGAAGGGCAAGGGCGACCAGTTGCGCGTGCGCATCACCGGCGGCGCGTCCATGATGGGCGGCAGTGTCAAGGGAGTAGGTGGCACGCAGGCGCTTGACCGTTCCTGGACGGTCAAGAATGACCCGGAGGTCAAACGGCGCGAGCAGGCGCGGGCGGACGAGCAGAAGGCCCGCCAGGAAGCGCGCGAACGCGAGGAGCAGGAGGACCGAGAGAAACGCCAAGCGTTCATTGACCAGTACGGAGAAACCAGGCCATCCGACGTTGAGCCGGGAGACATCCTGGAGGACTACCAAGGGCGTCGCGCGACGGCGCGCAAGATCGCCGACGGCGAAGTCTACGCCCACGAGGCCGGCGAGGATGAGAAGACCGCGCCGGTATACTTCCCGGGACCGTTCCGCAAGACGGGCGAGAAGGCCGGGCCGGATTACTGGCGCGGCCAGCTTGCGAATGCCCGGGCAAACCTGAAAAGCCTGCGCGACGAGGTCCCGACCGCTACGGAGTTGATCGCCGAGCGCGAGGCTGAAGTGAAGCTCGCGGAGCGCAAACTCGGCGAGGCGATGCGGGCGGCGGGCAAGGAGGAGAAGGGGCCCGAGGCAGCCGAAGGTACTGCAAAAACCACTGATAATATTAGCCCCGAAAGCAAAGAATCCGCCCAACTCGCCCTCACCGGCGACACCTACCGCTACCGCAACCTTCTGAGGAAGCTCGGCGCGAAGTGGAATGGCGACGAAAAGGCGTGGATCATCGACGCCAGCAGGCTACCCGAAGTCCAAAAGATCAGCGACAGGATCACTTGGCACCGTTTCGGTGAAACAACCCCGGCGGCGTCGGCAGAAGCGGAACCGACCGCGGAACCCGCCCCCCGCCCCACTCAGCCTGCCGGCCGCATCTCTGCCGAGCAAGTCAGCCGCTTCAATAGTTACACCCAGTACCCAACGACGGTAGAGAAGCAGAACGCCGACCTCGCAAAATTCTGGAACGACCTCGAAGACCAGACCACAGCCAAGCTCAAGAAGTGGGGTGTCACCGAAATTCCCGCCGACGTGCGCGAAACTATGGAGCGCATGTATCAGGAGCGCATCAACGACTTTGACGCTCAAGTGCGATCACGAGAAGTTGCCCCACCTTGGACCGTCACCGGACGCTCAAACTACCAGGGTGATCCCGAGAGAGCCAACCGCATCCTGGAAAAGCAGGCTGAGGCCACTCAAGCGGCGCGCGAGCACTACAACCGCGTCCTGCGCCAGTACGATCCCAACCGTCCGGTGTCCTCGGATGAAGCCGACGCGCCGGCCAGACTGCGCAAGAAGATCGAGGATGCCGAAAAGCTCCAGACCTTGATGAAGCGGGCGAACTCCATTGTGCGCATGAAGGCCACGGACGAGGTCAAAATCGAGCAGTTACAGAAACTCGGCCTCAGCCGGACGCGTGCTGAGGAATTACTGAAGCCCGACTTCATGGGGCGCAAGGGGTTCCCTGACTATGCGCTGGCCAACAACAACGCCAACATCAAACGGATGAAGGAGCGGCTCGCCCGGATCGAACAGGGCCGCACCGAGGAGGGCTTCGAGGCTGAATTCGATGGCGGTCGCGTGGTCGATTCGGTCGCCGACAACCGGCTTCAGATTTTCTTCGACGAGAAGCCGGGACCAGAGTTGCGCGAGAAGTTGAAGCGCAATGGCTTCAAGTGGGCGCCGTCTGTGGGCGCGTGGCAGCGGATGAGGGGCGACGCCGCGCGGCGGTCCGCAGAGGCTGTGTTGGGTGTGAAGCTCACACCAGCCGGGCAAGTAAAGGTGGAGGCAACACCCGCGCCGCCACCGGCAATGGAAGCGAAGCCAGCAGAGCCGGAAAAGCCAATTGTGCCCGCCGAAGCGCCGAAGTCTACACCGATACCGGCCCCCGTCGAGGAAATCCCCGAGCGGGTTAAGGCGCGAGTGAAAACCGCGCTTGAGCAATTGCACTCGATCGCCACCACGCTCGGGGATGCCCGCAAGGCAGACGAGAAGTTCGGTGGCGAAGGGCGCTATGAGTACGAGGCGTGGTCGAATATCCCCGACCGCGAGCAGAGAATCCGCGGAGCCGAGGAACTCCTGGCGTTGTTCCGCAAAATCGCGACCGGCAAGGGCATCAACCCCGAGACGCTGATCAACGAACTGGGCGGTGTGCCCGAATACCGCCTGTCCAGGAAAGCGCGCGAGTGGGGCGGCGAAGCGCCGGACATGGCCGAGATCGAGACGAAGTTGACGCTCGCGCACTCGGACATGCTGAAAGCCAAGGCCAACTACGAACGGCTCCAGGGGCTGCTCGACATCGTGACCCGGATCGGAACGCCGACACCCGCAGAACAAGAAGCACTCGACGATTCGGAGTTCGGCAGCTTACGGAGGGCCGAGCAGGAAGACGCCATCCGCAAGGCGCTCATCCTGGCCGCGCGCAAGTACGATGCACAGCGCACCGAATACGACCGCGCGCAGGAGGAAGCCGCCAAATACAACCCGATGCTCCAGGCGCAGTCGGAGGTTGCACTTCCGCACATCGAGATCCCGGTGGACGAGGCGGCCGACTCGAACCTTAAGGCCAGCACCGATGCCGTCAACGACAAGATTAGCGAGATTCTGGATGCCGAGAAGGCGTACCACGAGGAGAGCGTCCGGGAACTCCTGCCCGATCTACAGCGCGACCTGAAGTACCTCGAAGCCGACATCGCCGAACTGGAGCACGCAAGCCCAGACATCATGGGTGCGGCGGTCGAGGTGCGCGACCAAGCGCGCAAGCTCATTGAGCGAATCGGCGCGGAAGACTACGCCCCGCCGCTGCCAGAACTGCCCGACTCGCCCAAAGTGGAAGTTGTTAGTGCGTGGCTCAAGGAGCACCGCGTCCCTGGCGTCACGGACATGGACGAGGTTGCCACCTACGGAGATCATGCCGTATACCCACTGAAGGACGGCCGTCTGGTCTGGGTAAGCAATACGCTCGATCCGGAGAAACCGGGAGTGATCCTTCGCCAGCGCCTCGTGGCCGTTAGTCCGATGGATGAAGACCTACGGCCCGATTTCAAGCGGCGCGAAGATCTGCGCAACAAGCTCGAGGATGCTGTCGAAGACGGCGAAATGCGGCCCGAAGCGCGCGACCGCATCATGAAGATGTTCGAGCGTCCCGAGCCGATTCCGGCGCCCATCGAGATGGTCGAGCAGGCAGCCGAGCGACTGGCTGAGCTTCCCACAGCGGAAGGCGCGGAGACTCTCGAACGGATCGCAGAGCAGCAGGCTGAAGCGCAGGCCGAAGTGGCGACGCCCACAAATGAGATCGCCAAGATTGCCGCGCGCCGCCCGGTAGAACCCACCATGGCAGACGTCGAGGCCATGCAAAAGGATGGACTCACCAGAGCGCAGGCCAGAACGGTAGAGTACCAAGACGGATACCGCTCTTACGACAATCTCCGCAAGGGCAAGGAAGGCCTGAAGATCCTGGAGGTGTTCGACCCCTACGCCTGGACCTGGCTGCCGGCGGGGGAATACAAGCCGGCCATGCCCGGAGCTTACGCCAACGCCTACGGCTACCGGATGAAGAAGCCGTTGTTCGAGTACGCCGACGAAAAGCTGATCGCTTCCTACCCGCACGTCCGGCCGGGTCCGCTCACGCAGGGCGATCTGGACGAGGCAACAAGAGCCTTCGATATCGACAACCCTGGCATTACGATTCCGATGCCGAAATCGGTGCGTGCGGCCATGGAGAAGATGGGCGAGATCTTCGCCGAGCGGCCGTTGTGGACCTTCCGGAAGGAGCAGATCTTTTCCGCGCACGACCAATTGGCCCAGTGGCGCCGGCTGTACGAGCGCTCGAAAGAGTGGAAGGATCTGTTCACCGGCCCGCTTCAAACCATCCTCTATCAAGCCCGAGCGGACAGAGACTGGATCGGTGAGGAGCGCAGGAGGCAGGCGCAACTCCAGGCGCTCGCCGATCGGATGCCCGAGTCTGCGACGATGGCCGATGTCCAGCAGGCGGCTGAGAAGGACCTCGGTGTCGATGAATCGCTTTCCGCCTACAAGGACGGATGGCGCGTGGTGAAGCACGCCTACAAGGGGGTACAGCCCAAGTTTACCCTCCAACGCTTCGACCCGACAACTTGGCAGTGGGATTCCGACTGGGATGCGCACTCGGTCTCCAAGACCAAGGCCATGGAAGCGTTCAGGGCCAGTAGCAAGAACGAGCCGCTCACTGAGGAGAAACTCCAGGAAGCCGTTAAGGAAGTCTGGGAGTCACTCTCCATCCACAACAAAAAGAAGCGCACACCCGAGCAAATTAAGGCTGAAGAGCGCAAGCAGGCGCTTCCGGACCGAAAGCCAGACATGAGCAAGCCGTTCACCTACGAAGTGCAGGGCGAGGGGGTACGGTTCTACCTGAACTTCCCCAACGGCGAGAAATGGGGCCCGTCTGAGTGGCGCTCCAACGTCTTCGGGCGGCGCCCGATCATAGACGCCTGGGACGGCCCGAAGCTCGACGAGCAGCAGGCCAAGTCCTTCGCCGTCGCCCGCTGGTGGGATGCGAACCTGGACGTGCTGCGTAAGCAGCGCATCTTCTCCGGCGAGCCATACGACAAGCGCGTCCGCGAGTTGCGGGACATGGCCGCTTCCATCCTGGCTCCAGCCGGCCGCCCGCGCGTGATTGCTACCCGGAAGGAAGGGGACTTTACGCGCGAGTACTCCGTGATCCCGACGATCCGGTCCGACGAGCGCATCGAGTATGAGGTTCGCTATAGAACGGCAGGCGGAGACTGGGAAACTGAGCGCTACAGTTACCGCGGATACTCCGCAGATTACGACACCTACGACAAAGCCATCGAAGCGTGGCTGGATGGCGAGCAGGAGAACATCGAGAAGTACGAATTCTTCGATCCGGTGGCGAAGGCCATTGCGGCCGACATCGAAAAGACCAACCGCCTCAAGATGGGCATGGCGGAGCTTGCCAAGCGCAAGAAGGCGACCGAGCGCAAGGGCGAGTACGCCAGTCTGCCGCAGAAGGTGAGCCTGGAACTGCCAAACCAGACCGCGAAACGCATCATCCAGGTTCTGAAGCGGATGACCGCTGCGGCAAAGAACATCCCTGTTCTCCAGAATGTCGCCATCATCACCCGCAAGGGAAAGACCCAGATTACCGCTACTGACCTTAAGACCGCCGTCACGTTCACGCTCGAGGATGTAGTTTCGAGCGGCGACAGCGCTACGACCGTTCCTCTCTCTGCGATCGAAACGGCGCTCAAAGCGAAGTCTAAGGACCCCCTCAAGATCGAAGCAGACGAAGGCAAGGCAACGGTTTCGGTGGGCGGAGCCGAGACGGTCACTGAAACGCTCAGTATCTTGAACTATCCAGAACCTCCCGAAACGCCCACTAAGTTTGGCACGATTCCGGCTGATGACCTGCTTGATGCCATCCGTGTGACGGTGCCCTCCATTTCAAAGGAAGAGAACCGCTTTACCCTGAATGGTGCGCTGGTCGAGATCAAAGACGGAGCGGCTACGATGGTCGCAACCGATGGTCACCGTCTTACGCTCCACACCTTCAAGACGCCCGGCATCAAGGGCGAGCAGCCACTCCTGCTCATCAACCGCAGCTCTCTCGACACCATCACGAAGGCGTTCGCCAAGGAGAAGGACAGCCTGGCACTGAAGTTCGACAAGGACGAAGAGGGCGAGGTCAGACACATCAGCGTCGAGAACACAGACGGCAGCGTAAAGGTCGTGATGCGCAAAATGGAGGGCAGCTTCCCTGACTATAGCCGCGTCATCCCCGACCCGAAGAGTTTTACCCACAAGGCCACCGTCAACCGCGAGGCGCTCCTGGGGCTGATGCAGCAAGTTATCGCGCTCAAGGGAAAGCCCAACGTTGTGGCACTCTCGTTCCGTGACGGGCAACTGGTTGGCTTTGCCCAAGCGAATGAGAAGACTGCCAAGGGGAAGATTGCGGCGACCCTGGAGCGCATCAACTCAGAAGAGACGGAACCGGGCAACCCGCGCATGGCCATGAATGCGCACTACCTGGCCGACTTCCTGAAGTCTATCGACGCGGACCAAGTGGAGATCTTCATCAAGGAGCCAGAGGAGAAGGGCGCGGTGCACACCAACGTACAGGTGCAGCCGGCCGGCGACCCGTCTAGCATCTCGATTATCATGCCGATGCGGGACGCAGAACTCGACTTCGACGACGGGCTGCCCGCTCCCCCGGCAGCCGACGAGATCCCGGTCAACGCCCGCCTAGACTACGAAGCCCCCCTCGGCGAAGCCCAACTCCCCGGCTTCTACAGCCAACTGGAGCGCGTGATCGAGCAGAAAATGCCGCCGCGCGCGACCGTACAGCAGGCGCTCGCCATCCTGCGCAACCCACAGAATGGGGTGAAGCGGGATGAGCTGGACTGGACTGGTGTGGAGACCTTCCTAAAAGAGCGCACCGGCTCTGTGTCGAAACAGGAATTGCTCGATTTCGTGCGGGCGAACCGGGTGGAGATCGAGGAGGTTGTTCTCGGGGTGCCGCGCGGACCGATCACGTACCGCACCGCCCGGGGCGAGTTTGACCTGCCCGTCCACGTCGCAGAGAACGCCGGAACCGGGGCACGCATTCAGGAGTTGCCCTCGGGTCGTTTCAGCCTGCGGACGGACTCCGGGTTGACCAGCCTGCACGACACGCTGGAGGAAGCAAAGGGCGAGGTAGCGCAGATCCGGCGCAACGTGGCCGGGGACACGACCCCCACGAAGTACGGCAGCCAGTACACCCTACCGGGCGGAACCAATCACAGAGAATTCGTGTTCATCGCCCCGCAGGCGGAGCCCTGGGGTGAACGCGACACCCAACACTACGGCGATACGGGCCAGGGGCGCGCAATCGGATGGGCGCGCGTGAACGACCGTGTGGGGCCGAAAGGCGAGCGCATCCTGCATATCGAGGAAATCCAGAGCAAGCGGGGTGCTGATGCGCGAAAGCTCGGGCTGAAACCGGAGGGACCGATTCCTCCCGCTCCGTTGTTGAATACCTTCGATCAGTTCGCCATCAAGCGGCTCTTGCGGTACGCCGTCGAAAATAACTACGACGCAATCACCTGGACCACGGGCGAGCAGCAGGCGGAGCGATATGACCTCTCGACGCGGATCAGTCGCGTGGAATACCTTCCGGAGTCAACCAAGCTGCGAGCCTTCGATCTCGACGGGCGCGCGGTGCTGGACAAAGTCGTGTCGTCGAACGAATTGGAAGAGTATATCGGCAAAGACCTTGCGCAGAAGCTGCTCAGTTCCACCCCGCAGACTACCAGAGACGGAAAGCCGGTGCTGTCTATTGAGGCAGAGGGTCTGAAAATTGGCGGCGAATCGCTCAAGGTTCTGTACGATGTGAAGCTGCCTTCCTTTGTGGCCAAGTACACGAAGAAGTGGGGCGGGAAGGTAGACACCACCGAAATCGGAACCCGACCTGGAGAGAGCGCCACAGTTCATCACTTGGCTATTACGCCGGCCATGCGCGAATCCGTCATGGCCGGACAGCCGCTGTTCGCCCTAAGCTGGGAGGCCATAGACGCCGCCCCCGACCTGGGCACCATCGGCAAAAACGCCCGCACGGCTACCGCCCGCTACAAGTCCCGTCCGGGCGGCGGCGTCCTCTGGCTGAACTTCGAGGGCGCCTACTTAATCAACGTGGCCTCGCGCCACAACCCGAATCTGGTCTTCCGCGGCTTGCACGCAAGCAGGGCCTCGGCGCGGCAGATCGCCGAACGGCTCAGGGCGATGGCCGAGAACCTGGAATCGACCGCCGAGCGCGCCGGCATTTGGCGCGTGGCCTCGGCACTCGAGCGTGCGGCCGAAGACGGTGAATCGATCATCATGGCCCAGACCGGCGCCACCTCGATCAAGCGCCTCAAGTCCACGCTGCGGCACGAGCGGTTCCACGCCCAACAGGCCGAACTCGGCCGCGGCGGCGAGGAGGGCTGGAAGCACGTCAACCCCGCAGCTCTGCTGGTCCATCCCATCGCGCGCAAAGCGCTCCAGCGGCTTTACCAGCGGGGATACGCCAAGGCCACCGACGAGTACAAGGCGCACGCGCTGGCCATGGAGATAGGCGCGCATCTGGCGGAGGGTCCGCTCGGATGGGAGTCGATCGGACTCAACCGGGACGAGGCCCGCGAGCTGTTCCGCCATTACGCCAACCTGCTGCTCGACATGCACGGGGAAGATTTGCCTACCAAGTTGAGCGGTCTTGCCCCACAATGGAACAAGGAGCTTGAGAATGTCCGACGAGAGAAAGGAACCCACCTTCGACCCGGCCGCTACGGAGCGGATCGGGAAGTTGGTCCGGGCCCAACAGGCTGGGACGTTCGACAAGGAATTCGACCGGCTCTTCCCGGAGAGCAAGCCAGCCTCCCCGAAGACCCCGGCGAACGAAGAAAAGCGGTAGAATCCTCCAGAGTGCCGTCCGAACGCGGCGCGGGCGAACAGATCCCCTCGACTAAAACGCCGCAAACGCCCGGAGGGGAGCAGGTAGACTTCGACCAACTCGCCGCCAGTGTTGCCCGCTTCGGCTGGGCCTCCAAGCGCGACATCAGTGAAGCATTGCGCCAGCGCGGCCTTCTGGACCCGAGCGGGAAGAATGTCGGTCTGCTTCGGGAAGCCATCGCACGGCGCAAGCAACGACTGGACGCCGAGCGCGAGGAGCGCGAATACGCCCGCATCGCTCCCTACCGCAGCCGAGCCGAACGGGCTTTGCCGCGCGAAGATTTCGAGGGCACGGATGAAGAGTACCGCGCCCAGATAGATGCCATGGCGCGTGAGTACGCCGACGAAGCGGAATCCGAAAAAGCCGAGGCGGAATACCAGGAGTCCACGCCGCGTGAACGCATCGAGCGTGGCATCGCCAAGCCTGCCGATTACGTGGACGCGGTAGCCGAGCGCGTCGAGCAGGAAACCAACCTCCGGCCCTTCCTGTCGGGGCTATCCGAAGCAACGTACTTCCAGGTGGGCGAGAAAAAGCTGCGCATTGCGGCTCACGCTTCGCGTCCGAGCTATGACCGGCTGTATGGTGCGGCCGATGTAGATCTGCGGATCGGTCGCGATCTGGGCGAGGCTACGCACACCCTTTCGGACTCCGCGGACTTGGCCGAGGTGGATCGCGCGGCCAGCCAGATGGTGGAGATCCTGAAGAAGTGGGAGGCTGAGATCGAGGCTGAAGCGGAGAGTGAATCCCCCGCGCGGCAATCTCCCGCCGCGCCCGAAAGCACCAGCCCCCTCCAGCGGATCGAAGACAACGCCCAGGCCGGCTTCATCAACCTCGACCTGGTAACCTTCGGCCTCGCTTCCCGACTAGCACCCAGGCCCGAAGACACCTCCGGGCCGGTCTCAAAGAAGCTCATCCGTTCGGTGCGCGCGGCGCAGCACAAGCTCGATATGCCGGACTGGCGCTTCCGGCAGATATTGAAGCGCGAAACTGGGAAGACCTCAACCAAAGACCTCACCCAACACGAGGCGCAGCGGTTGATCGACAGCCTTATCGCCCGCGGTGTGGAAAGCCTCGGACTGAGCAGAACCCTCTTCAACGCGGTGAAGGTGATCCATTCCCCGGCCTGGTGGCTGAAGCGCTCCGCCGCCGGCGAAAAGATGTACCAGTCGGCCGAGGATCACTGGTTCGAGCAAATCCGGCTGCGCGACCAGCTCGCCAAATGGTGGCAGAAGGCCAATGCCGGACTGTCGAAGGCCGAAATCAACCGCATCGGCCTGTACCGCGACACCAAGCAGTTGCTCGACCATTACGGCGACCCGGAGAGGGTCGCCCGGATTCTGGAGAGGGCTGGTGAAGACCCGGCCATCCTGGATGACCTGGAAGGCTACCTCTCGCCAGAACTCAAGGCCGTGAGCGACCGCTGGAGCGAGATCTTCGAGTGGACGCGGAAGAAGGGCGTCGAGGCAGGGTTCCTGAAGCCTGAGCAGAAGATTGAGACCTATCTGCCGTTCTACTACGACTCTTTCTTCCAACGCCATCCCGAGCGCATCAAGGACGCGGCTGTGGACTTGGCACAGGAGTTGGGCATCCCCACGCACTATGCCGAGCAAATCTTGAAGCAGGCCAACCCCAAGAACGTGAAGGTCGGCAGTTTCGACCTGGAGCGCTTGCTCTGGCTGCTGCCCGGCATGCGGGATCCCAACCAGCGCTTCGAGATCTACTCGAAGGGCTTTGCCCGGAAGATGGCCGTGACCGGCTTTCTCCGGGAAGCGAACAAGCTCTACCCGAAGATCCAGGATCCGCACATCCGGGAACTGGCCCACGAGTACATCAACCAGTACGCGGGCCGGCCGGCCTCAAGCCAGTCCTACCAGTGGGGGCGCATCGCGGGCATTCTGACCGGCCTTCAATACACGGCGAAGATCGGCTTCAACCTCTGGTCGCCGCTTCTGAACCTGACCCAGACCGTGATCAACACCGTGCCGCAGGTCGGGCTGACCAGGACTGCCGTAATGATCCCGCGCGCTATGATGGCGACGCTTCTGCCGGCCAAGCTCAACCCGTTCGTGCGGGACATCGTGCGGCTGCAGCGGGCCGGCATTCTGGATACGTTCAGCGCCAAGTTTGAGCGCCCGAAATTCCATGGTGTAGCAGAGAGCGTCCAGGAGGCGGCCGGGTTCCTGTTCGACAAGACCGAGCAGATCAACCGCTCGATCGCTTTCCTGGCCGGGCTCGAGCAGGCGCGCGCCCGCGGGCTCAAGGGCGAGGCGGCGGTGAAGCACGCCCGGAGCGTGGTCCGGATCACGCAATTCTTCTCCGGGCGCCTGGACGCCCCGCTGTTTGCCCGCACGCCGATCGGCAAGGTTTTGATGCAGTTCAAGACCTTCACCTTCAAGGAAATCGAGTTTATCCGGCAACTCGACTGGAAACAGCAGGTCAAGTTTGTGGTGGCGACCATCGCTCTTGGAGGGCCGGCCGCGTTCCTGATCCTGCAGGCGCTTCAGCGGTTCTGGCCCGACGACGACATCACGAAGCTGGCCGAGGAGTTGCAGGAATCCTACAACGTGGCGGCATTCCTGCAGGCGGAGCAGCTTACGCGGCAGTTGGGCGTGTTCACCATTCCCGGGCTCGAGGACCTGGGTGGGTGGGAGTTCGGCAACCGCATCCTGAGTTGGGCGGCCGGACCGACGATCAACTCATTCATCCAAACCGCGCAGGACGCGGGGCGGTGGGTGGCGGATCCCGAGGGCAGTAACCGCGCATCCATGACGCCGGCCGAGCGCTTTGTGACCACGCTCATTCGTTCCTGGATGCCGGGTGGGACCGAGATCCTGCGCGTGAAGCGGGCCATGGATGAAGCGGACAGCCCACAGGAAGCACTCCGCATCCTGATCAACGCGGCGGGCCCGGCAGGCAGCCGCAAGGCAAGCGCAGACGCGGTTGCCTTTGGTGTGGAGAGCGAAGCGCTGGTTTACTGAGGAATCAGCAGTTCCGACATTGGTGCCCGGAGTCTTA
>ERZ795045.2046-NODE-2046-length-20798-cov-6.188497_pt1 | contig 20798 bp, 26 predicted proteins | sample MGYA00375129_ERZ795045 | MGnify/ENA primary metagenome ERZ795045 (study PRJEB30174, sample SAMN05720166) | activated sludge metagenome | isolation source: anaerobic digester from wastewater treatment plant | place: Japan | collected 2015-05-15 ...
AATGTTTGAAGAACCAACTTATATTGAAATCATAGAGGACTACTGTCCTAAATGTAAAAAAGAGACAAAATTTGAATATAATTACAATGTATATTTATTCCCTTATCAAGAAACAGTAAATGAAAATCACAAAGATTCTAGGAAAACATTTTAAAATAGGATTAGCAAAGACTGTATGGTAATGAAAACAGAAATTTAAAACCTTGGTAAAGTTGCTAACCGAGAAAATGGTAAAAAAAAAGAAATAGTTAAGTTTAAAATCAAACTTGGAGGTAAAAATGGAAAAGATAAATGAAAAAGAAAAAGCGGTATATGAAAAAATTAAAGAGTTAGAAATGAAATTTATGAATGTAAAAGCAGTAGTAACTAGTGAAGGTATAGTAGAGATTAAGAACTTTGTTTTTGATACCAGTATTTCTATGGATTGGGATATATTTTTAAATACACCTGCTAATGAAATAGAGAAACTATCACACGCAGGTAGAAATGTTGAAAATATTACAAGGGTTACAGGATATTTTTCAAAGATTGGTAGTTGGAATAAAGGAAAGGTGGAAGAACTAAAAGATAGATACAGAGCGAGAATAGAGTAAAATGAAAAATAAAGTTACTAATGAAATAAAAAAAGGAGGGTAAAATGAGAGAGAATTGCTTTGGATTATTGTATGATGAGAAGTCGGTAGATTGCACAGAATGCATTTTGGTGAAGGAGTGTGAAAAATTTTTTAGACTAACAGGAGGCAAGAAAATAGAAGAGATGACAGATGAGGAGTTAATGAATTTACGAACTTGTTTTGGATGTTTGTATTCAGAAAAAGATGCCTTTTGTGGTGTTTGTTTGGTAGCCAATAGATGTAAAGAACTAACTTTACAAAGAATAGCAAAAAAGAAGGCAAATATAGAAGAAGATAAAAAAGGAGGTAAAAAAATAGAAGAAGATAAAAAAGGAGTTAAGAAGACAGAAGAAGATAAAAAGGAAGTTAATAAGGTAGAAGAAGTAAAAAAAGAAAAAGTTACAACACAAGGAGATACAACACAAGGAGATACAACACAAGGTGATACAACACAAGGTGATACAATAGAAAGGGAAAAATGTAGCAGTACAAGAATAGTAATGGTTGGTGATATTGAGATAGACCTAAATTCGCCTGGGGTTAAAGTAAGTCCTACCTATCAGAAAAGATATTTGAATGGTGAGAATCCATTTGTAAACAAAAATGCTTGGTGGGGGAAAAGATGGGAGAAGAAAGGTGGTAATCCATTTGGTGGTCAGTCGTATGTCTTTTATGAATGGATTAAAAGCAAAGGAACTTTTACAATTGCGGAAGCACTACAACAGTTCCCAGCAAAAAATATTGCCTCGGTTATTAAACTTCTGCATTTTATTGGTGCAATTGAATATAAAGATGAGAAGAAAGAATTTGTATATCTAAAACCCATGAAATAAGGAGGTAAAATGTTTATTGTGACTTTTGATGAGGCTAGACGAGCTTATGATAAGCTGATTTTGAAATATGCACATGTTTTTGAGAAAGTTATAAATAATTCACTGTATAGCTATCAAGATTTACACCAGGAGGGATTATTAAAAGTACATGAGTTGGTAATAAGGGTATATAATGATAAAAGAGATTTTGAAAAAATTTTGAAAACATCTATTGTTAATCATTTTTTATCCCTAAAAACATTTTGTAATTGTAAGAAAAGAAAGGGGAGAATTTTAACAAAAGAAAACATAGATGAGGATAATTTTGTAGTTAAGATTTTTAGCGTAACAATAGAGAATAGAAAAAGCATAGAACGTATGGAACGAGCATATGCAAGAATAATTTTAAGAGAAGCATTAGACATTTTGAGTAGGACAAGACCGCAAACATATAAGATAGCGTTTAGATTGGTATATTCAGTATTGTTTTCTGATGATAGAATGGAGGTAGAACACAAGAATAGAAGTATTAGAACAGTTATAGCTGATGTAAGGAAACAGTTAGGTATGCATACAAGAACCTTTAAAAAGCATTTAGAACATATAAGAGAAGCCTGCTTACAAGCATCTAGAAGGATTGAAAAAGAATTATTACCTATTTGATATATAACATATAGAAAGGAATTAAGAATGGGAGAGATAGTTCATTTACATTTACATGATGAATTTTCTTATCTTGATTCTACCATTAAGCTTGAGGAGTTACAGAAAGTTTGTGTTAAGAGAAATATAAAGTCAATAGCACAGACCAATCATGGCAACATAGATGGATGTGTAAGATTTTATAATGCCATGAAAGAAGCTGGAATTAAACCTATTATTGGTTGTGAGGCATATGTGGTAGATAATATAGAGAAGAAAGATATAAGATATCATTTAACACTACTCACTAAAAGTGAGAAAGGGTTCAGAAATTTATGTTATTTATTATCTAAAGGATGGCAGCAATCTTATGAAAAAAAGTCAAGGATAACTTTTGAAGATATTTTAGATTTTGGTGATGATTTAATTGTTTTGAGTGGTTGTTATTTTTCACCCTTTCATTTTTATTCGCAAGTGATTCAGGAATTTATTGATAAGTTTGGTGATGATTTTTATATAGAGATTATGCCTTTTGAAGAAAACTTTGTTGGAAAAGAAAATAGTTTATATTTTTATGACCATATTAGGTTTATGTTAGGTATAGCCAAACGTTATAATCTAAAAGTTGTTTTGACAAATGATGTCCATTATATTGAGCAAGAAGATGCTGATTTATATGATGTAGTAAGAGCAATAAGGTTGAATAAGAAATGGAATGATAAAAATAGGGAAACAGTGGCTGTTAGAAGTATGTATTTGAAAACTTATGAAGAGATGCTACAGACAGCATTAAAACAAAGATTAATGACTGAAGAAACAATAAGACAAGCACTTAATAACACTTATGAAATAGCAGAAAAATGTAATTTAGAACTTAAGAAACTTGATGTAAGTTTACCAATACCAGAAGAATTTGAAGGCATTAATGTTCATGAAGCACTGAAAGAATTATGTTTGTCAGGATTAAGAAGGAAAAAGAAGGAAAATGATAAAAAATATATTGAAAGATTACATAATGAACTTCAAGTAGTTATTCCTAAATTTACCACTTATTTCCTAATAATTTACGAATTAGTACATTGGGCTAAAAGTAATGGCATTTTTGTAGGTCCAGCACGTGGTTCAGTTGGTGGTTCACTAATTGCTTATCTGCTTGGTATTACACAAATTGATCCAATTAAATATGATTTATTATTTGAAAGGTTTATAACAGAAAAGAGAATAGATTTACCAGATATAGATGTTGATTTTGAAGATAGTAAACGGGAATTGGTAATTAAACATTTAAAAGATAAGTATGGTGTGGATAAGGTGGCATATGTTTCAACATTTAGCAATATGAGGTCTAAGATGGTAATAAGAGATTTGGGTAGAATATTTAGTTTACCACTCTCAATAGTTGAGGTTCTTTCAAAACTAGTTGGGAGTTTGTCAGATACTGAAAGTGACAGGGTACTAACTAACTTGTTTTCGGTATCAAAAGTAGCGAAGAATTTTAAGGAAGACTATCCTAAAATAACAGAGTATATGATTAAACTTGAAGGGTTAATAAGACAAAAAGGAGTTCATGCAGCAGGTATAGTATTATCATCAGAAGCGTTGGCGTTTAGTGGGCGTGGGGTTTTGGAAGTAAGTAATGAAGGAGCGGTATTGAATTGGGATAAAAAAGATTTAGAATTTTTTGGTTTTGCTAAGTATGATATTCTTGGAGTAAAAACATTATCAGTGTTACGTGAAGCGGCAGATTTAGTAAACAAGAGACATAATATAAAAATAAATTATGAAGAACTATCATTAGACGATGAAAAGGTTTATGAGCTGTTCAAAAGTGGTGAATCATACGGTATTTTTCAATTTCAGCGTAGTGGTATTGCCAGATATTGTAAAGAGGTAGGTATTAGTGATTTTAAAACTCTTTGTGATATATCAGCATTGTATCGTCCTTCAGGGACTCGGTCAGGAGTGATAGATACATATGTAAAAAGGAAGAAAAAATTAGAACCTGTTACCTATTCACATTCATTACTTGAACCAGTTTTAAAAGACACTTATGGAGTTGCAATATATCAGGAACAAGTTATGCTTTTGTTACATAGACTTGCGGGCTTAACTTGGGAAGTGGTTGATGAAATACGAAAAGTAATATCTAAATCTCAAGGTGAAGAGAAGATGTTGAAATATAAAAATTTGTTTATTGAAGGTTGTCAAAAAATGGGTACTTTAAATAAGAATGAAGCTGAAAAGATTTTTAACTTGCTAGTTAGTTTTAGTCATTATGGTTTTAATAAATCTCACAGTGTTGGTTATTCAGTTTTATCATATTGGACGGCTTATATGAAGAGATATTATCCACTTGAATATTTTTGTGCTTATTTGCGATATAAAGGGGAAGAACGAGAATGCTTTAAGGAGTTATCAAGATTAAAAATAAAAGTTATACCACCAGATATAAATACTTCTGATGTTAGTTGGTCAGTGGTTGATGATTCAATTTTGGTTGGGTTATCTACAATTAAGGGGGTAGGTGATAAGGCATCTACAATAATTGTTGAAGAAAGAAAACGAGGCGGTGTTTTTAAAAATTTATTTGATTTTTTGATACGAGTGAAATGTAATAGTAATGTTATTTCAGCTTTGGCTAAGGCTGGCTCCTTGGATACATTAATCAAGAATTATAACGAATACAAGATGCTTGTAGAAGGTAATAAAGACAAGTTAATAAAGTATTTGAATAAAGGTGATAGTTTAAGTTTATTTATACAGGAAGATAGTATAGAAATAAACGAAAAACAGAAATATGTATATAAAAAAGAGGTAGTGCCATTCTTAGTAGATGAATTTTTTGGTATTTATTCTGGGATTGCACAATTTTTGAAAGAGAACATAAAACTTGCTGATATTGAGAAATTAAAAGAAAGAGTTGGAATACAGCAATGGGGGTTAGGTATTTTTACTAATATTAGATTTGGGGGTAATGGTAAGGAATCTTATGGTATTTTCTCAAATGATACAAAGATGGTTATATTACGAATAGACCCTCATTTACTTGAACAGAAGAGAGAATTAATAGAAAGGTTAGAAGGAAATCCAGTGTTAGTATCTTGTATGGGGGTTGTTAAGGATGTAATATTACTTGAAGATATTTTTTCTGGTCGGTTAGACAATTTGAGTATAAATTTTTTTAAAGAGTTGCAACCTGTTGAATTAGATTTATATGGTCTTAATATGTGTCATGAGAGATGTAAGGCTGTAGGAAAATTTGTGCCAATTGATTTAGGAAAATATAGAATAATGATAGTTGGTGAGGCACCTGGCATTGAAGAAGATTTATTAGGCAAACCATTTGTGGGGAGAAGTGGTGAATTGCTGTGGAAGACTTTAGAAACTTGGGGGTTAAATAGAGAAATGTTTTGTATTTCTAATGTTATGAAATGTTTACCAAATCAGAATAAAAAAATTGAGGATAAAAAAGATGCAATTGCTTGTGTAAGGAAGTTTTTGTTAAAGGAAATAGAAGTTATTAAACCTACATCTATTTTGTGTTTAGGTAGTACTGTAACAAAGTTATTGAGTGGAGAAAGTATTATGAATAAGGTAGGTATGGTTGAATGGAATGACACTGTCAATACTTTTGTCGTTTATTCCATTCATCCTGCAAGTGCTTTGTATCAAGCACAGAACAGAGAATTGTTTGAATTATGTGTTGAAAACTTTGTTAGGTTTTTGAGTAAGCAGGGGTTGTTAGATTTATCACATTATAGAAGAGAAAAGATGGAGGTGATGGATGTCAGTGAATAGAGAAAAGGTTTGTATTCTTGATGGTTCTAATTTTGTGTTTAGAGCAAGTATTTTACCTTATCTAAATTATCAAGGTGAAGCAACAGAAATTCTTTATGGTTTTTGCAAGATGCTTTTGAATTTACAAAGAAACTTTCGTTTTTCTGAATATTTTGTATGTTGGGATGGTGGAGTTTCAAATAGAAGGAGGCAATTATTAGCAAGTTATAAGAAAAAGATTGATTATGAGGCAGAACAGGAAAAGTTAAATAGACTTGCTGATATTGTTGATAATTTACGAAAAATTGGCGATGAGGAATTTTTTAAGCAAAAAAATGAAGAATTAAAAAAACAACAAATACGTTGGAATAATTTATTAGAAGAAAAAAAGAAGAAGGAAAGAATAAGGAAACAGATAGCAGATTGCAAGCTATTGGCATCTTTACTTGGGCTTAATAATGTTTGTTTTGATGGTATTGAAGCTGATGATTTGATGTGTGTCTTGTGTCATCTTTTGAAAGAAAAGAAAAAAATCATTGTTTCAAGCGATAAAGATGTATATCAGTTAATAGATAAAAATACAGAAGTTTACAATCCGATTACTGATGAATCTCTAAGAGAAGATAACTTTTATCATGTAACAGGTATTGAGAAAGAAAAGTTTATTCTTTATAGATGTTTGGTTGGTGATAATTCAGATAACATAAAAGGTATTATGGGTATAGGTGAGAAAAGAGCAATGCATATAATAAAGAATTATAGTTTTGATGATTTGCATGCTGGTAGATATAAACTGGAAGATATAAAAATTGTTGAAAAAGTGTTGAAAGAAAAAGAATAATTACTATTAAATAGAGAACTAATAGAATTGAAAGTTGAGCCCGAATTATTGGATAGGATAAAAGAAAATTTGAATAACAAGCAAACTATAGATTTTAATGCCTTATGCACTTTTTTAGAAACAAAAGGAATTAATATAGACCCATTAAGATTTGAAATATTTTTTTAAGTGCTTAGGTGCATTTTTGAAAATAAAAACAGTTTAATATATATAGGGAGGTAAAAATGGAAAAAGAAATTTTTCTAAAACGTATAAAAGTAAGAATAGGTGAACGAGAATTTGACATACCACTTTTAGAGCAGTTAGAAATAAATATGGCTGATATTAATACTGAACTTGCTGAACAACCAGGGAAATATGCTTATTGGGCTGCGCTATCAATAGCATCAGAACAAGAATATAATGAAATTGAATTAGCTTTAAAGAAGCTGAGGGCTGAAAAATATAAACTTCTAAAAGAGCAGGCTATAGATGATAAAAAGAGTAAGATAACAGAAGCATATTTGGAACATGCTTTAATTCTTGATGATGAAGTATATAACCTAACAAAAAAACTGATTGAAAAAGAAAAAGAAATGAATTTATTAAAAGCAATTAGAAATGCCTTTGAACAGAGAAAAGATTCTTTGATTGCCATATCCTCAAACATACGGATAGAGAGAGATGCTGAGTTGAGATTTAAGAATTTAAAATAACCATGGAGGTGTCAAATGAAAGATTATAGAGAGTATATTGATGAGGCAGAAAGAATTTTAAAGCCAGAAGAAAAAATTATTAACTTCTTCTGGAAGGCAAAAGAAGGGGAGAATCGTGTAAGAATTTTGCCAAGACCAAATACGGTTAAGTTTTGGTGGACTATGGGGTGGCATTATGGATTAGGGAGGGATTCAGCACAATCTTTTATTTGTCCACTCCTTACACTTGACCAGCCTTGCCCTATTTGTAAGAGGTCGGCTGAACTTTATGCATCGGAAGATGAAGAAGACCAACAAGTAGCAAAGAACCTCTATGCCAAAACGAAATATGTTATGAATGTTATAGATAGGTCAGATAACCAGGTAAAATTACTTGCTGCTGGTAGAAACTTATTTAGTTGGATTTTGAGACAATATAAACCTTCTGGACTCAGCCCTACGCAACTTTCTTTGTTGAAGTTGTCTTCTGTAGCTTGCGATTTTACAGATCTAAAAACAGGTAGAGATATGTTGATAATCAAAGTTAATGTAGGGAAAACACCAGTTGAAGTTGAATATTCTGTTACATTAGTCCCAGAAGTAACACCTGTGAGCGAAGAGATAATGCAAAAACTTATAGACCCCTTGAAAGTTTTACCAATTTTCACATATGAAGATTTAACTCGTGCATTGAGGGGTGAAAGTATCACTATCCAGACTGCAAAAACAATCAATGAAATAAGTATCTTAATAAAACAGGAAGGAGATACTGAAAAACCACCAGTAGCAGATGTTGACGCCATGTCAACAGTAAACACGAAAATTTCAAAGATAGCAGAGCAACAAACAAGTACAATGCCAGAACAGGTTGAAAAATCTATAAGGTTACCTAAATGCTTTGGAAAAGAATACGAGCCACATGATAGACAATGTCAGGAGTGTGAATATAAAGTTGACTGTGAAGTTAATTTTTCTTCTACCAAAGCAGTACAGGAACCTTCTAAATCACCCGAAGATGTGATAAGGGAAAAGTTAAAAATGAGAAAAGGATTCAAAAATGGAATTTAATAAATTTGTAAAAGATTTAAAAAAAACATTACCTGATGCTATGACATTAACCTGTGACAGTGTGGCAGCAGCTGTAAAATTATGGCTTTCTACAGGTGTTTGGGCTATTGACAGAATAATAGGCGAGGGAATTCCAGCAGGTAGATTAACAGAAATATATGGAGATTTTTCATCTGGTAAAACCCTGCTTGCGATGCAACTTGTAAGAGAATCACAAAAGAAAGGTTATATAAGCATTGTATTGGATACGGAAGCATCATTTAGTTTGGATTTGGCAAGGAAGATTGGTTTGGATTTAGACAAGGTTGTTTATTTAGCACCACAAACAATAGAAGAAGTATTTGAAGATATAGAAAAAATAATAGAAATGAAAAAAGAAAAATATGCTGAGATACCCATGTTAATTGTCTGGGATTCGGTTGCTGCCACACCTTGTCAGTATGAGATAGACAATCCTGTTGGAACACCAGAAATGGGATTAAGAGCAAGAATAATTAGTCAAGGATTAAGGAAAATTATTACACAGATTTCAAAAGAACACATATTTTTGTTTTTTGTTAATCAGATTAGAGAAAGCATGGAAGCTTTTGGAGATAAACATTTTACACCAGGCGGTAAGGCTATTAAATTTCATGCGTCAGTTAGATTGTTTATTAAATCTGGTAAAGATATTGTAGAGGGGAATGACCGAGTAATAGGTAAATTTGGAAGTATAAAGGTTACTAAAAATAAGATTTATCCGCCGTTTAGAAGCGTTGATTTTGAGATATATTTTGACAAAGGAATTCCGCAATATTCTGGTGTTCTAGATGTATTAGTTGAAGAAGGGAAAATAAATAAAAAAGATGGTGGGTGGTATGAGTATAAGGGTGTTAATTTCAGAGCTGACCAGATTGAAGAAATAATCAAAAAGGCACCCGATTTATTAAAATAAAATGGTATTTAAAACAATAGAAAAACAGTAGAAAAAGAAAGGAGGAAACATGATTTGTAAATGGTGTGGTGAACCATTACAATTTAAAAGAGGAAATGGTTGGGTTCATCAAGATGGAAAGGCATACAAGACATATATGAGGTATCCTTCTATCTGTGTTGTTTGTGGTAATCAATTAAAAAATGGCTACTGTTCTTATTGTAATAAACAATGGGAAAAAATAGAAGTTGATGACCATTGTGTATTCCCAATACCAGAAAAATAAAATCAGATTAGGAGTGAATTATGGAATTAAGAATAGATAAAATCCCTAATGTTCTTGGATATAGATTTATATGTTTTGCCGATTTACATTTAGATGATTATGGTGAAAATATTAATATTGAACCCTCAAAATTTGATGATAGGATAAATGTATTGATTAAGATTATGTCTTATGCAATAACTAATCAGATAGGAGATGTATATTGTTTAGGAGACCTTTTTCATTCACGTACAAAAATTGGGATTGATGTAATTTCAAAATTTTCTAATTTGTTAGATATATTTGTTTCAGATTTTCCAGATGTAAGACTAATAGCGATAAAAGGTAATCATGATAGCCATTTCAAGGATAGTAGTTTTTCATCAATTTTGGCTTTTAAATACAAGAACTTTATTCCAATTACGGAAATAACATATTTTAAAAACAAAAAAATAGTGGCTGTGCCTTTTGAAAACGTACCAACTGGGTTGCTTGATGAAAAAAGTGAATATTTATTTCTGATGCATACAGAATTTGTTGGTGCAAGCAATAATGGATATGAAGTACTAAAAAGTAAGATATTTCCTGAAATGTTTGGTGGTAGTGTAGTCCTGTCAGGGCATTATCATAAGTATCAGATATTAGGTAATAGAAGAAATGTAATGTATGTTGGTACACCATTACAACATAATTTTGGTGAAAGCGGAAATAATACTTATTTTTGGGATTGCTTGCTTGATTATGAAAATAAAATTCTTTATGCTGAACCAATATTACTAAACACTGCACCAAAATATATTGTTATTACTTTTGAGGAGTTAAACAATATCAGTTTTGAACAGTTAGAGGGAAATTTTGTGCGTGTATTAACTAAAAAACAAAATTATGTTGATGCAACAACCAAAGTGAAAGATATAATGGGAAAAATACCAGTTAGGACATTAGAAGTATCAGTATTAGAAGAAAATATTGAGAATATAACGATGATATCAAATATTAAAGAAGAGAAAAATATAGATGTGGTGGAAGAATATTTAAAAATAATGAAAGTTGAGAATTTTGAAGAATATTATACAATAGCGCAAGAAATATTAGATGAAGCAAAGAGGGGAATATGATAACTTATGAAACGGTAGAGTGTAAGGAGGAATAATGTTAAAAATAAAATCTCTTGAGGCAAAGAATTTTTTGTCATTTGAACATTTCCGTTTTGAGTTTCCCCAAAGTGGTATTTATTTTATAGAGGGGCAGAATTTTGATGAAGGTGGAAGTAATGGTGCTGGGAAAAGTGCAATTTTTGAAGCCTTAATTTGGTTGCTATATAACAGAACAATCAGAAATTCTAATTCTGCTTCAGTACAAAGAAAGGGGACTAATAGCACAGAAGTAAGGGGTGTTTTTATCACCCCTGATGGTGAACATACAATTGTAAGAAGGCGAGGAAACAAAAAAGAGTTGTTTTATGATGAACTACCTATATCAGATGAAAATTTGGAAAAATGGATAGGAATGAAGTATGAAGAATTAACAAATTCAGTTGTTTTTGGGCAAGGGGTCGTCAAAACTTTTACCAATTCTACTGACACAGAAAGAAAAGACATTTTAATGAAAATATTAGGGATTGAACTTTATGAAAAAGCAGCAGAGGTAAGTAGAAAAAAAGTAAAAGAAGTTGAAATTGAAGAGATGAGAGAAGAAAATAATATTTCTAATTTGAAAACAAAACTTGAGATGTTGAAAAGAGAAGAAATTAATTTACAACAAGAAATTGAAACAAAAATAGAAAAGTTAAATGAATTAGAAGAAAAAATATTAAAAAGTAAAGAACAAAAAACTATAGAACATTTGAAAGAAACAGAAAAGTTTTTACAAGAAAAATTAAAAGAAGCAGAAGATAGTCATATTGATTCTGTTCAAATTGTCTCTTCCCTTTTGAGTAAGAAGAATATATTAACAGAGCAGTTAACTAAGATTGAAAAACAAATTGAAACTGTGCAAAATTTGAAAGGGAATTGTCCTGTATGTTTTAGAAAGGTGACATCTGAAACAAGAGATAATGCTATAGCACACATTGAAAAAGAAAGAAAAAAAATTACTGAGGAGTTTGAAAAAATAGAAAAGGAACATAAAAAAGCACATGAAGCCTTAAAGTTCTGGTCTAATGAAAAAGATAAAGCTAAAACAGAATTAGAAAATATTCAAAGGAAAATAAAAGAAGTACAATTATCTGAAATGCAGGAAAGAGAAATTATAGCTATGAAAAATTTATTAACAGAAGAAATAGAAGATAGAAAAAAGAAGCTTGAAACATTGTTATCAGTAGAAATGATGAAATTGAATTCTGAATTAGAAGAAGGTGAAAAAAAACTTGAAGAATTGAGAAGAAAGAAAAAACTTTATCAGTTTTGGGCTGAAGGTTTTGGCAGTAAGGGACTTGTAAATATGATTTTTAAGCCTGCTGTAGAATTACTTGAAATGAGAACCAATTATTATTTGTCCAGGTTTACGACAGGTATTACTGTTAAAATAGACACAAAAACTGAATTAAAATCAGGGAAAATAGTTGAAAAACTGTCAATATTGGTATTGAATAAAAATGGTGCAGATGCTTATGAAAATTCTTCTGGGGGAGAAAAAAAGAGGATTGACCTAACAGTAGTTTTGGCTTTAAGAGACTTAGTTAGATGGTCGGGTAGTGGAAAGGTGTTTGATTTATTTGTTGCTGATGAGATATTTGATAGTGTTGATGAAATTGGAGCTGGGAAAATATGTTCTTTACTTGGGGAATTTGCAAGTTTAGTTTATGTAATTTCACATAATGAGGACTTAAAAAAGTATTTTCCACTTTCAATTTGTGTTAAAAAAGTTGACGGAGTTTCAAAAATTGAATTATAATTTATAATGATGAAGACAAAAGATAGAAACAAAGTTGGTAAAAGAAGTATGAGGAAGGGGCAAGATTTTGAAAGGAATATAGCAAAAATCTTGTCTTGTTGGTGGGGTGTGAATAAATCCTTTGCCAGAGTTCCACTTTCGGGCGGTTGGAAGTTTACAAATGATAAAAAAATACTTGGAAGAATTACGGGTGATTTAATAACACCTGAAGACTTTCCGTTTGTAATATCTTGTAAGAAAGTAGAAATTTTTGAATTTCATACAATTTTTAGTTCAAAAAGTATTTTTAGAAAATGGTGGTCCGAAATTGCAAGTATTGCCTCTCAAATAAATAAAAAACCAATGCTTATATTTACCAGAAACAGATGGGATGTTTTTTATTGTATTTTCTACTCTGATTGGAGACAATTAGACATTGGTGGAAGTAAACTTATATTAGACAATAAAATAGGTAAGTTGGTAATAGGGTTATTGAAAGATTTTATTAAGTTTGCAAATCCAAAAAGGGTAATGACAATTGGAAAAAGTGGAGAAATGCAATCTCTGTCATGCGTCGGTGAAAAATCAAGTGAAAATACAGAAAAAAATTATGACGAATGATAAAAAAGAAGAAATTATGCTTTGTAATAGGTGTTTTGATTTTGTAAAGAATTTTATATTTGCAATGTCTTGTATATTAATTAATGGTATAGAAGACAAAGAGAAGCTAGTTGCTGCACTTAAATATTATGTGATATGGTTTGAAAGACAAGGAGGTGACTGATGAATTTCACTGAAGAAATTGTGAGATATGCATTGAAAAGGTATGGGAATAACAAGGATTGGATGATTAAGATTTTTGATAGATTTTCTTTTGATGGGATAGCAAGGATGTATAAAGAAGAATATATTAATTTTCTTGATGAAAAAGAAGCAAAAGACATGAATGAGTTAATAGCCAGAGAAAAAAAACAATTGAAGGGGGTGTAAAATGAAATTCAAAATTCTTTTGATTATTGGGTTTGTTATTGATATCTTAATTCTAATCTCTTTAGCTGTTCTTTTAATAAATATAAAAAAGACAAAAGTGATAGAAGACTGGGGATTGGTATATGCTGATGGTTCTGTCCAGAAAGTAGATGCACAAGGTACATTTTCTACAGTAGGTGTTGTTGGTGTTGTTGATATGAGAGAAGTTAAAAAATTTTTAAAATTGGAAAAAGAAAATTTGTTCAAATTTGTGAAATCAGATTAAAATGAAAAAGAAAATGCTGTTTGTTTCTGTTAGTCCAATTGATGATTGGTCAGGAACAGGGAATTTATCGGCACATCTTGTTTCAGGATTGAAGAATGAATATGAGATAACTATTGTTGGATGGGGAAAACCAGGTAACTTTCAGGATTCCCCAGTTTTAGCAAATTCTTCAAATTGGTGGAATTTTATTGAGCAAGTAGAGCCAGATATTATTTTTCTTTCGCATGATATTTGGAGATTTCCTGTTGTTGTAAATGTAAAAGCAAAATATCCAAATATTAAAATTGCTGGGTATTTCCCAATTGATTGCGATATTATAAGTAGCAGATGGAGAAAAATTTTAAGTGTTTGTGATATTGTAATGGTGCCATCTGAATTTGGGAGAAGGGCGATTTTGGAGAGATGGAATGAAAGAAAGATTTACGTTATTCCTGAAGGTGTTGATAAAGAATTTTTTCTTGACAGTAGTAAGGTAGTATTGAAAACAGAACAGGAATTAGCAAACACTTTTATACTACTTTTTACAGGTATGAATCAGAATAAAAAAGGTGTTGGTGTTATACTTGATGCTTTTGAAAGATTTGCAAAAGATAAAAAAGATGTTTTATTACTTTTTGTGTTACATACTGGTAATGAAAACATATTTGGTGAAGAGTTAAAAGTAGAGATAGATACAACAGATTTTTATCATTGGCGTAAGGTAATAGACAGAATTAGATTGTATGAAGGAGTTGTAAGTAAAAAAGACCTTATTAGCATATTTCAACTCAGCGATTTGGTACTATTACCAAGTCAAGGAGAAGGATTTGGTTTGCCTGTTGTTGAATCAATGGCTGCAAGATCTGTTCCTGTTATACCAGCATTTTCGGCATCAGCAGAGTTACCAGAATTTTATTTTCCATTAGAGTTTAATAAATATAAGACAAGATGGAATGCAAACAGAGCAATTGTAGATTATTCTACAATGTCTGTGATTTTGGAAAAAGCCTATAATCTTTGGAAAAAAGACCAAGAACTCTGGCAAATGATATTAAATAAAAATCAGCAAAAGGCAAGAAGTTATAGTTGGGATAGATGTGTTAAACGTATAAAGGAAGTTTTGAAAACGTTATGGATTGGTGAGAACAAAACTGATTTTATTGAAGTAAAAAGATTGAAGTAAAAAATTGAAGTAAAAAAATAAGTATAAAAATATGAATGTAGACAATTATAACTTTATAGCTAAAAAAAGAAATTGGTCTCAACTAATACTTACAGAAAGTGGAGTAGTTGCGGGATTTTGGTGGTTTGGTCATTGGTATAACACAAGCAGAACATCAGATAAAAAATATTTTTATGGTGCTTATCCTTGTGGTTATTTAGATAGAGTTTTTGCTTTGTTCCCAAACGAATTGACTAACGGAAAGGTTTTGCACTTATTTAGTGGAACATTGAAAGGAGATGGTATTAGAATTTATACTTTTGATATTAACCCTGAATTAAATCCTACACACTGTGGAAATGCAGAGGAATTAAGTAATTTTTTTAAAAAAGATTTTTTTGATATTATACTAGCTGACCCGCCTTACAATGACAATTATAAGAAATATAATACAAAGCCTTTCTCAAGGAAAAAAGTAATACAAGAGTGTTCAATAGTCTTAAGGGATAAAGGATTTTTAGTTTGGTTAGATACTGTAATTCCACAATGGAAAAAGGCTGATGGATGGAAATATCGTGGTAATATTGGGGTAGCCATGTCTACTAATCATGCAATTCGTGGAATAACTATTTTACAAGTGAGTAAAAAATGAAAGAACTTTTATTTTTTGCCTCTGTTAATGGACGAGGTGGATATGAAAGGCATGCAAGAGAAGTTTTGAGAGAATTATACAAGACTGGTTGGAAAATACAATTGATTGACTTGCCCTTTCATACTACCCCTATTGAAAAAGATTTAGAAATTGCTAAAATTTTAGAAGAGTGTAGGAGTGTTACAGTTTCGCATAACGCTCCAGTATTAATCATTGCAGTTCCAAATTATGTTAGAATACTACCGGGAAGAATGATATATAATTGGACAACTTTTGAAGCTGATAAAATACCATTATCTTGGATTGAAAAAACCAAAATTGCTGATATGACGATAGTTACTAACAATTTTTTGAAAATGTCTTGGATTAGAAGTGGCGCCGAAGCAGATAAAATAACTGTTATTGGTGAAGGCGTTAATACACAGTTTTTTAATTTAGCAGTTGAGCCTATGGAAATAATGTGGAGAGGCAAGAATATCAATGAAATGTTTGAACATAGAATATTGGTTACCACAGAAATAAGTAATAGAAAAAATATTGGTGCTGCTATTGAGGCATTCAGGTTAGCATTTGAAGGGCGGAAAGATGTTTGCTTAATATTGAAAATAGGAAGTTTATATAGAAAGGAAATTTATTCTTATCTAAAACATTTTGATTTTTCAAGGGTTTATGTGTTCATTGTTGAGAAAGAGCTTTCAGAAATTGAATATCCTAAATTACTTCAATCTTGTACACATTATTTTACAATGTCTCATGGTGAGGGATGGGATTTAAATTGTGCAGAATCTGGTGCAATGAAAAAGATTGTAATAGCGCCTTATCATACGGCATATTTAGATTATTTGAATGATGACAGAGCTTGGTTGATAAAAAAATGCATTCCTGTTCCAGCGGAGCAAGATGGAACATTAAGTCAATTGTTTGAGGGGGCAAGATGGTTTGAACCTTCTATGGAAGAAACTGTTGAATTGTTGAGAGAAACTGTTAAAAACACAAAAGAAAATGTTAGAAAGGTAAATAATTTTTATGAATACATTTTAAATAATTTACAATGGTGTCATCAAATAAAAAAATTAACCAAAATAATAGAATAAGAATGAGTGAAAAAAATATAATAATAAAAAAATGTTATGGGAAAGAAATAAGTGAAAAGAATATAGAAAATATAAGAAAAACAATATCAGATTTTTTAAATTTTTGTTCTGAACGTGAAATCTTGAATATTCGGATTTTATACAAAGCGGGGGTGGTGAACACAAAAACCTTTATTAAAATTTTCAATATCGTCAATAGTGAAATGCAAAAATACAAAAGAAAATTAATGTTTATAAGTTTTCAAACATTAGAAATTCTAAATAATGATATAGAAATAAAAATTTGTATATGAAAATATTGAGAAGTCCAATTATATATTATGGTGGAAAGGGAGTTTTGGTATATAAACTGCTGAATTTTATTCCAGAACATAAGATTTATTGTGAGGTTTTTGGTGGTGGTGCATCATTATTATTTGCTAAGAGACCATCAGAAACTGACATTTATAATGATATAGATAAGGAACTATTCAATTTATTTCAAGTTCTAAAAGACAAGAAAAAGTTTGAAGAATTTAAAAGACTTGTTGACTTAACACTCTATGCACGTGCAGAACATCAATATTGTAAACGCAATTATAAAAAAGAAAAAAATAAAGTCAAAAGAGCTTGGATGTTTTATATTATGTTAAGACAAAGTTTTAGCGGTTTGCCAAATGGTAGTTGGAGTTATTGTGTTAACGCTGCTAGAAAAAATGCAACTGTAAGTGTTCACCGATATTGGGCTGGTGTAAATATGTTACCACAAATACATCAGAGATTATTAAATGTTCAAATAGATTGTGATGATTTTAGAAATGTGATACCAAGATATGACACTGAAAAAACATTTTTTTATTGTGACCCGCCTTATCTGCCGCAGACTCGTTCATCTAGGAGTGTATATAGACACGAAATGACTTTTGAAGAACATGAAGAGTTGATAGAATTGTTACTAAAAGTTAAAGGTAAAGTTATGCTTTCAGGATATAAAAATGATTTGTACAAGAAGTTAGAGGATAATGGTTGGATTAGAGTTGATATTGAGACAAGTTGCTTTACTGCTGGTAGAACACGAATTAGTGGTGTATTAGGAGAAGGTAGTGCAAAAGAAAAATATAAGAGAGTTGAGAGCATATGGATGAATTATGATTTAACAATTTTTAGTGATGATTACAAGACCTTACCAGCTGAAATGTCAAAAAGTGAAGATGGAATAAGATTAGAGTTGTTTTAAATGGGAGTGCTGTATAAATGGGAAACAAAATTAAATTTTCTTATAATTGGAATAATAAGTTAAACTGTAAGGTATTCACTACTTTCAGAGTGAAAAATGAGAAGTACAAAGTTGGAAATACTTATGAGATTTATCTTAAAGATGAATACCTTTTTGATGCAGAGATTGTTTCAATTAAAGAGTTAAAAATTGATGAAGTTGATGATTATATGTCATACCTTGATACGGGGTATTCAGTTAATGAATTTAAAGAAATAATGAGAAAAATGTACAAAGAGAATGCAGATAATTTAACATTCTATTTGATCTTGCTTAAAAGAAAAAACGAACATGATAAAAAACATCCAAATTTATGAGGTGAAGAATGGGAAAGACAAATAAAATAATTAGAGATAGAATAATATCCAAACCAAGAATGGATTTTTTTATTGATAGAAACTTAGCAACAAGAATTGAGAAGAACAAAAGAAAAAAAAGCAGGAAGAGAGAAAAACAGGAATTTCTGAAAGAAATAAAGGAGTATTTATGATAAAGACGATTGAGGATATAAAAAAGGAAGGAGTAAAAGAAAACACGATATATTGTGGAAATTGCTTGGAGATATTATCTTATATACCTGATGAAAGTATAGATTTAATTATAACAGATCCACCTTATAAAATCAGTATTGAGGGAAATAAAATTATAAGAACATATGTACATGATAACTGGAAAAGAAGAAGTGATATAGGTTTAGATTTTGGAGAATGGGATAGACAATGGAAAGATGATAAAGAGTATTTTGAATGGGTTGCTGCTTGGTTTAGTGAATGTGTAAGAGTAATGAAGAAAGGGGGCTGGATATATATATTCTTTGATAAGCAAAAAACAGGATATTTTGATTTATTTCTTGCTCCATACTTTGGAATTAAATCAAGAACCATTTATGTGTGGGTAAAAACAAATCCAGTGCCTTCTTTTAGAAAAGTCAATTGGAATAGTGGTACTGAACATATTTGGGTGGGAAGTAAAGGGGGAAGTAAACTTAAAAATTTTAAGGAACAGAAATATATGGCTAATTATTTCTTATTTCCAAATGCTTCAAGTTATAAAGAAACAGAACACCCTACTGAAAAACCAGTTGATTTAATTAACCATTTGATAGAAGTAAATAGCAATATAAATGATATAGTTTTGGACCCATTTTTAGGTTCAGGTTCTACTGCTGTTGCTTGTAAAATGTTAAATAGAAGGTTTATAGGAATTGAAATAAATAAAGAATATTGCGAAATGGCGCAAAGGAGGCTGGAACATGTGCCAGAAAGTCTTTTTGAAGGAGAAGATTAATGAACTTGACATATTATTTGAAATACAAATCAAACGATTATGCAATGCAGCAAAAGAAGGTAATATTGTGGCTTTTGAAAAACTTATGTTATTGTTTGAAGGGTTAAGAATAAAGTTATGGAAACATTGGATTACAAAACACTCTGAATTAAAAACAAGTTTAATGGATGAAATTCAATCAATATTCTGGGAAACAGTAGTAAGTTGGGATATTTCAAAAAACAAGTCTGCTAAGAAATATATCACATCAATGTTTTATTACAATTTTTATAAGTATATTAGAAATGCCTATCCGTATTTAGTTGATACACAAAGGCGTTCCTTTAAAAAAGCTTCTCCTGTTAAAGAAAAAAAATTTTGTTTTGATATTTGGTATGTGAAAGAAATACTTAGAAAAACTTTAAAAAAAGTGTATACTGATGATGAGGTAGAACTATTTATGAGATATTTAGAAAATGAGATTGTTCCTTTTAGTTTTGAAACAAAAGAAGAAGAGATGATAAGGTTTTTGAAAAAGGAGTTTAAGAATGGCTACATTCACTTTTAAATGTCCACAATGCAATGCAGAGATTGAAATAGAACAGAATAAGGCACCAGAATGTCAAAAATGTAAAGTGACAATGAAAAGAGTTTTCACACCGCCAATGATTATAATTCATAGTGATTTAAAATATAGTGATGAAGCTGATAATATGTTAAAAGACTTTTATAAAGGGCAAAGCGAATTAGACAGAGGTGAATTAACAGATATGGAAATGGATATCAGTAAGGAATATTTAGTAAAAAGAGCTGAAAAACTAGGTATAGATCAAGGATATTACACAGGTAATCCGCCTAAATTGAGTAAAGAAGAGATGAAAAAGAAAGCCGAAGAACAGTTGAGAATATTAAAAAAATACAAAAAATGAATAGGGAAGAAATAGTAAAAAAGATAGGTAGAGTTTGTGGTTTTGTTAATGAAAACGGCTCTGTATGTTTAAAATTGGCTGGTGAAGGCACATCACACTTTGGCGAAGGCTATTGCTCTTTGCATGATGGAGTAAGAAATAGTGATGAAAATAAAATAGAAGTTGTTAGGATACCGAAAACAAGAGAATATTATATTCAACAACATCTGGATAAGTTTTTAACACAAGAAGAATGGGATAGTCTAAAAAGAGAATTGGCGACAGCAAGAGCGATATTGGAAACATTAGTAAGCAATGTTGTTGATGAGAGAACTATTGTAGCTATTATCAAAACAATTGATACTATTAAAGATGTTGTTGGTTCACAAGTACAGCTGGAAAGTAAAAAACACATTACGATTGAAGAATTCAAAAGAATAATGGAAAAGTTAATAGAAATAATTGAAGATGAAGTTGAAGATTATAATATTAAAAAGAAAATATTTGGAAGATTAATGACATTAGACATAACAGGGAATCAAAAAAATTCAAAGAATGAGGTTATAAATAAAGTATGAGACAATGAAATAAAAAGGTTATGCATACATTATTTACAAGACAAGGAGGAAAAATGGCTAGTCCTATTTTCAATGAAAATGGTTCACAACAGCCATGCCTTTTCTGGCAATGCACGGGTATGTTAGAGATTTAGGAACGGCAACTTATATTTCTGGGGAGAGAAAAAGA